>JGI12109J20283_10576551_pt1 | contig 98444 bp, 82 predicted proteins | sample ElkSlonscriptome_12_FD_20283 | JGI IMG/M metagenome (IMG submission 20283) | reverse complement strand
CCCGCCGCTATTCATTTTGGTTTGGATCGAATAATACTACCGCTCATTATGTCCAAAGCCACAAACTTCCAGCTCATAATCGCCAAACTTTAGTCGATCTCCGTGTTGGATAGGATAGGAATTATCGTTCCCAACCGGGCGGCTTTCACCATTGACAAAGATGCCTTTAGTGCTCGTGTCTTTCAGGTAGAATTGCTTGTCTTTCCAGTAAAACTCACCTTGAACTTCATCGAGTGTATGGGCTTCGCCGGGCAGCACCCACTTGTTGTCGGGCGCCCGTCCAAATGAACCGCCATCTCTGTCGAACTCCACCCATTGTATCTCACGCGGTAACCGCTTAATCGGGAATCTTTCTCCTTTGTAACATGCCACTTTTATCTGAAATACGTCAGGCCCTCTCTTGAGACTTTCCTGTACGGACCTTTGCATTCCCAGGTCGCCTTTGGCCTCTTCCCCGAGAGATTCATTACAAAGACTGAAGAATTGCTCAAAGTACAGCTTGCTGCCAGTTTCAGGGCATGCCAGAGTTGCAGCCCGGAACTCATCCGGCGGAAGATAATCATGTGCATCGATATAGTGAACAATCAGGCTAGGTGCTGCCCAAATAGTGTTCGTACTTTTATCTGGGATAAAAAAATTGTCTCCCGAAGCTGCGTTATGACACAGCTCGCACGAGTGGACACCAAAGTAAGCAAAAAGAATAATGAACGGGCTTGCACCTAATGCCGCTTGCTCCTGGAGTTTAGCTTTAACCTCTGGCTCTATCTTCCCTTTCGCAAAGGGCTTATTTGCGGTTAACCAGCCTGCGGCCGTAAAACACTCAGCGAAGCTTCTGCCGAAGTAACCACAGGGATTTCCATCCTCAAACCACGCCATTGCCAGTTCCCCCCTGAACAGAAGAACGCAAGAACTCGAATCGGTAGCCGCCTGCAAAGGACCATAAGTCAGCTAGCCTTACTCAGCGGAATCAAACTCAGCGCGACGTGCCTCCATGAGTTCTACCCCGTTTCCTAGAATTAGGGGAGACCCCCAGGCTCTGCTGCGGAGGCTTTCTCAGTTTGACAGATCCGGAAGTCCCATAGTAACTCCAATGCATGAGCCGCCAAGCTACACGCAAAGGAGAATTTGTAAACATCCCCGTTTCAGTTGCACCCTAAATTAGAGTTTTTCGATGCTTCATACCCTTTCAGATAGACTTCCTCGTATTTGACGCTGCGCCACAAGCGCTCTATGAACACGTTGTCCATCCAGCGACCGCGGCCATCCATGCTGATAGCAATCTCGTGCATGTCTGTATTATTCAGAACCTCCCTGGAGCTGCCAAATCGTTTAGCCTCCAGTCCATTGCCGATGCAATCCAGGATTGCAAAAACGGCGTGTCTATTCATTGCGGCTTGTCGACAACCTGGTCTGCCTGGCTCTGTGAGTCAGATTCACGGGGTCGCAGCAGCCCCCAGCCCAGACTCGCCATGGCGATGGCCACAATGCCGTTCATGTAATTGAACAGTGCATAGGGCAGATAGTCCAGTACGGCAACGCCCAAAGTTGCGGAGTAAAAGGCGCCGGCGGTGGTCCAGGGAATCAGTCCTGTGGTCAGGGTAGACCCTTCCTCCACGCTGCGTGACAGTACCGCGGCGTCGAGGCCGGCCTCGGCATATTTTTTTCCGAACAGCTGACAGTTGAGAATGATCGTGATGTAGGCTTCGCCCATTGCGAAATTACCCATAACCCCGGCAACGATAGTGCTCGCCACCAGGCTTCCCGTCCTGCGCACACGGGTAATGATATCCTGCAGCAAGCGGTCGAGAATTCTGGCGCCATGGAGCAGTCCTCCCAACGCCAGAGCCTGTAGCGCCAGCAGCAGAGTCCAGCTCATGCTGGCCAGCCCCCCGCGCCCGAGCAGCTCGTCGAGATTGCCGACGCCCGTCTGCCCGGGTTGGTTTTGCCACAGGGCATTCAGCACCAGCGCCAGGTCTGTGCCCTGATACAGGCAGGCTATGAGCACCGCCACGAAGATGCTCAGGCTCATGGTTATTTCGGCCGGCACCCGACGCACGCTCAACACAAAAAGCAAAGCCAGTGGGAGCAGAGTTATCCATGGCGTCAGGCGATAGCTTGCGCTCAATCCCGTGCGCAAGGTGTCTACATCCACTGCAGCGCTGACGCTGCCGTCGTTGCTTGCCCCCAGCCAGGTAAATACCAGCAGAGTGAACACGAAGGTTGGTACCGTAGTGAAGAGCATGGAGTAAATATGGCGGTACAGACTCGTGCCCGCGCTCATGGCGGCCAGGTTGGTGGTATCGGAGACTGCCGACATCTTGTCGCCAAAAGTGGCTCCACACACCACCATGCCGGCGGTCAGCGCCGGGGGCAGGCCCAGACTGCTGCCGATGCCCATGAAAACCAGGCCCAGGGTTCCCGCCGTGCCCCAGGCGGTTCCGGTAGCCAGCGACATGATCGCGCAAAGAACCAGGCCGATGGGCAGAAACAACGTCGGGCTCAACCAGCCCAGGCCGAAATACATCAGGCTGGCGATCGTGCCGCTGTGCATGAAGGCAGCGATCACCAGCCCTATCAGCATGAAAATATACAGAGCGGGGAGGGCGCGGCTGATCGCCACACTCATCATCGAGCGCAGGTCATTGGCGCTGTGGCCGAGCCAGATGACATGGCAACCGGTCCAGAACAGACACACGAACAACAGGCTGTGCAAATCGACGCCAATCAAGAACAGGCCACAGGAGATAATTGCCAGTATTCCTAAGAAGCAGACAAGGGCTTGCAAAAGCCCCGGTGCGACGGCTTGCTGTACTTTTCCTGCGGGCGTGGTCATGTAACTATCGGGGCTCCGGACGATTAGGTAGGGAGTATATTCTTGGTAAGCTGAGGAGGAAAATTGTCGAATTTTTTGCCGGACGGCGAGAGCCGGATAGTGGCCGGTGGGCTGTTGCTTTACGCCAGATCAGAGAAGGCAACCAGTCTGCATTATTGAGAGCGTCCCTGACAGGAGTAATAAGATGAATAACAAGCGGCAGCGCAAAACCTGTGTTTTTTTGTCTTTGCTTTGCTGGCTTCCCGGACTGTTCACGGCCGTGCCAGATGCCACAATTTAAAGCTCTATCTCGGCGGTAGGGGCTTGCGGTCGGCGCGCGCTGCCATTTCTTGACGGGCTGTCGGCACGCCGGCGTAATGGCGCCTTGTCAGGCCCGACCACAACGGTGGCACTTTGAATTGCTTTTGTTTTCAGTATGGCTAATATGAACCATTGTCTGCGTCCCTGCTGCGGCAGCTATACCCAAGCCAGTTGGACTAGGTGCGTCAAGTGCGTCAAGTGCTAGAGTAAATCTGGCCGGAGGTTATATTTTCCCTTTCGCCGCTGAGCGAACCCTGCGTGAGGCAGATCAATCGGAATTCGCTTCCTTGGATCGCTCTTGAGACTTCAGGCGCGTCGCCAGGGCGTCGCAGCGAGCCACCCATTGCGCCTTAATCTCGTCTTTGCGGTCCGCCTGATCGGGCGGCAGTGATAGCGTCAGTTTGATGCGGGTCTTGTCACCCTGATCAGAAAACTCGGCGTTTACCTGAAGCTCCTCAGCTTCATTGCCGCCTTGCTGCCAGCTGAAGGCCAGACGTTGTGGTATGCGCAACTCCTTGTAGCTACCGACAACTTTAGTTTTTGCGCCCTGGCGTCGGGTAACGAATTCGAATTCCCCGCCGCGACGGACGCTGTTACTTAATTCCAGGATTTCATCGTCGCCAACGTGCGGGCCAAGCAACCACTTTTCGAGAAAAACCGGGATCAACCACTGGTCAAAGACTTTCTGCGCTGAGCCGGGCAGAGTTCGGGTAAGTGTGAATGCGGGGCCGCGGTTCTCCGAGCGTGACGGAGTGCGCCGCGTTTCGGGAAACATATTGAGCTGCTTGTCAGTCATCGCTCTCGGTGGTGGGATAGGGATTGGCAGGCATCAGTGCACGGGGAATGGCGGCGCGTCGGGTCGGTGCGCGTTCGCCGTAATTCCGGCTGAGATAGTCGAGGATATCGGCTTCGAGTTCAGGCGCAAGAATGCCCAGGCCCTGAGTCGATTGCATCCAGCGGATGCGCGAGCGCCATATCGCTTTGTTGCCGGCGTTCTGAGTGATCATCTGGGCGCTATGGCACTCCAGGCAATTGCCGGCAACCGCCTGCCAGCCTTCGGCGATGATCAAACCCGTTGTCCGGTCAGTCTCCTGAGCCAGGCTGGAATGATTGCTGACGAGCAGCAAGAGACAAATAAACAGCAGAAAGCGCATAGTTCGGGCCGATTCCTAAACCGCCTGCACGGCGATGCGATGGCAGGCATTGTTCAAATAGCCGCGCGGGTTCCAGCCCGGGACGACCATGGGCTGAGAACGGCCACGCTGATCCATAGCGCGGGCCCAGACCTCGTAGTAGCCCGGTTCCGGGAACTGGACCCAGGATTCGAAGTGCTGCCAGGCCAGTCGATTGGCTGCCGAACCCAGCGAGGTCGGCAGCCAGGTTGCTCCGAAATCAATGGACAGGAAAACGGCGCTTACCTGCTGGTCCCCGGCCCAAGCATGGCCCCTGATCGCAAGTCGTTCCCGAAAACTAATACTGATGCCCGACTCGGGAAAGGTTATCAGGGAATTGACCGGCATGGATTCGATGATGCGCATGTCTTCCGGAGGCACCTGGCTTCCTGGCGCAACCGGGCGCTGCGGCACGGAATAAGAAGGCGCCGCCATCTTCTCGCCGTCATGAACGCGGTCGCGCACGACCAGGCGATTTAACCACTTGCCCGAGACGGAGCCGGGCCAGCCGGCGCACACCAGCCGCAGCGGGAAGCCATTTTGAAGCGGGATATCCTCTCCGTTCATGGCCCAGGCGATGAGCGATTCGCGCTCCATTGCCTTGTTGATCGGTACACCCCGGGAGATCGGATCCAGGTCGGGATCGCCGCTGAGATGGGTGTCGGCACCGTAGTAACCCACATAAACCGCGTCGTCCGCAACGCCACAATAGTTTAATAAGTCGCGCAGCCGCACGCCGGTGAATTCCGGGCAGCCGATGGCGCCAGTCGTCCACTGGTTGCCGCTTGCCGCAGGAACGAATTCACTGCGCCCGTTGCCACCGCATTCTAGCTGCAGCTGCAGAGTGACTGCTTCGAAACGGGCGCGCAGATCGGCAATGGAGAAGCTGGTGGGCCTGAGACAGGACTCACCACTTATCTGCAGCCGCCAATTGTCCGGATCGATGTTGTCCGGCAGCAACCCATTGTTGCGGATAAAAAGGCGCGAATTTGGTGTGATCCTGTCATCCAGCAGGTGGGCGGGCGTCTCCGCGTTTAAGGGCCGGTCATTGAGAACGGTGAGTCCATCCTTGCCTTCAATCGATGTGGGCGCATTGCTGGCGGCGAAAGCTGCCGGCATCAGACCTGCCGGCATGAATCGAGAAAATGGTATGTGCATGCCCAAGGCGGTACTTACGGCGATGACACTGCTCTTTCTGAGGAAGCCGCGGCGATTTAGGCAAGGGCTGCCTAGGCTCAGGAGCTCCTGATCGGCCGCTGAGCTAGCAGACACACTGGCTCGAATAAGCGACTTAGGGGGGCGATATGACATGAATTCCCCTGTGTGCACAGGCATTAATCGGAGAATATTGAGGTTAGCAGATTCAATCGTCGGGGGCCACGCGCAGGCGTTGCAGGTAGCGCAGGAACCCTGAAGACAATGACAGCCTCAGTTTATAGACTTAACGATTCTGTTCCCAGCCTTCAAATTCCCAGGGAATTTCAGTCGCTTTAATTCAAGGTGTCAGGCCGATGCCTCGGGCCATCAGGCCCGCGAGCAGGGCAACGAGAATCAGAACCATCAGTTCCATGCGTACACTGATGCGGATCCAGGCGGGTACATTGATTGTGGCATCGGCTTCACTACTGGGCCGGGAACGAAGAAAACGGGCGGGCGCTACCGACAAGGCTATTAATATGAACACCAGAGCGAGTTTCGCCAGAAAAATCGGATTACTACTGTAGAAGCCTGCCGGCCTGCCCACGCCCAGCCAGAGCAGCAAACCCACCAGCACCGCCAGCCCCGAGCTCAACGCCAGCACTTTGTTGATCCGCGTAAGATTGTGGGCGTCTTCGCGACTGATCTTCCGAGCAAGCGCCATATTCTTGATCACAACACAGCCAGCGTAGACCAACAGAAAGGCAAAGTGCAGCAATCGAAACAGGGCGTAGAGCATGGTCGAGATGATACTGAAATTGTTCGCTGGCGTCGCAAATTTCCTGCTATGCTCACCGACCTCGCACGATCGTTCGACCCTAAAACAATAAAAAATCAGTGGGAGCTCTGAATGATTGAGTCGGTTAATCTCCCGGGCCCAGAGGCTCTGGACAGCCCCAATCTTAAAGCCAGTATGCGTAAAGTGGCGCTCACGGCGCTGGCTGGTACCAGCATCGAGTGGTACGATTTTTTTCTCTACGCAACGGCTGCCGCGCTGGTTTTTCCGGCGGCGTTCTTTCCAGGTAGCGAACCCACTATCGGGCTGATCCTGTCCTTCAGCACTTTCGCCTTTGGTTTCATCGCACGTCCTTTAGGCGGTATCCTGTTCGGCCATTTTGGCGACAGAATCGGCCGCAAGCGCACCCTGGTTGTGGCCCTGGTGTTGATGGGGATCGCATCGACTTTAATTGGCTTATTGCCGACTTATGCAACTATCGGTATCGCGGCTCCGATCCTCCTTACCGTCCTGCGATTCGCTCAGGGCCTGGCTATCGGCGGTCAGTGGGGTGGGGCGATGCTTCTGGTAACAGAGAGTGCGCCCCCCGACAAACGCGGCTATTACGGTGCCTTTGCCCAGGCTGGTGCGCCAGTTGGCGTCATTCTCGCCAACCTGGCATTCATTGCCATCAGTGCTGCAGTATCCGATGAGTTCTTTTTCACCTGGGGCTGGCGCATTCCCTTTCTAGCCAGCGTCATCTTGATCGCCATCAGCCTGTACATTCAGTTGCATATGGAAGAAACGGATGCATTCAAGGAGTTGAAAATGGCTCGAGCCAGGCTCGTACTCGAGCAGAGTAACCCCACCACGACCAGCATCCCTCGGTCTCCAGTGCTGGAGGCGCTGATCAAGTATCCGAAACGGATTGCGCTGGCCGCCGGCGCTTTCTTGTCCATCCAGGTCACCTTTTACATCCTGATCGGATTCGTGCTCGCCTACGGGGGTGACCCGGACGGAGCCGCTTTTCCCCGCACCAGCCTACTGGCTGCGGTATTGATTGCCTCGGCGCTGCAAATACCCTCTCAGTTTCTCGCCGCGGCCTATTCCGATCGTCGCGGTCGACGTGGCGTATTTATGCTGGGAGCAGTGCTGACCGCATTTTGGGCCTTCTTTCTTTTTCCCTTGATTGATACCGGCGATTTCTTCTGGCTTGTTGTTGGCTGTTCCGGTGGTCTGGTGTTTCTGGGCATGATGTATGGCCCTCAGGCAGCTTTTTTTACTGAGCTCTTCAGTACCGAAGTACGCTACTCCGGTGCCTCTATGGGTTACCAGATTGGCGCTATCGTCGGCGGTGCTTTCGCGCCAACGATAGCGACGATTTTGTGGACCGAGTATGCGATCTTCTGGGTATCGATCTATATCGCCGTAGCCTCGTTGTTGTCACTGCTGTCTGTAGTGAGATTGACCGAGACGTTCCAGACCAGTTTGCACGACGATGGGTCCGACGATTGATGGTACTGATGGTATTGATTGGTACTGGCATGAAGGCTCGTGGTGCCGGTGTATGAAATCGGGAGTTTCCCGCTCCGGGATGACATGCTCTGAGCTTGGGCACAGAATTTGGGCAAAAATCGCGACTTTGATGCATCTTGGTTCGGCGCATCGGTTTCGCCGGCTGCATTAGTTCACAGTTCCGGACTCTAGGACCCTGGGGCGATTTGGATAGGCTGCTTTTTTAAAGTCGGCGCGTCTGCCAAGGCGCCGATACACTGGCGTGCCGACCGCCCGTAAAGAACGGGCTAAGGAGTCAGAAGTGGCGACTGAAAGTCCCGCAGGGCGCGCCCTGGAAGCCGACGCTGCTGCATTGCTCCCCGTTCCTGCAAAGTCCGTTAGCGCCTGCGGGCGGTGCCTTGCAGCGTGGTCTTGCTCACTGCCGGAGAGACTTGTCTGAATTAATCAGGGTGTTTTAGAAAAGTTGGCACGCCTAATGCAAACTATTAATCGACATACATGGAATCTAATGTGAACCCGGCCTACAGATTCTCTCCCTCTAAGGCCATCACATTACAAACCAGATTTCTTATGTATATGGGCATTGATGCCCGCGCGGACTTAGCGCCGCGCGGGCTTTTTTTTGGGCGCTTTTTTCATCGCTCAAGCGCCAGGTTGACACCCAGATAAAGCTGGCGAGCCAAGCCCATCTGGGACAGGACCCGGGTTTTACTAGTCACCATCAACCTTGATCGGTCTGAATATTTGCCGTCGCTTTGGGCCCTGATTGTCGGCTTGCTTTGCGCCGCGGAGGCTGTCAGGATTCCCGTCCGCACTGACAAGTTATTCCGTGATGACCACCCTGATTTATCTATCCATCTTATTGCTGTTGTCTGTCCTCATAGGCTCGATGGTGTTTTTCTCGTTCATTCTCTCGCCGCTGATCTTCATGAAACTGGACGCACCGGTGGCGGCCCGATTCATCCGTGCCGTGTTTCCCTGGTACTACCTGGAAATCATTGTGTTGGGGGCTTTGACCAGTGTGTTGCTGGCGGCGCAAGACCTGATACTGGCTCTGTGCATGGGCGGTGTGACGGTGGCCGGGCTCTATACACGTTTCTGGCTCATGCCGAAGCTCAATCGTTGGCGGGACAAGGGCAAGAAAGGCGACGATGCGGCCCAGGCCCGATTTGATGCAGGTCATCGCGTTTCGGTCTGGATCAATGGTTTCCAGCTCCTCGCAGTCTTTGCGGTATTGGTTTTGTTTGTGTTGCCTGGTGGCGTCTGAGGCGGATAATTTCGCACTCAGGAATTTCCTGCTAGGCTATCGCCGCTTTCGGTAACTGCCCTGGAGTTCATGATGTCCTTTCCCGAAGAGCACCCGTTAGTACTGGACAATGATGGGCTAAATCCCCGCTCCGCCCTGTGGCCCAATTACAGTCCTCCACTCGATCTGGTTTTCAGTCACGGTCAGGGATGCGAACTGTTTACTGAAGCGGGGGAGGTATACCTGGACTTCATGTCCGGAATCGCGGTAACCAGCTTTGGGCACGCGCATCCACATCTGATCAAGGTACTGAACGAGCAGGCGGCGCGGCTCTGGCATGTATCCAACCTCTTTCGTATCCCCGCCGCGGAACGCCTGGCCGGGCGGCTGACTCAGCACTGTTTCGCCGACCGGGTCTTTTTCTGCAATTCCGGGACCGAGGCTATAGAGGCTGGCATCAAAGCGGTACGCGCCTGTCAGTTCGGTCGCGGGCAGGAGCAGCGCTATCGCCTGATAGGCCTGAGCGACAGTTTTCATGGGCGCACAATGGCCGCTCTGGCGGCGGCAGGGAATAAGAACCATACCGGTAACTTCATCCGCTCCGATTATGGCTTCGATCAGGTGTCCTGGGACGACCTCGATGCACTCAAGGCGGCTGTGACTCCGGAAACGGCAGGAATCATTCTCGAGCCAGTGCAGGGCGAAGGCGGCATACGTCCGGTTTCGGATGAATACATCCGGGCCGTCAAACAGCTCTGCGAGGACAACAGTCTGCTGCTCTTACTGGACGAAGTTCAGTGCGGGATTGGCCGCACCGGCAAGCTGTTCGCGCATCAGCTCTATGGCATCGAGCCGGATGTGATGGCTCTGGCCAAGGGCTTGGGTGGCGGGTTTCCCGTAGGCGCCTGTCTGACTACCGCTGCGGTGGGCGACGCCATGGTCGTGGGCACCCATGGCAGTACCTTTGGCGGTAATCCCCTAGCTATGGCGGTTGCCAACGGCGTATTGGACCTGCTCCTGGAACCCGACATGCTCGAGGATGTGGCAAGCAAGGGCAGGCATCTGCGGCGATCGCTGCGTGATCTGGTGCACAAGCATCCGCGTGTTCTCGATTCTGTTGTTGGCAGCGGCCTGATGCTTGGTCTGAAATGCGTGATTCCCAATACCGAGTTGCTTGCTGAGCTCAGGGCCCGGAAATTGCTCGTGGTCAGCGCCGGACAGAATATGCTGCGGATTTTGCCGCCCCTTAACATAGCCACAGAAGATCTGGATCGGGGCAGCGAAATCATCGCCGCCGCAGTCTCGACCCTGGAAGACCGACTCGATCAGGGCTGATCCAGTTCGCTGGCCTGCATCAGCACGTGAAAAATCTCGTGCTGTTCCATGACCCCTCTTATCAGATCAGACCCGGCACCTATGGCGTAAATCGCCACGTCCTCGCCGCCATGAGTTTCACTCGCCAGCGGCACCAGCACGTCTGCCTGAAAGTCGACCGAGGTGGTGTCGGTCGCGGACAAGTCCCTGCGCCTTTCCCCGGTCCCGGAAAATCCGCGCGCCGGGCCGTTGATGTAGCCGAGGGTGGTGTAGGGCAATCCGTCTGCGGCCAGCAGCGCCTGACCATCGACCGCAGTCTTGCCAAGAATCGGATTACCCCGTTCCGGGTAGCCGGCGATGGTGAACACATGACTGTGATCGGCGGTGACAACGATCAGGGTTTCGCTGAGATCCACCATTGCAACGGCGGTTCTGACTGCATCGCTCAAGGCGATCGTGTCCAGCAGCGCCCGCTGAGGATTAATACCATGATGAGCATGGTCGATGCGGCCTGCTTCGACATTGAGGTAGAAACCGGATGCATTCTTGCTGAGTATCTCAATGGCCTTCGCAGTCATCTCGCTCAGGCTCGGCTCGCTGGGGCTGTCGTCATCGCGATCGGCTTCATACTGCATGTGCGAAGGCTCAAACAGTCCCAGCAGGTGCTCGGTCCGAGCAGGCTCTATGCGATCGAATTGGCTCTTGTTCCAGACATAGGCGGAATTGGAATGGGACTGCAGCCATTCCCGTGGGAGGTCGCGGCCGTCCAGGCGCGCACCACTGACGCTGTATTCGGGATCTGCCTGGGTCGTCGCCAGAAAGTTACTTCGGCCTCCTCCCAGGGCCACTTCCAGGCCGTTGCCGGCTGTTCCGCTGGCACCGAATTCGACGAGTTGACGGGCAATGTCGGCGCAATTACCGGCGTCAGCCATACCGATTGCATCGGCATCGCTCTCAAAATTTCGATCCACGCTGTGAGCGTAGTTGGCGGCCGGCGTGGCGTGGGTCAGTCTTGCGGTGGAGACTACCCCCGTAGATAGGCCCCCCATTTCGGCACGCTCAAGGAAAGTCATCAATTCATTGCCGTGCTGGGAACCACAATCGCCGCGCACAACCCGATCATTGACGCTGATCACTCCGGACAGGGTTTTTACACCGGTGGCCATCGCGGTCATAGTGCCCGCCGAATCTGCTACCTGGAAATTGGTGCTGTAGGTTTTCGACAAGGCGACATTGGGGAAGGTCTCGAAAAATAGCTCATTCTCCTCTCCCGATTCTCCACGTAGCTGGCCCTCGAGAATGCGCGCGGCGGTGACAGTGGAAATCCCCATGCCGTCGCCGACGAACAAGATGATGTTGCGGGCTCGGGAAGTAGCTGTCTGGTGGCGCAATGACAAGTTTTCCTGGATCGCCTGGCGACCACTCTCAAACCAGTCCTCCGGGGTCGGCTGAGCATGGATTGGGAAGTCGAGCAGCAGGCTCAGCGAGAGCAGGCTGGCGCCAAGACCGGGATTACTTAGGATCTGATATTTTCTGGAAGAGTGCATGCAAGCGAGAGCTCCGGGGAGAAATTGAACACAGTAAAGCTGCTACTATTAATAAATCAGTTTACCTAATAAGGCTCTGTAGTTTGAGTGGATGATGAAGAGTCTTAACACTAGCAGCAATCTGGCTCGATTTGAGTTTGAGCTGTTTCTAAATTCGCCACCACGACATAAGCCGTCCAGCGCACAAGCTGAATTTCTCGCTCCTGAGAGCCTTATTGCTAGCTGTTAAACCGTTGCTAGATAGCCCTGGAGGGCTCCGGCCAGATAAGAGGCCCCCTGGCGTCTATTGAGAATCCGGCTACATGATAAGGAAAATTGGAAAAAAGAGTAGGTGCCGAGTAGCTGCCAGGATTCTGATAAAATAGCTTTTTGTCTAAGGAAAGCAGACAGATGCCTGTATCTTCAGTTCGCATTACTTACTGTACGGCTTGAAACTATCGTCCCGAGGCTGACCGTGTGTCGGCGGAAATTAAGGAAAAGGCCGGATTGCAAGCAGATCTGGTCCCTGGTGGTGGTGGCGTCTTCGAGGTCGAAGCAGACGCTAAACTGATTTTCAGCAAACGGCAGGCCAAGCGGTTTCCTGAAGTCGGCGAGATCGCGGCGGCGCTCGGTTTTGACTCTGAACATGGAATCACTGAATAATGGGCCCATACCAAGTGCGCTGATAGCCCCGGATCAAGCCTTGTCACCCCGTATTTATGCTATCGCGGGTCCTTCTGGATCTGGCAAGACAACCCTTGCCCATGCCCTGCATCGACATCTGAGCGCGCAGGCTTCCAACCTTGTTGTGGCAATAATTAACGAGGATGCCTATTACCATGATCAGGGGCACATGGATCTCGAAGAGCGCAAGCGAGTGAATTACGACCATCCCGACGCTCTGGAGCACGAATTGCTCAAGACGCATCTGAAGGCGCTGCGAGCCGGTAAGGAAGTCGCGGTGCCGGAGTACGACTATCAATTACATACGCGACGAAGAGAAGTGCGTTACCTGACCCCTCCTGACTTGTTGATCATCGAGGGTATTTTGCTCCTTAGCGATCCTGACTTGAGGAAACATTTTGATTTTAGTGTCTTCATTGATGCGTCTCTTCCCCGGTGCCTCGAGCGACGCGTCGTCCGAGACAGCAAAGAGCGCGGCCGCAGCCCGGAATTCGTACGCGAACAATTCGCGGCGACGGTGAGGCCCATGTACGATCGCTTTGTCCTTCCCTCCAGGGCGCATGGCGATTGGATACTCCGGGAAGATTTCGAGGTGGAACCTGTCCTAGAAACTCTCGTTGAAATGGCCCTGCAGGAACAGTCTCCGGATCCCAATCACGAGCGCCAGCGGCGACGACTCCTTTGATCAGCATTGCTGGTATGGCGACTCTTGTCGGCGTGGCTTTTCTTTTTTCCAGCCACCGGGAGCATATCGACTGGCGAACCGTTGGTTTCGCCTTCCTGCTACAATTTATCCTGGGCGGTATTGCGCTGTACTTGAGCCCTGGCGTTCGATTGCTTGAGACGCTTTCCGGTGCCGTCAACAATGTTCTCGCAAACGCGCAGGATGGAATCGAGTTCGTCTTCGGCAACATTGGCAGCTTCGAGCTGGGCTTCATCTTCGCCTTCCATGTGCTGCCAGTCATTGTATTCTTTTCATCACTCGTTTCTGTGCTTTATTACCTGGGCATCATGGGTTGGCTCATCAAGGTGATCGGCGGCGGATTGACGATCCTGCTCAAGACCTCAAAGGCGGAATCCATGTCGGCAACGGCCAATATTTTTGTTGGTCAGACCGAGGCGCCGCTCGTGGTCCGGCCCTATATAGCCACCATGACCCGGTCCGAACTGTTTGCCGTCATGGTAGGTGGTCTTTCTACCGTGGCCGGCTCAGTTTTGGCCGGATACGTTTTGCTGGGCATAGACATCCGCTTCCTGTTGGCTGCCAGTTTCATGGCGGCACCGGGTGGCTTCCTGATGGCTAAACTACTGATTCCTGAGACCGAACAACTCAGGAATGAGCAGGACGATATCAGGCTGGAAGTCGAGGAGCACGTGAACGTCATTGATGCCGCTGCCTCTGGCGCCAGCGCCGGTATGAGTCTGGCGCTGAACGTGGGTGCCATGGTGCTGGCCTTTGTTGGCCTCATCGCGATGCTGAACGCGCTTTTTGGCTGGCTCGGGGGATTTGTCGGTCTCGACAATCTTTCTCTGGAGGCGGTTCTTGGTCTGTTTTTTCAACCGCTCGCATTTCTGCTTGGAATTCCGTGGGGAGAGACGCGCCTGGCCGGGAGCCTCATTGGTCAGAAACTGGTTTTTAATGAATTCGTGGCCTTCGTGGCTTTCACCGAGCAAATTCCGGCGCTCAGTGAACGCACCCAGGCCGTCGTGACTTTTGCGCTGTGTGGCTTTGCCAACTTTTCTTCTATCGGCATTCTGCTCGGCGGCATTGGTACCATGGCTCCTGGTCGGCGCAGCGAAATTGCCGAGCTTGGACTGCGTGCGGTGCTGGCCGGTTTCATGGCCAACTTGATGAGCGCGGCCATAGCCGGCTTTTACCTGTCCCTGGTCTGAGTAATTTTCTGATCGAGCGAGGGACTTCACAAAGCCCCTCCAGAGTCGGTCGGGCAGACGCCGGTATCAATAGGTCAAGCCGATTTCCATCAGCCTCTGGCGCAGAAATTCTCCCGCCGTGATTGGAGAATACCTGGGACCATCAGCGCCAACGCATTGTGGCAGGCAGTCTAGACTGGCTTGGCTATGAGGGTGGAGAAAAAAAGGCATGGAATAGCGTGAGTCGTTCTTTCCCTGTGGATTGACGACGCGATGGATAGTTGAGGGCAGCACATCGTTGGTCAGTCTCGACATCATGTCGCCTGTGTCGAGCACGATTTCATCGGCTTCGCATTCCACCGGCAGCCAATTGCCTCGGCGGTCATAGAGTTCCAGGCCTGAATCGGTTGCGCCGACAAGAAGAGTGAGGAGGTTGATGTCTGCATGTGGGGCCGCGCGCATGGCGTTGACGGTGTCCAGTCCCTTGAGCCCGGGATAGTGCAGAAGTCGAAGGATGGACTGCCCGTCGGTGACCATATCGCGGAAAAAATTCTTGTTTACGCCCAGTTCCGTGCCGACAGCTTCCAATAATAATTTGCCCAATTGTTCCAGCTCCCCATAAAGCGCCTTGAAGCAGTGTTTAAATTGGGGGATTTCCTCGGGCCACAGGTTGTGAGCATAGACACCAAAATAGGGACTTTTTTTGGCCACATCGGGTCCGATGTGCCAGAACTCCTTCAGGTCAGAGTAGGGGTTGCCCTTAGCGTTTTCCCTGCCAAAGGCGATGTAGCCGCGTTCGCCGCCACTGCCGCTGTCGTACTTGAGTTTGGTGCGCTCGGGCAGATCAAAGAATGCCCGCAGCAGTTCATAGGCCTGGTCCAGGTGTTGGCGATTGATTGCGTGATCGCGCAGGATTACAAATCCGTGTTCCCGCAGTCCCGCAACGAATTGCCGCCGAAATTTGTCCGGCCGCGCGTCCAGGTCCAAAAGACTCAGTCGAGTAATTCCAGTGCTCATAGAATCCGCTCATGGGCTACGGCCATGTGTGATTACGGTCGTGAAGGCCGCCGCCGGGATGGACAGAAATTAGCATTACTTGTCGGCAAAAGACAGCCACCGCTCGGCGATTCCACCGGCCTTTTTAGCTGTCTTCTCACCTATCTCCTCACCTGTTCTGGCACTCTTAAGCGCTTGACTGCAGTGCCCGTGCTGCCTGCCATCAAGCCTCAGGTTGACGACCGCTAACCTGGGTTGAGAAAGCCCTTGTCGAGGCGAAGATGCTTTTGTTCCGGTGCCGGCTGGACAAGTTTCGATCAAGGCTATAAGTTTGCCCCAACTTTCACAGATAAACAGATTAGTGCCAATGACCATCAAAAATTACAAATCAGCTTTACCGCTGCTGGCAACTCTGCTGCTGGTCTCGACCGCTGTCGATGCGCATACAGAGGAGGGTGTTGTCGGTGGGTTCATCAGCGGTCTGCTGCACCCCTTATTCGGCCCCGATCATTTTGTTGCAATGGTCGCAGTGGGCATTTGGGGTGCTTTCCTACGGCAACCGGCGATATGGCTGCTACCGGTAGTTTTTCCCCTGGTCATGGCCCTAGCCGGCGCTCTGGGTGTCCTCGGCGTGCCCTTGCCGATGGTGGAAGTGGGCATAGCGGCCTCGGCCCTTGTCCTGGGGCTCATGGTATTGTTTGCTGTGCGGCCACCACTGTGGGTGGCGGCAGTCGTTGTCGGTGTGTTTGCCATCTTTCACGGCCACGCGCACGGCACTGAGCTGCCGGAGGCATCGAATCCGCTCGCCTACGCCATTGGATTCGTGCTGTCGACGGGCTTGATGCACCTGGCCGGAATCTTGATTGGAATGCTGGCCTACAGCCAGAAGGGCACGCTGGTGGTGCGGACAATTGGTTCCGTGATTTCTCTCAGCGGTCTGTATTTCCTGATGGGTGCAATCTGAAGCCGCTGTGGCGCCATTGCCTCTGCGCTCTACTACTGTGCTGGCCGGCAACTGCTCTGGCGCATTCGCCCTATCCCGGTATTCGCGGTTTTTATGTGGGCGTCCTGCACCCTTTGACCGAGCCGTCACACATCCTGCTCATCGTCACCCTGAGCCTGCTGCTTGGAAGTTGTGTGACACAAAGGCGATTTACCTCATTGGCAAGCCTCTTCGGCGCCACCGCGGCAGGCATGATTCTGGCATTTGTGCTGGCGCCGTTTCTGCCCACGCAGTCACTGATTCTGCTGGTCTGCACCGGTCTGGGCTTGATCCTGGTGCTGTCCCGCGCTCTGCCAGACTGGTTTTATCCTTTGACGAGTGGAGTCAGCGGGTTCCTGCTGGCGCTTGAATCCATTCCCGAACCAGGTCCCTTTCTGGATGTTTTCATAACCGCATTTGGATCCCTGGTAGGCATCCACTATCTGGTCATGTACGGCGCTCGACTGGTTACAGTAGGGTTGCAGCGCTGGCAAACACCGATCACAGGCATTGTCCTGCGTGTTGCCGGGTCCTGGATCACGGCTATCGGCTGTCTGACCCTGGCGTTTGTGCTGACAGGGATGCTCTGAGCAATGCAGAGGATCCCTTCCCTGACCGCTCTCAATCTGGCTGCACGAAAAGTCGATGCAGTACCATGCCGGCGACCATGGCGCCGACAAAGATTAGTACCGAGGAATTCAATGTTACCAGCGCTGCCAGAGCCGGGCCCGGGCAGAAGCCGGCGATACCCCAGCCGAGTCCGAACAGAATCGCCCCGATAATCAGTTTCGAGTCCACTCCCTTGAGCGTGGGCAGATAGAATTTGTGGGAGAACAGCGGTTCCGGGCGCTTCAGAACCAGATGAAAGGCCGGCAAGGTTACCAGCAAGCCGCCGCCCATCACCAGAATAAGTGTAGGATCCCAGGCGCCAGCCACATCAAGAAAGCCGATGACCTTGGCCGGGTTCGACATGCCGGACAAAGTCAGTCCCAGGCCGAAGAGGAGACCGGCAATGAAAATAGTGAGCCGCGCGGCGCTGGCATTGGTCATCATTGCAGCCCTCCCGAAATGACGTGTCTGGAGACAAAGACCGTCACAATGGCTGTCACCATGAAAAGGAGCGTCGCCGTGAAGGAGCGCCGCGACAGCCTGGCGATGCCGCAGATGCCGTGACCGCTGGTGCAACCGCTGCCCATTCGGGTTCCAAACCCGACTAGCAGGCCCGCAATCGCACTCCAAAGAGGAGACGCCTGAATGTCGACCGCGAGGTCTGCGTTGACGAGCAGGTACAGACCAGCACCCACCAGCAATCCGAGCAAGAACAGGGCTCGCCATTGCGACTCCCCCGCTATGGGGAAGATGATTCCAGAGAGGATACCGCTGATCCCGGCGATGCGCCCGTTGGCCCAAAGGGTCAGAGTCGCAGCGAGTCCTATCAATATGCCGCCGGCGAGGCCGGTCATCGGGGTGAAATTTTCCATGTGGCTATCCCTGGGGGCTGGCGGTCATTTGCTGGCAGTATTCCTGCATTTTCTCGGGTAAGTCCTGGGGGCATTCGCCGCAGAGTCGGTTGCCTGGAACCGCGTAGTCAATGAACGTGGGGTAGGGCAACTCGAGCTCGTCCATGATCTTTACAAAATCCTCGAGGCTCTTGCTGTCGCCGATCCGGGGGTTGCGTTGCTTTTCCTGGCCGATACAGGACACCCACCGCTGTTTGTAGTCATGGGCAGGATAGACCAGAGTTTCATCCGCCAATCTGAACAGTTTCTCGGTTATGCTGGAGTAAAGCTCTCTGGAATTACCGTTCTGAAAGTCGGTGCGACCACAACCTTCAATAAGCAAACAATCACCAGTCAGCAGTTTGTTGCCCAGTAGGTAACAAAAATGATCGTCCGTATGCCCGGGAGTATAAAGAGGCTGTAATTCCAGGCTGCCGATCCAGATCGGCCTGCCTTCTTCAATTTGGATGTCGGCGCATTCAATATTATCTACCGCCGGGAAGGCGATTTTGCAGCCAGTTTGCTCGCGTAGCTGCAGAGCCGAGGTGATGTGATCGGCGTGGACGTGTGTCTCTATGGTTTGAATGAGTTTCAAGCCAAGATCACTGAGCGCCTCGAGGTCACGGTCAATAGTCGGTACGACAGGATCTACTAGGGTAGCCTCTCCGGTCTCTTCGCAGGCGATCAGGTAGGTGTAGGTGCTGGATAAAGGCTCAAAGAGCTGCTGGAAAATCATGAGTTACTTGCTCCACAGAACAATCGGATTCGAAACCAGGATGTAGTTGCTACAGGCTAATCGAACTGGCGAAGACTGGTTTGATGCAGAACAACAAGAACCCGGAATTGCTCAGTGGATGTGGCTCTGATCGACGAAGCCGTCGGCATTCGGCATCTCGATAGCCAGCAGGCGTTCGCGGTCGATGCGAGTGTCTTCGGCGATGAGGTCGTTCAGAAACAGAACATAGGCCGTAACCTGGTATACCTCCTGGTCACTCAGAGATTTCGGTGCGTCCGCAGGCATGGCGCGACGGATAAAATCGAACAGAGTGCTGGCATAGGGCCAATAGCTGCCGACAGTTCGCAGTGGCGACTCTGCCGACTGCATGTTGCCGCCGACCAGGACGGTACTGGCCGATACTCCCTGGCCGCTCATTCCGTGACAGGCGGCACAGTTCTGAATGAAGACTGTCCGGCCCTCGCGGGCGCTACCGCCACCCGGCGGAAAGCCATTGCCGTTGGCCTGGGCGATCAGGTCAATCGCGCTCAGTGCGGATTCCTGAACCGCAATGCCGAGACCGGGAGAGGTAGTCGATTGCGAGACTGAGCTTACGGGAACGCTGAGTGCGATCAGTAGAATTGCCAGTTGTCTGCAGTGATCAAGTGACATTGTACACCTCGCCGTTACTGCTCACGCCCCAGCTCTGGATGCCATTGTTGTGATAGAAACTGACCGGACCGCGCTCGGCCACGACCCTCGCTAGGTCTGGCTGGATGTTGCCGGCACTGTCTATGGCTCTACTCAGCAGGGTGGCGGGACCACCGCGCCACTGCCAGGGTATGCGGAAACGAGTCAGGGCTTTATTTGCACCGGCAGTATCCAGGAGAGCCTCTGCCCAGCTGCTGCCGCCGTCGGCGCTGACTTCTACCCGCCTGATGTGACCGTGCCCGGACCAGGCCAGGCCGCTGATTTGGTAAAGGCCGCTGGCCTCTAGGTGCATTTGTCCCGATGGCGAGGTGATGACCGACTTGACCCCCATCGGGAAGCTGAACTGAATACTGCTGCGGTCGGGCAAGGTGTCGGTGTATTTGCTGGTTTCGTCTCGGAATTGGACCGGTGACTCGGTGAGTTTGAGCTGCGTCAGCCATTTCACGCTCACATTGCCTTCCCATCCCGGAACGAACAGGCGCATGGGATAGCCCTGCTCTGGACGCACGGGCTCGCCGTTTTGAAACAACGCCACCAGAACGTCGTCGAGCGCCTTCTCGATTGGGATTGAGCGCCCCATACTGGCCGCATCCGCACCCACTGCTGCCAGCCACCGTGCGGAGGAGTTGATGCCCGCCTCGTCCAGCAAGACGCTGAGGGGAATACCTGTCCACTCGGCGGCCGACAGTAGACCGTGCAAACTCTGGGCGCTGCCGTCTTCGTTGCCGCCGCTCAGTAGAGCCCTGCTGTTGCCTGAGCATTCCAGAAAATAAATCCGACTTACCATCGGATAGCGCAATAGCGAATCGTAGTCGAATACCAGAGGCTGACGCACCAGACCATTAATTACGAGTCTGTGCGCGGCTGGGTCAATATTCGGCACGCCCGCGTGGTGGCGTTCGAAATGCAGACTGTTGGGCGTCAGACTGCCCTGCAGGTCTTGCAGTGGTGTGCGTGAGATTCCACCTCCCGGGTAGATCGGATCGGGGGCACTGGGAGAGCGCCGAACGTGGCTAACATGGCTGGAGGGCTGGCCATACGCACTGGGTCCGGGGCCGGGTCGCCGTGACCAGGCCGGTTGCTGTAGATTCATGTCGGAATCGGCGGCCAGGGCCGAATTGACGGCTACGGCCCCCAGCCCGGTGAGTCCAAGCCCCAGTAAATGGCGGCGATTCATCAGGCCATTACCGGCGACCTGTTCCAAAACGGGCTTGCTCATGGTGACGGTCTCCGTTAATTTTCCAGGTACGCCCTGGCTTCCTGTACTGCTCCCATGCTGTCATCGTGCCACACTGCCAATAGGCTTCGGTAGTGATCTGCCGCCTCCTCGTCCTGACCAAGAGCCCGGTGGGCGCGGGCGGCGCCCAGCAGTGAGCGCGGCCGGTTCGGAGTGCGCAGCAGAGAAGCTGTGAATAGCTCTGCCGCACGACTGATCTGTCCAGCCTCCAGCATTGCTTCTCCCGCCAGTTCATGAGCGGGCTTAAGTGGTATTGCGGCGCCCCGTGGCAGCGGACCAGCAGCAGCCAGTTCGGCGGCTTCGTCCAGCATCACCAGTGCCTGGTCTGTCTTGGCGATAATTTCCGACTCCGAAGCCTGAACAGTTTCGTCCTGGGCCTCACGCAGAAGCGTCAGACCGGCCACTTCGCGGTAGATGATTTGCAGGCTGGAGTTAGCTCCGGCGCGACTGGCCATGTCCTCCAGTCGCTGTGCCACCTTAGTGGCAAGTGCCAGATCTCCCAGGTTTGCAGCGCTGAGGCCAAGGGCCAGAAGCTCGTCCTCTGTCAGATCCGACGCCAGTTCCTGCAGCTGCCAGTGCTCGGTTTCGATAATATGGCGCGCCTGCATGGTGCGCAGCGTACTAGCCGAACGACCCGAGTCGGGATTATCCCTTAGCGTCTCTTGCGCGCGCTCGATCCAGAGTCTGGATCGATCCAGATTCCAAAGCTGCAGGTCCCCATATTGACCCCAGTCCGAGGCATGGTTTTGCGGATCGGAGGCATCGCCGGGCTTCCACAGCTCCTTCGCCACTTCGAAGGCGGAATCATTCCAGATGGCCACCTGCTCCCACATGCCGTGCTGGATGAAGATGTGGGTAGGCATGTGGCGGGCGTGGGATACGGCTGGCGCGATATCGGCATAGGTCCAGGCTGCCTCGAGCGCGATAGGTGCATGCACCGGATCATCAAAAGCATGAATCACGTAATGGGCGGCACCGGGGTGGTTGTCGTTCTTTTTAAACAATTCCATGCCCAGGGCGCCGGCGCGCATATTGATGCGCTCGCGCATGTCTCCTGCTGCAGTCGCACCAGCCAGCATGGCCACGGTGGTGAATGCCTTGACCTCATCATCCTCGGGAAATTGTTCGTACAGGTCGAGCATGGCCTGCATCCAGGCCAGCCGCTTGGCGGGCATGCCGCCCGGAGTCAGGGCATAGGCTTCGGCAGCACGCACAAAGCCTTTCTCCATCGCCGTGGGTGCTTTGGCGAGCCGTGCGTCGCTGCTGCGACCGAGACGATTGAGAGCTGCGGTCGGTCCGTCGCTGGGGCCACCAAAAAAGGGGTGTTGATAGGTGAATACTTCACCCCAGTAGGCCATCGCGAAATCAGGGTCTAGCTCCTGGGCGCGGCGAAACTCCGCCTGTGCCTGAACGAAACCAAAGCTGTGCAGATAGCCTACTCCGAGGAGAAAATGCTGTTGTGCCTGGCCACTGCCCGATGTGGGGAAATCGAAGCTGCCAATGCGTTCGAATTCTGCAGCCTGCATCGCGGTCGAGAAACAAAGTGACGCAGTCCACAATAGGGTGGGCAATAAGCGCTTAACCATGGTGATACCTCAAACGGGGAAAGAAAAAGGTTCGAACCCAGAGGGTGCCAAGACCTCCGGAGCATTGCAATCAGATTCGCAACCAGTTCCGACAGAAAATTGCGGCTTGGCCTCGGTATTTGGCCCCGTGGCGGCAGATGAATCGGAGTCAATGGCTGCCCAGGCTGTGTCAGCCCGGCACCAGGTCGGCGGTCGCACTGATTAGAGCATCCCGTGTTTAGAGCGCAGCTTTAAGGTTTCAGACTTCAAGCCATGGGTTCCAAAACACGATACTGAACTGCGAGGCCAGTGAACATTTACTCTTGCACAAAAACAAGGGGCGGCTTGCAGCTAGCTTGTGCCGATGAAATAAAGGGCAAAAATGACCGTCTTCCAGGGCATTTTTCCCAGTAAAGGTACCCCGGAGGGGCGCGGACCGCTCGGAGCCGCTTTTCAGGGCTCGGAAAAGGGCCCGAAACTATGGGTCAGCAATGACATCAATGGGGCAAATCTTAGCGCGTACTCAATTTGCTGGAAACATTGCCCAAGGCGCCGGAGTTCGAGAAGATAGGCTCGGACAAGTGATCGACGCTTTTGCTGATACAATGATGAACTGGTTCGGACTTTAAAGGAGGAACCCGGTATGACTGATCCCTCACAGGAAAATGAGACAGAAGCCGCCGCGGAGGATCATGACCAGGTCAGGTTTCCACCGCCGCTCATTTTTCTGATTCTGATCGTGCTGGCAGCGGGACTTGGCTATTTCTTTCCCGCCAGTATGGGGGTGCCGGATTCCTTTCAGGCCCTGGGGGTCGCTATCACCCTGTTCGGGGTAACGGTAGTCATACTGATCAACAGTCAGTTCAAGCACAATTCTACTGCCATCGAACCGTGGAAGCCGACATCTACATTGATCACCCACGGCTTCTATCGCTGGTCTCGCAACCCCATCTATCTCGGCTTCTGCTTGTTCAACATGGGCATGGGCATCGCCTTCAACAACCTGTGGATTTTCCTCAGCTTCGTTCCGGGAGTAATTCTAGTCTATTACATCGCTATCGCCAGGGAAGAGGCTTATCTGGAGAGGCGTTTCGGTCAGGAATATCTGGATTATAAAGCCAGCGTCAGGCGTTGGCTCTGACTGCATTGTTCAGAGCCTCCTTAATCGGAAGGCACCTGATCTTCCAGCAGCTCGAACGTAAATGCACCGCGCTGGTGCTGGCCGAATTCATCCTCCGTCGTGACTACGATGTGATGCAGCCCCGGATTGAGTCCGGCAGGCAGTGGCGCTTCCCAGATGTGTGCAGAACGGCGCGCCGATCCGAAGGCGTCGTCGCTGTTCTCGTACCTGGCGTGAAGGCGTTCCACATAGGGGTCGGTGCGCACTGAATAACGCATTGGCTGGCGCGGCTGGCCATCGATTGACATCCAGACCCTGTCCCGCACGCCGCCGTCGAAAAGATTGACCACAACCTGCGTGCCTGGCCTGAGGTAACCGCGATTAATGGCAGTATCGACTGGCGCTAACAGCAGTGGGTCCAGGGTGATTCGCAGGCGCTTGCCGGCGTCGGGGCCAAAGGGAAAGGGAATAAACTCCGGGACTAAATTAGTGTCATTAAAACGCAGGACATAGTAACCATTGGGATTGCCATCTTCCATCATTGCATCGCGCACACCGCGTAGATCAGCCGGCCCGCGTGTCCAGCCATTGCCTCTCACCTCGGCCAGAGTGTGGGCGATCCAGGGAGTCCCGTTCCAGCCGTGGCTGTGATTGATCTCGACTTTCCAGCTGTTGCTGGTGTCATGTCCGGCGAGGCCGTAAAGATTGTCAAAAGGCTCCAGAATTCGCAGCAGCTCCCGGAAATTTTCGGTATTCGGCCCGTTGGCAACAGGTGAGCTGCCGTCACTGGCTTCGGCCAGCAGAGGAATGTGAGTGGCGATAACCAGGAGCTTTTCCGAGTCTACATGGGCCAGATCATTCTTCAGCCAATGCAGTTGGCCGGGAGGGATAAAGCCGCGGTAGCGGCCGTCGGCAAATTCCCTGTTAGCCCCGGCGTATTCGACGTTATTGAGGACAATAAAATGCACCTTGCCGTGATTGAAAGAATAATAGGTGGGGCCGAAGTAGCGCTTATAGGTTTCGTTCGCGTGACGAGCATCGGGAGAGGCAAAATTAACATCGTGGTTACCCGGCACGTACCACTGGGGCATCCCCATCAGCCCCATCATGGCCTTGTGTCGAGGGTAAATCGACAGATTGTCATTGGCGACATCGCCCACGGTTAAACCGAAATCAACGTTGTGGGGGTTTCCAATCAAGGGATTGATCAGGTCTTCCCGCAGCATGTCCTGACTCAACTCAAACCGGGCCTGGGTGTCGGCGAAGCCGTGGGCGGTGAACTCATCGCTTGCGTCCAGAGGCAACAGGGGGAAATCGATCGTCTCCGGCAGGAGCCCGGTTGGCTCCACGACTGGAAAAAGCCATTGGACTGAAGTGCCGGCGACGACGTCCGGAGTCCCAGTCGGATAATGCCGGTAGAAAAACTGCGGCAGCATATCGGTATCCACTGGCAGCCGGTAGCTGGCCGGTTTAGATACAAACAGAATTTCCGTGGCTGCCAGTGCTATCTCGTAATAACCGTCGTCGTCAGTTATAACCACTTCGCAGCCATTGCTAACCGCCACATCGGCAATGCCAGTCTCGACGCGCTGGTACTGTCCATCCCCATTGTTATCGAGAAAAACCCGGCCGCTAGCCGTCTCATGGGGTCCATCAATGCCGCACTGAGCCACCACTTCGCCGCTCAGTGCAAAAAGAGCCAGTGCGATTGAATTGAGTGCGCTGCGACGGAAGTTTCGTAATGGCACGATTGTGCTCCCCCTTATGTGTACTGCCAAAGCTCTATGTTAGTGGATTTTGATTACTGGAAGTTTACAGTGGGCAGTCCCCTGGCGGAATTAATCGGCCGGGCTTCGGCGCTGCGAGTTGCTGGATTCTCTGGATCGCTAACGGCCTCAGCTATGGTACTGCGCTTGACGGATCGGGGCGCTCACTTTATTTGGCTGCGGCTTGTGGAAGCGCCAGCTTATGCGTAGCCTATTTCATCATTCATCAATGGCCGTTTTTTATCGGCTTGTTAACACTGTTTTAAGGAATTGATTCATGGCATTACCAAAAATCGCAATCAATGGATTCGGGCGCATAGGGCGCACTATAACCCGTATAGCGAAATTGCGAGGCCACTACGATGTGGTCGCTGTCAATGATCTGGCCAGCCCCGAGCAATTGGCTTACGCATTCAAGTATGACAGCGTGCACGGTACTTTTCCCGGTGAGATCAGTGTGCATGACGACGTCATGGAAATTTCCGGTGACCCTTTCAAGGTGCTCAGTGAAAGAGATCCGTCCAAACTGCCATGGAAAGAACTCGGCGTCGATTACGTCGTTGAGAGCTCGGGTGCCTTTGGCTATCTCAAGGATTTGCAGAAGCATCTGGATGCGGGCGCACGCCGGGTACTGCTGACTGTGCCCTGCAAGGACGCGCTGGATGCGACTCTGGTGATGGGGGTCAATGATCACGTTGTCACCAAAGACACTAAAATTATCAGCAATGCCAGCTGTACAACCAATTGCGCTGCGCCGCTGGCCAAGGTGCTGCACGAGAGCTTCGGCATTCGACGCGGTTTGCTGACCACTGTGCATGCCTACACCTCGGATCAACAGCTTATCGACGCACCGCACAAGGACATGCGCCGGTCTCGCCACGCTGCAACCAATATTGTGCCCACCTCCACCGGGGCGGCTCGGGCCATCGGCATGGTGCTGCCTGAACTGGACGGAAAACTCGACGGCGTGGCCATTCGGGTCCCAGTACCCGATGGAAGCCTGGTGGACCTCACCGTAGAACTGGATCAGGACGTGTCCGTCGAGTCTGTCAATCAGGCGATGGCGACGGCCGCTTCCGGTCCGCTCAAATCTATTCTCGCCTACAGCGAAGAGGCGCTGGTTAGTAGCGATATAATCGGGAACTCACATTCCAGTATTTTCGATGCGCCGCTTACCCAGGTTCTGGAGTCGCGACTGGTCAAAGTCATCAGCTGGTACGATAACGAGTGGGGTTACAGCACCAGGGTTGAGGAATTGATCGGCAAGCTCGCCGAGATGGACGCAATCGCTTAGCAGACCGGGCCATGGATTTTTCAGACAAGACAGTGCTGGTAACCGGCGGTACGCGCGGAATAGGCAGAGCCGTTAGCAGTGCCTTCGCCAGCCGCGGAGCCCGTGTCGCCATGGTCTATCGCAGCGACACGCCGATGGCCCGGTCGACCCTGGCCGAACTGGAGGGAGAGGGTCATCACCTGGTGCAGGCCGATGTGGCCGAACCCGCGCAGCTGCAGCGCGCCTTGAATGATGCTATTGAGCGATTGGGGCACATCGATATTCTGGTCAACAACGCCGGTATCGGCATCTACCACTCGCTGAATGAATCCAGCTTCGACGAATGGCAGCGCGCCTGGCAGGAAACCCTGGCGGTGAACCTGCTCGGGCCGGCCAATCTGTGCTACCTGGTCGGCAGTCATATGCTGGCTCGTGGCGGCGGCCGCATCGTCAATATCAGCTCCCGCGGTGCCTTTCGCGGCGAGCCCGAGAAGCCGGCGTATGGGGCCAGCAAGGCGGCCGTGAACGCACTCGGACAATCCCTGGCCGTGGCGCTGGCGCCTCATAACATTTTCGTCGGCACCGTAGCGCCCGGTTTCGTCAATACCGATCTGGCGGCCGCGCGTCTGCACAGCCCGGAGGGTGACCAGATCAGGGCCCAGAGCCCCTTGAATCGAGTCGCTGAGCCGGAGGACGTTGCCCACGCAGTTCTGTTTCTTGCCTCCGCAGGGGCTGAGTTTACAACCGGCACCATCATCGATGTCAACGGCGCCTCCTATCTGCGCTCGTGATCTTTTTTCCCGCGCTCAGCGTGTATTAATGGCTTGTCTCAGTTGATCGGAGTCCAGTTAACTGGCTCGCGGATTGGATGGAATACAAGCGTGAACCCGATGCAAAAAAACCGGAGGATGAAATGAACGCGGCGCAAATGCTGGTGCGATGTCTGGAGCAAGAAGGAGTTGAATTCATATTCGGCTTGCCCGGCGAAGAAAACATCGACGTCATGGACGCTTTGGTCGATAGCCCGATTCGCTTCATCACCGTGCGCCACGAGCAGGGTGCCGCATTCATGGCGGATGTCTATGGCCGGCTGACCGGAAAAGCAGGAGTCTGCCTTGCTACACTCGGGCCCGGAGCGACCAATCTTATGACTGGATTCGCAGATGCCAACATGGACCGTGCGCCCATCATCGCCATTGCAGGGCAAGGCGAAACCACCCGGATGCACAAGGAAAGCCACCAGATGCTGGATCTCGATACCCTGTTCAGATCGGTGGCCAAGTTTAGCGTAGAGATTATCGAGCCGGAAATCGTCCCGGAATTGTTGCGCAAGGCGTTCAAGGTCAGTGAAACAGAAAAGCCGGGAGGTGTGTTCATCAGCTTCCCTGAGAACGTAGCGACCGAGGAAGTGGATGCTGAGCTGGCGCCCCTGAAGGTCCAGTGGCCGGCGACTCCGGTGCCACCGCCGCACAAGGTTACGCAAGCTGCGGAACTCATCTCCGCCGCTGAGCATCCCCTTGTGCTTGCCGGTAACGGGGTTATCCGCGGTGCGGCCAGCGGCGAACTGCAGCGCTTCGCAGAAGAGCTGAAGATTCCGGTGGCCAATACCTTCATGGCCAAAGGTGTCATACCAAATTCTCACGACCTGTCTCTGGGTACGGTGGGTCTGCAGGCAAGAGACTATGTAGCCTGCGGTTTTGACCGTGCCGACGTTATTATCTGTGTAGGCTTTGATATGGTGGAATACCCACCCGCCGCCTGGCATCCAGACAAGTCAAAGCAGATAGTGCATATCGACCGAACCTATGCCGAGGTGGATGCACACTATGTCCTCGAGGTAGGAGTTGTAGGGGATATTGCCGCCTCACTCGACGCCATTCGGGCGCAGAGCCAACCCCAGGAGAGCTCGAATATGGGCGATCTGCGTGAGCTGATTCGCAGTGAATTCGCCGCCTGCACCGATGACGAAAGTTTTCCCATCAAGCCCCAGCGTATCCTCAACGACGTTGGCGAAGCCTTGGGAGATGAAGACATCCTTATCTCAGACGTGGGCGCGCACAAGCTGTGGATTGCGCGCATGTACCAGGCCGAGAAGCCCAACACCTGCCTGATCAGCAACGGCTTTGCCGCCATGGGCATCGGCATTCCGGGCGCCATTGCCGCCAAACTCGTGCATCCTCAGCGCACGGTGATGACCATTAGCGGTGATGCCGGTTTCCTGATGAACTGCCAAGAGATCGAAACGGCCATGAGAATCGGTACGCCGATTATCATCATGGTCTGGAACGACAGTCAGTACGGACTGATCAAATGGCACCAGGACAAGAAGTTCGGGCGTGACTCCCATATTGATTTCAACAACCCCGATTTCGTAAAATTTGCCGACAGTTTCGGGGCCAAAGCCTATAAAATCTCGGCGGCCTCGGAACTGATTCCAACCATCAGAAAAGCGATCGAAGACGATACCGTGGTCATCATTGATGTGCCGGTGGACTACTCGGAGAATATGAAGCTGACAGAGAAACTGGGCCAGCTGGTATGCCCGATCTGAGGCTGCGGTTTTTCAAATTGGCGGGGTATGGTTAATGGGAGTCGGAAAATATGCCTTCTCAATTCCTGCAATTGTTTAGCTAACGGAGTCGGCCATTTGTTCTGGCCCCGATCCTGTAGCTGGTCAGAACAGCCATTTGTTCCGACCTCAATCCCGGGCCCAAATTCCGACGTCTGTGACCCCAAGCCCGTAACCCCACGCCATTAATCCTGCAGCGGCGCTATTCCGGCTGCCGGACCCCATCCCTGATCACTGGAGCCGGCCAATCTGCTCTGCCGTGACGGCGCTCCCCGGCTGACTTTGGTTACTCCAGGCATTGCGCAGGTAATTGATGATGGCCGCAATCTCGGCATTGCTCAAAGCGCCGTCGAAGGATGGCATTTCACCGCGCCCGATCAGCATCACCAGGGCCACGTCGATGCCGCTGCCAGTGACGACTTCGCTGCCGTCGAGTGCCGGGTAGATAGTGCTGATGCCCTGGCCATCGCGTTGATGGCATTCGGCACAGTTGGCGCGATACAAACTCTCGCCATCCGCGTCGGCGGCGAGCGTTTGCTGAGCAAGCCACAACAGGGCCAGTAGAAGCGGTAGTGAGCGTGACATAGGGTTGGTTTGCAGTCGTGGCGAAGCGCGGACTATAGCAGGCAGTGCGCTGCCGCTGCCAGGGCAGCAGGATCACAGTAAAAGTGGTATAAATCGCCGCAATGAGCCGATCCCCAGCTACCACCTCCACCTTGACTTTTGTCCTGTCCCGGCTGTGCCTGACGCCGCCAGCCTATGAGGAATCGCGGCGGCGCTATCCAGTGCGCTATCTGCTGCACGGCATGCTGCAGAATTACACGGTCTGGGGACGCAGTCTGGGGGCGGTCGCACAGACAAGGAGACTGGGCGAGCTGATTATCGTCGTGCCGGATAGCAGCAACAGCTGGTTCGTCAATTGCGCCGGCGCTGACCCCCGGGCGGCGGCAAACTGGGAAGATCAATCGAGCGGCGCTGTGATTCCCTATGTTGACGCCCACTTTCGCACTGTGTCACGGCGCGAGAATCGGGCCATCGCCGGACTGTCCATGGGTGGCTTTGGGGCACTGGCTTTGGGCCTGCGCCACCCGGAGAAATTCACTTCCCTTGGCAGCACCAGAGTCGCTCTGAGCCAGGGGCGCGATGCGGCGGAGTTCCTGACAGCCTGAAAAATGACAATGGAGCCGAGATGAATGCAGAAGCAATAGAAGATCTGAATGAAGACAAAGCTCTTGAGGAGAATTCTTTTCCGGGCCAGACGACAGCCTTGAGTGCGAGGCAGGCGGCTGAATTTCATGAGCGCGGCGTTCTCAAGGTGAACTTTGGCCTCGATCCGATAACACTGGACCGGATCAGGGAGCGGGTCGAACCGCAGTATGATGAGGCCTACCGCCGCGGTGAATTACCGAATCCCCGTGTTCAGGACGCCTGGAAAACCGTCGACGAAGTCAGGCAACTGGCAGTAGACAGCCGTGTGCTCGAGGCATTGGAACAGCTATTCGGTCGCCGGCCGCTGCCATTCCAGACGCTGAATTTTCCCGCCGGCACACGTCAGCTGGCACATTCCGACACTATCCACTTCAGCACCTTGCCCGCTGGTCAAATGGCCGGCGTCTGGGTGGCGCTGGAGGATATCGATGCAGAAAACGGGCCCCTTGTATACTATCCCGGTAGTCACAAGCTGCCCTACTACAGCATGCAGGACTTAGGCCTTGAACCGGGCTACTCCAACTATCCGGACTATGAGCAGTGTGTGCAAAAACTGATCGCCGAACAGCGGCTGGAGCCGGAATATGGTCTCGTTCCGAAAGGCAGCGCCATCATCTGGCACGCCAACCTGCTGCATGGAGGAGCGCCGCAGAAGGACGTCTCCCGTAGCCGACATTCACAGGTGACCCATTATTTTTTCGAAGGATGCGAGTACTACACGCCGATGCAGAGCAGTGCCGGGAAGCCGGCCTACCGCGATCCGGAATGGATACCGGTGGCGGGGACCGCTAGCCCCCGCGGTAAGTCTCTGCCCCGCAGAATCTGGCGTAAGTTGCGTGGCAAATTACGGTTGCCGCATTAGCGGTGCACTGAAAAATGAAGACTTGCCTGCACTTTTTTAGGCGTATCCCAAGTACTCTGGCGCGGCGGTCCAGCACATGACAACCACCCTGATCGAAGTCAAACAGGCACGCTGTCGTATCGGACGCAGGCGACTGCTGACAGTAGAGCAGTTGAGCATTCGCCAAGGCGAAAACTGGTGTGTTTTCGGACCTAACGGAGCTGGTAAAACCCTGTTGGCAGAATTGCTGGCTGGACAACGTAATGAGTCCGGCAGCTATGCTCGCTATGCGCCGGATTTCGACCCGACAGCGCATTGCCTGTGGGTGTCCTTCGAGGCGCAGCAACATCTCTGGCAGCGGGACAATCGACTGGACATCAGCGACTACCGTGAAGATGCTCAGGATGTTGGCACCCGAGTGGAAGACCTGATCAGCAACGTCCGCTCCCAGTGCCAGCAGGAGCAAGCAACCCTGACCGATCTCATCAAGAGTCTCGATCTTGAGGCTATAGCGCACAAGGGAATTCGCTTTCTGTCATCCGGTCAAATGCGCCGTGCGCTGCTGGCGCGGGCGCTTTACGGCGGGCTCGCTGAAGAAAACCGCCTCGTTATCCTAGATGATCCGCTGGAGAGCATTGATCGCGGGTCGCGCCAACAGATCCAGGACTGCATCGCCAGTGCGCGCGAGCGTGGGATGACGAGTCTGGAGCTGTGCCGCAGAGCTCGTGATCTGCCCATCGGCTGCAGTCACCTCGCCGTGATGAAAAATCTTGGGCTGCTCGCCGCCGGCCCTTTCGACCGCATCAGCAAAGGGGAAACATTTCAGAACCTGATCGAATCCCGTCCCCAGATTCCGGCTCGGCTTCCTATCAGCACTCCCGGTTCACAGTCGCCGGAGCCGGAGACCAAACTGATTGAATTGCACGCTGTTCGGGCGAGCTTTGGCCCGCAGCAGGTTCTCAAAGATGTGGACTGGACCATGTTGAGCTCAGAGCATGTGCTCATCGAGGGACCAAACGGCTGTGGCAAATCGACGCTCCTCAGCCTGATCGATGGCGAGAATCACAAGGGCTATGGGCAGGACGTCAGCCTGTTTGGTAAACGCAAGGGCAGCGGCGAGTCAGTCTGGGAGATCAAGGCGCAGTTCGGAGTTGTCTCCAATGAGCTGCACAACAAATACATCAAGGGCTGGCGCGTGCTGGATGTGGTTGTGTCCGGCTTCTTCGATTCGGTGGGGCTGTATGACGACAGCGGCTCGGCAGAGCAACACACTGCCCTGGCCTGGCTGGATGCCATAGGGCTGCAGGATGCCAGACGCGAGTACTATCATGAGCTTTCTTTCGGACAGCAGCGTCTAGTGTTACTGGCGCGGGCAATGGTCAAGGAACCGCGGATACTGATTCTGGATGAACCCTGCGTGGGCCTGGACGACTACTACCGGCAGCTTGTCCTTGGCATCCTCGATCGCATTGCTGACTTATCACCTACGCGCCTGATTTATGTCACCCATGATCCCGGGGAATACCCGTCCTCAATGACCACTAGTCTGCAGTTCGTCGATGATGGAGGCGGTGGTTACAGACTCATCAGCCAGCCAATTCAGCCGCGAATGTAATTCTCCAGCTGCTCGATAGTAGCCTGCTGGTCGCTGATCACATCCTTAACCAGATCGCCGATGGAGATGACTCCAATTACCTCATCCCCGTTGACAACCGGCAGGTGGCGGATGCGCTTGTCGGTCATGACCGACAGCGACCCGCGTACTCGGTCTTCAGGAATAGCCGTAATGACATCGATGCTCATAATCTCACGGACAGGCGTGTCATGGGAGGCGCGGCCTTTCAATATGATCTCGCGGGCGTAATCGCGCTCAGAAAAAATTCCAGTCAGCCGTTTTCCTTCCATAACCAGAACTGCACCGATATGGTTGTCGGCCATGGTCTGTATGGCGGTGAATACTGTGTCATCTGGTGCTACCGAAATGACGTTGTTGTGCGTTTTTTGTTCCAGTACTTGCTGAACTGTGTGCATATTCCACTCCTTTGTCTGGAGCGACGGCGCTCAGTTTATCCGCGACAGCGCAATATTGGCATAGCCGACGTTGTGCAGATAGGTGCGATAACTATCGTTCACAAACAAGGTGAGTTCGCCGTCACACTGGGCAACGAAAAGATAACTTCCACTGCTTGCGTCTACTTCCAGGTCAGTCACGCCGCGCAGGCTGGCATCGGCACAGTCAGGCTGGTACAGCATGAGTTCGAACCAGCGATGCTGTCGCGAGCGGCGAAAAATTCCTAGCAGACTGAGAGGCATCTGGCTGTTGTCGAAACCTCGCTGATCCAGGGGTTCTCCCTCTTCATTCACCGCGATATCACCATCGATCCAGTGCGATAAAGTAACAATATCCAGGGCATAGTCTCGTCCTTGGGCTAACACGATATTGGTGTCCACCCGCTTTTGGGAGGTGAACAGATCGACGCTGTGGGACTCTCCCTGACTAAGCAGAATCGGCTCCGATGTGCCGCCTACGCCCATTAGCCTCATATTGCATCCCGTGAGCATCAGGCTCGCCAGGGCGCAGGGAAGAAATCTTGACTTCAGAAGGTAAAACAACGGTACTCTCCTACAACATTCAACGATGAAACTAACTGGCAGTCTACCTGCAGAAACCAGCTATCACAATCCAGGGTCACAACAGGTACAGCAGCCAGCGGTAAGCGCCGGCAGCGCTTATGCCGCAAGGGATTTGGGTTGGGAGTTCACGGACAATACCGCTATGCTAAAGCGGACATGAAGATTACAGTGCTTGCCAATCGTGACCTCGCGGCCTGCGTGGCCCTGAATCACCTACTACCTGAGTTGCTGCCCGACCATGAAGTACAGTGCATCCTCTCCTCGCGGGTAGGTGGCTCCGGCGAGCGACCGGAGCCACTTAGGCAATTGGCTTTTTTTGAGCAGACTCTGTTCACCGATCTGCTGTTCCCGCTCCTCGAAACCAACGACGCTATCGGCTCGGGCCAATGGCTCAGTTTTTCCGGACTGGCGCAGCAATGTGGGCAACCGCTCCTGACTATGAACAAGATCAACCGCGGTGAAGACTTGCAGGTCTTTAGTGCGACTTCTCCTGATTTGGTGATTTCGATTCGCTATGGGGTGATCCTGCGTGCCCCGGTCATTAGCCGGCCGCGCTACGGTGTGCTGAATCTGCATTCTGGGCTCTTGCCGGAGTATCGAGGCGTTATGGCAAGCTTCTGGGCCATGCTGGCCGGAGCCGAGCGCATCGGCACGACGCTGCACTTCATCGCCGACGAGGGCATTGATACGGGACCCATCGTCAGTACCAGCTCTATGCCATTGCAGCAAAATCAAAGCTATCTCTGGCATGTGCTGGCGCTTTATGAACAAGGTTGCCGAGACATTCTCGATGCGGTGAAGCTGATCGCCTCCGGTGCGGCTTTGTCCACTTCGGAGCAGCCAGTCGGAGCGGGACGCTATTTCGGTTTTCCGGACCAAGGGGCACTCGACCGCTTCTTCAATGCCGGTTACAGTCTGGTGGATTACGATCACATTACTCATCTCATGCGCCGCTTCACCCATTCCTGATTAAGGAGAATTGAATGTCTGATCTTGTTCTGTATAGCAATCCCCAGTCCCGTGGCCAGATCGTACACTGGATGCTCGAAGAACTTGCCGAACCCTATGAGGTAGAGTGGATAGAGTACGGCCCGGCAATGAAAACAAGCCCCTTCATCGATATTAATCCTATGGGCAAGGTACCGGCTATTACCCACAATGGGAACGCGGTAACTGAGGTTCCCGCTATTTGCACTTACCTGGCGGCAAGGTTCCCGGACAAGGGACTCATCCCCAGTCAGGAATCGGAGCAGTTGGGTAACTTTTATCGCTGGATGTTTTTTGCCGCCGGTCCGCTCGAGCAGGCCGTCACTGCCCACAGCATGAATTGGGATACGCCTGAGGATAAACAGCAGACGCTGGGGTTTGGTTCCTATCAGCTTACTCTTGATGTTCTAGAAATAGCGTTACAAAAAGGGCCTTATATCTGCGGAGAGCAGTTCACAGCCGTAGACGTCTACCTTGGCTCTCACTTGACCTGGGGTTTGATGTTCGAGACTATCGAAAAACGGCAGGCGTTCGAAGACTATTCGGCAAGATTGGTGCAGAGGCCCGCTGCCATCAGAGCGACGAAAATTAATGCGGCCAGGATGAAGGCAACCCCCACTTAGGTCGTCAATCAATGTCAACGGTCGAGTAATTGCCGGCATCTCCGTGTTTCGAGCGTTTATTAACGGTTCCGGATATCAAACCCTAGGCTCCACTGCAAGATACTGAACTGCGAGACCAGTGATCATTTACCGGGCACGAAACAAGGGGCGGCTGGCAGATAGCTTATGCCGATGCAATAAAGGGCCAACGCTCAACGGCGAAAAAGAACCGTTTTTCAGAGCATTTTTGAGGGTGTCAGAGCATTATTGAGAGTAAAGATACCCCGGAGAGGCGTGGTCCGCAGCGGCGCGAGCTAGCTGCTAGGCGGACCGCTCATAGACGATTATCAGCGCTAGGAAAAGGGCCTGAAACCTTGGGACAGCAATGAAATAATATCGTGAAAATTAGAGTCAATGACGTTAAGGAGGCAGAATGAAAACCTACCTGCGGGTAACAATGATAGCGCTTCTGGCTTGGGTGCCGGTAATAGCCGCGGCGCAAGATCGCCTTGCCATTCAGCCAGTAAAGGATGGCCTCTACATGATCATCGGTCCGGGAGGGAATGTCGGCGTCCGGGTTACCGATGATGGGGTGATTCTGATCGATGACAAATTTCCTCAGGACTTCGAGGAAATCCAGTCTCTCGTGGCTTCGGTTAGCGCTCAGCCAGTGCGCTATGTGATCAACACTCACCACCACGGCGACCATGCCGGCGGCAATGTGGGCTACATACAGGTCGCCGAGATTATTGCCCATCGCAATGCACGGGAAAATATGCTGCGGGGCAATCAGGAGGCGCCGCCAAGCTTAGTGTTCACTACCGAGACTTCAGTCTTTCTCGGCGGCATTGAGGTTCGTGCCTACCATTACGGCACCGGCCACACCAACGGCGATGCAGTCATCTACTTCCCAGACCTGGATACCATACACGGCGGCGATTTACTGCACGGCACGGCGCCCTTCATTGATTATGCCAATGGCGGCAGCAGCAGGGGCTGGGTGGACACGTTGAACGGCATGCTTGGCCTGGATTTCGCAACTGCAATTCCTGGGCACGGCAGTCTAATGGACCGGCGCGATGTGCTCGAGTTTCGTAATCAAATGGAGCTTGTGCGCCAGCGCATGACGGATCTTATCCGGAGCGGCAGTAGTCGGCAGGAGGCGGAGTCAGAGATAGTCGATCCAACATTGAGTTGGACTCAGGCCGAGAATGGCCTTTTCATGCAGCGCAGTATCCCGGGATTCTATGACGAGATTACTTCGGAACTCGACTAGTGCGCGAGGGCCGGGCTTGTTGCAGTGGGGCAAGACAGATGGTCGGTGAGACCGATCTTGATAAACTTCTGATGCTGTTGCAGCCAAGCCTGGTGGAGGGGGAATTCGTTTTCTGCACGGTTGATCCGGTTCCCTGGGGCAATCTAGAAAGCTTAAACCCGGTGGCCTGTTACCAGGAAGCGGAAGGCTTGAGTCTGTTGCTCCGACGCAGTTCGGCGGACGCAGCGGGAATGGCCTACGACCTGGTCTGCCGCGCGATCACCCTGTCAGTGCATTCCAGCCTGGATGCCGTAGGTTTAACGGCAGCGGTGTCCAGCAAACTTGCCGGCAAGGGCATACCTGCCAACGTCGTTGCCGCCTATTACCACGATCACGTATTCGTGCCGGCAGACAGAGCGGAAGAGGCATTGGGACTGCTCACCGACTTTCAGTCCTGACCAGAGACACGACTGATCACGAGCAGCAGTTCTCCCACTTTAATACCGAATTTACTTAGCACCGATTCGTTCAGCAGCAGGTCAGAGGTAAGCAGATACATACGGTCATCGACGCGCACGTCCAGGCTGCCATCACCATAGGGAATTCTCAGCGTGTAATCCAGAAACGCAGCGTTGCCGGCTACCGTGACTTCGCCGCTGCCAACCACGTCGCCAGCGGTGCCGCGATAGCGGTCGTCACCGACGGGTTCCAGGCGCCAAACGCGCCTGTCGGTTTCACCGTCATCGAAAATAAAATCTTCCTCGAGCGTGCCGATATCATCTTCCCAATAGGCGGCTATGTCGGCGCTGAATTTGCGAATGACTCGACCGCGCCAGTCTTTAACCACTCCGTTGGCTACCAGGTCACCCTGGAAAAAAGTCTCCATGCTCAATTCAGGTTCTGCACCGGCATAGTCCTGTACTGAGACCGATGAGCAGGCTGCCAGCCCCAGTGAGCACAGTGCCAGCATTGACAGATACATAATTTTCATTGGCGATTACCCTGTAATTCGTCGAACTTACGTAACGCGTCAAGAGCCGGTTCACCGAACACCGGTACAGGCTTGGATGCGAGTGCATTGAATGGGGTATAGTAAATCCTGCAAGGGGTTGGGATCATCACTCCAGCTTCAACCCTTCTTCAATAAGGTCAAGAGGTAAATATGCCCGCGAAATCGTCAGTTCACTCAGTATCCTCAGCTCTTTCAAGTTCAGTTCACTTAATTTTTTCAATTCTTCCAGTTCGTTTCGGTTTTGCTTTCTCTGTGTTCTTGCTGTCGGCGGCGCTAAACGCCCAGCAACCACGGGTAATGTCAGTAACTGGTTTAGAGCAGCAGGTGGAGATTCTCAAGGACCACTGGGGTATATCCCATATCTACGCCGAGACCGAGCATGATCTGTTTTTTGCCCAGGGTTACAGCGCCGCCAGAGACCGGCTGTTCCAGTTCGAGCTGTGGCGTGCACAGGCTACCGGGACCACCGCTGAAATCCTCGGATCCCGGGCCGTCGAGCGGGATCACGGCAGGCGATTGTTTCGGTTTAGGGGAGATCTGACCGCGGAAATGAATCACTACCACCCGCGCGGAGCGGAAATCATTACCGCCTTCGTCGAAGGAGTGAATGCCTACATCGACGAGGCGCTGCAGGATCCCGAATCTCTGCCGCTACCGTTCCATCTGCTCGGCATCGAGCCGAAACACTGGACTCCCGATGTGGTGATCTCGCGGCACCAGGGCCTGCTCGGTAATATCGGTCAAGAATTGAGAACCGGACGCGCCGTCTGCGAGATCGGCCCGGAAGCGGTCGCCGAACTGCAGTATTATCATCCCCATGAGCCAGATCTAAATCTCGATCCACAGATAAACTGTGACTCGCTGTTGGAAAACGACGTCCTGGGTCTCTACAACGCTTTTCGCCGCTCAATCGACTTTCGCCCCGAAGACATCGTTAGCGTGGCTGCCCGAAATTCTGCGGACAGCTATCAGCAGCTCGCCAGCACAATGGCGGCAGAGCAGGCACAACTGAAGAAACGTGACATAGAGGATATAGGCAGCAACAATTGGGTGGTCAGCGGTGAGTTGACCCAGGACGGCTGGCCGCTGATGGTAAACGATCCGCACCGGGCGCAGGCCTCACCATCGCTGCGGTACTGGGCGCATTTGGTTGGACCGGGCTGGAACGTCATCGGTGGCGGTGAACCCACAATCCCGGGCATCTCCATCGGGCATAACGAAGTAGGCGCCTGGGGATTGACGGTCTTTGGTACCGACGGGGAGGATCTCATGGTCTACGAACTGAATCCCGACAATCCCTATCAGTACCGGTACGCAGGCCAGTGGGAAGACATGCGCACCGAAATCGAAGTCATCAATGTACGCGACGCAAATTCAGTTGAGGTGGAACTGAAGTATACCCGGCACGGCCCGGTGACCTTCGTTGACGAAGAAAATAACCTCGCCTACGCCATCAGGCCCGCCTGGATGGAAATCGGTGGCGCACCCTATCTGGCGTCTCTGCGCATGGACCAGGCTGAAACCTGGAGCGAATTTCGCGATGCATCCAATTACAGTCATATCCCGGGGGAGAACATGATATGGGCTGATCGCCATGGCAACATCGGTTGGCAGGCGGTTGGTATCGCACCCCGGCGGCCCAATTTTTCCGGCTTGGTACCCGTACCGGGTGACGGCCGCTACGAATGGAACGGCTACCTGGAGATCATCAACAAACCCAACACCCTCAATCCCGTCAGTGGCTATATCGAAACCTCCAACAGTAATTACACGCCGCCAGACTTTCCCTTTCTGGATGCGATTGGCTACACCTGGACAGACCCCTTCCGCTGGGCAAGGGGTAGCGAGGTGTTGGCCTCAGGCCGAAAATTCAATATGCGCGACATGATTGAACTGCAGCACGATTATCTGTCTATTCCTGCCCGCACGATCGTGCCCTTTTTCGAGCACCTCCAGTCCACTGATCCTAGTGTAAAACGAGCCCGAGAGCGTTTGCTGGACTGGGATTACAGGCTGGAACAGGACTCTATTGCCGCCGGGATTTACGTCGCGTTCGAACGCCGGCTGCTCGACAATATAGAGGCACTCAAGGTGCCGGTAGCAGCCCAACCCTATCTGTCGGTGGGCATGAAAACCACGATCGATATGTTGTTGGCGCCTGACGGTGATTTTGGTGTAGATCCTTTAGCGGGGAGGGACGCCTTTCTGCTGCGTGCACTGACCCAGGCGGTTGAGGATCTGACGGCGAAATTCGGTTCCGTGCAGCGGCGCTGGGTTTACGGTCAAGACGATTATAAGCATGTCCTGATCCGCCACCCCCTCAGTCCTGCCCTCAATGCAGACCTGCGCGCCAGGCTCAATGTCGGGCCCGCCCCAAGGGGTGGCAATAGCTACACGCTGGGCAATACTGGAAGTGGCGACAATCAGACCTCTGGCGCCTCCTTCAGAATATTCGTCGATACCCGCGACTGGGACAATACCCTGGGCATGAATACTCCTGGTCAGGTAGGGGATCCGGACAGCCCGCTTTACGATAACCTCTTTGAGTTGTGGGCTAATGACCGAGTGTTTCCGGCATTTTTTAGCCGGGATAAAATCGAGACCGTGCTCTATGAAGAATTGCAGCTCACTCCTGCGAACTGATACTAACGAGGCTGATAATGAATAAAATCGATCAGGAGGGCATCCGCCTTCCCATTAAAATTGACAGCACATCGAACGGCGAGTACGAGCCCATTCCGATATCCAGGGCCAACGAGCAGGGTAATAAACTGGCGCTCGACACAGCCACCAATAATGCCAGGCGCAAGGGGCAGTCGCGGCGTGACTTTCTCGTTTCCAGCTGTGGAGCAGCCAGCACACTGCTGGCATTCAATGCGGCCAACGCCCGCCATGGCCGCAACGGGGGTTATTTCGACCTGCTGGCGGAGTCAGCAGTGGACGCCGACGCGGCGGCAGCCCAGGTGGAAGGAGGAGAGTTTATCTTCGATGTGCAGGGCCATTACGTCAATCCGGAGGGTGACTGGCTCAGTCGGATACCGCCGGATGCGCGGCCTTACGCAGGCATGGAGCAGGCTGCCTGCTCGGATCAGAACAGCGGCGGTCAACGTGGTTATCTGGGTTGCCTGGATCAGAGTGAATTTATCAAGGAAGTGTTCCTGGACAGCGACACCGACATCATGGTGCTGTCATTCGTACCCTCAACTCGCGAAACTGAGCCTGTTACTGTCGAGGATGCGGATAACACCCGGCAGATCGTCGCTGAATTGGAAGGCAGCAAACGGCTGATGATTCACGGCAGAGTGAACCCGAATCAAGAGGGCGATCTTGAGGGCATGGACGAGTTGGCTGAGAACTGGAATATCTCTGCCTTCAAGACATATACTCAGTATGGCCCCGGTGGCGTCGGGTTTTTCCTTTCTGACCCAGTGGGGCGGGCCATGATCGAGCGTGCCCGTGGGCTTGGCGTGCGTAATATCTGTGTTCACAAGGGACTGCCGTTTGGTCCCCAGAGTTATGAGCACAGCCAGTGCTCCGACATTGGTGTGGTGGCCCGCGACTACCCGGACATGAATTTTCTTGTCTACCATTCCGGTTTCGTTGCCGGCAACGAGGAGCAACCCTTCGCCGCAGGTGCCGGTCGCGACGGCATCGACACCCTGATTCAGTCCCTGATCGATAATGAGGTGAGCCCCAATTCCAATGTCTATGCGGAATTAGGAAGCACTTGGCGCTTTCTCATGCGTGATCCGGACAACGCGGCGCACGCGCTCGGCAAGCTCTTCACGTTCGTCGGCGAAGACAATGTGCTCTGGGGCACTGATTCAATCTGGTACGGGTCACCGCAGGATCAGATCCAGGCTTTTCGAACCTTTCAGATTTCCGAGCAACTTCAGGAACAGCACGGCTATCCAACGATCACGCCCGAGCTGCGGCGCAAGGTTTTCGGCCTCAATGCCTCCGTGCCCTACGGCATAAGCGAGGAGGAGATTCGCCTGCACACCAGTCGCGACCGAATCACCACTGAGAAGCTCGCCTACCAGGAAAACCCCCAGCCTAGTTTCCTTACCTACGGGCCGAAAACGCGCCGGGAATTTATGAATTTTCTGCGTTGGGGAGGCTGATACAACAGAGCTGACAGAGAGTCCCGGATGCACACAGCAGTTTTATTGGCGCCCGGGATTTGCCGGTAGTGGTTGCGGACAAATTTTCATGTCATATTCGGGCGTAGGCGGAAAAAATCAGGGCATCCTTGGGGATGCCGTGGGCATTGAACTTATCAAGAGCAGTTAGGAGCGAGTACGAGGAATGAATAACTTGAGACAACTTTTAAAGACGCTGGTCCTGCTGGGTGCTCTGCACAATCCTGTATTCGCAGCACTCGAAGAGCCCGCACCCGCACTGGCGGAGATCACCAATTTTCGTCAATACAGTGAAACCTTCTCCAGTGCCGGTCAGCCAACTCGTGAGCAGCTCGCTGCAGTCGCCGAGGCTGGATTCGAGCGCGTCGTCTACATCGCCTTCACCAACAACAATAATGCGCTGCCGGATGAAGACCAGATCGTCAAGGGCCTGGGCATGGAATACACGCAGATTCCCGTGGACTTTTCCAATCCTCTGCCTTCGGAATTTTACGCCTTCGCTGACTCCCTGCAGCGGGATACCAGTAAGAAAACCTTGCTGCACTGTCAGGTCAACGCCCGCGCAACGGCCTTTAGTTTTCTCTATCGCGTGATCTATGAGGACGTCCCGGTGGCCGCGGCCAAGGCGGACATGAATACGGTCTGGCAGCCGAATGCGGTGTGGCGAAATTTTATCTTCGAAGTCCTGGCGCAAAACGACATAGATCCCGAATGTGCCGGCTGTGACTGGACACCACCGCCACCCCGAAACTAATCAGTTCCTGAAGCGCGCACCGGGGTTGATGAAAGTGCCGCGACTTGTCGTGGAGTTTGCGTTCACGGCGCGAAAGGTGAGCTCAAAGAGATCCTCACCGGTACGGAGAATAGAAAGAGTGCCGATCAGGTCGACGTCCGCATTTGGAGATTTAGTCCAGTTTGCCGTGCCCGTGCTGCTGCCGATGTTGCTGCTGTCCTCGATCCAATCCTGTTCCTCGAGCTGTTCGCGAAAATGTCCGTAGACTGCATCGATTGACCACTCGGTTTGCAGGTTGGCCCGGGTTTCCGCGCCATTGGAAGAGCTGGAGCTGCTGCCGAGCCCGAACGGAGAGTACCTGCGCTCCGGTACATCTGCCTCTGGCAGGACCAGAACCGGCAGAAACTGGCGCAGGTTGTTATTGCTAAATATCCTGCTCATGGCCTGGGATTGTTGTGCCAGCTGCTGCTCGCAGCTGAGCTCCTGCAAAACCTGCGATGAGCTGATGCTGATGATTCCGCCTGCGGTTTCATTGGCCTGGTAACTATGGCTGAGATAACCCAGGTCATCGTGACAGTAGCGGATTAGATCCGCAGGGTTCGGCCGATTCGGATGCACGAAACCGGTCTGAGTATTCCTGGTCCCCGCTGGCTCGAAGCGCATAAAACCAGCGGCTTCGTAGGCAGAGTAAAGTTCAGCACTGGCTTGCGATTCGGGTAACCCGGTGCTGACCACCGCAGTGATGGAAAAACCGCGGTCGGCACTGCCAAGTACGGTGAACTCTTCAGCAATTTCGATATCCGGGAACGCAGAGGCGAGGTCGGAATAGACCTGGGTGTCACCGTAAGGTGTACTGCCCAGTAAGGCACTAACTAGTTCCACGGGCACTGCATCGGCAAAAGGCGTGTCAGCCAGGGAAAGCTGGCTCAGTCCGAACAGGGGTAAAGCGATGAAGGCAAAGAGCATGCGGCGAAACATGGATCCTCCTCGCGGCGATTAAAGAGCGGACCGGATTCAGGTCGACGTTCAATCTTAGCTCGCCGCCGGCGGGAAAGGAAATTAAAGCTCACCGGCTCGTCGCATTTCAAGGACCGCAGGACGATCCGGTTGCCTCATTTTTATCGGCTTAATCAGGCGCGGAGGTCATAACGTTGCCCAGGCGGCGCGGGTCGGCAGCGCCCTCAAGACCCTCTTCCCGCACAACGATGACGTGCAGACCGGAGTTTTCGCCCTCCGATTCGCTGACGTTATAGCCATCCGCCTGCAGGGATTGCGCCAGCGCCGGGCCGGGCTCCACGCCCACTTCAACGCGCACCGTCTCGCCGCGGGCAATGATGTTTGGAAAATTTACGGCCTCCTGAACCGACAGGCCCCAGTCGACGATGCCCAAAATCGTCTTGGCCGTGTAGGCGGGTATGCTGTTTCCACCCGGCGAGCCGGTCACCATGAACAGATCGCCTTCGGCGTCGAGTAGAATCGTGGGCGACATGGAAGATCGCGGTCGCGCGCCGGGTCTAATCATGTTGGCAGGTTCTGGAGCTTCGGGGTCATACTCGCGTGCGAAATCCGTCAGCTCATTGTTGAGCAGGAATCCCGCTGCCCAGCGCGAGGAGCCAAAGGGCGATTCCACGGTCATTGTGGCGGCAACGGCGTTGCCTTCGTTGTCAACGATTGAGAAATGAGTGGTTCCGGCAGGCTCAACAGTCCGATCCGCTCCCCAGACCGCCGCACTGTCGCCGCCAGTCGCGCTGGCCGGGTCACCATAAAGCGGAATGGCGTCGGGAGCAGCGGGGTTCTGTGCGCGCATTTCCAGGTAGCTGGGGTTCAGAAGTTCCTGTACCGGGACATCAATTTGATCCGGATCGCCAAAATAGTAATCGCGATCGGCATAAGCCAGGCGCTGGGCGTCCACGAAGGCCCTGACCTGATCCTCCAGGCTCGCGGGCTCCGGCAGCAGATGATCATACATGCTGGCCATCATGATCTGCATGGCGCCGGAAGAGGGCGGATTGGCAGAGCAAATAGTGAGCTGGCGCCAGGGCCCACAGACCGCCTCTCTCTCCACGGCGCGATAGTTAGCGAGGTCCTCCAGGTTCATTGAACCGCCGATCGGCTCCGCCTGCACTGCAGCGACTATGGCTTCGGCGACTTCGCCAGTGTAAAACGCTGCGGGGCCTTCTTCGGCAATCCGACTCAGGGTGTCGGCATAGTCGGGATTGCGCAGGAGCTGACCCGCCTGCAGAGGCTCACCACCAGGAAAGAAATACTCCGCCGCGCCGGGGTTTTCGTCCAGGCGGGCGAACTGGGCGATGCGGGCGGCACTGTCAGCGAGTTTCTGCGGCACCGCAAAACCTTCGCTGGCCAACTCGATAGCCGGTTGCAAAACGGTTGCCCAGTCCAGTTTGCCGTAGGTATCGTGCATCAGTTTGTACAAAGCGATGCTGCCAGGAATTCCCACGGATCGACCGCTCTGCCAGGCGCTGAGATAACCCATGAATTCATCGTCATTCATGAACATGTCAGCGCTGGCGCCGGCAGGGGCGGTCTCACGCCCATCAAAGAAACGCACCTGACGGGCTTCCTGCTCATAGACCAGCATGAAGCCACCGCCGCCGATGCCCGAACTTTCCGGCTCCACCAGACCCAGCACGGCGTGCGCCGCAATCGCCGCATCTACCGCGTGTCCGCCCATGGCTAGCATCTCAGCCGCCGCTTCGGTGGCATAGGGGTTGGCTATAGCCGCCATGAAGCCATGGGACCAGCCGGTCTCCGCCCCGGTAGCAGCAGCCGTGACCGCAGCCACTGCCGCCTGCTCTGAGGTTAAAGCCGCAGGTGTCACAGGTGTTTCCGCCGGCTCGGAGCAGGCGGCAATCAGGAACAGGGCAGGGAAGGACAGCAGGATTCTCATAAGATTACTCAATGCAGCATGCGAGGGTACTGAAAATTATACGTGAGCTCCATGCCACGCAAAACCAGCCGCAAGACTACCACAGCAGGCACTAGTCTCGCTCAGGGGACGCTAGGGTTGTGTTGCTGTCAGGGTATAACCCGCAGGCCTCAGGCGCAGAACCGGGTGACTGAATAGGGCTGATTTCGAATCGAGGTAAAGCATTGGACTGAGGGTGTTCCAGGCGTTAGGCTTGCCGCTTTACCAAAATGTTACCAAACTAAGACAGACTTCAGTCCTGCGCCTGCCAGAGGGACTCGATCAGGAAACCAGAACAATGAAGCTCCCGCAGATTTTCTTTCTGCTGTTGTTTACGTTGCCGGTATTCGGCGCTCACTATTTCAGCCTGGATTCCAGCCCGCTGGCGCTGATTTCTGCGCTTCTCTCTCTTTGCCTGTTGATTGTGTTCTTGGGACTGCTGCTGGGCCGACTCAGGCCAGGGGTTCTGAGAACCTGCTTGGGGTTGGCTTACATAACCGTGTTGGCCCTGTATTTCTTCGGTCAGTTTGTCAGCTATTACGTGCAGGGAAGCTACTTCAACCAACAGTTCTATTTTCATCTGAATCTCAACACGTTGACTGCAACGTGGTCGGTCTATTGGCCGCTGGCGGCTTTATTGTTGGGCTGGCTGGCGACGCTGTGGCTGAGTTTCTTGTACTTTAGGGATCGGCAGCCCACATTCAGTGCGCCGTCGACGCTCCTGACCTTTGTTCTGGTCATGGCCTTGGCGCTTGACCCGGGTCTCAGGCAGTCCGCCGTTGCGTCAATCTATTCGACAGAACCGGACCCGATAGCCAGTCTGACCGAAGTGGAATGGGAGCGCCTGCAGCTGGATCGCGGCGTGCTGGACTATGGGGCTGCACAAGTCAGCAGCGCCGGCAGGAATCTGGTGCTGATATTCATGGAGGGATTGGAAAAAATCTACACGGATGAGTCCCTGTTTCCTGGTCTAACACCCAACTTGAGCCGATTCACCAACGAGGGCCTGCACCTGGACGATGTCTATCAGGCAGCTGGCACTGAATGGACCATGGGGGGCATCGTTTCGACCTTGTGTGGTACGCCGTTGCTTCACGATCTGGGTCTGGACGGCAACATGATTATGTTCACGGGGTTTCTTGACCGAGCCAGGTGCCTGCCGGATGTTCTTGGCGAGGCCGGATACCGGCAGACTTTCATGGGCGGCGCCGCTTTGGTGTTTGCCGGTAAAGGTGAGTTTTTGCGCGCCCACAGCTTCAACCGCGTGCTGGGGCGCGATCTGCTCGCACCGCGGCTTGAAGACCCCGACTATCTGGGTGGCTGGGGCCTGTTCGATGACTCCCTGTTCGATTTGGCAGGGCAGGAATTCGAGCGGCTGGCGGACCTTGGCGAGCCATTTAACCTGACGCTGTTAACCGTCGACACCCACCACCCCACCGGGGAACCTTCGCGCTCCTGCCGACCCTATGCGGGTATCGACAATTCAATTCTCGACGCAGTGCATTGCACCGATCAACTGGTTGGCGAATTCATCGCCAGACTGCAGCAGCACCCGGCCTACCAGAACACCATCGTGGCGCTGGTATCCGACCATCTCATGATGCGAAATGCTGCCTATCCGCTGCTGCCTGATGACTACACCAGGCGCTTGTATTTCACAGTCCTCAATGCCCAGCGGGTAATGCCCGAGCAGCAACAGGCCAGGCCTATGGACCTATCGCCAACGCTCCTTGCCCTTATGCAGGTCGAACATAGCGTACCCTTTTTGGCGGGCAGAAATCTGCTGGAGGCGCCAGACCGAATTATTGAAGACAATGATCTGGTAGCGGAGCGCAACGCCGCGATCCGCTACATCAATAGCAACTACCTCACCTCGACGAAAGGGCACAAACTACACTACTCCCTGACGCAGTCGCGCCTGCAGGATCTGGACTTTTCCCGAGATGTCAGATCGCCGCGTCTTGCCAACGGCAGACTGGACTTCACGTCTACTGACGACGATCCGTTTATTATTTTGCCGGAACTCACTATTGAGTCGCTTGAGGATGCCTACCTCTACGTCACCCTGGAAGCTGAGCAGGGGTCTACTGCGACGCTGTACTACAGCAGCCAAGAAGAGACCGGATATTCAGAAGCCAATACGATCAAACATTCCACCGCCGACGGGGTTAATCATCTGGTATTCAGTCTTCAAAAGGTTGCCAGACGCAGCCGCTTGCGCATAGATACCGGCGTCAGGCGCGGACGAATCCGTATCAGCAGGCTGGAGATTCGCTCCTGACCCGACTCCGGGACAGCGCGCGGCTGGCTCTACTAATCACGCTGTCTGCAAAGAGGCAAGGTGAGGTTTAACTAGAGATCCAAGGATAGGAGCGAGGACAGGATTGGATAAACTCAGGGCTTGCCGGGTATCAGCGCCGTTGACTCTGCAACGGGCAGTGCCTCACAGGCATGTGGGCAAAAAACAGCGGGCAAAAAACGGCGGGCAAAAAAAAGGCGGGTCGATCGCCCCGCCTTTTTTACATCGCAAGTTAGTGAAGTCTAGTCTTCACCACCGCCCTGGTTAGTCTCTTTCCAGGTGTAGAAACCCATGAACATCTCTTCCCAACTCTGCTCACCCCAGTTTACCTCGGTCGATGGATCCGGGTTATAGGGATTCTGGCCAGAGTTATCGAAGGCACCACGGGCCACTATCCGGGTCCCGGCGGGCACCTGCAGCGGTTCCGCCAGCTCATGTGACAGCTGCCAGTTGAAGGAGTAGGCGGGTACCGACAGGATCAGTTCCTCACTGCCGTCCGGGTAACGGGCGGTAAAGGCCATACGCTTGCCGCGGAAATGCATATGGGGCATCAGGCTGTGAATCTCCGCATCATTTTTAACGTAGGTCACCAGCTCCATAGCGTGGTCCTTGGCTCCAGCTGGGATCTCGATGGTGAAGGCATTGCCTACCCCGCCCGACATTCTTTCCTCCGGCACTTCGCCCTCGGGATAGAAATAAATGCCGATTTCGGTCGCGTCGGTAACTTCTTTGCCGGAGGTGGTGTAGTGCATTTGCAGACTGAGGCTGGAGCCAGCCTTGAGCAGACCGCCCACGCCTTCGGGGTTGAGCTGGAAGCTATTACCCGGGGCATAGCCGGCAATAGAGGCCTGATCCGGGTCGCCGCCGCCGAGAATAAAGCCCACGTCAATGTCGGGGTTCTCGCGGAAAATCCTGTCCATGTCTGGTTGCTCGCCGGCCGCTATGGCAGCGAACATCTGTGCGCGTACAGCCTGAGCCCGCTCAGCCGGCAGACTGTTGATTGCCTGCATGAAGGCGGTCTGCGGGTCGATGGCACCCTCGGGCGGCACGACTGAAGTGATGATGTGGTGCAGCACCTCGGCCTGATCAGGAGACACCTCACTGGCGCGGACCCACCTGTCTTCAGTCAGGCCAAGGTCGAGGGGTATATCCATGTAGTCGACCACGCCGGTGGCGGGTATTGTCTGCGGCGGAACCTGCACGATCAGATCGGGCTCGCCCAATTCGTCAGCAAGCTTCCACTTGGTGTCGGGCCAGGTCAACGTAGCCAGAGGATCTGAGTCGCCCTCAACGGGGGAGCCAGCATTGACCCAGCGTACCAGTTTCTGTTTTTCATCGTCGGTCAGGTTCATTTCGTTGGCCATTTTGTGTCCGACCTTGTTATCGATCTGGCCCGGCGGCATGCGTCTGGTCATGACCACCTCGCGAATCATGGGCGACCAGCCGCGAACGGCCTGCTGGCTGTTCATGGCGAAAGGAGCGATACCGCCCTCGCGATGGCACTCGGCGCAATTGTCGGCAATGATAGGAGCGATATCATCGGCATAGGACAGACTGTCACCCTGGTAACCACTGTAATTGATACTGGCGCCGTCGGTTGCCAGGGTTACCAGCTCGCCGTCCTGACCCGTCAGCAGGGCCTGCAGGGAGTCTTCAAGTTCTGCCTGAATCGGACCTCGATAGATCACTTCGAAGGACCGGGGATCATAGACCACAGCCTGATCCATGTGGGTAAAACCCAGCGCTTCGGAGACTATCTGAGCGTCGTCCATCAGCACCGGCAGCTGGACGCTGCCTAGGTCAGTTGCTATTGCTTGGCGATCGCTCTGGGCGCCGGGATTGAGAAGAAAGAATTTAATACCGCGGGATTTATAATCCGCGCGCAGGGTTTCCAGAGCGGCCAGCGCTTCCGGGTCGGTGTTGCCAACTGCCTGGGGCAGAATGACCACGGCGGCTTGATCGCTATACCAACCCATATGGTGCTGAACACCGTTATGGTCGATGAGAGCGAAGTCGCCGACGCGCTCGCCGGCCAAGACACCGGCGGTGCTAAGCGAAGCGAGGCTGAATACTGCAGCTTGCAGGGAAAATTTCACAGAAGGCTCCTGATCGTGAACTGTAGAAGAGGCATACAACTAAATTTACTCCTCCAGAGTTTACGCGATTGGAAAGAGATTTCAGCAGTTTTCGTGACTTTTTGTTACTTATTCACCCAAAAGCGCCCGGAGCCAGCATTGGCGAGGTGTCCAGGCCCATGGATTGAGCGCTGAAATAGGGTAGTCTGCACAGGAGCAGTAACAAAGCTAGTTACTGATTTTTACAAACGCCATGCAACCGCGGCGAGCGAACCAAAAAGCACCAGGACACTCTGCGCTTGCCACTGTATAGCGGCGGCGTTCCCACCCACAATGAAACACCTGCTTGCTGCCTTCTAGTTTGCAGTATTCGAAGTCACTGTGAGAAGTCCATGTACAGCGAAAGTATTCTGATTAACGCGCTCTATTATTTGACAGCGGCGGTCATCGCCGTACCCCTCTTCAAAGCCTTTGGTCTGGGTTCGATTCTCGGCTATCTGTTTGCCGGTATCCTGCTGGGACCGGGCGTGCTGGGTCTGGTCCACGACCCGGAGCAAGTGCTGCATTTCGCGGAATACGGCGTCATTTTGCTGCTGTTTGTGATCGGGCTCGAACTGGCGCCGGAGAAGCTCTGGACCATGCGCAGTCAGATTATGCTGACCGGTGGCTCGCAACTTATTATGTCCGCGCTGTTGATGGCGCTGCTGTTTGGCCTGGCCGGTATCGATCCAGCTCTGGCCATAGTTCTCGGCCTGACCCTTGGGCTTTCGTCAACGGCGTTCGCCATACAGCTGATGAACGAGGAGCACATCCTGGCTTCACCGCTGGGGCGTAAGGGTTTTGCCATTCTTCTGCTGCAGGACCTCGCGGTTATTCCCATTCTGCTGCTGGTAGGGTTTCTGGCACAGGCTGGTGAGGTGGAGGAAGGGGCACCCTGGTATGTAGGCATCGGTGCCGTACTCGCTGTACTTCTGTTTGGTCGTTACGGGCTGAATAGAGTGCTTCGCATCGTCGCCAATTCCCAGAATCGGGAAGTAATGACCGCCGCCAGCCTGCTGATCGTAATCGGAGTGGCGGTGCTCATGGACAGCGTCGGCCTGTCCATGGGACTGGGTGCTTTTCTGGCCGGCATTATGCTGGCCAATTCCAACTACCGACATCAACTCGAATCTGACATCGAGCCTTTTAAGGGCATTCTGTTGGGTTTGTTTTTTATCGCCGTTGGCATGAGCATCAATTTAAGTCTGCTGTTTGACAGCCCCCTGCTGATGTTGGGATTGGCCCTGGCTCTGGTGGCGCTCAAGACTCTGGTAATTGTCGCCATCCTGCGTCTGCAGGAGGTCGGCTTTAAGGAGTGTTTCCAGCTTGGGCTGATGCTGTCTCAGGGCGGTGAGTTCGCCTTCGTAGTGCTGTCCCAGGCGACCGGGCTCGGCTTCATGGATCCTGGTCTGGCCGATCAGGTGACTCTGGTAGTTGGGCTGTCTATGGCCCTTACCTCTCCCCTGGTGGTGATTCATCGCAAGGTCTTTCATTGCCGCAGCGACGTGCAGCCTGACCAGGATGCGCATTGGGACAGCCATGAGCCGGAAGTCATCATTGCCGGCTTCGGACGTTTCGGACAGGTGGTGGGCCGGATGCTGACTGCCAGTCACGTGCCGTTCACTGCCCTGGACAAGAATCCGGCTCACGTCGAATTTGTTCAGCAGTTTGGCAATCGGCTCTTCTACGGTGATCTGACCCGGCTGGATATCCTGGAATCTGCAGGCATACGCGAAGCCAAGATCCTAGTTGTGGCCGCGGATAATCGCGAACAATCCCTGAAAATAATCGACCTGGCGCGTTCAATGAATGCGGATATCAAGATCATAGCCAGGGCCATCGACCGGTTTCATGCCTATGAGCTGCATGATAAGAAGGTTAGCGCTGTGATCAGAGAAACTTTCCCCAGTAGCCTGGAGGCAGCGACCGAAACGCTGCAGATTTTAGGCTTCACGGAAGGACAGGCGCTGGCAATGCGCGAGCGCTTCCGCCAGCATGACGAGGCACTTCTGGAACGTTCGATAGAGCACAAGGACGATATGCTGCAGCTTTTCGCCATTGCCAAAGAAGGGCGCAAAGAGCTGCAGCAGCTGTTCGAGGAAGACAGCAAGAAACCCATCTCGGCGTGAGCGCGTGCATTAATCAGAGCATCCCTAAATTTGCCGCGGCTCCGGTTTGTCATAGCTATAGCGCGCCGAGACCACGCTCATACGCAGTGAGTAGAGGCCGGTGCGCGCCGTGATGTAGAGCGTTCGGCCATCGGCGCCGCCAAAGGCGACATTGGCCGGGTTCTCCGGTACAGGGATGTCCATCAGCAATTTGCCTACCGGATTGTAGGTGCTTACCTTGCCGGCCCAGGTCAGGTAGAGATTGCCACGTACATCCAGAGTCATGCCATCTGAGCCCTGGTTGGCGAATTCAATGCGGTTGATCAAGCCACCGTCGGTGTCCAGGTCATTGCGATAGGTTCGGCGGGTTTCTGTGCTGGAGACCTAGAGGTGGGCCCCATCTTCGGTGCCAATGATGCCGTTGGGTTTAGCAATACCGGTCTCAACGGCCACGACTTCCCGACGATTCTGGCTGATCCGATAGACGAATTCGCCGGGCTGGGTCGGCTCGCCCTCAGGGTAGCGATATCTGGGGTCGGTGAAATAAATGCTCTCGTTTCGATGCACCCAGATGTCGTGGGGGGCTGTTGAAGGGCTGGCCGTTGTAGGAGTCCGCAATCATGGACAATGTATTGTCAAGGTTGAGTTTGGTAATGCGCTGAGCGGACTGCTCGCCTATCAACAGGCCCCCAACCAGGTCCAGAGTAAGCCCGTTAGCATGATTACTGGGCTCGCGCACGACTTCAATCGATCCGTCGCTATTCAGTCGGTGGAGTCGATTTCTATCGATATCGGTGAACAGAAGTCCACCCTGGCGGTCTTGTACCGGGCTTTCCAGGAAGGCGAAGCCGCTAGCTACCTGTTGCAGCACTGCACCGGCGGCAATCAGGTCGCCGCGTTGGGCGTAAACGCTGGACGCCAGCGATAGAAGCAGTGTTGTCAGGCACTGTAGGGGGATTTTGACTCGAGCATTTATAATTTGCTCCTTCGTTACGGGGACTGTTTTTGCCTGATTACCGGCCTGACTCTGGATAAGCCAGAGCAGACACCTTAGACTTCGCTGCATGAATAAAAATTTAGCGCAATCAGTTTATTCCTTATCAGCTTCTACCCAGGCGGGTGATCTTCATCAGACTGCCCGGGATGGCCCCGGAGCCCGCAGGCTCCAGTCTTGGTATCCGGTTGTCGCCCGTCGCCACTGTGCCGGCAACCCAAGAGGTGATCTCGCTACCCGGCATGAAACGTATGGCTAGCTGACGTCTGTTTTGGCACGGCGAGTTCATGCGCTCAGTCCAAAACTGATCTACGCCACTCCCTGACTTCGCCACCAGGATATCACTCACCAAGGTCGGTCTATAATGCATAAAGCAGTGTTGTTGCTCAATCTCGGCACGCCCGCCGAGCCAACTACTAAAGGGCTTCGGGACTATTACAAGCATTTCTTCGCCGATCCCTATGTATTCGATTTTAATCCTCTCGGCCGCTGGCTGTTGAGGAATTTAATCATTCTGCCGTTTCGAGCACCGGCGGTGGCCAAGGATTACGCAGAGATTTGGATGGACGGCGGTTCACCTCTCAAAGTCTATGCTGATCGCATGCAGGAATCTGTGCAGCAGGCGTTCGATCAGTCTGGCGAGCAGATTCGCGTTTGTACCGCGATGAACTACAGCCGACCCTACGTCGAAGATGTTATGGCGGACCTCGAAGCCGAAGGCATTGAGGAGATAGTTGTCCTGCCCATGTTTCCCCAGTACTCTTCGGCGACCACGGCTTCGGTATTCAGTAAGGTGCGCCGGGCGGCTTTGCGCTGGAAAAAGTCACCACAACTGAATTTTGTCAGCGATCTTTTTACTGAGCCAGCCTTCATCGGCGCCTGGAGAGAGGCGATTACAGCCAACCTCGAATCCGAATCAGTCGATCATGTGATTTTCAGTTATCATGGAGTGCCGGAAAAGACCATCCGCAAGGAGGATAAGGTCGGCGTCTGCCAGTTCGGAAAATGCTGTTCGACCCTGACGGAGGAAAATCGCTTTTGCTATCGCGCCCAGTGTGTGCAGACCACTAAAGCAATAGTAGAGGCTCTGGGATGGAAAAGTGATTTCTATTCCATGGCTTTTCAGTCCCGCTTCGGCCCTTTGCCCTGGACACAGCCCTATCTTGATGAACATCTCCAGGAACTCGTTGAGGCGGGGATTAAACGCGTGGCAGTGATCACTCCGTCGTTTATCTCTGATTGCCTGGAGACGCTGTTCGAGATTGGTGAAGAATATCGCGAGCAGTTTATTGAGGCGGGTGGAGAAGGTTTTGCCCTGATTCCCAACCTCAATGACGATCCTTCCTGGTTTGCCGCAGTGCACGAAATCGCCGAGAATCATCTGGGCGGTCTCAGACAAACAGCTTGCACGAGCTGCTCCCAGCCGAAGCTGGCTTCGTCGGCACCGGGGTGACACGACGTCCCTGGGCATCTGAACTCCGCCGCTAGCAAGAGTAAGTTCATAAAAGACGGTCAAGCGCATCGTTTTAAACCGTCCGCACACTCATCGTTCAGCGTAGCCTTGTGCGAGCTTCGGCAAGTACAGCCAACCGCAGCTTCGCTGACCTGCATCAACGTCGCCTATCCCCGCTGTGCCTAGACTAGAGTCATCAGCAATGAGAGGGGGAGGGAACAACATGAGTTCAGCGCATCACGCTAAGGCTAATGAATCCGAGCGCGAGAAATTAGGGCCAGTAGCCGGCATGATTTTCGGCCTTTACCTGGTTATCCTGCTGGTAGGATATTTCACAGGCAACTTGATCTATCAGATTCCCTGAAAACTACGGTTCGCCTAAGGACGGTTTGTACTAAGGAAAGTCATTGCTGTCCCACAGATTCTCCCACGGAGATGCGTGCACAGGCTAAACGCAAGGGATGCTCTGATTACTGCAGACAAGCCTCTGCGGGAGTCTGTAAACCCCTGCTGCAAGGTGCAGCCCGCAGGGAAGAGTGGGTTCTATTGGCATGGGGTGCAACGCGGCAGCAGGGGCATAGGGTCTCGCCCTGCGGGACTTCCAGTCGGCAGGCGCTGCCATTCCTTGACTGGCTGTCGGCCGTTAGCTTGTGTCGATGCAATCTAAGGCCCTACTTTGAGCGGTGAAAAACGACCGCTTTTCAGAGCATTTTTCACAGTGAAAGTACCCCGGAGGGGCGTGGTCCGCAGCGGTACAAGCTAACTGCCGGGCGGAGCGTTCGAAGCTGTCATTCAGCACTGCGAAAAGGGCCTTTGACTGTGAGACAGCAATGAAGGAAAGTACGAAAAAAGGGCTGCCCTCAGCGGTGCAGCCCTTTATTATTTCGGAGCCGACGCCAGCAGTGACTGGCGCATTGTTTGCTCCCGCTTCGTTTTTAGCTCTAACCTTTTTTCTCTGGCCTCTTGTTACTCTAGCCCCTTTTTTTGCTCTAGCCCCTTTTTTTTTAGCCCCTAAGCCGCGATTGCCCGCTTGACCAGATTCTGCAGCAGCGGAACCTTAAAGCCATTGTGGGCGAGGGCACGAGCTCCTTCAATCGCCCTGGGCGCCACTGCTTCGGCTGTCTGAATGTTTCTGGGCTGTCCGCGCAGGGCGTTTTCTACGCTGGTTAGTCGTCGCGGCGTCGTCTGTACGGCGCCAGCGATGATGCGGGAATCGGCGATGCTATTGCCGTTCATGCGGAAAGCTGCGGCCACATTGACCAGGGAAAAATCCCAGACATTGCGATCGGCGACCTTTTCCCAGTAAAAACTGGCATTGGCCCAGGTAGCCGGGATGCGAACAGCGGTCAGGATTTCTCCGGGTCGCAGGATAGTCGTGTTTTCGATATCCCGCGCCGGGCCGACGAAGTAATCTTCGGCTGAGACAATGCGTTCACCACTGGCGCTGCGTATCACCATAGCGGCGTCCAGAGCGACCAGAGCCGGTGCCGTATCCGAGGCGCCGGCCGCTACGCAGCGGCTGCCTTCGAACAGAGCATGCTCCCGGTTCATGCCTTGGGGCGTGTCGGCATAGCACAAATTCCCGCCGGCGCGATAGCAGGACAAGCCGCGGCGATAGTACCAGCAACGCACGTCCTGGGACACGTTGCCACCGAGGGTGCCGATATTGCGAATCTGTGGACTGGCAACGACTGCGGCGGCTTCGGAGAGCAGGGAATAGCGCTCTCGTATAACGGCATCGTTCTCCACCTCGGTCAATGTGGTCAGGGCACCGATCTCGATGCCGTCGCCAGTTTCGCGAATACCCCGCAGCGACTCAATGGCGCTGAGATCGATCAGGGCATCGGTGCTCTTGGCGCGATCCTTCAACCAGCCGTAAGTATCCTGGCCGCCTCCGACTAACCAGCCTCTATCGGCGAGGCGGTCAGCAATCGCAAGCGCGTCCTCTACCTGTACCGGTTGGTACAGTTCCATATTTGGCATTACGTCATGTGATGGCATGGTTCACCTCAGAAGGTATTGGTTTTCAGAGACTGGGTGCTGTAGTCCAGGCCAGCCAGATGGTTGATGATCATGTCGGTGGTGACCGGTGCAGTTTTGAAACTGAAGCCATCCAGGGCATGAGCGAGAGCGCTTGCATACGCAGCTGCCGCCGCACCTTGAGTCGGCTCGCCTATGCCGCGCGCTCCGACCGGGTTCTGGGGGTCGGGGATGTTCACTGCAGACATATTGGTCTCAACCGGTACATCCATATTGGTGGGTGGTTTGCTCTGGTAGATGCCCACGTTAGCCGGCAGGCCATTCTGTGGATCGTAGACGTGCTTCTCCAGCGCCGCCAGGCCAACTCCCCAGACCATACCGCCGCGCATGGCGTTCATGAAGTTCTTCGGGTGAACCACCGTGCCGCAGTCGCCGACCATGGTGTAATCCAGGATCTCGACCTTTCCGGTGTCCTTGTCCAGTTCGATTTCCATGAAACCAACCTGCACACCGGGAGGTTGTCCCTGGCCAGGGATTTTGTCCTTGGCTACTCCGATCAGCCCGCTGCCTGCCAGTCCCTGAACCGCTAACTGGGTAAGCGGATTGATGTCGTCGGGATAGACTTCGCCAGCAAAGCGGCCGCCCAACTCCATGGCACGTCTAGCAGTCTCGGCATAGCTCATGCCTACATCATTGTCATCGCTGCGGTAAACCCGCTCACCGCCGATTTCGTAATCGTCGGCGTTGCCACCGAGATCCATGGCCGCTATCTCTTTCATCTTCGCGATCATGTCCTCTGCAGCCACCCAGTTGGTGCGGCTGTGGGTAAAAATGGTGTTGCTGCCGCCCTGGCCCGAGCTGTGGGGCAGGTGGCGATCACTTCGACCACGATGAATTTCGCAGCGCTCCCAGGGGATCTGCAGCCGCTCAGCGGCGACGCGGCTGGTGGCAGCGTAGGAGTAGGTGCCGAGATTGCCGACACCGCTGTGAATGTGCAGACGGCCATCCGCGTCCATGCGCAGCAGACCGTCATAACCGCGTCCGCCGGCACCATGGTAGCCGATGCCGATACCGACACCGCGTACTTTGCTACCGCTGACCCGAGGCAGAGCTAATTTATCCTGCCAGCCGAACTCGCGCTCTCCCTGTTCGATTGCCTCGCGCACAAAAGCGCTCGTCACCGGACCCTGACTACCGCCCTGGAAGCCGGCGCTGTTCATGGCGTTGAGCTTGCGGAATTGTGCCCGATCCATGCCCACTGCCGCGGCGAGCTTGTCGGTATAGGGGGCCAGGACCGCGGCCATCTCATTCTGACCGGGACCACGCTGGGCGCCGCGCGGGGTGGTGTTGGTGTAGACCGAGATCATGCGAAAGCGCATGTTCTCCGGCTGGTAGGCCACAGTCACATGCTGGGCGGAGGAATTGCCGCTGCCGCCGCCGGTCATGCCGCCGTCGTTGACCACGACCATATCTACCGCAGAGACCTTGCCGTCGGCCTTGATACCGGTCTTGATCCAGCCCTGCATGCCGGAGCGGGCAGAGCCAATGTAGAACTCCTGCTCGCGGGTAATGCGGGTCTGTACCGGCCGGTTCAGGAGGCGAGAGAGGTAACCGGTGACCGCCATATAAGGATAAGGTCCGATCTTGGAACCGAAGCCGCCGCCGGTAGCCTCGTTGATGAATACCAAGTCAGCCAAGTCAATGTTGAGCATACGGGCCAAGCCGGAGTTATTGGCGCTCTGGGACTGGGAAGAGCCGTGGAAGAAGCACTTGCCATTTTCCCAGTAGGCCATGCAGGTGCGTGCCTCCAGGGAATGGTGTGGGTAGCCAATGGTGACAAAAGGTTCTTCAATGATATGGCTAGCCTCGGCGAAACCTGCCTCTATATCGCCGAAGGCCCACTCACGGGTGAACTCGCCACCAACCGGTTCACGACCGCCGCGCAGCGCGTCGATCGCGGACTGGGGCCATTTCACGGAGCGTATCTGGGCGCCGACAATGGGGGTGCCTTCCGGACCTTCTTCCTGGGTGCGCACCAGCGCATTGCCCTCGGGATAGGCGTCCGGCCCACCAGGCGCCAGACTGTCTAACGGATCAACCACAAAGTCGCGGCGCTCGTAGTCAATGCGAATGCGATCAAGCGCTGACTCGGCGATCTCCTCGTGGGTGGCTGCCACCGCGAGTATGGGCTGACCAACATAGGTAATGTAGTCCGACGCCAGGGCCGGGTTGGCCGGTGGAGCAACCGGCGGCAGATCGTCGGCGGTGAGAATGCCCACGACCCCATCCATGCGCAGGGCCTCGGAAACGTCGATACTGACCACGCGTCCGCTCGGCAAGGGGCTGGTCAGCAACCGGGCATAGACCATGCCCTCGGCCTTATAGTCTTCGGCATACTTTATCTCACCCGTAACCTTGCCAGGCACATCGGGCGGAACGAAATCATGTCCTATATGAGTAGTCATGCTATCTGCCCCGAGGCGCGTAAAACGCCGTTTATATAGTGTTCATAGGCGCCGCAGCGGCAAAGGTTGCCAGACAGCCCCTGACGGACTTCTTCGCGCGTGGGCCTTGGGTTGCTGTTAAGCAGGGCCACCGCGGACATGACCTGTCCCGGGGTGCAGAAACCGCACTGCGGTGAATTTTCCTCGACAAAAGCCTGCTGCACCGGGTGCAGCGTGCCGTCGGCTGCCTTCAGGCCTTCGACGGATACCACGGCCCTACCCTTTACATTGTGCGTCAGAACTGAGCAGGCATAGTTGGGGACGCCGTCGATCAGCACCGTACAGGCGCCACATTCACCCCGGTTGCAACCAATCTTGGTGCCGGTGAGATCGAGTTTGTAGCGCAGGGTGTAGGCGAGAGTCTCGGTGGGAAGGACATCAACGGGTCGTTCGCGGCCGTTGATGGTGAGGGTTATCAGTCTTTCTGCAGTACCCGTGCCCTGTTGAGCGCTGGCCGCCAGGTAGATTCCGGTGCCGGTGGTAGCTGCGGCGCCGGAAAAGATAACCCCCTTGATAAAACGTCTGCGAGTTAGTTTTGCATTCACTGAACTGGGCTCCGTTTATTGTTATCGGAAAACGCCTGCGTATGGGGGTTGCGCGGGCGCCGGTCTATGCGTGGATAATGGCCTATCAGGCTAGTCCGTTTGGCATTAAAAAGCAACAAAGCGACCCCCGTATGGCTGCTGCAATTCCTGTAAAAACCGTTACTTAGCCAGCGATGATCTGATTGATGCAGACAAGCCTCCGGGTTTCAGTCGGCGCGCCGGACAAGATCCCGTTGCGCCGGCGCGCCGACTGCCCTTCAAGGAATGGCAGCGCCTACCGACTGGAAGCCCTGAGGGAGGGGCCTGGAAGCCCCTGCTGCCGCGTTGCGCCCCTTGGCAATAGATCTCGCTCGGTATTGACTGCTGACTGTGCCTTACAGCAGGGGCTTAGAGTCTCCTGCAGGGACTTGTCTGCATAATTCAGGGCATCCTTATTCTTCAGCTCGCCCTAGTTACACTCTGTAACAAATAAGGGTCGGCAAGTTGCCAGTCGAACGTCTGGTGCGCTCATTGACTTGAGTTCTTTGTCCCCGGCTCGTTGGCCTCTGCCCATGCAGTCGTCTTGCCATGCTCGCTAGCCTTGAGTAAGTTGCCAGCTTGGCCCCTAGTCCGGGGCATCACTTCCCTGGAGTTCCTATGCCGCGTCTGCACTTTTTGTACTTTCTGCACTTTCTGTGCTTTCTGCTCTTTCTGCCTTTCCTGCTTTTTCCACTCGACGCCCTGGCGGCCGAGTCACGGCCATTGGACGTCGCTATGCTGACCGCAGCCGAACGCAGCGACTACGAGCGTACTTCCACTTTTGCAGAAGTAGTCGCGGTCATCGAGGCTCTGGCCGCAGACACGCACCTGCTGCACCGGGAGCAGCTGCTGCAGACCCGGCAGGGGCGGGATGTGCCTGTCCTGGTGCTTGCCGACCCACCGGTGCGCAGTCCGGCCCAGGCCCGCGCCAGTGGCAAGCCAGTCATCTATATCCAGGGCAACATCCATGGCGGCGAGGTCGAGGGCAAGGAGGCGTCGCTCATCGCCATGCGCGACATCCTCTACGGCGACAAGACCCACCTGCTTGATAATCAGATCTTGATCTTCGTGCCCATTTATAATGCTGATGGCAACGATGCTATGGCCCCGGACAATCGCCCCAACCAGGAGCTGAGTCCGCTGCTCACCGGTGTGCGAACAGCCCATGGCTACGACCTAAACCGCGACGGCATGATCGTGGAGGCGGAAGAGACTCGGGCCCTGTACTCAAATGTCATTCAGCGCTGGGACCCGGATCTCCTCGTTGATCTTCATACTACTAATGGCACCTGGCATGGTTATTCACTGACCTATGCGCCGTCGTACCACACGGCGGCGGACCCGGCGACTTCCGACTACACCGCCGAGGTCATGTTGCCGGCGATTCAGGCAATTGTGAAAGACAAATTCAATCTGGATTTCGGCTGGTATGGTGGCTTCGACTACCGCGACTGGCCACCGACGCAGCTGCGCACTTATCACCACGCACCGCGCTACCTGACCAACCACATGGCACTGCGTAACCGCATGGCCATCCTCAGTGAAACCTTTTCCCACGACCGCTTTTACAAGCGTGTCCACGCCGCCAACGCTTTTGTCGAGGAAATACTCGAATTCACGAACCGCAATGGCTATGAGATACGCCGCATCAATCGGCAAGCGGATTCTTCAGCGGCAGCATCCATTGGCACGGAGAAGGGTGTGCAATTCACCATGGTGCCCAGAGACAGGCCAATCGATCTGCTCAGCTACAACTACATTCCCTTTCAGACAGCCGATGGTTCGCAGGATTTCGTGCGCAGCGCCGAGATCGTCACCATTGCAGGCGTGGAAAATTACAATGCCTTCGCACCCACTCACACGGCCACCGTGCCGACGGCTTACGTTTTCAGCGCCGCCTTTGTCGGTTTGGCAGAAAAGCTGCGCCAGCACGGCATTCAGGTCGATCGCCTCGAAGCGGATACAAGTTTTAGCGGCCAGCAGTTTTTCGTTAATGCCATCGGCAAACAGTCTTTCGTGCAGAACGGCCATCGTAATTCCCTTTTGGCAGGAGAGTTACGGACGCACCAGCGCCACTTCTCGCGCGGAGACTTCATGGTCGCCATGGATAATCGCCTGGCCAGTCTTATTTTTTATCTGCTGGAACCGGAGTCCGATGATGGTCTGGCCTATTGGAATCTATTTGATGACTACCTGGAGACAGGGTTGGCCAATCAGTCAGAAGTGGAATATCCGGTCTTTAAAGTTATGCGCTAGGGATGCTCTGATCAATGCAGGCATGCCTCTGGCTTTCAGTCAGCGCGCCGATTGAAAGCGCCCCGGTTTTCAGAGTTTGCCCGGGCTTTACCGCGCTTCAAGCCCCAGTAAAAAAGGCCCGCCCCTATTGCGAAGGGCGGGCCCGCTATTTCGCCTGGCTCCCGAATCAGAACTCGAACTGCAGTCCGAGAAGAATCTCGTAAAGGCTTGCGTTTTCACGCAAGTCGGTCACGTTGTTGAAGTCGAATTCGTTGAAGACGTAGCGGCCCTGGCTATCCAGCTCCATGTCCACGACTTCCTGATTGAAGAATTGGGCATCGTACTGCCGGCCCCACTCGTCATTGAGCAGGTTCAGCACGTTGTAGATCTTAAGGTAAGCGCGGGCGCGGGTGCCGAAGAATAGCGGCAGTTCCTGGTCGACTCGTAAGTCCATGCGGCTGGACCAGGCGGCGTGGGTTGCGTTACGGGGAACGAAATCGCCGGCGTAGTCGGCGAAGCCGTTGTCACGCACAAAATTGGCCCAGGCTTCCACATCGAATTGCGGCCCCAGCACGACGTTCGGATCGTTGAGTGTCGGGATGTAGAGCAGGTGGCGACCGTTGAAGCCATCGCCTTCCAGAGCATTGGAGCTCATCACATAGCTGCTTGGCTGACCCTGTTTGCGATAGAACATGGCTGTGAACCGAGTTTCATGGTTGGGGATAAAGTCCCGGCCATAGCTCACGCGAGCCGTGAAGCGATGCGGCGATACGTAGTTTGATGTGGCCGGCTGCGGATCGAGCAGGGTGTAGGCGGCGAGGTTATCGAAGTTGCTACTGGCTACCGAGGAAGTCATCGGGTTGACGTCGGTGTTTTCGGTGAAGGCGTAACCCAGCATCCAGTCCAGACCCCAGTCGTAGGAATGGCGTCCCACAAACGAGAGGGCAAGGCCTTCTCCTTCGGTCTCGGCGTTGGTCAGCATATAGTTTTCCTCGCCCGCGACAAAATCGAAGATGGGCTGACCGGCTGCCGTTGTGCCGACAATCTCCTGCGACACATCCTCATAGTAGGCAGGATTCTGTTGCCTGGAGTAGAGAATGTCGGCATCGATGCTCAATCCGCTGTCGAAAGTGTAGGTCGCACCCAGGGCGTACTTCAGTTCAGAAGGCTGCTCGTAGTCGGGATCAATGACTACGAGGAAGGAGTCACTGGCATCGCTGCCTGTCGTGGCGGCCACCTGATCCACCAGCTCCTGGGGCACATCATAGCCGGGTCGACCCTGCCCGCTCAGGGGCGTGTCGAAGATTGACATCGCGCCATCGAAGTTACGCCATTGAGTCTGGACATTGGTGACGCCGTCGTTACTCCAGGCGTTGGAGACCCACACGTTGGGGTTGCCGCCGGAATAGAGACCGATGCCGCCACGGACAGTCAGGTTGTAGTCCGCCTCCCAGGTGAAGCCAATGCGCGGCATCAGCAGGTCGACCCCGTCGAGGTTGGAGTCGTTGCGAAAGCCGTACAAGTCGGTGAAGGTCTGATTGAAGGCCGGGCGATCATCCATGCTCATCTCTTCATAGCGCAGGCCGCCCACCAGAGTCAGATTGTATTGGGGTATAAACCACTCGTCCTGGATATAGAAGCTGTTCATGGTGTTGGTGAAACTGGCCGCGGCATCGGCTGCCACATTGGTGCCGCCGCCGCTGCCGTAGTAAACCCGGCTGGGGCGACCCAGCAGGAAGCGATCCAGGCCATTGAGGTCACAGGCCGGTTCATCCAGCCGTCCCTGGGGATCGAGGGCGTCACAGAAGGCGGGGTTGCCGTCGGACTCATCGTAATAGTCCCACTCACCGCCGTTGGAGTGCTGCACAAAAAGGTTGAACACATTCAGTTTGTCGCGTTCATAGCCGAAAGTGACCAGGTGTTCACCCAGCAGATATTCGCCGGTGAACTTCAAGAACTCAGAATCCCAGTTAAGCTGGTTGGCCTGACGGGAGTCATCCGCACCCAGATAGACGGTGTTATTGCCCAGGTCGATCTGATGGTCGCCGAAATCCTGTGGTCCAACGGTGACCTGGGAGTCGATCATCTCGTTGGTGTTCAGGAAGACTTCGGTGGAGAAGGCGTCAGTCCATTGGGACTGCAGCTTGGCAGTCCAGGTCTCGAGCTCGGCGCCCTTCTGGTAGAAGTGATTGGCGAACTCGAATTCGTTGCTGTCGTCGTCGGAGGCACGGTCCTCGATGCCATCGTAGTAGTTATAAATCAGCGCCAGGCTATGATCGGCATTGATGTTCCAGTCCGCACGCAGCATGTAGCTTTCGGTGGTCTGAACGCCGTCGCTGGGTTGGCCGCCGGTATCGTAGTTATAGAGGCTGCTCGCGGTGTCATTGATCAGATTGTAAGTAGCCGCATCTAGCCAGTCCCTCTCAACACCGACGCCGCCGCCATCGAAGCCCATGCCGATGAATTCGGGAGACTCGGTCTCTTCGTAGGCGCCAAATAGGAACAGAGTGTCGCGGATCAGCGGACCACCGACGCTGAAGCCGTAGGTCTCCTCTTCGTAATCGGGAGTGGAAAAAGTCAAATCGGTGCCGTCGGCCGCGGTGATTGAATCGCCGCGAAAGTTGTCACTGGTCATTTCGAAGAAGGCAGTGCCGGTCCACTCGTTGGAGCCGGACTTGGTGACGGCGTTGACGTTACAGGCACTGAAGCCGCCGTAGGTGACGTCGAAGGGCGCCAGCTCGGCAGAGACCTGGGCGATGGCCTGGTAGGGAAAGGGCATGCCGGTGGCGGTGGCGTAGCCGTTGCTGTTCAGACCAAAGCGGTCGTTCTGGGCGACGCCGTCCAGGCTGATGCTGTTGAAGCGTGGGTGCTTGCCCACGCAGTTGACCTGGGAATCGCGGGAATCACCGTCGAGATTGAAACGCGGGTCGATGGTATAGACATCGCGTATGTCGCGGTTATAGGCCACCGAGGTCTGCATGTCGAAGGTGCCGAAAGTGGCGGCCGGGCCGGCGGCCACGTCTACCAGAGTGTTGGCCTGGCCCAGTACGACGATTTCTTCGATCTGCTGCTGGCCCATGTCAACGGTCAGGTTGTAAGTGTCGCCCAGGTCGATGGAATCGATGGTCACAGTGCGCTGCCCGTTGATGGTCACCCGGTAGGGGCCACCGACGTCCAGATTGGTTGCATAGAAAGTCCCGGTGGAATTGGACTGCAGCCTGCGGGTCGCGCCGGTGCGTAGGTCAACAACTACCACAGAGGCGTCGTTCATGGGGTTGCCATTGCCGTCAACGAGACGGCCGCGGATGGCTGAAGAGGTGTCTTGCGCTGCCAGCCCAGAGGACAGGGTGCCCAGAGCCAACAGAACAGACGTGCATAGCAATTTCTTCGCGGCACGAGGATAACGCATTTAAGTTCTCCTGATAGTCGGAGTTGGTATTTGTGGGCCGTAACTTGCCCTGCTGAAGTGAACAAAACTTGGGCTGACTGGCGGATTTCCTGCCGATTTCAGACGGCTATCGTAGGGCGAATAGATTGCAATATTATTACAGTGGGGGCCACGATAGTAGTGGCATCACAGACAGATCCGGCCGCTGGCCGCGATGGCCACAGTGACAGTCGCGAATGGGCCATGGCAACGTCTTCCGGGTAACCGAGTCCGGATTAACGATCCGCGGCTCAGAGCACTTTTTTCAGATATTCGCCGGTGTGAGACTGCTTGCAACCTGCAATCTGTTCCGGGGTACCCTCGGCAATTATTTTGCCGCCGCCACTGCCACCCTCGGGACCCAAATCAACGATCCAGTCGGCAGTCTTGATCACGTCAAGGTTATGCTCAATGACAACGACGGTATTGCCCTGGTCGCGAAGGTGGTGCAGAACCGTGAGTAATTGGCGAATGTCCTGGAAATGGAGGCCGGTGGTGGGTTCATCAAGGATATAGAGGGTCTTGCCGGTATCGCGCTTGGACAGTTCCCGGCTGAGCTTGACGCGCTGGGCTTCACCGCCGGACAGTGTGGTTGCCGCCTGACCGAGCTGGATATAGGAAAGGCCGACATCAATGAGGGTCTGCAGCTTGCGGGCTATCACCGGCACCGGGTCGAAGAACTCTCGTGCCTCCTCGATTGTCATGTTCAGTACCTCGGAGATGTTCTTTCCCTTGTATTTCACCTCCAGAGTCTCCCGGTTATAGCGCTTGCCGCGGCAGACGTCGCAGGCCACATAGACGTCGGGTAAAAAGTGCATCTCGACTTTGACGACGCCGTCGCCCTGGCAGGCTTCACAGCGTCCGCCCTTGACGTTGAAACTAAAGCGCCCCGGCTTGTAGCCCCGCGATCGCGCCTCCTGGGTGCCGGCGAACATTTCTCGTACTGGAGTAAAGATACCGGTATAGGTGGCCGGATTAGATCGAGGCGTACGGCCGATAGGGCTCTGATCAATATCGACGACTTTGTCGAGATGGTTGAGGCCAGTTATCTCATCGTAGGGGGCGGGATTCAAGGTGCTGGCCTTATTCAGTCTTGTCGCCGTGATTGGATACAGCGTGTTGTTCACCAGAGTTGACTTGCCTGAGCCGGAGACCCCAGTGACGCAGGTAAATAACCCGATCGGCACGACGAATTTGACCTTCTGCAGATTATTGCCATGGGCGCCTTTCAGAGTCAGGAGCTTGTCTTCTTCGATCGGCGTGCGCTTGCCGGGCACAGCGATAAGCTCCTTGCCGGCGAGAAATTTCCCGGTTAGCGAATGCCGGGATTTCTCAATGGCGCTGACCTTGCCCTGGGCGACTACCTGACCGCCATGGACTCCGGCTCCAGGGCCGATGTCTATCACGTGGTCAGCGCTGCGAATAGCCTCTTCGTCGTGCTCAACGACGATGACCGTGTTGCCCAGGTCGCGCAGATGGAACAGAGTATTGAGCAGTCGACTGTTGTCGCGCTGATGCAGACCGATAGAAGGTTCATCGAGTATGTACATCACCCCCACCAGGCCGGCGCCGATCTGGCTGGCAAGACGGATGCGCTGGGCTTCGCCGCCGGAAAGCGTATCGGCGCTGCGGCTCAGAGTGAGATAGTTCAGCCCCACGTCAACCAGGAATTTCAGCCTGTCCTGCAGTTCCTTCAGGACTTTCTCGGCAATCTTGGCGCGCTTGCCGCTGAGCCTGAGCTTGTTGAAGTAAGTGGCGGCATCGCTTACGGTCATGCTGGTGATGGCTGGCAGGTTCTTGCCTTTTATCAGCACATGGCGGGCATCCTGCTTGAGGCGCGTGCCTTCGCAATCCGGGCAGGGCTGGGAGCTGAGATACTTGGCCAGTTCCTCTCGGACCATATTGGATTCAGTTTCACGGTAGCGCCGTTCCATGTTCGGGAGAATGCCCTCAAAGGGGTAACTGCGTATGCGCCGGTGACCGCGTTCATTGACATACTGGAAATCGATGACTTCATTGCCGCTGCCTCGGAGGATGATTTTCTGATGCTTTTTCGACAGCTTGTTGAAAGGCGTGTCCACCTCGAAGCCGTAGTGGTCAGCCAGGGAGGAGAGCATGGCGAAGTAATAAACATTACGCCGGTCCCAGCCCCGGATAGCACCTTCCGACAGGGCCAGAGAGCGGTCTGTGATAATGCGGCTCTCATCGAAATACTGCTTCAGTCCCAGACCATCGCAGCTTGAGCAGGCGCCGGCAGGATTGTTGAAGGAAAACAGACGTGGTTCGAGTTCGGAAATACTGTGACCGCACAAGGGGCAGGCGAAGAGGGAGGAGAACACCAGGTCTGCATCCGTGTCTTGGTTGTCCATCTTGCTCACGACCGCCAGCCCAGAGGCTAGATTGAGTGCGGTTTCGAAGCTCTCGGCCAGTCGCTGCTCCAGCCCCGCCTTTATCTTCAGGCGGTCAATCACCACTTCGATCGTGTGTTTCTTGTTCTTTTCCAGATCCGGTGGATACTCGATCTCGCAGACCAGACCATCCACCCGCGCCCGGATAAAACCGCTGGAGCGCAGCTCATTGAATACGTGCACATGCTCGCCCTTACGATCGCGGATGATGGGCGCCAGGATCATCACTCTGCTGCCCTCGGGCATAGCCGTGACCTTGTCCACCATCTGTGACACAGTCTGTGCCTCTAGGTTGAGTTTGTGCTCCGGGCACTGGGGCTCGCCTACGCGAGCGAACAACAGGCGCAGGTAATCGTAGATTTCGGTGATGGTGCCAACGGTCGAGCGGGGATTATGGGAAGTAGATTTTTGCTCGATGGAAATCGCCGGCGACAGCCCCTCGATGTGATCGATGTCGGGCTTCTCCATCATGGATAGGAATTGCCGTGCATAGGTCGACAGCGACTCCACATAACGGCGCTGACCCTCGGCATAGAGTGTGTCGAATGCCAGTGAGGACTTCCCCGAACCTGAAAGTCCCGTGATTACCACCAGTTTGTCGCGGGGAATTTCTAGATTGATGTTTTTCAGATTGTGAGTGCGGGCACCGCGTACTACGATTTTGTCCATGAACTGCTCGGGTGGAGGGCGAAGCCCGCCATTATCGGAGATATTGCGGGCAGGGGTAAAGTTGCGATATCACCGGTGTGTTCAATTGCCCGCTCAGGCTCCGACGTCGCCGGCCGCCTTTTCGGTTGATGCGTCCGCTGACGTGGCGTCTATCCCGGGTGCTCTTCACTGCAACCAATGCGCTGCGATCAATCGCAGCGAAGGCACCGACCTGACAATTATATTGCTTAGATTTCGTCTTGGCCGGAGCCATGGTATAGACTTGGGGACTGAACAATCCATCGGGTCCTGGGAGAAAAAAGTGGCGAGTAGAGGAATCAATAAGGCAATTTTAGTAGGTAATGTAGGTAATGATCCGGAGCTCCGCACCATGCCTAATGGCAACCGGGTTGCCAACGTTTCCATCGCTACGAGCGAGACCTGGAAAGACAAGAATACCGGCGATCAGCAGGAAAAAACCGAGTGGCACCGGGTGGTGTTCTTCAACCGCCTTGCCGAGATCGTCGAGCAGTACGTCAAGAAAGGCAGCAAACTCTACATCGAGGGCCGGCTGCAGACGCGGTCCTGGGAGCAGGATGGAGTCAAGCGCTACAGCACTGAGATTGTCGCCAACGAGATGCAGATGCTGGACTCCCGGGGCAGTCAGGGCGACAGTGATTATGGCCAGCGGCAGGCGCCGGCGGCTCAGGCTTCGGGGGGGGCTGGAGGCGGTCAAAGCAAGGACGGCAATTTTGACAACTTCGACGACGACATCCCGTTCTAGTGCTGCCCTGAACAATACAGATAAGCCTCTGCGGCGCTCTTTAAGTCCCTGCTGCAGGGCGCGGCCCCAAGCAATAGCGGACTCTATTGCCAAGGGGGCAGCGCCGCAGGGGCTTACAGGCCTCGCCCGCGCTCTGAGGGGCTTCCAGTCGGCACGCCGGTGGCATGGCGCCTTGCTGGGGACGCCGACTGAAAGCCAGAGCTAGGTCTGTATTGTTCAGAGCCTCCCTTGGGTTCCTGGTGTTAGTGCCAACAACGGCTGCACGCCATGCCGACGATAATTTTCAACAGCTCGGAATACGGTTTGCTGGTGAGGCAACCCTGCTCTGGCCAGCCTTGACTGTACCAGCCGCGTATTTCCCCCGGGATTGATTGGGGTCTGGACCCGCTCCCGGAACTGGATCGCAAGTCTTTAATTTTCTGCGGTTTTCCTCGGTTGGGGAGCTTGACTTCAGGCCTTTATTGTCTGAAGTTTACAGGCTTAATCCGGTTCGACTCTGTGTCGATGGTATCTGCTTGTGAAACTGTTCGTGACCGGGGCCAACAGCCCCACGGGAAAACATCTGGTGGAGCTTCTGCGCCAGCGGCGGGTCTCGTTTCTGGCGCCGGCCCGGCACCACTTTTTCCCTGAGAACGCCATGAACATTGCCAAGATGGTCACGGAATACGGTCCATCGCAACTGATCAATCTCACCGATTTCATTTCCGGAAATCACAACGCACTGCGACGAGCGGAAAGATTTGAGCACCGTTGTCGAGACGTCAATACCTTGCTGCCGGCCACGCTGGCGGAAATCTGCCATCATCTGCAGGTCCCTATGCTGCATCTTTCCAATGCCTACGTCTTCGATGGCGACAAGAAGCTCGGGTATAACGAAAACGATGAGCCCAAGCCAATGGGTGTGTACGGCCTTGCGACCCTGGAGGGAGAAAAGGCGGTGGCGGAACATGACGCCCACACAATAATTCGTTCCGGCTGGCTCTTTGGCAAATGGAAGAAAGGCTTGATCAAGTCCTGGATTCGCCAGGCGCACAGGAATAGCGGTCAATTGTTGTTGAGTCGGCGCCGATTCAGCCCGACGCACACTGGCGACCTTGCCGCGGCAATTCTTGCAGTTTGTCAGCAGATCGATTGTGAAGCCAACGCCTGGGGTGTGTATCACTATAGCGGGCTGGAGACCAAGCGCGAAATTGAATTTGTGCAGCAGACCTTAAAGTATGCCGCCAGCCATGATGAGAATATCTATCAGCTTCTGGACAGTCTCACGCTGGTAGAGAAAGACGTGCGCCCACCGGAAATCCACAATTCAACGCTGTCGAGTAAAAAGATATTCGATACCTTTGGCATCAAGCAGAAATCCTGGCACGGTGATCTGCAGGATGTGATCAAGACTGTCTATGAAGGCCGCAATCAAGTTTCCACACAGAGCCGGGCGCGCGCAGGCGATGAGTCGGCGGCTTCCAGTGTGGCCTGAGGTGCTGCGATGAATAAGGCAGAGGGACAGCCAGGCGCACTTACGCCCATTGAGGAGGCCTTGCCGGCGCTACTCGATACCATCACGCCTATTGCCGCTGTGGAGACGGTGACTCTTAAGGAGGCAAGTGGCAGAGTTTTGCGTCAACGCGCACAAGCCAGCGCCAACGTACCTGCGACTCCGACCAGTGCCATGGACGGCTATGCCGTGCGGGTCGATGACCTGGCTGACACTCCCGTCGACCTGCCGGTCAGTCAGCGCATCGCAGCCGGGCAGACTGGCTCCAGTTTGGATTCGGGGACTGCCGCCCGAATTTTTACCGGCGCGACACTGCCTCCGGGTGCCGATGCCGTAGTCATCCAGGAGAATTGTCAGAACATGGACGCTGGCGTTCGCGTCCTGAAAGAGGTTGCAGTTGGCGACAACGTGCGCGCGGCGGGCGAAGACATCAGGACGGGACAGTCCCTGTTTGAGCCTGGTCACCGGCTTCGCCCCCAAGATCTTGCCGTGTTGGCTACGGCCGGGCTGGTTGCTGTGAGCGTCAGCCGGGCTCTTCGAATTTCACTACTGACCACCGGCGACGAATTGGTGACACCTGGCACCAGTCTCAAGCCCGGGCAAATCTATAATGCCAATGTCTACTCATTGCACGCCTTGTTAACGGCGCTCGGCGCGGAGGTTAAGGACCTCGGGATTCTGCCGGATGACCCCGGGCTCACGCGGGCGGCGCTGGCAGATGCGGCGACTGACAGTGATTGCATTATCAGCACCGGTGGTGTCTCTGTCGGCGAGGAGGATCATGTCAAGGCAGCGGTAGAAGCACTCGGTAGCCTGGACCTGTGGAAGCTGGCCATCAAGCCCGGGAAGCCCTTTGCCGCCGGAATGATCGACGCAACGCGTTTTTTTGGCTTGCCGGGCAATCCGGTCTCCAGTTTCGTGACTTTCGTACTGCTGGTCAGACCCTGCCTTCTCGCCATGGCAGGCTGCCGCAAACTACATCCGCTTAGTTTCAGGCTGCACGCTGACTTCAGCCGGGTAGGGGGCAGCGATCGTCAACATTATCTCAGAGTTTCCCTGGCGCGGGATGCGCAGGGTCGAGCCGCGCTCAATCCTTTTCGCAATCAGAGTTCGGGAGTCAGTGCTTCCCTCAGCGCGGCCGAGGGTCTTGCCATCGTGCCCCCCCACCGTTCAGTGCAGCCAGGCGATCTACTGGAATTCATCCCCTTCTCAGAGCTGATCTATTAACCGATAATGATCCGCGCTTGTACTCCACTGCTGCTATCGGCGCTGTCTCTGGCTGCTTGTACCTCGCTGCAGGAGTCGAGCCCGGAAGAAGCTGCCGCGGGGCAGGACAAAGCCGAGGTGTGTGAGCTACCTGCCGCCGCAGCGCTGCCAGCAGAGCGATCATCTGAGCGCGAGCGCCTGCTGGCTGACTTGCTGTTCGAGGGCCTGCAGGCCCTGGATGCGGATCGTTTGCTGACGCCAGCGGATGACAGTGCCCATGGCCGATTCAAACGCGTCCTTGCCTATGATCCCGACAACGAAATCGCGTTGCAGGGATTGAATGACATTGTGCGGCGCTATGCGGAATTGGCTGAACAGGCGGCCTTGAGAGGATTGTTTGATCAGGCCGAGATCTATCTGGAAAGAGCAAGATTCGTGAACGCCGAGCATGCCGCCATTGTCGATGCTGAATCAGTGCTCGCCAGGGAGCGCGAATCCGGCGACCTCTTTTTCCAACTCGATGCCAGCGCAGTACAGGATCAGAGTGACACGGTGCTTGCTCGACTCTTGGAAATCGCAGAACAGGCCAGAGAGCATCAGGCATTCGTTTTAATTTTGGCACCGTCTGATGTCCAGGCGAGATGGATCTACAACACCATGCGCGAGGCGGTGGACGGTTACCGACTGCGCGGCAATATCGAGCTGGCTAATCGTTACGGCATAAGGCTGCGCATGCCTTGAGTCGGGTCTCTATAGTCCGTGGCCAATTCGATTCGGGCGGCTGCGGTTGCTCTAATTGATCGCCGGCATTCAGGGATGAGCTGTGTTGCGTCCGCTAACAAGCCGGGTTGCGTTGGGGGCGGGAGTTCGGCCCCGTCTTTATCCCCGGTGCAAAATCAGTAAATTGGGAGAACTGGACCCTTGAAGCGGCAATTCACTCTGAAAAAGTACCTGCCTATTCTGGTTTGGGGGCCAAATTACGATCGCCAGCGCTTTAGTGAAGATTTATTGGCCGCGACCATCGTGGCAATCATGGTGATCCCCCAGTCACTTGCCTACGCGCTGGTGGCGGGGCTGCCTGCCCAGGCTGGATTGTATGCCGCCATGTTTGGTCTGTCTTTCTATACTTTTTTTGGTACCAGCAATACGCTCTCAGTCGGGCCCGTCGCAGTCCTATCACTGATGACGGCAGCAGCGCTGGGCAAGCTGTCACTGGCGACACCGGAGCAATATCTGGCGGCTGCCACGGCCCTGGCGCTGCTTTCGGGTGGCGTGCTGATTGTACTCGGACTATTGCGTCTGGGTTTTATAGCCAATTTCATCTCGCATCCGGTAATCAGCGCATTCATCACCGGCTCAGCCATTATTATCGCGGTCAGTCAGTTCAGGCATATCCTTGGCGTCGCCGGGGGAGGCCAGAACCTTATTGAACAGATCATGGCACTCGCCGCCAATCTTGATCAGGTCAATTATCCAACCCTCACTTTAGGGGTTGCAGCCATGTGTTTGATCCTGTGGATTCGTCATGGACTGCAGCCATTGCTTGAATACGTTGGCATTCGCCAGGCGCTGGCAGTGAGCGTGTGTCGCGCCGGTCCACTGCTCGTTATAGTCCTCAGCTCACTGCTGGCCTGGGGGCTACGTCTGGATGAACAGGGCGTCGCGCTGCTGGGAGAAGTCCCCTCCGGCCTGCCGGGATGGCAGTTGCCGCCTCTTGATTTCGCACTCGCGCGCAGCCTCTGGGGGTCGGCCTTGCTCATCGCAATAATTGGTTTCGTGGAATCAGTTTCCGTGGCCCAGGTCCTGGCGGCGCGACGTCGGGAGCGGGTTAATCTTGATCAGGAGCTTGTGGGTCTGGGCGCTGCGAATCTGGCCAGCGCCAGCGGCGGTGGATATCCCGTATGTGGCGGTTTTTCCCGCTCCATCGTCAACTTCGAGGCTGGGGCAGCGACGCCCTTGGCCGGTCTATTGACCGCCGGATTCATTGCCCTGGTGGTGCTGTCATTAACTCCGGCATTATTCTGGCTTCCTCGCGTGAGCCTCGCCGCTATAATTCTGATGGCGGTGTACCCTCTCATAGATTTTTCTATGGTGGTTAAATCATTCCGTTATTCAAGAGCCGATTTCGTTGCTGTGGTCTTGACTCTGGTGCTGACGCTGGCCGTGGGTGTGGAAATCGGCGTCGCCGGTGGCGTCCTGACTTCTGTAATGGTGCACCTCTACAAGACCTCCAAGCCGCATGTGGCAGTGGTGGGCAGGGTTTTGGGCACCGAGCATTTTCGCAATGTCGAGCGCCACAAGGTGGAAACATTCGAAAGTCTGCTTTCAATCCGTGTCGACGAAAGCCTTTATTTTGCTAACAGTCAATATCTGGAAGAGTTTATCTACAAGTTGATAGCCAAGAAGCCCAATCTGAAACACGTCATTCTGATGTGCACGGCGGTCAATGAAATCGACCTTAGTGCTCTGGAGGCTCTGGAAACGATCAATGAGACTCTGGACGAGTTGGGTATCAAGCTGCATCTGTCAGAAGTTAAAGGTCCAATCATGGATAAGCTGGGGCATACCGGGTTTTTTACCAAGCTTACTGGCAACAACTATCTCAGTCACAATCAGGCCGTCGAAGACCTGCGGCTGCCGGCGTGACTCAGTCCGGATAACGTTGCCGCATGAGATTGACAGATTCCTCGACCATGGCCCGGAGCACATCGATATCGATCGCCGCCAACGATTTTATGTAGAGGCAACCTCTGCCCAGCTTGTGCTTGCCCAGTTTCTCAAGCTGCTTTTCGAATGGCTCGAATCCAATCATGATATAGACGCTGAGATTGTGTTTGCGGGGGGAGAATCCAGACAGGAAAAAATCGCCCTCGCGACCGCTAGCATAGCGATAGTGGTAGTTGCCAAAACCTATCAGTGAGTCTCCCCACATGACGGCTTTTTCAGCGGTCACCTCTTCCATCATTTTTTTAAGCGTGCGACAGTCGCGGCGGATTTCGGGGTCGTCGATCTGCTGAATAAACCGGTGCACACTGGCTGTGGTTGGCTGCGTCTTGTTTGCCTTTGCCATAGACTGATTCCCGGGGGCAGGTCAGAGTTTTTACCTGATCATACTGCACGCAGGCTTATGAACGCCACATAGCCGCAATAAGCCGCCAACAACAGCGTTCCCTCCAGCCGACTGAGTACGAGACCAGAGCCGGCGAAGGGTAGTAGTAATAGAGCGAATGCTAGCATGATGGCGAAATCAAGGCCCTCAAACTGACAGCCAGAGATCGAACCCAGCAGTGCGGTGATACCCAGAACGCAAAGAATATTGAAAATATTGGAGCCGACAACGTTACCAACAGCGAGATCCGACTGCTTGCGCAGAGCCGCCGTTGCCGAGGTGGCCAGTTCCGGGATACTGGTGCCGACTGCCACCAGGCTTAGCCCGATGACCGCCTCACTGATGCCGAGAAATCGGGCCAGTTCTACCGCATTGTTGACGAAGATCTGACTGCCGAACACTAACAGCGCCAGGCCGAGCACGACGAGCACAAAATTGAGCGGCAAGCCGCCGGCTGAGCGCGGCGCGACGATGGGTGGAAGCTCGAGTTCCTCGGGTGCCACTGCGCTGCGTGCCTCTGAAAAACTGCGAACCAAATAGACAAGGAGGCCCGTGCAGAGGATAACTCCGTCCAGTCTGCCTATTTCGCCGTCCAGGAGGAGCAAACCCATCAACACGGAACAGGCAATGACCACCGGGATCTGATGGCGTATCAGGTCGCGTTCGATGCGGATGGGATGGATGAGTGCGGTGACGCCAAGAATCAGACCGATATTGGCGATGTTGGAGCCGACAACATTGCCCAGCGCAATGGCGCTGAGACCGCTTAGGGTGGATTCGATACTGACCGCAAGCTCCGGCGCGCTGGTGCCGAAGGCGACGACAGTGAGACCAACCATCAGCGGCGAGATACCGAGTCGTAACGCCAGCCGGCTGCTGCCGTTCACCATGAGCTCGGCCCCGACGCCAAGAATTAGAAAGCCTGCCAGAATGAAAACCAGAGTGAGTAACACTTATCAGACCGCCTTGGTTAGTGGCTCCTTATGTTTGCAGCATTGTCTGTCTAACCTTGTGGCACCTTTTTTCAAGCTCGAGTCTCGTTCGCTTTCGAAGATTCCTCTGACGCTTGCGCGGCGGCCTTGCGGCGCTGATAAAAAATAACGGTGAAGAGCAGGGCGGCACCTGTCAGGTGCCAGTAGATTGGCGTGTCTGTCCACATCAGGAGTGCGGCAGCTACGAGCAGCAGGCAGGCGCTCAGAGCATTGATACGAGTCTCAAGGTGCCAGTGCAGAACCCCGGCCAAAGCGTACAGTCCCATGCAGGCCCAGAGGAAGACCTCAATACGCTCTGGCCAGGACCCCGAGATCAAAGGCGAGTAAGCAAACAGCACTGGTACCAGATACAGGCCCTTGGCTACCTTCCAACTGGTCACGCCTGTCGGCATTGGCCTCGTGCCGGCAATGCCGGCGGCGGCGAAGGAGGCGAGACAGACCGGAGGCGTGACATTGCTGTCCTGAGAGAGCCAGAAAATGATCAAATGGGCGCTGAGCAGCATGCCAGTCAGCAACTCCGGAGACAGCATCTCCTGGCGCATGATTTGTTTCATTTGCAGCGGCATTTGTTCCAGGGCGGCGGCAGTTCCCCCTTCAAACAGGCTCAGGGTGGCGGCTACGCTGGACGGCAGTTCACCAGCGGCGATTGCGCTCTGGATCGCATCCAGCAGGGCGGTCTGAGTGATCAAATCGAAAATAAGTGGTGCCGTGAGGGTGGCCAACACAATGTAGGAGGCGGTCACCGGCAGTCCCATACCCAGAACCAGGGACGCCAGCGCAACAAGAACAAGTGTGATCAGCAGATTGCCCTGGGCCCATTCAACAATCATCAGGGAAAATGCGTTGCCGACTCCAGTGGTCGTGACGACGTTAATTATAATGCCCACGGCCACTAGCAAAAGCGCAGTGGAAACCATGGTCTGAACACCGTCAACCACGGCATTGAAAACATCGCGCGGGTACATGGGGGTTTTGGACAGCCAGGATGCAGCGATCACGCTGAGAATGGCGAAAGCGGCAGAGGTAGTTGGGGTGCGCCCCACAACCAGGAAGCCGACCAGCACACCAAGCGGAAGAATAAAATGCCAGCCTTCCTTCAGGACAGTGCCCACCTTCTCACCGGAGCCCATCTCCGTCGTTTTTAGTCCGAGGCGTTTGGCTTCGATGCGCACGAAATAGGAGACTGTCAGGAAATAAAGAATTGCTGGCAAGGTAGATGCGGCAATTATGGTGAGGTAGGAAATTTGAGTGTAGCTGGCCAATACAAATGCACCTGCCCCCATAACGGGTGGCATCAGCGCACCGCCTGTCGATGCCGCTGCCACCACTCCGGCCGAGAATTGGCCATTGAATCCTGATTTCTTCATCATTGGTATAGTAATGACACCTGTTGAAACCGTGTTGGCGACCGCGGATCCGGACACGGAACCCATGAGGCCAGAGCCCACCACTGCTACTAGGCCGGCACCGCCGGTAAAACGGCCGGCAAGGCACTGGGCCAGGCGCACAATGAAATCGCCGGCGCCAGATTTGAGCAGGAAGGAACCAAAAATGATGAACATAAAAACGAAGGTGGCGGATATCTGTGCCGTCAATCCGAACATTCCCTCGCTGGTAAAGAAAGATCGGTACAGAACAGTTTCCAGGCTGAGGCCCGGAAACGAGAAGACGCCGCCGATATAGCGCCCCAAAAATAGGATATAGGACAGGCTGACCACTATCAGCACCGGCATGAACCAACCGGTGGTGCGCCGGGTAAACTCCATCGCCAGACCGATCGCGATCAGGGAGAAGGCATAATCACTGAATATGTATTCTGTCTCGCGAGCATAGAGTGCGTTTTCGAAGATGATCAGATAAGCGGTGGTAGTCACTGCCAGGACCGCCAGCCCGACGTTTATCCAGTACCGGGCAGAGGCACGAGTTATCGTTGATTCCTCGTTGTTTATGAGGGCACAGAGGGCGACAAAGCCACCGAAGTGAATTGCGGCGAGCCACAGTTCCGAGATACTGGCGAAGACATTGCTGTAGATATGGAACAGGGCAAACAGAAAAGCGGCCCAGCGCAGCGTTATCGATTGCATCGTTAGTCCGCCGGGCCAGACTCGGTTGTTTTGGTACTCATACCGGGCTGCTCCATAATCAAGCGCTCAGGCACGTCAAGACCCACTTCCTGGTAGTAGCGCAGCGCCCCGGCATGCAGGGGCGCGCCGAGACCGTTGACAGCGATTTCCATGCGCATGTCCCGGGTGGCGCCATGGATTTCCTGCAGTGTTGCCAGGTTTTCCCAGATGACTTTAGTGATGCTGTAGACCACGTCTTCGGCAATATCCTCGCGAGTCACCAACACATTGGGTGAGGCAACAGTGCGGATGAGTTCATCCTGATTCGGATAGGTTCCGGGGGGAAATTCATACCAGTCCCAGAGCTGGTATCTGGCATTTATCCTGTCCAGTGACTCCTGGGTCCAGTTTAGTATGGTCATGCGATCGCCCAACAGCGCATAGGCCTGGGTGATGGAACTGACCGGCGCACCTGCGGGAATGTTCATGCCGACAATGTTGCCATCCTGGATGGCGCTCGTAGTCGGGCCGTAGCCCATATAAGCCAGCGACATCTTTTCCTCATAGTCGATGCCCAGGGTGCCGAGAATGAAACGACCGGTCTGCTCGGCACCGGAATTACGCGCCCCAAGCACATAGCGCTCGCCGCTCAAATTGTTGAGGTCATCCATGGTGCCGCTTTCGATCAGTCGCGTGAGGAGCACGAAATGTTCGACGTTTTTCCACATGGCGGCGACGCTGCGCATGTGAGTCTGCGGTCGGCTTACCGGACCCTCGCCGGCCCAGGACCAGGCTCCAAAGGGGCCCTGCAGCAAGGCGAACTGGGCCTGGTTGTCACGCAGTAGTTTGACGTTCTCGAGCGACCCCGCAGAGCTGATTGCGGTCATGGAAATGCCCTCACTCTCGGCCAGTTGCGCATGGGCTATGGTGGCCAGGGCTACGCCTACCGGATAGTAAGTACCGCCGGTGGTAGCGGTGGTCAGGACATAGGGTCGGGCGCGATTAAGATTGTCGCTACAGGCGCTTAGAAACAGAAGCAGGAGCAGGGCTGAGACAGAGACTCGCATGGGCCATCCGGTGATGCTGGACACGACTGTGACGCATTTTTGTTGCTTTTATTCTATTCAGGAATTATTTCGAGCATCCCTGGATTTATTGCTTGCAGGTCCCTGAAATAGCGCCAGAAGAATCGATCCAGGTGACTCGCAGCAGGCCAATGATGAAAGCATATTTCCCTCGAAACCACAATAAAGCCCGCAGTAGGACAGAGCCACGGCAACTGCATCGACCAGTGCCAGCGACTGCTCCATGCTGGGTGCTAGCAATCAGGGTTTTTTCCGGTCGGCGCTCAAGGTATCGCGGACGTTGCCGGTCAGAGGGCGCTCATCGTCGAGCTTGCCGACCAGAATGCTGGCGCCACCAAGAATCGAAACGCCCACGGTCACGCCTACGATCAGGGCGATACGCAGAAACATGTGCACTTCGATTCCGGTGAAGTAGTAACCGGCTTCGGCAATGACATTGACCAGCACCAAGGCTATGCCGAAGGTGGTCCAGACGATTTTCTTCATAGGAGAGGAGGGGCGAGACTTCACTGTGAGAGTAACAGCAAACCCCTGATCTGACTAGTATCGTAATCGGTGAACACAAAGATGTCGTCCACCTCGTCCGCATTGAGGGGCAAGGCGGCTATATCGCCGCGATTGACCGGCACATCCAGCTCTATGATCTGGTCCGCCTGTTGATCTTCGACCTGACGCAGCTGCGGACTGCTGCCAATCTGGATGTTGTCGATGACATCCCGAATATTGATGCGATAGTCATCGCGCTCGCGGCTGTAGCCAAGAGAGCCCAGGAAAGCTTCTTCTTCCGCCTCCACCTCGATACTGTTCATGAACACGCGGAGCTGGTCTCCAAGCAGCACGAGCAAATCCTGCCGATCGTTTTCAGAATCGAGTCTGGCAATGCTATGAGGGGGTACGGAGTCGGAATCGAGCTGATCGGCCTGGGTGCTGATCGACTCATAATAATTGGCCAGACGCATAACCGATGGAAAACGCAGCTCGACGCTGATGCGACGATTGGGCCTGCGGGCGAAACGGTCACCGTCATTAGGATAGACGAAGGCCTCGATGGCTATACTGCCGCTGAGCGCCAGCCAGACGAAAAGGTCCCCCACGGAAATCGGTTCCACACGCCAGAGCCAAAGGTCATTGAGGCCGTCTTCGTTTTCGTCATAGAGGAACGTGCTCAGCACATTACCGCCAGAGCGCAGAACCTGTCTGGGTGTTTCGAGGTTCATGCCCGTCGCATTGCCGCTAAATAGCGAGACTTTGCCGCCTTCACGAATCAGCAGATCCTCTATGCCGTCGTTGTCGACGTCATCCAGTATTTCTTCGTGGGTGAGTGCCAGGACGCCGGTCAGGTTTGAAAAATCCACATTGTCGACATCGAATTCCCCCAGTCGCGCCTCTATGGCGGCAATGTCGACCGAGTAACTGGGCACGCGGGGGAAATAGGCGTCGGCTGCAGTGGCGGCCAGGAAAACGTCGAGGCGGGCTTCGGTGCGCGAGATCAGATCGGCGCTGCCATCATTATTGACATCGCGTAATTCCAGAAACGGGATGGTGACACTCTGGCCAGAAGAAACATTCAGGCGGTCGAGGTCGAGCTGAGTGCGCGTTCGGGTCTCGGATTGAATCGTGAGCGGCGACTGAAATCCAGCGTCGGTGTTGATGTAGATGTAGAGGACGCCGGCACCAGGAATTACCAGATCCTCAAGATCGTCGCCATTGATGTCGCGCAGAAATCGAGTGCGGGTTATGCCGCGGCCAATAAAGCCTGGCAAATTGTCTGCAATCAGGATAGGCGCCGACAGCGTGTTCCCCTGCAGTTGCCAGGCCTGCAAGCTGCTGCCGTTGGTCAGGGTAACAATGGCATAGTTGTCAGCATTGGTCAGACCGCGGCTGATGTCCCAGGCGACGGCATTGGACTCGAGTGGAATCTCCACGTAGCCAGACTCGAAATCGAACCCGGCCTCAGTCGCAGTATAGATGCGTATTGTCTCGCCGAGGACGCTAATTAGCTCCCGGTGACTGTCGCCATTGAGGTCAGCGGCGATGACAGATTCGGTCGCAGCCGGAAACTGGAATGGAAATTCACTAAATTTCGGTGCCGCCATCGACAGGGCAGGGAACAGCGACAGCAGCAATGCCGCCATGCTGCCTTTGCAGCAGAAGAAATATTTCATGGGCGCGCCACCAGCAGCGTAGTTGTGTTGCCATGTCGGAGCATCAGATCGGGTCGATCGTCGGCGTTGAGAGAAAGCACCTCGAATTCGAAGACCGACCGCGGCGATATATATTCCCAGAATGGCTCTGGCGCAATCTGCAGCTCGTCATCAATGCGCCTGGCCGCCACGGTCCCATTGTCGGTGATATACAAAGCGTCCTTGCGACCGTCTCCATCAACGTCGAAGCGCAGCGACATCTGTTCAGTTAGTGCGCGCGCGTTGTCGGCAGAAAAGCTCTCTTCGAGTCGGGCCACGGGGCGGGCGCTGAAGATCATTTCGGAGTCGTTGGCATAAATGAGCTGTATCCGGTTGATGCTGGCGTTTCTAAGTGCGTCCACGACGGGAATGGTGTAATAGCTGACACTCAGCACTGGCGCATTGTTCTCCTGCAGGCGGATTATATCCAGTGTTGGTTCATAGCCATTGAAGCGCATCACCTGGTCTGCCTGACTGAGGTTGAAGGTTCCGTTCCGATTCAAGAAGAATCGAGCAATCCAGTCGTCACCTTCGCCGCTTAATCGCATCAGGTCTGCGAGGCCGTCGTCGTTGACGTCGGTAAGGCGCATATCGCCGGAGGAATCCAGGTCCTGCTGCCAGTCGGCTTGAGCAGGGATGCCTTGCGTCGGGCGCTGATAATGTATGTTCAATCGCCCGAGTCCAGCCTCACCGGCGTTGATATAGGCAAGATCGGTCAGCCCATCCGCATTGAGATGCGCCAGGGTTGCGGTTGGCATCCACTGATCAGTCTGCAGCAGATTTTCCTGATCCTCGCCCTCGCGCGCAACTGACTGCACAAAACCGGCGAATGGTGAAGGGACATCGACATTGACGTCGATCACGATGCCGCGTTCCGAGTTAATGCTCAGTTCCGCGTCCAGATCTGCTTCCAGGCTGCGGCGCTGTATGGGAGTCAGATCGGCATTGAGGGTGGTGAATTCGCCGGCAGCGACAAAGTCTTCGTTGCCCTGGCCGAGAAACAGTTCGTAATTATCGTCTCCAGGCAGCAACAGATCCACATGGCCGTCGTCATTTATGTCGCGGGCAAGGTTGGTGAAACGAACCTGCTCGAGGTCCGGTATGCTGGCCAGCAGGTTCCACTGCAGCAGCAGTTTCAGATTGCCAGTGTATCCGGGTAGTTGAGACGACAGGCTGAAGACGCCGTTACTCGCAAATAGAATCAGTTCCTCCCCGGGTTCAGGGCGCAGGTCGGCAAACGCGATGGCGATGATTTCGGTCTTGATCTCAATGCGTTGGGGCTCGGCGCTGAAGTTGCCGTTGTCTAATTGCTCGTAGACATGCAGTTCCCGGCCAAGCACGGCGTCATAATGGGGTACGGCTATATCGAGAGCCTGATCACCGTTCAGGTCGACAAACCGCATTGGCCCCCAATTGTCCTGCCGTCGCAATTCGAAGGCGGTGTAGTTAGTCTGGGCAGACAGCAGCGCCGGCAGGCTGGCAGTTGTTGCCAGCAGGGCGAGTAAGGAGAAAAACCTCCGGTTCATTGTTCCTCCACGAGTTCACCGTAATCGCTAGTGAAATTTAGCAGTCCGAGGATACTGTGTGAGCTCTCGCCGTCAACCCGGCGATAGTCGTAGACCGAGAACAACCAGAAATCAAGGATCGACAGGGAGCGTCCGTTCGGATTGAGCGACGAGCGATATTGAAACAGGGGGCCGGCACCGACGCGGCTGATTCGTCGGCCTGGATCCCACAGCTGCACAGAGACTGGCCGCACCTCATTGCCATCGAAGACAGTAAGAGTGACGTTTGCTCCCAGCTCATAGTCCCGATTCAGACGCGTAACCAGATCCTGGGCTGAACTCAGCCTGTCTGCATCCAGCGCCAGCACCAGCGCGCCCTGAACAATGCCGGCCTCCGACAGCGGGGAGTCAGCGAGCAGACGCACAACCTCGGCGGCTACCATGCCCGGCTCATCGTCGAGCTCAACCAATCGGCTGCGATAGCCAGCACGACTGGCGACAGGGTCGAGTCGATAGAGTTCTTCGGGTGGTGCATTGCTGCTGATCTGCCTGGGCGTCACCGAGGCTTCGAAAACCACTGTGCCCCGACGCACCAGGAATTGAAAAGGCCCGTCCACGGAGGCCTGCCGCTCCAGCGCTCGGATTGCGTCGGGCTGGTTACTGACCACACCGTTTATTTCCAGAATTACGTCACCGGGCTGGATACCGGCATTAGCAGCAGGGCCGTCTTCGGCCAGATCACGGACAACGACTCCTGGCAGAGTCTGCACATTGAACAGAGAGTCACTCTCATTAACACCAACAGTCACGCCGAAATCGATGCGGGAGTCGTCGCTGGCGTTGGCTACAGTAAGGTCCGCCTGTTCGTCCGAGAGCGTGATGGTTGGAACAAGAACGGCCGGTTCATAACTGACGCAGGCTTTAAGCAGTATCAGGCTGAAAAGTACGCTGCAGCGCCGACCAATTTTTTGAAATTTGCTTGCGGTCAAAGCTTTCGCCTCGCTACGATCAGCAGTGCCAAGGTTAAGAATATGAGCAAAGCTGGCCAGGGTGTCCAGCTATTGAGCTGCAAAATGCGCTCGTCTACCAACACATCCGAGTAACCTCGTACCAGGCGGCTCACGTCTGCCAGATAGGATTGGTCCACCAGGGAAGGTTGAAAGCGAGCATAGAGAAAGTCCGCGTAGTCCCCCATCACAGTCTTGAAGAGATCCAGGGCGAGGGTGACGCCCACGGCCATGGTGACAGCCTGAGTCGCGGAGCTGGCAACTACCGAAATCAGTACGGCGAAGGCGATGGCGGCCGGAAGCGGGATGATAGCCAGGCGCAGCCCGAGAGCAATTTCCTGCCGGATCTCTTGCTCGCCGATGAGTTCGAACCCGTCTTCCACCACCGGACCGAATTCCCATAACCAGGCACTGATCAGGTAACTGACTAGCAGCAGCAAGATCAGCGCTAGCAATGCCAGCAGATGAAAGTAAATCAGTTTGGCCAACAGTACCGCGGGGCGGCTGCTGACACGAATCACCAGGTGGCGCACGGCACCAGTATCCCGATCGTGGCTGAAGCTGTAGGCACCCAGAGCAACGAGCAACAGAGCGAGAAAGGTCAGTCCAGTACTCAGTGCGTCGACAAAAAAACCATAGGCATGCTCGCTGAGTGAGGCTTCGAAGCTGCCGCCAAGGAATCCATCTCGGGCCTGATTTCCCGCGTTGATGACGCTGTTTCCCAATAGCTGCAGGCCCGCCAGCAAGGCCGGCAGGAAGAGAATCAATTTGCTGCCCAGGGTATGCCATCCTGTGTGCAGCTCCAGGCGCAGGGCGGCAAGAAAGCCGGTCATGGTCCCGCCTCCCGGGTCAATTCACGGAACATTCGGTCCAGAGTGGCGCGTTCCAGGATCAACTCCTGAACCGCTATCTGTTCTCTAACTAACAGTCGATTCAATTCGGCGGAGTCCAACTCTTTCAGGTTTACCCTGATCAGGCCTTCGGTGCTGCTACCTACCACCTCAGTACGGCCATCTTGCGCCAGCACTTTTTCCAGTGCCCGGTTGTCGGGCGTTCTGATGAGCGCCTGGGCTTCGCTGCTGGACAGCAGGGTCTCGATGGCGTCACTGCGAGCAATTCTGCCCGCATGCAGTACCGCGATGTGAGTACAAACCTGTTCAAGATAGGGCAACTGATGCGAGGACAGCAGGAAACTGATGCCCTGATCCCTATTTAGATCTGCAATCAGTTGCAGGACATCGTCGACGCCGCCGGCATCAAGGCCATTAAAGGGTTCATCGAGAATGATCAGGCGGGGGCCGCCAATGAGTGCATGGGCAATGGCGGCTCGGCGTCTGTTGCCAAGTGAGAGCTGGCGAATCTTGAATTTCAGATAGCGGCTTATGCCCAGCCAGGCCGCCACCTCTTCCGGGCTATGGACGGCGCCGGCACACATCCACTGAGCCTGTTGCAGACAGGCATGGACTGTCAGGTCAGGATGTAGGCTTGGCGCGTCGAAGATGGCGGCGACCTTGCCTTGCAGGGAATGAAGCCGGTCCGGAGTCTGCCCGAGAACCTGAATTTCTCCGCTCGCGAATGTTTGCAGCCCCAGCAGGCATTCGAGGGTGGTTGTCTTGCCGGAACCATTCAAACCCACCAGGCCATGGATGGCACCGGTAGCCACGGTCAATTCCAGATCCTTGAGGACCTGAAACTGACCATAATTCTTACTGAGTCCGAGAATGGACAGGGCGTTAGTGGCGCTGTGCATCATGGTCTGACTTTTATCAGGCCCCTTGGCTTATCGCTGCAGTATCCGGCAGATTCCCGCGAAGTCATTCAACGAACAGCTGCTCAACGCTGACCTGCTGCACTTCACCGAACTGGCTGAGGGCCTCCGGATCGATGATGCTCAGATCTCCCATAACAGAAATCAGCTTGGCGCGCTCGGCGACGTGTTCCTGCTGGAACTCAAGCAGGTCGTCCATAGCCAGGTTCTGCAGTTCCTCGAAGCGTGAACGGCGGGGGTCGCCTTGCAAACCCAAACGCTCCCAGCCGCGCACGGCGCCAATGACTTCGCGGAAGGTTACCCGTGAGGTGCGATAGCGATTTTCCATGGAATTGACCGCCTCGTCGAAGCGCTCGGCCGAGACCGGCATATTGTCGATGAGATCGATAAAGGCTGCCAGGGCGTCCACGGTCTTGTCGGTCTGGGTGCCGATGCCGCCTACCATTACATTTTGGTCATTTTCACGACTGCCCTGCGCATAGCGGGCCGAGGCGGAATAGGCCAGGGCCCGGGCTTCACGCAGCTCCTGGAAAACGACGCTGGACATACCGCTGCCGAAATAGTTCGTGTAGATGGATGACTGCACCGAATCACTCTCTTCGAAAACCCCATCGCCGAATTCGATGCGGACCTGAGCCTGCGCCGTTTTCTGGTCCACTATCATGACTTCAGATTCACTGATGTCGCGAATGCGCCGGAAGCGGTAGGGAGGAGTATCAGCCAATTCTGCCGCTACCGGTAATTGCCGGCGCAGAATTTCCACGACCCGCTCCAGTGGTAGCGAGCCAGTGTAGGAGATAGTGTGTTTATAGTTGAGTATCTCGGCAGGCACCGACAACAGTTGCTCCAATTCGGTGGCCATGATCTCAGCGCTGGTCATCGCTTCAAGCATAGGGGATTCTGACCCGTAGCGATTATACAGGGACAGGGCTCTGGCTATGGTGGGCGGCGAGCTCTTCTGGTCTTCACGGGTTTTGAGGAGTATGGCCTGCAGTTGTTCCAGAGTCTGCTCAGTCGCAGTAGGGGCCCGAACCAGCTCCATGGCCAGAGCGAGGGAATTCTCAAATTGCTCATCTAGCCCGGAAACGGCGATGACGGAGGCATTGTCGCCGGCCCCGAAACGGAATTCACTGCCCATGCGATACCATTCCTTCTGCAGTTCCTCGTTGCTCATGCTGGGGGTGCCAGCCACCTCCATTAGTGACGAGGCCAACCCAAGTTCGCTGAAAGTCTGCGACCCCACATCGACGCTGATTGAAAAGCTGAATAGGTCGTTGAGTGGATTCGGGGCATAGAATAACTCTACGCCGTCGGCAAACTCCACGCGCCGGTAGTCTTCGTCGGCTTGCACGTACTCCGGCTCGATGGGCTCATAATCCATGGCCAGCACTGTGGCGGCGAAATCGGACTGCCGCGTGGGGTCGATGGTCACCGGATCGATCTGCGGCTTCTCGACTGGTGGCACTTCGTGCTGAGCATCGACCCGATAGACGGCCACATAGTCATCGCCAAAGTACTCGTTGGCGACCCGAACCACGTCCTCTTTATCCAGTTGTTCCATGCGGGCGATCTCACCGCTATGATGATCCCAATCGTCATCCTCAATGAAAGACTGGCGCATCGCGGCGACCCTGGCCGTATTGAATTCCAGGCTGGCTTTCTCGGATTTCTTAAAATCGTTGATGATGGCGGGGATTATCCAGTCCTCGAATTCGCCCCGCTTGATCAGTTCTACTTGCTCAATCAGCAGCTGTTCTACTTGTTCCAGAGACTGGTCCTGTTTTGGCACCCCATAGAGGGTCTGTGAGCCATAGTCGTTCAGGAACAGGGGCGAGGAGCCGGCTGCGGTGACGCGCTGCTGCTGGTTCAGATTGAGGTTGATCAGCCCGGCCGTGCGGTTATCCAAAATCATGTCCACTAGAATCAGGGCTTCCTTGTCTTCGCTGCTGTTCGGTGCTGTACGAAACGCGATCTGAACCTGCTCCTGTCCCGGGTACTCGACCGTGCTGCGCTCGACTCCCGCGATGGGTTCCTCGACCCAGGGACCCACCTCGGGAAGGGGAGCTGGTAGCCAATCTCCAAACTTCTCACTGATGAGAGCGACAGTCTCCTCAATATCGATATCACCGCTGATGAAAATGCCCATGTTGTTGGGAACATAATAGGTGTCGAAGTACTCTCGGATATAGACTAAAGAGGGATTCTTCAGATGCTCGACGGTGCCAATCGTCGGCTGCTGGCCATAGGGATGTGATTTGTACAGCAACTCATCAACGGCGGTGCTGATAATTCGACCGGCGCTGTCAAGGGAGCGGTTTTTTTCCTCATAAACCGTCTCCAACTCGGTATGAAACAACCGGAATACCGGATTAACGAAGCGATCCGATTCGACCTCGGCCCACTGGCGCAGGCGGTTGGACGGCAAGCTGACTTTGTATACGGTTTCTTCGTGCCAGGTGTGGGCGTTGAGGCCCGAGGCGCCCATGCTGTTGTAGAGCTTGTCGATCTCATTGGGTATGGCGTACTCGGCAGCCTGCTGCGCTACCCGGTTAATCTCGGCGTAGATGTCGGCCCTGATCTGCGGGTCGGTGGCATTAAAGTGGGCTTCATAGAGTTCGACTATGTTGTCCAGGTAGGGTTTCTCCGCCGCATAGTCGAGCGTGCCCAGATTGCGGTTACCCTTAAACAGCAGGTGCTCAAGGTAGTGCGCCAGTCCTGTAGCATCCGCGGGGTCGTGCTTGCTGCCGGCGCGAACCGCTATTTCGGCGTAAAAGCGGGGTTCCTGGTGATTTTCAGTGAGGTAGACCCGCAGTCCGTTGTCTAGCTCGTAAATATGGGCATTGAGGGGATCATCCGGATTCGGGGTGTTGATGCGCTCGTAGCCCGGCCCGGATGGACTCGCGGACGTGGCGGCTTGCAGATTCTGATCTGCTGCCGGCGGCTCTCCGCAGCCGGTTATCAGCACCAACAACGGTAGCGACAGTGATCGAATCAAAACCTTATGTAAACAGAACGTCATAGCGCAAGGGCTCCTGCTGGGTATTGAGATGTCGGCCTGTGGGGCTGAGGATGAGGCATTCACAGGCAGCAGGCTAATCATGGCAAACCTTAGGGGAAATGGCGATAGCCCCCTGCGGCTGTCGCGATAAGCTTGTTGCTGTTCCGGTTGTAGCGAGGAAAAACAAAAAAAATCAGGCTGTTAACTCTCGTGCGTCAAAGCCTCCCTGTAGTTACAATGAAATCACGGTCAGGCACCGGTCAGTCAGGTTTCCCCTGTCGACCTGGCCCCACCGGAAAGTTAAGGAGAACTCTCTAACCTGTGTTCAAGCTACTGATAACTCTGATCTTTCCATTATTTATTCTGGCCTGCGGCAACGCCGATTATCGTCGTAGCGCAGATCGCGAGACCTATGCCGCAATCGCAGACAAGTCGGATCAGGTGCCGGGTATGAGCGCCCAGGTCGGCATCGACTCGCAGACCGCAGTCGACCTGTCTGATTATCCAGTCAATGAGGAATCCTATGACTTCCTCGACAACGAGGCCAATAGTGAGATTGGTGCCCGCATAATCGGACTCAATTCAGCCCTCGAGCTCGCCTTCCTCCACAGTCGGGACTATCAAACCCAGAAAGAGCGACTCTATCTGGAGGCACTGGCCCTGACTTTTGACCGCTATCGCTACACGCCGGTGTTCGCTTTCACCAGCAGCGCCGACTACATCTGGGATACGGAAGATCAGTTCGTTCAGGACATGCAGAGCCTAACGGGCATGAGCCGCACCAGCACCAGTGAAGGCATTGATGCTGGCACTACTTTAGGTGCTCGCTATTTGCTCAAGAGCGGTGGTGTGGTGGCCTTGAATTTGACCAATAATTTCACCCGCTTCCTGACCGGTGACGTGCGCGAGACCGGCAGCAGTGCCCTAATCGGCTCTTTTACTCAGCCGTTGATTCGAGATTTCGGTACGGCGATAGAAACTGAGACTCTGTTGCAGGCCGAACGGGATCTGCTCTACCAACTGCGGGACTTTACCCGCTTCAGAAAGGAATTCGCTGTCAACGTCGCCACCGCCTATTATTCGGTGCTACTGAACCGCGAGACCGTGCGCAATAATTTCGCCGGACTCAATGCCCAGAATCTTTCCCTGGAGCGGGAGCAAGCATTTCAGCTGGAAGGTCTGCGTACGTTGCTTCAGGTGGGTCGTCTGCAGCAGGCCACTTTGCAGCTCGATCTGCGCTGGACCGCGTCGATTACGCGGTATAAGAGGAGTTTGGACAACTTCAAGTTACTCCTGGGGCTCGATGCCGATGATAATATACAGCTGGACGCTGCCGAGATGACGTTGATTTCCGAGACCGGTATGGTCAGACCGGATATCAGCCTCGAGCTGGCCGTGGAAATGGCCCAGCGGACCCGGCTGGATTTATATACCGAGCTTGACCGGGTGCAGGATTCTGCGCGGCGAATCCAGGTGGCGGCGAATGCGCTGCGACCGGCACTGGACTTCAGTTTTGTGGCCTCGGTGCCGGACGCCCCCGGTGGTAACCTTGGGGAACTGGATTTTGAGCGCGCGATTTATTCCGCTGGCCTGGACCTGGAGCTGCCCCTAGATACTAAGGCTGACCGCAACGACTACCGACGCGCGCTCATTGACTACGAGGCCACGAGTCGTTCCTATCTCTTAGCGAGGGAGAGAGTGACCCTCGATGTGATTGACGCCTATCGGCGCATGAACGAGGCGAGCAAGAGTTACAACATCAACGTGACCAGCGTCGAGATCAATGAGCGCCGTGTGGAAGAGGCCGAACTCAGGGCCGAATTGGGACTCGGCGACATTCAGGATACGGTGGATTCACAAAACGATCTCACGGCGGCGAGGACCGAACTGGTCAGTTCCATCGTTGATCACAATATAGCCAAGCTGGAGTTCTGGCGTGACGTAGGCTTGCTTTACGTTGACGACTCCGGCCAATGGGAGGAAGGTATCGATGAGTCTGAGTGAGACTGTCAATAGGGGCAGATTGCGGTCCCTGACCTGGGACCACTTGCCGGTTCCCGTTCAGACCACATGCCGGTTGCTCGCACAGCGGTTCCTGGCGGCCAGCAAGACGATGCAGATCGTCATGTCGGTCGCGGCGGGCACCGCGCTGCTGTTTGCATTGATCAGTCTATTTGGAGGCGGTGGCAACGACAATGCCCGCGTCACTTTCACGGCGCAGCGGGGCGACCTGGATATAACCGTGCTTGAAGGTGGGGCGCTCGAGGCGCTGCGCTCGCAGGAAATTCGCTCCCGGATTAAGGGCAGAGAGGGCGTGAAAATCCTGAGTATCGTCGAAGAAGGTTACCGGGTCACCTCCGAGGATGTTCAGGCCGGCAGAGTCCTGGTGGAACTCGATACCGCTGCTTTGATTGATGAACAACTGAACCAGGAGATCGCCGTCGAGACCGCCGAGGCGAGCTATATTGAAAGAAAGGCCGAATACGAGATTCAGCTCAATCAGAACATGACTGAACTGAATGATGCGCGCCAGACCATGCGTTTTGCCCGCCTGGATTTCGAGAAATTCCTGGGCGCCAACGTGGTTTCGGAGATCATGGGAGCACTGGAAATCGAGGAGCGGCTGGCTGCCGCCGAGGCCGCACGGCGGGCCGGTCGGGACGCTACGGTGCCGGCCAGCACAGCGCCCCGATCGGCGCCAATTCAGAGCCAGGTTCTGGAGGGTCTTGATATCGAGTCATTGCCGCCACAGGCTCAGGAGCGAATACGCGCAATGATGGCCGAAAATGGGGGCCAGGTGTCACAACAGATGCTGGAGCGCATGCAGCGCTTCGCCCAGGATGGCCCCCAGTCCGGACAGGGTCCACGCTCCGGTGGTCTGAAGCAGGGCATTCGACCACAGGCGGATGCCAGTCTGCCAACCACTGAGTCTGCCGATCTGGCCCAGAAAGAACCAGCGGCGTTAACTCTTGAGCCGTTGGAGTCGGATACAGAAATCGGCGTGACCTCGTTGCTGATGGACGCAAGTTACATGGAAGTAAGGAGCAATCTTGATTTCACCCGCTATGCCAATATTGACAAGCTTGAGGATGGTGAGGCAAAGCAGGAATTGCGGTCCCTGATGGATGAACTGCAGGTTGCCCAGGAGGAATATCTGCTAGCCCAGGATCGCATCGAGGGCCAGCGCCGGTTGGAGCAACGTGGTTTCATTACCCCTACAGAACTAGAAGCCGAGGAACTGAATCTCAACAAAGCGTTCAATAAACAGCAACAGAAAGAAACGGCCCTGAGATTGTACATACAGTACACTTTTCCCAAGGATGCTGAGCAGCGCCTATCGGATTATGAGAATGCGGTAATGAGCTACCAGCGTCAGCTCATTGATAACATCGCCGAGGAAGCCCAGCAGCGGGCACGATATCGCTCCGCCGAGCGCAAGTTTAATCTTGAGCGGGTCAAGCTTGCCGATGTAAACGAGCAGATCGCGCTGGCCACGATCCGGGCTGAGCGCCCCGGCCTGGTGGTTTACGGCGCCTCCGATCAGAACGATCGGCGCTGGCGCAGCAATCAGGAAGCCATACAGGAAGGGGCTACAGTGCGGGAGCGACAGGCCATCCTGACCATTCCGGATATGAGAGAAATGGCAGTCAAGGTCAATATTCACGAGTCGGCCGTGCAGCGGGTGGCGGTGGGTCAACGTGCCAATGTCACCCTTGATGCCTTCCCCGACACCGAGCTAACGGGCATAGTCTCCAAGGTCGCGGTTGTGGCCGACTCCTCCAACTCGTTTATGAACCCCGACCTCAAAGTCTATCCCACCACAGTGACCATTGACGGTGAGCACGATTGGCTGCGGCCCGGCATGAGCGCAGAAGTAGAGATCCTCGTCGATAGACTTGATAGTGTGGTGTACGTGCCGCTACAGGCAGTCAGTTATGCTGGCGATCAGCGCGTAGTCTATGTCAGGCGGGGCGGCAACGTGGAGATGCAGGAAGTTGAAGTCGGCACTTTCTCCGAATCATTCATAGAAATCAGGGCAGGCCTGCGCGAAGGCGAGCAGGTTCTGCTGCTGCCCCCCGGCCAGGAAAGGGCCAGTACTCAAGCCGGGCGGTCCGCTTAGGGATTTCGGATGTCCAGCCTGCATTCCCTCGACCATGCCGGCGAGGCTGCTGCGTCCAGCGGCAAGGTCCGGAGCCAAGCCGTGGCCCGGCTCGAGGAAATCCGCAAGACCTACCAAATGGGCGCCCTTGCTGTGCAGGTGCTGCACGGTATCAGTCTGGACTTTTATGCCGGCGACTATATCTCCATTATGGGACCATCGGGGTGCGGCAAGTCGACCTTGATGAACATCCTTGGTTGTCTGGACCAGCCCAGCTCAGGCAGGTATTACCTGGGTGAAAACAATACTTCAGATCTGGACGACGATGCCCTTTCCAGCATTCGTGGGGCTAGGCTTGGCTTCATCTTCCAATCCTACAACCTGATTCAGCAGCTCAACGTGCTTGAAAATATCGAAATGCCCCTGTTCTACCAGGGCTATTCGGAAGCGGAGAGTCACGAGATAGCGATGGCGCTGGCAGAACGCGTTGGTCTGGCCGATCGTGTCCACCACAAGCCTTTCGAACTCTCGGGCGGACAGCAGCAGAGGGTGGCCATCGCTCGGGCGCTGTCGGTGGATCCGCTCATTATTCTGGCCGATGAACCGACGGGGAATCTGGATTCGAAATCCGGCGCTGAAATCCTGACGCTTTTCGATGAACTGCATGCTCAAGGCAAGACTCTCATCATGGTGACCCACAGCGATGACCTGGCGGAACGTTCGCAAAGACAAATACGGCTGATGGACGGGAAGGTGGAGAGCGATGAGCGAACTGACGGTTGACACCAAATTAACCCGGCCAGGGGCACAGCTCAGGCATAATGGTTTCAATTTCGTTCGTTTCAAGAAGGTCACTCAGGTCGGACTGAAAAGCATTTACAGCCATGGTCTGCGCTCACTCTTAACCGTGCTCGGCATCGTCATCGGAGTGGCGGCGGTAATCGCTATGCTGGCGGTGAGTGAGGGCGCAAGCTTTGAAGCCCAACAGCAGTTTCGCGACCTGGGTGCCACCAACATCCTGCTCAAGAGCGTCAAGCCAGCAGAAGTTGAGCAGAGCTCGAACCTGGGCTTTGGTCGGCCCCAGGCGATTGTCTACGGCCTGACCTATGCCGATATTCGCACCATAGAGAACAGCATCCCCGGTGTGACCAATGTGATCCCGTCCCGCATCATCAAGAAAAACGTCTGGAATCTGGGTAACAGCATGAACGTGGATGTGGTGGGAACGCAGGTGGATTATCCTGTCTCGCGCAGTTATAACCTGCGCGACGGCAGATTCTTTTCCCAGTCGGAAGTGCGAGAGCACGCTAACGTTACCGTACTGAGTGATGAGGTGGCGCGGGAATTGTTTCCTATCGACAACCCCGTCGGTAACTCCGTGCGAATAGACAGCGACTACTACAATGTAATCGGCATCATGGAGTCGGAAGGGTTTTCGAATCTTGGGCAGAATCAGGCCGGAAGCTCCAATGCGGCGCCAGGTCGCATATTTATTCCCATCACTGCTAATCGCAGCCGCTTTGGCGAGACTTCAACGCGCCAGACCGCCGGTGGCGTGGAATCTGAAACCGTCGAACTGCACGAGGCGATCATCCAGTTGGAAAGCCAAGACAGGGTCATCGAGACCGGAGAGGTTATTGAGCAGATCCTGGCGCGGCGGCATCGGGATGAAGACTATACCGTCGAAGTGCCCCTGGCGTTATTGCGCCAGGCGGAAGCCAGTGCCCTGCGTGATCAGATCGTCGCCGGCGCCATCGCCGGAATCTCACTGTTGGTCGGCGGCATAGGCATCATGAATATCATGCTGGCCAGTGTCACCGAACGCACCCGGGAAATTGGAATTCGCAGGGCGCTGGGAGCCAAGAAACGAGACATTATCACCCAATTCCTTATCGAGGCGGTCATACTCTCCGGTGTCGGAGGACTGATCGGCGTCGTCCTCGGCGTCACGATTCCGCTGGTTATCTCTTTGTTTTGGGGAATGACCACGATAGTCACTCCGATAGCTCCGCTGCTGGCCTTTACCATCTCCGCCCTGATCGGGGTGATCTTCGGTATTTACCCGTCCATGCGAGCAGCCGACATGGACCCGGTCGAGGCTCTGCGGCACGAATAGATTGGACGGTGATTATTGGGTTCAAGCCTTCTATCGTCAGAGCAGCCTCAGTCTGTTAGCCGGCGCTGGATTGTCTTCCCAGTGCGATCAATCCAGCGCTTGAACAACAATCAGCAGTTTAGATTGGCAGCGTCTGCGGCATCCTCACAAGCGTCTTGCAGGGTATCTGCGGTGTCCTGAGCGGCGTCTTCTACCGCATCGGCCGATTCCTCGGCTAGGTCTCCCATCGCATCGGTAACGTCCGCGGCTTCATCGCCCACGTCTTCGCATCCAAGCAGAAAGAGTGAAAAAGTACAGGTAATAAAAAAATTCCATAAGAATTTCATGTCATAGTCCTTTATTAGCTTAGATTTAATTTGAGAAACTATTGTCATTATAAGTGGAATGACTGCAATTCAAAAGGGCCGCTTTCTGTAACAGCGGCCGCCTTCGAAACTAGCAACCCATTCAGGGTCTCGGTGGACGACCCTGTCTTGCTCTTACTATCAGCGAGACAATGAAAAGCACCACGAATAAAAAGAACAAAACCTGAGCAATACCGGAGGCTGCTCCGGCAATGCCGCCAAAGCCGAAAATGGCGGCGACTATCGCGACGGCCAGGAATATAAGCGCCCATGTAAGCATATTTAGTCTCCTGGGTTCATCTGACTGATGGAGTCTGGACCACTCTATTCAGATGAACGCCAATTAATTGATTCGGGTAAGTAACGCTTCAGCTGCGCCGTGGTTCCATACCTTTAGACAGACCAGTAGCCAACCTGCTGTTTTCTTTAGGGCTGGTTGCGGGCTTCGAGGATGGCTTGTTCATCGGGGATGCTCTGAATAATGAAGACACGCCTCTGGCTTTAAGCCTGCTCGCCTGACAAGGTTCTATTCAGCTGGCGTGCCGCACCTCTCAGTAGGGGCTCACGGGCTCCGGCAGAAACTTGTCTGCCGGCATTGTTCAGAGCATCCCTACAGGCGGCTTCATTGGTAAGCAATCAGAACAAACGCCATGCGCATAATTAGCTGAAGGTGCCGTTTGCTCATTTTCTATCACTAACTTGTGAGTTGGGTATTCAAGGAAGAGTTGAGCTTGGTTATTTTCACGCCGACCCTCCGCAAGCGAGCCCAGGCCGCCAAACCGGCGCAGCCGACGTGGTAGGCTATCTATGAATCTTCTGAGTTGGCCTGCTCGACTTCGTCTCGAGAGGCTATGGCTTCGCCTGGCTGCTCCCAGCGATTCAGGAACTGTGGCATTTTCTTCTCGGCAGCCTGATAACCCAGTTCGGACAATCCATCGGCGCGATCGAACTCCATGATATGGGCAACGTCTTGGGGAACATCAATCACCACATCCGGTGGATAGGCGGCTAGCTTGCTTCTGGCAATGGATCCCTGCATGGAATCCATGGTCTGTTGGGCAATCTTCAGCATGTTCAGGCCCTCTGAACTCTGCGTTGAAAACTGCTCTTGGACCTGATCCAGAAATCGCTCCACCAAAGTGCGCTTGCGGCCACCGGTCTTTTCCCGTTCATTTCGATTCTTAATCACGCTGGTGAGATCGTCATCCGCTGGGCCATTTAGATTGACCGCGACTGTGAAATCGGTTGGATCACTGAAAGTGGGAGCTATAGGGACCGGATTCAGAATGCCGCCATCCAGCAGTGCTCGCCCAGCAACTTGTGCCGGTGTGAACAAGAAAGGCATAGCAATTGAGGCGCGTATAGCTTCGAACAGCGAGCCCGAGTTGATCCAGACCTCCTTCTCGCGGGCGATATCGGATGCCACGGCGGTGTAGGATATCGGCAACTCCTCAATTGCATGCTCGCCGACGAACTCTTTCAAGACTTCTATGATTCTAGTGCCGTCCACGAACCCCGACTTGTCCAGGGTAAAATCCAGCAGTCGCATGACATCTGTCGTGCGGATGGAGCTTGCCCAATCGGCATACTCCTCCAGCTTGCCAGCCGCGAAGCAGCCACCGATAAGCGCCCCCATGGAACTGCCGACAATTGAGGCGATCTCCAGATCATGCTTTTCTAGCCAGCGAATCACGCCGATGTGGGCGTAACCTCTGGCGCCACCACTTCCGAGAACTAGGGAAATTTTGTGTTTTGGCTTGCTCAACTAAAAGATGCTCCGATCAATGCAGACGTCTCTTTGGTAGACAGTAAGCTCTCGCTGCAAGGCGCGATCCGCAGGGGATAGCGGGCTCAATTGCCAAGGGATGCAACGCGGCAGCAGGGGCTTACAGGGTCCGCCCTGTGGGGCTTTCAGTCGGCACGCCATCGTGATGGCGTCTTGTCAGGCGCGTCGACCCAAAATCAGAGGCCTGTCCGCATTAATCGGAGCATCCTTAAGCGCGCCCCCGACTCTCGAGTTGTATCAATTGCTATTCTTTATACCCCGCGCCTAAGGTGGCGGACTGAGAGGCTACAACCTGCGTGTTTTTAGTTGCTCACGACAAGTTTGTTGCTGACCCTACCATCGTTGGCTGCATTGCGGGCAATCTCCTCAGCCAGTGCGCTTTCCGCCTGCGACCGTACAGTGCCGCTGAGGACAATCAAGTCCTGCTGGGTCTCCACATCAATCTGCAAGCCCGGGAGGGCAGTGTTGGCAAGCAGCCGTGATTTGATTTCGGCCGTGGTCGAAGCCTGATTAAACCATTGCAGCAGGTCCTGGCTTGCGCCCGCGAGCTGCTTCTGGCTCTGCTCAACAAATCCGGGTTCATTGTCTGTGGAAATTTCTAGCTCGTTTTGTACCTCGGTAACTCCAGAAACGCCGCGAGTCAGCTCCTCTGCCAGTTCCTTGTTGACGTCTGAGTTAACGCGCCCGTTTAGTGTGACCACGCCTGATTCCACGTCTGTATCGATGGCAAATGCGCTGACTTGCTCACTGAGTGCCAGCATGGTTTCAACTTTTCCCTGGATCCAGGCGTCTTTGGCAGCGCCCTGAAATCGCTCAAGCCCATTCTGGCTCTGGGCGAAACCGGTGCTGGCGAGCAGCAAACACATGACCGCCGTGAAGGCGCTAAGTTGCGCAGTGAGATTTGGCCGTGTCATTTTCAACTCCCGTTGCAACTCAGCAAGAGTATAAATTGGGTTGCTTGGACGGTGGATGTGGGCCGAATTCAGCTTGTCCTTCTACTTCTAATTCTCCTGCCTACTGCAGGCAGGCAGGAACAAGCTGAACAATTTAGGAAGGTATCACACGAATCTAGTTACGATTAGCCCATTCGTCGACGTTTTTTTCGGCCTCTTCCCTGGTGTAGCCGTAGCGCTCTTGTAATAAACCAATAAGTTCCTGAGTTTTACCATCGATGCGTTCGATCTCGGAATCAGTCAGTTTGCCCCATTGCTGTTTGACTTTTCCTTTAACCTGCTCCCAGTTGCCTTCAATTTTGTCACGGTTAAGCATGGTTGACTCCTTTGCTATTGTGAATTTGTAAGTTAATGCTTCCAAGTCAACCAAGCAGGCGCTGGTAAAGTTCCATTGACCTGGATTCACAAGCGGGGTCGGAACAATTCGTCAGTACTGCGTAGTCGTAAAGTCGGCGGCGGATTAATCTACAGGGCTGACGAATTGTTCCGACCCTGGCCTGCGCGATTGTTCACTTAGAGGAGACACTCTTAGAGGGGACACTCATTGTTTAATAGCTTGAGGGTGGCCAGAAGTTAGTAGGGGGGACACTCATTGTTTGATAGCTTAAGGGGTGGCCAAAAGCAAGCCTCTGATCCGTTTTCGAAAGACAAAAGAGCGCAGACAGATGAAAGATGCTCTGAAAAATGAAAACATGCCTCTGGCTTTCAGTCGGCGCGCCTGACAAGGCGCCCTTCCGCCGGCGTGCCGAGCGCCCGTCAATGGATGGCAACGCGCTCAGGAGAGCCGACTGGAAACCCGCATGGTTGGGCTTATAGGCCTCTGCTGCCGCGTTACACCCCCTTGGCAATAGAACCACGCTTCCCTGCGGGCTGTGCCTTGCAGCAAGGGCTGTCAGACTCCCGCAGAGGCTTGTCTGGATTATTCAGCGTATTTTCATATCACATTAGCTATCGCTTCTTTTTGAGAATGTCCTTGGATTCTGCCCCTTAGTTGTCTTCATTAAGCTATTAAACAATGAGTGTCCCCAGTAGGGTTGCATTTACAAATAGAATTCACGTAGTTTACGCCCGAA
>JGI12109J20283_10005617_pt1 | contig 102280 bp, 84 predicted proteins | sample ElkSlonscriptome_12_FD_20283 | JGI IMG/M metagenome (IMG submission 20283) | reverse complement strand
CCCCGAGTTGAAGTCCGCGAGAAAGATGTGGCCCTTGTGGGGCTGCGGCCCCCAGGCCTGCGGCTGGTTGGCCATGTAGCCTTGAGGATCGAAGGCCTTGAAGACGGCGACCTCGCGCCCCTGCTCGGCCAGGTTGCCCTTCAGTTCGCCGCTGACGTCGACCATGCGGAGGCCCCCTTCGTAGTAGGCGACATACAGCATGTCGTCCTCGACCCACAGGTTGTGGGTGCCGAACTCTGGCACGTGATAGCGCGCCACATCCTTCGGATGCATCGGGTCGGTGAAGTCGATGATGTGGATGTAGCCGTCGGTGGGCGACTGCACACCGCCCTCGCCGGTCTCCGGGTCGAACGCGGCGTTCCCGCCGTACCCCTCGAACGCCTTTCCACGCCGACTGAGAATCTCGTCTCCCAGGAAGAGGTACACCTTTCCGGTCGACTCCTGAAAATACGGGAACGCCGCATGTGTCCGGCCCACGGGGTACGGGACGTTGTTCACGAACACGGGGTGCTCGATGCTTCCGCCCCAGCGACCGTTCCCGACGTCCACGACGACGACTCCGTTGCCCCACTCCGAGGAGTACGCGATTCCGTCGTGCACCCACACGTCGTGGATGCGGGAGTCCGGGTGGTTGTATTCGCTCACGTAGGTCGGCCTACGGATGTCCGACATGTCCAGGATGACGTACTTGTCGCCGCCCGACAGTGCGAAGAGGTGCTCGTCGGTCGCGAACATGTTGTGGACGCCCCCCGTCAGACCTTCGTCGAAGGTCGAGGCGATCGTCGGGTTTCGGGGATCCGCGAGGTCGATGATGACGACGCCGTTGCGGCGATCGGAGGCGCCCTCCCGCGAGAGCGCCGCATAGCGCCCGTCGGGGGAGACCTTCACGTCGTTGACCGTGCGTGCGTCCACCTGGACCGAATCGACCTTCACCGTCGCGGCAGGATCGGTAACGTCCCAGAAGTAGGCTACGCCGTTCGCGCTCCAGGTCCCGGTCACCGCGTAGTCGCGGCCGTCGAGGCCTTCGAACACCCAGAGATCCGACGTGTGCACGTGGCTCACCGACCCCTGGCCCATGATCTCGACCTGGCGGACCACGTCGCGCGGGGCGACTTCGACGGTGGCGCGGGACGAGACGTCTCCGGCGAGGGCCAGGATGTCGTAGCGGCCCGGTACTTCGGCGACGAACGCGCCGTCCTCGACGATCGCTGCCGCGCCGGGTGCGGCGATGCTGTCGTCCGGGGTGAACAGGTAGCTCCAGACGATCGGCACGTCTGGAAGCTCGGTGCCGTCGCCGGTCAGAACCCGGGCGTCGAAGTCGAGAACGTCTCCGGTGCGGGCCTCGGCGGCCCCTCCGCTGATCTGCAGAACGTCCCCCGTGAACGGGCGAACCGTGTACGCGAGGTCCGTCCGCGCCTCCTCCACGGACGCGGTGATGGTGACCGGCCCGGGTGTGACGCCCTCGACCCGTCCGAAGCGGTCGACCGTCGCCACCGAGGGGTCGGAGGACGACCAGCGTACTCCGGGATCGGGCCGCTCGGAGCCGTCCGCGTGGAGCGCCACCACCCTGTGCCCGATCCGCGTCCCCGCGTAGAGCCGACCCGCCTCGGCCGTCACCGCCACCCGGTCGACCGGTGGCCAGGCGACGACCACCGGAATCCGGAGCGTCAGGGGCGGCCCCGCGGCTCCCTCCTCGAGGATCTGGGTCGCCACGATCTCGAACTCTCCGGCGCGCACCGCCGTGACGATACCGTCGTCCACCGAGAGTGCGCCGCGCGGACCGACGATCCGCACCGGCACGTCGATCACGGCCCCGGCGGAGTCGAGCGCCCGCACCGTGAGCGCGGCCGTTTCCCCCGCCACCAGAGACACCGCGCCGGGTTCGGCCACGAGTCGCGTGGCGCTGGATGCCTGGGCGTGGGCGGGGGTCCCGCGCGCCAGGAGGAAGGCGGTACAGAGGAGGAGGGAGGCTGCGACTCGGCGTGGCATGCCGGTCTCCGGTGCGAGGGGGGGTGCGACGCTCGGGCAGGCGCAGCTTGATGGACGCGGGCCTCCCGGCGCAAGGAGCGTCCCCGCGGGCTTCCCGACACGCCGCTGGCGGAGAGTGACGGCGCGGCCACATCTTCCCGGCATGTTGTCATCCAACCACACAACGGAGTCGACCTGATGCGCCGTCCGCCCCTCGTCCTCGTTCTCACCCTCGCGTTCGCCCTCATCCCGGCGTTCGCGGCCTGCGGTGGGGACTCCGCCGACAACGCCTCCGCGGACAGTGCCTCCGACTCGCCGGCCGACGCCATGCAGCAGGCGGCGGAGGCCATGGAGGAAGCCGCCTCCCGGATGAGGTCCGGGAGTTCGGACGACGCCCCCGAGCCGATGACCGCCGAGCAGATGCAGGAGGCCCTCCCGGACGAACTCGCCGGCATGGAGCGTACGTCGTCGGAGCGCCAGTCGATGGGCGCCGCGGGCATGAGCATGGCCCAGGCTCAGGCGACCTACGAGGGCGATGGCCGGAAGCTCGAGGTGCAACTGATGTCGGGCCTCGGCATTCTGGCCGGTCCCGCCATGGCCTTCACGATGATGGAGTTCGACCGCACGACCGACGACGGGTACGAGCGCACCATCGAGTACGACGGCATGCCGGGAATGCAGGAGTACTCCGAGAATGGCGACGACATTCGAGCCATGATGATGCTGCTCCTCAACGACCGCGTCATGGTGCGCCTCGAGGCCGACGGGATGACCATGGGAGAGGTGGAAGAGGCCTACGACGAGCTGGATATCGGCTGATGCCGCGGGCGACGCGGCCCGTGTAATCGCACCGTGTCCCGGGCTTGCTCGGCCATGAGATCCGGGGTCGATCGACGAGGGTCCGGGTCAGATCTCGTCGAACTTCCTCACCACTCGCATGACGAGGCCCTCGACCACGGTCCAGCCGCCGAGGGCCAGGACCATCGTCATGTTGAACCCCTGGCCTGCGACCCCCCCCATCATCCCGCCCAGACCGAAGGGGAGCCCGCTGCCGACACCCTGCACCGGACCGGCGAGGGCGTCGCTCGCGCGAATGATCGGCTCGCCGAACATGCTGTCGATGGGAATCACCCCCAGATCCAGAAGGATGCGTGAGACGAGGACGAGCTGGATCAGCGCGAAGCCCAGCACGACGATGCGTCGGATGGTCCGGGAAAGATCGAACCCCGACGTGGGAGCCGGGGCCTCTCGTGAGCCGAAGGGAGTCATGGACGGGTCGCCTCGCGGGCGGGACAGGTCGTCGCGCGGGTGGGAATGGGTGCGGGCGCCCCGGCCGCGTGGGCGGCCACGCGGTCGGCCATCGGGGCGTCGGACGTCGGCGCCGCGACAGTCGATGCGCGAGCGGGGTCTTCGAGAGTCGAGATCATGCCGACATGATGCGTCCCTTCGCCCCTCGACGCGACCGGACGGGGGCGACTCGGGGACCCGTACGCAGCTCCGGCCCCGTCGAAACCGCGATTTCCCGGAGGTGGAGGCGGGCCGCTCGACCCGCTGCGCCGTGGCGGCATGTCCGGTGACGGAGGGAAACTGCGCGTCATGGTGGTGAGGGAGGACGCGGTGTCCTCTCGTCACCACTGCACCGAGAGACCATGGCGCACCTTCGAAGCCACCTCGACCTCCGTGGGCCCGAAGCACGGGCGGCAGGCGGAAGCGAATCGGCAGGGCCCGAGCTCTTTGCCCGGTCCCGGCCCGGACGAATGCGCCCTCGACGCGAGCCGATCCGCGTCCGCGGCGTCGACTGGATCGGGACGTCGTCGGGCGGCGATGAGTCGTGCGGGGCGGGGCTGCACCACACCGGCGCCGTCATCGGATTCCAACACGGCCCCAGGATCCTGGAGAGCCTTCGCCGGAGCGGGAGGGGTGGACAAGACTTGCCGAGAAGGTCCTCCCGGGTGAAGCGTTGAGGATCTCAGCCATTCCGTACTCTCCCTCCCCTGTCCTCCCTTCATCCGGAGTAGCGTCCACATGCAGCCCCTGATCTTCCGACCCGTGTCCTGGGCCCTCTTCATTCTGCTCACGGCCGGCGTGATCCTCCCGGCGTCGGGTCTGTCGGCCCAGGAGGCGGGAGTCGCCGGGGAGACTCCGGTGTCGTTCCTGCTGAGCGCGGCGAGGGCCGAGTACGACCGTGACCCCTTCTGCGTCGACCCGGACGACTGGTTCACGACCTTCCGTTTCTCGGTGGAGCGCGGAGCCTTCGGTGTGAGCGTCGCGTCGGTGGACGCGTACCCCTGGCCGCTTCCCCCCCCGGACTTCCCCCCGGACTCCGAGTCGGCCTTTATCGATCGAGGTTCTGCGTATCAGGTGGGGGTCCACGTCGATCCGCTCCGGCTGTTCGGTCGAGACGTCGGTGGGATCGGCGACTACCTGGCTCCCTTCGTGGGGGGCGGGCTGCACATCTCGACGGAGGGTGAGGCCGCCCAGCCCGGCGTAAACGGCCCGGAGCCGACCTTCGCCCTGCAGGGGGGGACGGATGGCTTCCTGACCTACGGCGCGCGCCTCGACCTGCCGCTGGGCGGAGACCGATTCGGTGTGTTCGGCGAGGTGCGCGGCACCAGCGTGTTCGACGGGGGCAAGGAGCTCGTCGGGATTGGGGGCGAGCCGCTGGACACCGAATCCGGCACCCTTACGTGGGCCGAGTTCAGCGTCGGGGTGCGGCTTCAGCTTCGCTGACGCTCTCGTTTCGCAGGGCTGCCGCCCGAGCCCGATAGACCGCGACGCTGTCGGGACGTTCGAGTTCGGCGAATACTCGAGCGAAGTCGGTGTAGAGCTCGGCGATGCGGGCGGCCGGCGGCTCGCCTCCCCGGCTCGCGACGGCGTCGTAGACCGCGAGTGCGGATCTGTAGGTCTCGACGGCCTCCGGGAAGCGCTCCAGCTCCTCCTGAGCGCGCCCGAGTCGAAGCCATGCGAAGACCGCATACAGGTAGCCCGGGGGGTTCAGCTCCACCATGAGCCGCGCGGCCGCGCCGAAGGACTCGACAGCCTGCTCGGTCGCTCCGGTCTCGACCAGCGCGCCGCCGAGATTGTAGTGGGCCCATGCCACATCGGCGTGCCGGTCCCCGTAGATGCGTGTCAGGATGTTCAGAGACTCCCCGTAAACCCCGGCGGCCGCGGACGCCGAGTCCAGCGCCATGAGTGTGTGCCCCAGACCCCATAGGGTGCGGGCGACGTCCGAGCCCCGCCGACCCGTGACATCCGTCCGCTGGGCAACGGCCTGGCGGTAGAGCACCTCCGCCTCGTCGAATCGCTGCTGGCCGAAGCGCAGATTCGCGAACCCTTCCGAGATTCGAGCCCGGAGGGAAAGCGGCGGCGGGGGCGTGAGTGCCGCGAGCTCTTCGTAGATGGCTTCGGCCTCCGGAAAGCGATCGGGTCCCTGGTTGTAGAGCACGAATGCGAGGGCTGCCTTCGATTCGGCGATTCGCGGGTCGCTCGTAGGGAGCAGGCGCGTGTTCACCTCCACCGCCCCCTGGAGCCACCGCTCCGCCTCCGCGAAACGGAGCCGCGCCCTCAGGACTTCGCCCAACCCCAGCATGCTCCCGGCGAGATCGGGGGACTCGACCTCTCCTTCGAGCAGGTCGTGCGAGTCGCGAAAGAAGGCCTCGGCCCGATCACGATCACCCAGGTTGAACGCCAGTTGACCGAGTGCGTTCAGAATGCCCGCGCGCAGCCTCGGCTGGTCCTCGAGGTCGTCCAGATTCCGGATGCCGAGTGCGATGAGCTGATCCCGGTCGAAGGTGGTGCGACCGTCCAGCTGGTCCGGGTCCAGCCCCGCGAAGAGATCCACCACGAAGTCCCGTGCGGCGCGCGCGCCCTCGGCTTCCACCTCGCGCTGCTCACGCTCGCGATCTGCGGCGACTGCCATCAGGGTGGTGGAGACGGTGCCGGCACAGAGTGCGAGGGCCGCGGCGACTCCCAGCCCCACGGCGACTCGGTGCCTTCGGACGAACTTGCGCAGGCGGTAGCCCGCCGAATCGGGTCGGGCCTCGACCGGGCGTCCATCGAGGTAGCGTTCGAGATCGTCCGCCAGCGCGCGCACCGACGCGTATCGGCGGTCCGGTTCGCGGCGCATCGCCTTCATCACGATGGAGTCCAGGTCCCCCCGGAGTTCGGCGCCGCGGGGTCCGGGAGCCACCTTGCTGGGGGGCGGGAACACACCGTCGTCGAGCAGCCCCGTCAGGCGCTTGTCGCCGTCTCCCGACCGATGTGGGCGGGTCCCGGCCAGGAGTCCGTACAGGATCACGCCGAGCGAATACACGTCGGTCGCGGTTGTCGTCGGTTCGCCGCGGATCTGCTCTGGAGCGGCGAAGTCCGGCGTCGCTCTGGGTCCGACTTCCGCGGTGAGATTCGAGGCGGCGTCGTCCTCGAGGAGCTTGGCGATGCCGAAGTCCAGCAGTTTCGGCCGACCGTCGGAAAGCACGAGGATGTTGCTGGGCTTCAGGTCCCGATGGACCACGAGTGAGCGGTGGGCGTAGGCGACCGCGTCGCAGACCTCGATGAAGAGCCGAAGGCGGGCCGATACGTCGAGCTGGCGGGCGTCACACCACGCATCTATCGGATCGCCCCGCGCGACCTCCATCGCGAAATAGGGGAGCCCCGCCGCCGTCACTCCGCCGTCCAGGAGGGTGGCGATGCTCGGGTGCTGAAGGCGGGCGAGGATGGAGCGCTCCTGGTGAAACCGCTTCAGGATCTCGTCGGTGTCCATTCCGCGCTTCACGACCTTGAGCGCGACGTTCCGGTCGAAGGCTCCGTCGGCTCGATGCGCGAGGTACACCGTCCCCATGCCGCCGCGGCCCAGCAGCGACTGGACCTCGTAGGCGCCGACCCTGTCGCCCGGCGCGAGGTCGTCCCTCGGTCCGGCAGACTCGGGGCTCACCGACGACTCGCGCCCTCCCTCGCCTCCAGCCGCGCGCTCGGAGAAATCAGCGATGACCTCCGAGGGCACGTGGAGCGGGTCCTCGAGGTACTCCTCGCCTTCTCGGCTGGCGGCCAGAAGGCGCAGGACGCGGGCCTGGAGTTCGTGATCGTCGCCACAGCGCCCGGCCACGAGTGCGGGACGCTCATCGGGCGGCGCGTCGAGGGCTTCGTCCAGGATCGCCTCGACCCTCGCCCACTCGGCCCGCTCCCTCTCTCCGGAACTCATCTGCCGGTGTGGCCGGCGTCGTCACTCCCACGTCCGGCGTCGGTGCGGTGGTCGCCGCCTCCGCCGAGCGCATCGTACAGGAACGCCTTCGCCTTGACCCAGTCTCGGCGGACCGTACGGGCCGTCACATCGAGGCTCGCCGCCGTCTCCTCCTCGGTGAGGCCGGCGAAGTAGCGCATCTCGACCACCGCCGTGAGCCGTGGATTGAGACGACCGAGTTGATCGAGAGCCTCGTCCAGTGCGACGAGGTCCTCGGGCGACGGTTCGGAGCTGTCGTGGAGCCGCTCGGCCAGGTGGGTATCCAGCGGAGCCCTGACCCGGTCTCCTCCCCGTCGGATCGCGCTGCGGCGGCGGGCGTGGTCCACCAGCACCCGTCGGCACATGTGGGCGGCGATGCCGAAGAAGTGTCCCCGGTCGCTCCACTCCACCCTGCTCTGATCGACGAGGCGCAGGTAGGCCTCGTGGGCGAGTCCGGTCGGCGACAGGGTGTGGTCGGCACGTTCCGACTGCAGCTGACGGCTCGCGATGCGGCGCACCTCGTCATAGGTCAGCGCCCAGAGGCGCTCGGCTGCTCCGGCGTCGCCTGCGGCGGCGCGATGCAGGACTCGCGTCACATCCCGCTCTGGGTCAGCCATCCGGGTTCCGCCTTTCAGGGTGTACCAATCCATCCACCCGTCCGAGCGTAGACGCTTCCAGATGCGGGGGCAACCGGAATCCCGGGGCGGGAACGGCTCCAACGCGAAGCCGCCCCCATCCCACTTTGACCGAGCGGCGCCCCTGCGTCGGGCACCGAGGCCGACCAGCCCCCAGCACCACATGGCGGTCGAGCCGCGTTACCGCCTGATCAGTCGGACCGAGACACTCGCCTCGCAGGTGCCCCCGAGCACCATCCCGGACCGGCTCCGGTCGGCATCGCGCACGAAGGTCTCGGCAGTCTGAGAGATGGAAACCGAGTCTCCGAGGATCGTGAAGGTCCCACGGAGCGGAGTCGCCGTGCGTTCAGCCGTCGAGTGAATGGTGGGGCTCCGGCGGCGCGACAGGTCGTCCGCTGGGCAGCTGCGACCCCGGCTCCAGCTCGGGGAGATCACCGAAGCCGATCTATTCGCCTCTCAGCAGACGGACGTGCTGCTCCGTGTCCGTGTACTGCTGGAAGGCCACGATCTTCCCGTCGTCGAGGGTCCAGGAATGCGCGAACGGAGCGTCCAGTTCGTCGCCGGTCTCCTTGTGCACCGCGGTATACCGCCCGAACGCCGCAACTCGATTCCCTTCGGCCAGAATCTCCTCCGGCGTAGCGGCGAAGTCGTCGAACACCGACAGAAGGCGACCGAACACCCCTTCCCCGACCTGCTGCGGAGACGAGTAGGGATTGCCGCTGTCCAGCGGACTCCCCTCGGCCTCCCTCCAGTCGACATCGGCGGCGAGCAGGCCGAGAACGAATCCGGCATCTCCACGAGCGAATGCATCGTACAGGGACTGGATGACGTCACGCGGTTCGGGCATGGGTGCGGCCTCGGATGAGAGAGACTTCAAGGAAAGTCCGACACTCTACGCCGTCGACGAACTCACTCGCAACCCGCTTCGGTGCTTCGAGGCAGTCCAGGCCCGACGGGGCGAACGACGCTTGAGCGCACCGAACGTTTCTACCGAAATCTCTACCCCCCCACCCCGCCGAGGCGAATATCGGCCCCGGCATGCGTCCGGCATCCTCGGAAGGCGCTCCCCGACGTTCCCGATCGTCTCCAATGCCCGATGCGACCGAAATTGCCGCACCGCGACCACCACGGTCGAACGATACTCGTGGTGGACGACGATCATGGGGTCCGAGTGCTCGTCGAGCGTCTCCTGCGAGGTGACGGCTTCCGGGTCGTTACGGCCGAGAACGGTGATGGCGCGCTGGACCACGTGCTGAAGGGCGGCCGGCCCATCGACCTGTTGTTGACCGATATCGAGATGGTCGGACTGGACGGACACGCACTCGCAATGGCGGGCGCCCGGGTCCACATCGGGCAGGCCGACACCGCGTCGGAGGCATTCCCCTCCTGAGCCTCGACACCTCCGGCCCCTTCGACGGTTGCGGAGATCGTAGCGACTCCGCCCCAAGGCGAGGCGAGGCCGCCCCGACGGCGGAATCGGTCATTGTCGGGGCAGCACGAGGTCCCACCACACAACCCGCTGAACCCCGAGATCGTCACGAGTCGTGGCCCACACGCCGTCCTCGAAAAACACCGGCGCCGGATAGGTCACGAACGCCTCCGGAGCGTCGACCCGGCCCAGATAGGTCCCATCCGCCTCGAACACGTCGAAGGCGACGGGCTGGGTCCACGCCATGGGTCTGGACCCTGGCATCTCCGGGTCGTGGAAGGGGTTCTCAATCTGACGGCTGGGAGTGGAGATCATGGTCCAGATCCGGCCGCCCTCGCCGGCCCAGACACGCATCGCGTGAGGCTTCTCGAGTGGAAGATCCGGGCCGTCCCAGCGCCAGCTGGGGTCCACGTCTCGCATCCGCTCCTCGATCGTCCGCCGCGACTCGATGCGTTGAGCGTCGGGGATCGGCACCGGCTCGGCCGCCCGGACATACCGACGGACGGTTCCATCTTCCCGGACCATCTCGACGCCCTCGCCATCCGACGTGGTGCGGACGATCGCGCCCGAGGGGTGCACCGCCCACGATCCGCCGGGGAAGAAGGGGAGGGTCATGCTGGAAGACAGCGTGCCCCGCTCCGGATCGGACACGGTGACCTCGGGGCGCTCGGCGTAGGCTCCCGGATCGGAAAGCGTGTCGAGAACGGTGCCGTCCCGGTCGACCCGCACCACGACGTTGGGGGCGGGCCGGGTCGGGTCCGTCGAGAATCCCTTCGTGACGACCCACGAACGCCCATCTTCGTCGACCCAGAGCGGATCCCCGCTGAAGTAGCGCGGCGACACCACCGGCCACTCTCCGTCGGGCTCACCCTCCGCCGTCCACAGCTGAAGGCGGCCATTCCGCTCTCGCGCCCCCACCCGGCCGTCCGGATACACGCCGATCGACATCGGCTGCCCCATCTCACCGGGGCCTCCACCCTCGCGCCCGATCGTGCGCAGGTAGGTGCCGGTCCGATCGAACACCCGGATCTCGATCGCCTGGCGGTCGAGCACGTAGACTTCGCCGTCGGCCCCACCGGCGAGCGAGTTGACCGAGCCGAATACGGTCTCGGGCGGGCCATCGAAGGTCCCGATCGTCACTCGGGGCTCGAGGGTCGCCGTGCCCTCCCAGACGCCGGTCTGGTCAGAACGCACCACAATCGTGTCGCCGATCGTGTCGGTACGGATCACGGTCCCGGCCTCCGGCGTCGCCCCATCGCCGCATGCACCCAGATACAGGGCCAGCGCGAACAGTGTCGGTGCTGCCGATCGCAGTCTCATGATCTCTCCGTCATTCAAGGACCTGTCTGGCCGATCAACGCACCACACGATCAGCCGATCTTCGGGATGTGGCATACTCTGCGGATCGATCTCCGGGCGCCACCGAGCGTTCCCGCAGCCGTCGTCGAAAGGGAGCGCACCCAGCCCGGCCACAGGCGCCGGACGGGGGGCCAGTCATGTGTCGCAGATCTTCGGTAGCTACCGAGGAAGTCGGGGCAGCAACGAGACCCCTGCGACACATCACCCCGGCCTGTTCACGCTACGAGTATACGCCCCGTTGCGTCTCAACAGGCCCTGGCGCGACTTGAATGTGGTTGCGGTGCTTGCCGTCCGTTCGCCGAGCACGGCCGCGACGGAGATTTCGACCTCACCGTCGGGGAGGTCCCCGAGGTCGGCTGCGACGACGACCGAGCCGACGCCGTCCTGCATGTTCTCGAGCTGTTCCGTCCACTCGACGGAGACCGGGCCCGACGGACCACCCCCGATCCCCAGTGCCGACGCGATCCGACCGAAGAAGGACCGCCGTACCTCGCCGAGCTCATAGGTGAGGGTCATCCGGACCTGTTGCCCCGCCTCGACCCCGTACAGCTCGATGTACAGCCCCGCACCACCATTCCGAGGAAGCGCTGTCGACGGGACCATCGCCTCGAGAAGATCGTCCGTCTCCGGATCGAACTCCCCGCGCACGAGCAGCGGCTTCGAGATCCCGAAGCCGTCCACGAGTACGGGCGCGATCGCACCCAGGCGCGAGCGTCCTCGGACGTCGGGCCCGCTCGACTCGAGGCTCACCACCCGGGCCGCGTCTTCGACCATGGCTTCCGTCCGGAACACACCCGTCGATTCGTCGACCTCCGCGGGGTGGAGCAGGACCTCCCTGTCGGAGACACGACCCAGCGCGAGGGCCCCCTCCACTTCGTCCAGCGAAGACAGGAGCGTGGGAAAGGCGGCGGCCGAGACGACGCTCAGGCTGTCGCCCCGGCGCAGCACCGCGGTCTGCTGGTCTAGGTTGTACCACGTGGCCTCGGTCTTCATCCGCTCGTGCCCCTCACCGCGTGCGAGTGACCAGTCGGTGGGGGTCGACGCTTCGGGCGTCGAGAACACAGTGCTCGTAGGCACGAAGCCGTACCCGCCCGAGAGGAACGCTTCGCGGAGCTGAGGCTCGGTAAAGGCGACGCACCAAAACGTGTTCTTGATGGACTGGCAGCGTTCACCATCGGGCGTGATCAACTTGCCGTCCGCTCCGAACAGGAAACCCTCGTTCAGCCTGTACTCCACGCCCCGCCACGAGTCCGGGGACCCGAATCGCACCCAGTCGGCGTGACTACTGCGACATCGCACTTGTTCCGAGGGTCCATTCTCGACCACCCAGTCGGCGAGACGTACATCGCAATGCGCGTGCATCCAGTTGGGATACCGCAGGTTCACCCCGAGGATCTCATCTCGAAACTTCGCTCGGACGTTCCGCGCGAAGTGCTCGTCGCGCCGGGCGTTCCCGGGCTCGCTCCACAGTGGATCCGCGAGCCACCAGAACCGCTCCTCGAACTCGGTCCGCTCACCGCACGGTCGAGCGGCATACTCGTCGCGAAGCGAGGGATCGGCGATAAGGTAGGCGACGTCGCGCCATTCGCAGCGCACCCCTCGGTCGCCTGAAGCCGGCAGCGGCGGATCCCGCCACGCCGGGGTGTCCTCCGGCACCGTCGAGAGCGCCGAATCGAAGGCCGCACCTCCAGCGCCGGGGGATCGCGTGTGGAGCACGAGCCCGCGCAGAGCGCGGCACCACCAAGGCTCCGACGTACATCCCTCTGCGACCTCGAGCGCTCGATCGAAGTCCTGCTCGATCAGGGCGAGATTGACTCGCTGACCCACGATCCGTTCATCAGCCGGAGCGACGGTGGCCAGGCGCCCGAGCGACCTGAGCAGTCGTTGCCGGCGCTCGCCGGCCAGGGGGTCGAGGCAGGTGCGGCCATGCGTCGACCGCGTCAGCAGCTCGTACTTGAGGGCGCACGCCGGGTCTGGTCCGAGGCATTCGTCATCCCCTCCGGCCTCGCAGGAGCGTGGCCAAGGTTCCAGCCCGGAGCGGCCGGAAGGGCCCAACAGCCGTTGAGGCATCAGCCCCTGGTAAAGCTCGATCTGTCTCTCCTCGCTCAGGATGCGTGCCTCCACCGCCAGCAGGTCGCGAGAGTGGACGCGTGTCCCGACAATGGCGGCGAGAGGCCGGGTCGCCGCGGTGGGATCCGGCCTCGGGTCCTCCTCCAGAATCAGGAAGGCTGCCTCGGCGCCGACTTCGAGCGGCGCGGACGGAAGGGGACCGGTGGCCGCGTCACCACCCGCCGCGCTCGCCTGGAGGAGGCGCGCAGCGGGGTAGTCTGCCGGGAGCAGCCTGCGGGCGTCCTCGATCGCAGCCTTCGGCGCGACAAGCGTCGTCACGCCGTTGCTCAGGCGGACGAGCATCTCTTCGCGCCAATCGAGGCTCGTGGGCTCGGGTGAGGGGCCCAGGCGCTCCGCTCTGCCAGGGACGACGAAGAGGCCCTCGGCGTCGATCCACGAGATGCTGGTGTCTGGGGCAGTTCCCGTCGAGGCGATCGAGGCGATCCGGCCGTTCGAGATCACGATCGTGACGGGGCCGAGGGTCTTGCTGTCGTCTCCAGCCACGAGACGGGCATTCACCACGGAAAGCTCCTGCGCGCCGACTCCAGAGGCGCTCAGGGCGCACAGGACAATCGTCACCAGGGCAGAGGCCTTCTCAGTCCGCGGACCCGTACTCACGATTCCCTCCCGGTTGGACCGGACGTGGCGGGCGCTTGCGATATCCCCGCGCCCGCCACTCCTCCAGCTCAGGTCGCCCCGCTACCCCCGAGCTCACACTGCTGCTCTACGTCATCCATGGCATCGCTCAGACCGGCGTCATCGGTATCTTCGCTCCAGAAGCCCTCGTGAGACCAGCCAGACGACGTACAAAGGAAGCCATCGGCGATCACTGTCCAGTCGTCCTCGGCCCACTTGATTTCGGTGCCGGTGCGGATGTACGTCCCCAACTCTTCGCCAGTGCAGTCTTCTCTCGGCCAGAACCGGTCCGCCGAAGCGGGGGTCGCCAGAGCGGCTGCCGCCGCGACCTGGACGGCGGCGGCCGCCACGAGTCGTCGTGAAATCACGGTTCCTCCTCCTCTGGCCATGGCCCCAGGGTACCGCTGGCGTAGTGGGGCCACGGTTTGTGGTCGGTTGAGGAGCACACCGCAGCTCCGGTCCGAACCGCCCCGGCTCTGTCCGACGGGTTCGTGCGAACTGATGCGTCCGCTTGCAGGTCCACGATTCACCCGGCCACCGCCGGCCTACAAGCACGAATCACCTCAGATTCGCAGAGAATGCTGCACGTACGCACGAAATGCCGCTCGGGTGGCGGGAGATCATCGGGCGCTTGCCTCGACCACGCGCGAATGGAGCCGAGTCAGCAGCTCGGCGAGGTGGCCGAACGTGAAACCCGTCGAGGCCACCACCGAGCACACGGGCGACCAACCCCCGGATGCCCACCCTCCCTCATCGCCACACCGGCGACCGATCACTCGCCACACGCCGTGTCTGGGCAGATCGTCTTCGATGAAGTGCTCGCGGAGCGCGAGCGATGTCGGCACGCGACAGATGTCGACGCCTTCTGCTCGTCCGCCCGCCGTCGGCGACGCCGACCCCCGGAATCCCGCGTCGTTTCGTCACCGGGTCGTGACGACTTTTTGAGCCGGGGGCATGCGCGTGTAGGATGACAGAGTCCGCGTGCCGAACCACTCCCCCGTCGCCCCCGCTCGTGAGCTTCGTCCACCTCCACACCCACTCCGAGTTCTCCCTCCTCGACGGAGCCAACCGGCTTCGCGACCTCGTGCACCGGGCGAAGCACTACGAGATGCCCGGGCTCGCGCTCACCGACCACGGCTGCATGTTCGGGGCGTGGCAGTTTCAGAAGCAGGCGCACGCCGACGGGCTGAAGCCCATCGTGGGGATGGAGGCGTACGTCGCGCCGGGAGATCGCCGCGACCGGATCCGGGGCGAGGCGGGCGGCAAGAGCTACTACCATCTGGTGCTGCTGGCGAAGAACCGTACCGGCTACCAGAACCTGGTGAAGCTCTCCTCGATCGGCTATACGGAGGGGTTCTACTACAAGCCCCGGATCGACCGGGAGGTCCTTCGCGCACACTCCGAAGGACTGATCGTGTCCTCCGCGTGTCTCGCCGGAGAGGTCGCCCGCACGCTGATGGACGACGACTGGGACGCCGCCCGCGAGGCCGCCTCCTGGTACGCCGACGTCTTCCGCGACCGGTACTACCTCGAGGTCCAGGGCCACGACTCGCCGGGGCAGCACGAGCTGAACCGGAAGATCCTCACGCTGGGGGACGACCTCGGCCTGCCCGTCATCGCCACCAACGATGCGCACTTCCTCAAGGAAGACGATCACGAGGCGCACGACGTCCTCCTCTGCATCGGCCTCGGGAAGGATTTCGAGGACGAGAATCGGATGCACTACGACGAGGGGCTCTACTTCAAGAGCGCCGAGGAGATGGCGGAGCGCTTCCCCGATCGGCCCGATGTCCTGGAGAACACGCTTCGGATCGCGGACGAGGTCGAGCTCAGTCTCGACACCAGCTACCACCTCCCCGCCTTCCCCCTTCCGGAGGGGCACGAGGACGAGAACGACTACCTCGAGCACCTCACCCGCGAAGGTGCGACGGACCGCTATGGCTCGCCCCTCTCCGACGAACAGCAGGAGCGGCTGGAGTACGAGCTGGGCGTGATCCTGGAGACGGGGTACGCCGGGTACTTCCTGATCGTGCAGGACTTCATCCGGTGGGCCCGCGAACAGGACATCCCCGTCGGCCCGGGGCGGGGCTCGGCAGCCGGCTCCATGGTGGCCTACTCGCTGGGCATCACGAACATCGACCCCCTCGAGTTCGACCTGCTCTTCGAGCGGTTCCTGAACCCCGAGCGGATCTCGATGCCGGATGTCGACATCGACTTCTGTTTCGAGCGCCGCGGCGAGGTGATCGACTACACCCGCGAGAAGTACGGGAAGGACGCGGTCGGCCAGATCATCACCTTCGGGACGATGAAGGCGCGCGCGGTCATCCGGGACGTCGGCCGGACGCTCGGCTTCGAGCCCTCGGAAACCGACAGGATCGCGAAGCTCATCCCCAACGCCCCCGGACAGTCGTTCACCGTCGAGGAGGCGGTGAAGGGGCTCAAGGAGGTCCGGCAGCTCTACGGGAAGGACGACCGCCACAAGCGGCTGTTCGACTACTCGATGACCCTCGAGGGTCTCAGCCGACACGCATCGGTGCACGCCGCGGGCGTGGTCATCGCGCCGGGTCCCATCGACGACTACGTGCCCGTCTGCGTGCAGACCGGCAAGCAGGCGGCGGACGACGACGACGCGATGGTCGTCACGCAGTACGACATGAACAGCCTGGAAGAGGCTGGCATGCTCAAGATGGACTTCCTGGGGCTGAAGACGCTCACCGTCATCCACGATGCGGTCGAGGCGGTGAAGGCACGGGTGGGAGCCCTGAAGCATCCAGAGAGCGGCGAGATCTACGACGACATGGACACCGTCCCGCTCGACGACCCCGCGGTCTACGAGATGCTCGCGCGCGGCGGTACCAGCGGCGTCTTCCAGTTCGAGTCCTCGCTGGCCTCGGACAAGCTCCGCGCCATGCGCTGCGACCGCTTCGAGGACCTGGTCGCGACCAACGCGCTGATCCGTCCGGGACCGCTCGACTCGGGGATGACCGACGTCTACATCCGTCGGAAGCTGGGGCAGGAAGAGGTCGCGTTCCCGCACCCCGACCTGAGGCAGACGCTGGAGCCGACCTACGGCATCATCGTCTACCAGGAGCAGGTGATGCGGATCGCGAACGTGCTCGCCGGCTTCTCGCTCGGCGAAGCGGATGTGCTCCGGAAGGCCGTGGGCAAGAAGAAGGCCGATCTCATCGCGACGGAGCTCGGAAAGTTCGTCGAGCGCTCGGTGGAGCGCGGAGTCGACGAGGGGGTCGCGACCGAGCTCGCCGACCAGATCGAGACCTTCGGTCGCTACGGCTTCAACAAGTCGCACTCGGCGGCCTACTCGCTGGTGTCGTATCACACCGCGTGGCTGAAGGCTCACTACCCGGCCGAGTACATGGCAGGACTTCTGTCGTCGGTGCTCGACAAGACGGACGACGTCGTGAAGTACATCGCCGAGTGCCGCGAGCTTCCGCGTCACCTTCCGAAGCTGGAGTCGCCCGTCGAGGTCCTTCCCCCCGACGTCAACGAGTCCGGGTGGAAGTTCACGGCCATCGGGGGCACCCAGATACGGTTCGGTCTCGGCGCGGTTCGGGGCGTCGGATCCAGTGGTGTAGAGTCGATTCTCGACGCCAAGGCGGGCGGGCCGTTCACCTCGCTGTTCGACTTCCTGACGCGTATCGACACACGGGCACTCAACAAGCGAGCGTGCGAGGCGCTCATCTGCGCCGGTGCGCTCGACGCCTTCGGCACGCGGGCACAGCTCCTCGCGGGGCTCGATACCGCGTACGCCGAGGTCCAGGCCAGGCAGGCGGAGGAGGAGGCCGGCCAGGAGAACCTCTTCGGCGGTGGGACGCCCGGCCTCGAGCGGAAGGACCCCGCGCTGCCTACCGTCCCGGAGATGGACGAGGCCACGCGCCTCAAGCGCGAGAAGGAATCGATCGGCTTCTACATCTCCGGCCATCCTCTCGACCGCTTTCGCGACGTGGTCGGTGCCTTCGACACCGTGAACAGCCGGTCTCTTCAGGAGCGGGCGGGACACAAGATCGAACTCGCGTGCGTGGTCACGAATGTGGCGCGGCAGATCTCGCGGCGGGACAACTCCGAGTGGGGAAAGATCACCGTGGAGGACTTCCACGGAACGGCCACGGTGCTCGCCTTCAAGGACGTCTGGCAGGGGTCGAAGGAGATGCTCGTGGACGACGCCGTCGTGCTTCTCCGTGGCCAGGTGAGCGACCGGGACCGGGATTCGGAGGATCCTCCGATCTTCCTCGATGACGCACGTCCGCTCGAGGAGCTCCCGTCGTCGGGTGCGCTCGCGGTCCAGATCGAGCTTCCGATCGGGGCTGATCTGGAGCCCGAGGTCTTCAGCCGCGCGAAGGAGGTGCTGACGTCGCACCCCGGTGCGACTCCGGTGGAGCTGACCCTCGGGTCCGACAACGGCATGCCCGCCCCACGTTTCCGCTCGCGGTCCCTCTCGGTGGACCCCATGAATGGTACACTGCCGGCGCTCCGGGAGCTGTTCGGGGCGGGGCGGGTCCGCCTGGTCCGGCGCGGGGGACTCTCCGTGGAGCCTCCCCCGGGATTCTTCGCCTGACCCTCGCCCGACCGACCGACCGGTCGCCTCCGCGATCAGGATCGACTCCGGCCCGGCGGCGGCTGCCGTCGCCTCACGACCGTCGTGTCGCTAACGTCGCGTCGCTACCGTCGCTTCAGGGGCCTCGTCGCAGCGCAGCGTATCGCCCGACCAGCACCGTCGCCTTCGACCTGGCGACGCTGGCGACCCGGATCGGGATCTCGATCCGGGCTCGTCCCCGACGGGCGAGAATCTTCTCGAATCGCTCGCGGGCCTGTGACGGTGGTGCGTCCGCGACCGCACGGGCGTCGCCGTCGATCGGCAGGTCGAAACGGGCGTCCAGCTCGTGGATCACGACGTCCGTGTCGCCCCCCGCGGCCTCCACCCAGCCGTGCACCAGGAGCCACCCCGCGATCAGCGCGATCGACACCGCGCTCCCGCCGAACAGCGTGCCGTGCCCATTCCGGTTGGGTTCGAAGGGTGCGGTCAGTTCCACACGCTCGGGTCCGCAATGAACGATCTCGATCCGAAGGGCCCGGGCGAGGGGGATATCCGCGTAGAGCGTCTCCAGCGCATCCGGCCGGCCTGCATTGTCTGGGGTCATGCTCAACGCTGCGCTTCCGGCACCGTCGCAGGAAGGGCCGTCACCGAATTTTTCCTTGTCACGAAGCGGCCCGACCGCCGATTATCGGCACGGAGGGCGGACCTGCGCTCCAGGCTCGAGCCTCGTTCGAAACGCTCTCAGGGGAGATCTCCATGCCGACGGTACAGCTTCGATCGGGAATGTTCAGCTGGATCGACGTGATGACGACCGACTCCTCGGTCGCGATTCCCTTCTACACGAGCGTCTTCGGATGGACTGTGGAGGAGGTGCCCTCCGATGGAGACGGGCCCTACCGATTCTTCGTCAAGGACGGCGTTCCGGCGGCCGGAATCGGGGAAATGAGCGACGACATGAAGGAGCACGGCGTCCCGTCCTCCTGGAACTCGTACATCCAGGTCTCCGATGTCGACGCAGTCCACGCCCGCGCCCTCGAACTGGGCGCCGAGTCGGTCGTCCCGCCGATGGACGTCATGGATCAGGGGCGCATGGCCGCGGTCGCGGATCCCTCCGGCGCCACGGTCAGCCTCTGGCAGTCCACCGCTGGCATGGACGAGGGGACCTTCAACGAGCCGGGGCGCCTGACGTGGAACGAGCTCGTGACGCGTGACCCCGACGCGGCCCGCTCCTTCTACTCCGACCTGCTCGGCTGGGAGTGGGATGCGATGGAGATGCCGCAGGGTTCGTACTGGGTGATCATGAACCACGAGCGCGCCAACGGCGGCGTCATGCGCATGACCGACGAATGGCCGGAGCACGTGCCGTCGCACTGGATGGTCTACATCGGGTCGGACGACGTCGATGCCTCGGCGGAGCGTGTCCGGACGGCGGGAGGCACGATTCAGGTCGAACCGATGGACATCGCGGTGGGCAGGTTCTGCGTCGCGTCGGACCCCACGGGTGCACCCTTCACGATCTTCCACGGCGGCGACATGTAGCGCGACCGCCGCGTTCGGCACCCCCCGGTCAGACGTCGAGGGTCACGATCTCCGCGACCGGCCGACCATCCGCCGCCACACGCACTCGTGCCACGCTCACCGGCAGGTCGAACCGCCTGGGACCACAGCTGCCCGGGTTCAGCCAGAGGACGCCGTCGATCTCCTCGACGAGCGGCCGGTGGGTATGCCCGGTGATCACGAGGTCGATGTCGGCCACGGAGGGATCGAGGTCGATGTCCTCCCGGATGTGCTTCATGTAGACGCGCAGTGTACCCGCCGGCGTATCGACATCCGTCACGACGTCCAGCGGGAGACGATCCGCAACCCCGCCATAGTCGGTGTTGCCCCGCACGGCGTGGAGGGGCGCATCCGACTCGAGGTGATCGAGGATGTGGACCGACCCCACGTCCCCGGCGTGGAACAGCACCGAGGCGCCGCGCAGCTCCGCCCGCGCCTCGTCTCGGAGCAATCCGTGCGTGTCGGACAGGACGCCGATGACGACGTCGTCGGGAGCAGCCGGGGTCAGGAGGAGGCCCCCTCCCCGGACCCGATCCGGTAACCGCGCCCACGTACCGTCTCGACCATGCGCGAGCCTCCGTCCGCTTCGATCTTCCCTCGAAGGTTTCCGAGGTGCACGTTGAGCACCCCGGTGCCGGGATCGAAGGTCAGACCCCAGACCATGCGCAGGAGTTCGTCCTTCGAGAAGACACGTCCGGGCTTGAGCATCAGCGTCTCGAGGAGCTTGAACTCGATGTTCGTGAGATTCACCTCGACACTCGCACGACGGACCTCCCTCTTCACTCGATCGAGCTCGAGATCCCCCACACGCAGGACCGTGTTCTTCTCCATCCCGACGCGCCGCTTGAGGGCCACGAGACGGGCCTCCAGCTCACCGATCCGGAACGGCTTGGGCAGATATCCGTCCGCCCCCTGCCTGAGCCCGTGGATGACGTCGTCTTCCTCGTCGCGCGCGGTCAGCATCAGGATCGGCGTCGTGACTCCCCGGTCGCGGAGCGCGCTCGCGACCTCGAATCCGTTCATGCCCGGAAGCATCACGTCGAGCACGATGACGTCGAAGGAGTCCACCGAGGCCTTCTCGAGGCCATCCTCTCCGGTGAAGGCAGAGGTGACGGCGTGACCCATCTGCGTGAGGCCGTGCCGGATCACATCGACGACGCTTTCCTGATCGTCGACCACGAGAATGGACAGCGGCAGGTCGCTCATCGCGACTCCGGATTTCGGGTGGCACTGCGGTCCCCTCTCAAGGTGGGGCCTGCGCAGACCTCCGACCAGCCCCCGGTGTGGGACCGGTACAGGGTCAGGCCGACGGCGCCTCGGCGTCCACCCACCGGCCCCAGCGGCGGGGGGACTCCACGTGGGGCGCGTGACCGACACCCTCGACGGCCTCGACGAGGACGTCCGCACCGCGCTCCCGGATCCGCTCCGACAGGGCGACATAACGCGCGTCCAGGGCGCCGACGAGAAGCCGCATCGGTACGGGGGCTCGGGCGATCGCGTCCCATGTGGAGGGCATGCGACCCGTGCCGAACTCCCTCATGAACGTCGACAGCGAGGAGAAATCGGCGCTCTCCCGCACACGTCGCTGGTGCCTCGCCGCCTCGGGCGACAGCGCCGCCCGACTCGTGAAGATCGGTTGAGCGAGCCAGGCGTCCAGTGTGGTCGCGGGCGGGTCCGATGCGAACCGCATCGCCCACTGCTCGTCCCACCGCGCGCGCCGGACCCGCTCGGCATCGGACTCGAGCCCGGGGTTCGCACTCTCGAGAAGCAACCTGCGGATCGGCAGTCCCGCGGCCAGCGCCGTCAGCGCGAGTCGAGCTCCCATCGAGTACCCGAGGAGCGTCGGTGGCGAGTCGTCCAGACAACGAAGACGGACCGTCTCCAGGAGACCGACGAGGCGTTCCGGCGTGGCATCTCCCGGTCGAGCCGGTCCGCTGCGGCCGTGGCCCGGCAGGTCCACCGCCACCACACGGCGCCTTCGAGCCAGACGCTCGAGCTCGGCGGGAGGCCACCCATCGATACCGGAGGCGAACCCATGAAGCAGGATGAGGCCCGGCCCCTCTCCACCGACACGGACCCGTATCCGGCCGCCCCTCTCCAGCTCGAGAAGCTCGTCCTTCACCAGTCGGTTCCGATCACTCGGCCGGTGTCATCCACATCGTAGAATCCGAGGTCCACGTCGGCCCGTGCCTTCGCGATCCAGAGGATCTGGCCGGTATGCATCGAGAAATGCTCGACGACATGGTAGACGGCCTCGAGCACGGTGGTCTCGAATCCCTGAATGGAGCGGGGTGCGAGAAGTTCGTCGGGTGCCAGCTTCGCGAGAACCTCGTCCGCCTCGCTCGTGGCCGCGGCGAGCCGCTCCCGCAGAGGTGCGATCGGCTCCGGACGATCCGCGAACTCCGCGCTGCGATCCCGCAGGTCGGGAGAACCACCGATTCCGTGCCCCACCCACTGACGGACGTTTCCGGCGAGGTGTCGGATCAGGTGTCCGATCGAGTTCGATCCGGGGGTGGGGCGCCACCAGACGTCGTCGGCCGTCACCACCGCCAGCGCACGATCGATCTTGGCCGGGTACTCGCGGACGAGATAGCCACGACTCGCCTCCAGGAATGCGAGGGCGGCCGACGGATCCCGTGGCTCCACGGGGCGGCGGGGGCGGCGGCTACTCAGCGACGCCGAGCCCGCTTCTTCCTGGGTTTGCGGCCCTGGTTCGGATGCTCCAGGTGCTGCCACGTCTCACCCCGACGCAGCATGTGGATCGTGCTGGCCGCCACATCGAGCTTCCGGGCCCATTCGGCCCCGGATGTGCCCCACCGATCCGTCTCCTCGTCCCAGTCGTCGAGGATCTCCCTCGCCTGGTCGATGGTCAGTTCGGCATGTGGAGAGCGTTCCCCCTGAAGCCAGACGTTGTGTCCGCCCCACCGTCCCGCCTCCTGAAGGGGTCCGGGAAGATGTTTCCCGGAGGTTCCCATGCAATAGTGACGGACCTGATCGGCGGTGTACCTGGGATACGTACGAGAGATCTCCGCGTACGAACGCCCCTCCGCGGCAAGATCCCGCCATTTCACCACGAGTGGGCCCGGCGGCTTCGCCATGGTACGACTCCTTGTTCGGTATCGGTCGTGACCTCTGAGATGATGTTATTCGAGCCCCGTGCGCGCGACAAGCGATTCGTTTGTCGAGGTTCGGGCCCACACGCGGCGGAGAGCAGGTGTGGGCGGGCCGACCCTCGCCTCGATCCTCCACTCGGGGCCGGGCCGACCCTTCGACTCGGGGCCGGGTCCACCTTTCGACGCGGGGCCGGGCCGACGTCACCCCTCGACACCCGCGAGGAACGTATCGATCGCGGGGCCGACAACGGTCCGCCACGAGGGGGTCCAGGGCGCGACGACCTCGAAGTGCCCGGCCCCCTCGACTTCGACGACCACGACCCGGTCTCCGGCGTTCGACACCCCCTCCGCGAAGGTGTGGACGTGGGCAGGTGGCACCGTGTCGTCGTCGGAACCGATGAGCAGCAGCTGAGGCACGTCGAGGGGGGCCAGCAGCGCCGGGTCGGCAAGCCGGAGGCGATCGGCGGGGAGGTCGTCTCCGCCGCCCAGCAGGTCCGACACGGCCGAGTCCGGACACGATCGGTCCCTGCGCCGGTGGAAGTCCTCGAGTCCCGTGATCGGGGCGAGTCCCACGATGCCGGCGAGGCGCAGAGGAGCCTTACCCCGGAGCGCGGCTCCCTCGGCCGAATCGGGCAGGCGGTGGCGGCTCGCCGCCCACAGCGCGAGGTGTCCACCCGACGAGTGGCCCGTCGCCACGACCCGCCCGAGGTCCAGAGGGTACTCCCTCGCGAGCACCCGAAGATGGTCGATCCCCGCGCCGACGTCCTCCAGAATCGCGGGCCATCGGGCGTCCTCCTCATCCACCCGACGGAACTCGATCGACCACGTCGCCCACCCGCGGTCGACAAGTGCGGCAGCCAGATGTCGCATGTACGTGAGATCCGCGGTCGTGCGCCAGCACCCTCCGTGAACGACGACGGCCACCGGGTGGGGGGCGGGACGGGAGGGGAGCGCGAGTTCTCCGAACGACGACGCCCGCCGGCCCCACGCGATTCGTTCACCCGATGAAGCGTCGGGAAGCGAACGGAATCGCTCCCAGGTCATCGGGGTCACGGCCTCAGACGACCTCCGCCGGGTCCTTGCGACGGTCCGCGAAGGCCCTCCGGAACTCGAGCACCTTCGGCTCGATCACCGCACGACAGTAGGGCTGGGCGGGATTGCGGCGGTAGTAGTCGTCGTGCTCCGCTTCGGCCGGCCAGAACCGCTCGAGCGGTTGAACCTCGGTGACGAGGGGCCTCGGCCAGATCTCCGCCTTTCCGACCTCCTCCATGACCTCCCGAGCCGTCGCCTCCTGCGCGTCGTCGTGCGGCAGGATGATCGACCGGTACTGGGGTCCACGATCCGCTCCCTGACGGTCCTTCGTGGTGGGGTCGTGGACGGTGAAGAACACGCGAAGGATATCCGCATAGCTCACCACCTCGGGGTCGAACTCGATCTGGACGACCTCCGCGTGCCTCGTGGTGCCGGAGCAGACCTGTCGATAGGTGGGATTCTCGATCCGTCCGCCGGCATAGCCGCTCTGGACGGAGCGGACGCCCCTCAACTCCTGGTACACGGCCTCCAGGCACCAGAAACAGCCTCCACCGAGGGTCGCCTTGTCCATCGTCTCGTCCGTCATCTTCCATTCCTCCGGAGTCACGGCCACCTTCTCGGCCAGGCTCACTCATTCAGGGTTGCATCTTCTGAATCCCCCCTGCCCCGCGAGAGTTCACGTGCCGCCAGCCACCACCCTCCAGCTCGACGAGATCCGCGCCGCCTTTCCCGCGCTGGAGCGCGTCCAGAACGGACACCCCGTCGCCTACTTCGACGGCCCGGGAGGTACACAGGTGCCGACACCGGTGACGCAGGCGGTGGAAGACTACCTGCTGCGTCACAACGCCAATACCCACTGGGCCTACCCCTCCAGCGCGGAGACCGACGCGATTCTGGAGCGGGCGAAGCGGACGCTGGCGGCGTTCCTCGGCGGAACGCCTCGGGAGATCGCCTTCGGTGCGAACATGACGTCGCTCGTCTACCACTTCACACGCTCGCTGGCACCCGGGCTCGAACGCGGGGACGAGCTCGTGACGACCCGGCTCGATCATCAGGCGAACGTCGCGCCATGGCACCGTCTCGCCCGGGAGACCGGCGCCACCATCCGGACCGTCCCCTTCGACCCGGCGACGGGGCATCTCGACATGCAGGCCTTCGCCGACGCGATCGGGCCCCGTACGCGCTGGATCGCGGTCGGAGCCGCCTCGAACGCGCTCGGCACCATCAACGACGTGGCAGCGATCCGATCGCTCGCCGACGAGGTCCAAGCGCGGGTGTTCGTCGATGCGGTCCACTACGCCGCGCACCACCGGATCGACGCCGCGGTCATGGGCGCCGACGTCGTCGCCTGTTCACCCTACAAGTTCTACGGCCCCCACATGGGTGTACTCCGGGTCTCCAGCGAGGTCCTCGCCGAGCTCGATCCCCCCAGGCTGCCCTGCGCGGGGAGTGCGGGCGCGGAGATTCTGGAGACGGGCACGCTGAGCCACGAGGGGATCGCCGGATCCGCGGCTGCCGTGGAGTTCATCGCGGACCTCTCCCATGCCGAGGGAGACCCGGCGCGACGTCTGGACGCCGCCTTCGCGTTGCTCGAACGTCGCGGAGCGGAGGTGGCGGCGCGCATGGGCGAGGGCCTGGGCTCGATCGACGGCGTGAGGGTCTTCGGTCCCCCCGCCGACGGCGCCCGCACCACGACCTTCGGATTCACGGTGCGGGGTCGAGACAGCGAGTCCGTCACGCGACGGCTCGCGGAGGAGCACGGCGTCTTCACCTCGCACGGCGACTTCTACGCGACGACCGTGATCGAGGATCTTCCGGTGGGTCCCGACGGGCTCGTGCGGGCCGGCGCTGCCTGCTTCACGACCGACGACGAAATCGATCGTCTGGTCGCGGGGGTCGAAGCGCTGGTGCGGTGACTACTCCGGGGTCAACGAGGGGTGGACGAGGATCTCCATCGGCAGCCCGGCCTCGTCGAGATCGGGCTCGATCGGCAGCGGCCGGGCACCTGACGAGGCGAGGGTGAGCAGGGCCAGCGCGTCCGCCACGTCGTCCGGCGAGACCCCCGGATGGTCGCTCGCCCATTCGATCGAGTGCGCCTCGACGCCGGGCCAGACATCCCCGAGGACCTCCCAGCGCCGTGCGAGTCCCGTCGGATCTTTCTTGGGATGCTCCATCGGCGCACCGCCATTCAGCCAGGCGAAGGCGAGTTCGGGGTGACTCTCGCGGATACGCCCGCGGAGGTTGCGATGGCGACCCAGAAGTCGATCCACGTCCCGGATCTTCGGGACCAGGCCCCAGCTCTGCCGCGGCAGTCCCCGCCCTGTAGAATGCCGGTTCACGTCGTTCGCCTCCACCCAGTCGGACGCCACGAGCGCCGCTCGCGACGGAGCGGGAAAGACGGAGCTGCGCCGGGGTCCGAGGAGGCGGCGAGCCCGCTGATCGCAGGCACGCGTCGAGTGCTCCCCCCCGGGAAGCCCGATCGGAATGTCCACGAGCGCACCCCTCTCCGCGATCTCGTCGACGATCGAGTCGAGGGCCGGCACCAGCCTCAGCGCGGGACGCCCGTCACCCTCGGACGCCACCACCCAACCCGCCCGGGCACCGTCGATCCCGAGGCCCGCCCGGAAGGTACTGGTCTCCGTAATCATGGGCGGCCCTTACACGATGAGCCCGTCCGGGATCCGCGCCCCGGAGCAGAACGCGGTCGTATCGCACCGACGGGGGTCGGCTTCGACCCCCCCGACACTGGCCTCCCGGGTCTCCCTCCCGCACCATTGACGCCATGACCACCAACGAAGTCCCCCGTGCCGTCGTGACCGGCGCCAACTCCGGCGTCGGCTTCCACACCACCCGCCACCTCATCGAGTACGGCTGGCAGGTCGTGATGGTCTGTCGCTCTGAGGAGCGGGGTACGGAGGCGCGGGACGCCATCCTGGAGGAGTACCCCGAGGCGGAGGTGGAGCTGGTCCTGCACGATCTCGCATCGCTGCACGACGTGGTCGCGCTGTCGGATCACCTGCGGGGGCTGCCCCGCATCGACGCCCTGATCAACAACGCCGGGATCTTCCGCCAGACCCTCGAGCTCACGACCGACGGGTACGAGGAGACGATGGGCGTCAACCATGTGGCCCACATGCTTCTGACCCTCAGGCTCGAAGAGCAGCTGCGCGGGGACGGGGGACGGGTGGTCAACGTCGCCTCGGAGGGACACCGCGGCGGCCGACTGCGGCGCGCGCCGCTGGTCGACCTGCTTCGGGGCAGGCAGTCACGGTACCGGGGAATTCAGGCGTACTCCGATTCCAAGCTGGCCAACGTCCTCTTCACGCGAGAGCTCGTGCGTCGATGGGGGCCCGACGGCACGGTCGCCCACTCGGTGCACCCGGGAGTCCTCTCCAGCCGCATCTGGCAGAACACGACCGGCATCCTGCGGGCGCTGACCTTCCTGATCCGTCCCTTCATGAACGACCCGGAGGTCGGAGGTCGTGCGACGGCAGCCTGCGCGACCGACGAGGGTCTCGCCGAGGAAAACGGCGCCTACCTCAAGAAGTTCGAGGTCGTCGAGGTCGCGCAGGAGGCGCAGGACGACGACCTGGCCCGCGAGCTGTGGGAGGTGACGGAGGGCGAACTCCGGCCCTGGCTGGACGGCGGCTGACGTCCGCGGACATCGGGCACCGAACCCGTTCCGTCAGGGCGCACCGGAGCGGGCCCGTTCGACGACGGCGGTGACGTCGTGCAGCCGGAACGGCTTCATCAGGACCGGTACCTCGTGGACCTCGGCCACACGGTCGGCGTCTCCGACGTTTCCCGTCATCAGGACGACCGAAACGTCGGGCCGGACCTCCCGAATCCCGGCGAGCGCCTCGACGCCGCTCATGCGCGGCATCGAGATGTCGAGAATGACCACGTCGAATCGATCGGGCGCCTCCGTGAAGGCCCGCACCGCTTCGAGGCCGTCGGATGCGACCTCCACGAAGGCACCCGCACCCTCCAGCATGCCGACCGTGACTTCACGCACGCCCTCCTCGTCGTCCGCGACCAGCACGGACGCGCCGCGTACGGTCTCGGTCGTCACCGGGTCGTCGCTCTGGGCAGTCGGTTCGCGATCGGTCACCGGAAAGACGAGTCGGAAGCACGCGCCCTGCCCCTCCCCGGATCGGAGTTCGAGCAGCCCGTCGTGTGCCACCACGATTCCCAGCACGGCGGCGAGCCCCAGTCCGCGCCCGTTGGACTTGGTGCTGAAGAAGGGCTCGAAGATCCGCTCCCGCAGATCGGGGTCCAGCCCCACCCCGTCGTCTTCCACGGTCACATGTACGAGGTCTCCCTCGTCCGGCACGCTCCCGGCGACCAGATCACTTGTCGAGAGTTGATCACGGGCGACGGACCCGGTCGAGATGCGGATTCTTCCCCGACCCTCGGGCAGTGCGTCGGAGGCGTTCGTGAGCAGGTTCAGCGTGACCCGTCGGAGCTGGGTGATGTCCCCCCATATCGGCCTAACCCCGCCCTCGAGGTAGACCTCGACCCGCGTGTCCTCGTCGAAGGAGACCGAGAGGAGTTCGGTCATCTCCGCGGCGACCTCGGAAAGGTCGACCGTCGAATTCGATACGCGCCCACGGCCCGCGTAGGCCAGCATCTGACGACAGATTTCGGCCGCCCGCTGGGACGCTCGCATGATCTCGTCGACACTCTCCCCCGCCGGATGACCCTCGAGTCGGAGACCCGCGAGCTCGGCATGCCCCATGATGGAGACCAGGAGATTGTTGAAGTCGTGCGCGATGCCCCCGGCCAGCACCCCGAGGCTCTCCGCCCGACGGGCCCGCGCGACCCGCTCCGACATCCGGGTTCGCTCCTCCTCCGCCGCGAGACGGGCAACGACCTCCCGTTCGCGTTCCTCGACCACGGCCGCGACGAAGAGGGAGGTGACCGCGTTGACGGCGACGAAGACCCACAGCTGGAACAGCTCGTTCGGCCCGAGCGTGGCGGCGACTTCGTTGAACGGCCCCCGTCCGAGAGCCGTGAACGCCACCACGGGGATCGCCAGCAGCAGGTTCGCCGCCGCCGCACCGACGAGACGAAAGCGGAACGCGCTCCAGATCAGAATCGGAAAGGGTACGTAGAGAAACCGTCGTGCGGAGGCCGCCCCACCCGCCGGCTCGAAGAGGAGCAGACCGAGGGTCACCACCGCCGCTGCCAGCACGAGCGCCTCGACCCGGCGTGCACGGATTCGCTCGAAGCTCCCGTACCACCACGCGAAGAGAACCGGTACACCGAGGAGGATGCCGTTCGCGTGCGTCAACCACCAGAAGGCGAGGAGTCGGCCGAAGGAGATGTCGGCGACGTCGGGCACGAACAGCATCCGTGACGTCACCGAGACGAGCGATCCTGCGAGGGCCGCGATCACCGCCGCTCCGAGAATCAGCGTGACGACGTCGCGACCCCGCTCGAGCGTCGGGCGGAAGCCGAATCGGCGCAGAAGGAAGAGGGCGGCGCCCACCTCGACGGTGCTTCCCAACGAGGCCCCCAGCACGAAGAGGGGGGGACCGCCCGACAGCGTCGTGACGATGAACTCCGCCACGAACGTCCACGCGATGTAGCGTGCCCCGTATCGGAGCACCACCGCGACGGCCAGTCCCGACGGCAGCCACACGACCCTCGAGAAGTCGACCGGCGAACCGATCCACTCCGGGTGGAGCGTGAAGAGTGAAAGGCCCACGAAGGCCGATACGAAGGCGAGCGGGCCGGCGAAGGGGCGGTCGTGGAGCCTCATGAGATCCACCCGACGATCGTCTCCGCGACTTCGTCGAGCACCTGGGCGTCCGTACGACCCGATCGAACGAGCACGTGGAATCCGTGGTCCGCTCCGGCCACGGCGTGCAGTTCGGCGCGTGCGCCGAGGTCCGCCACGACTCCGTCCAGCAGCGCGGCATCCGCCAGCCGATCCCGGGTGCCCGACACGAACCGCAGCGGAGGGGCTGTCTCGCGAAGGTGGCGCGCTCGTTCGGTGGAGGGTCGTCCTCGTGGGTGTAGCGGGAAGCCCACGAAGATCAGCCCATCCGCACCGAGCGGCTCCTCGGCCTCCGCCATGGAGACCACCCGCCCCCCCATCGACTTCCCGCCCGCCCAGAGCGGGCGTCCCGCGGCGCGCTCACGGGCGACGTCCACCGCCGCTCGTGCCACCGGAAGCAGCGTCCGGACGGCCGGGGGCAGCGGTCGGCCGGCACGGATGTAGGGAAAGTCCCATCGAAGCGTGGCGATCCCGGATCGTCCGAGGCGGGCCGCGACTCCCTCCATGAAGGGGTGGTCCATGCCTGCCCCGGCGCCGTGCGCGAACACGAACACACCGTCGGGGCCGTCGACCCAACGGCCGTGCACGGCACCCACCCCCTCGACCCCGAACCTCAGCGACTCAGTCGCCATCCGTCCGGTCCGTTTCATCCGTCCTCCGCGGTGGGGTGTCCTCCCGACCTACCGCACCCTGCGCCACGACGGCCGTCGCCATGTGACCGATCTGGTTGGTCCCGGATCTGAACATGTCCGGAATGCGGTCGATGCCGAGGAGGATGCCCAGCCCCGCCATCGGCGCACCGACGGCGGAGAGGGCGGGAGCCAGCGTCATGATGCTGGCGCTCGGCACTGGGGCCACGGTCGAGGCTGCGAGGAAGACGGCGATGCCCGCCCCCATCCACGCACCGCCGGACACCGGCACCTCGTACAGCCAGACCAGGAACACGACCGACGCACCCTGAAAGAGCGCGCTGCCCCCGCGATTCAGCGCGGCCGCGAGGGGGATGACCACGTCACAGACCCGCTCGGACACACCGAGCTTCGGCGCATCACGAAGGAGTACGGGAAGCGTCGCGACCGAGCTGGTGGTGGTGAATCCGACGGTGAAGCTCGCGACCACGTGACGAAGAAAGACGCGTGGCCCGACCCGACCGACGGCAGCGACCAGCGGCAGATAGACGGCCAACACCAGGAGCGCGAGCCCCGCCACCACCACGATCACGAACACCGCCAGGGACTGGAGAAGCCCCAGTCCCATCCGGGCGGTCGCCGGGGCCACCAGCCCGAAGATCCCGACCGGGGCGGTCCACAGGACCCACTCGACGAGTCGAATCAGCGCGCTGGTCAGGGCATCCGCCACCTCGACGAGTCGATCGCGCCGGGAGGCCTCCAGCGTTCCCGCGGCGGCCCCCAGGAGGACCGCGAACACGAGCAGCGGAAGCAGGCTGCCGTCAGCGGCGGCCTGGAAGGGATTCCGAGGGATCAGGTTGACGACGAAGTCGACCAGCGACGGGAGTTCCCCGATCTCGGGCGCGGCACCCTCGGGCGAGGGAATCCGTGGCATGAAGCGAAGCGCCAGCCCCATGCCTCCCATCCCGATGATCACCGCGGGGGCGGTGGTGCCGAGGATGAAGCCCAGGCTCGAGCCGCCGAGCCGCCCGAGGGTTCGCGTGTCCCCGATCCCGGCGACGCCCGAGAAGACGATCGCCACGACGAGGGGGATCACCACCATCTGAACACCCCGGATGAAGAGATCTCCGAATGGAGCGCTCCACGAGGCCGCCTGCATGAGGGGCGGTGCGCCGGTGATCGACGCGGTGAGGCCGAGCGCCAGGCCCGCCAGGAGTCCGAGGAGCATCGCGGTGTTGTTCATATCACCGCGAAGCTACCGGAAGGTGGTCAGCCGGGCATCTCGCGGAGAAGCGTCCGGAAGGAGGCGAGGTCGCTGACGGCGGCGACCCGGGGGTGGTCGATGAGATCGCGGAGTTCCGCCCCGAAGGCTCCGCCGAGAATCACACGCGTCGTCGGCGGCATCAGCTCCATGAGCTCTTCCAACTGACCGGGGATCCCGTCCCACGAGAGCGGGCTCACGACCGACAGGCCGACGACGTCGGCGGGCATGGCCTCCGCGGCCGCGGCGATCTCGGCGGGGGGAAGATCCTCGCCCAGAAACAGCACTTCCCACTCGGCGAGTGCCGCGGAGGTCGCAGCCAGCAGACCTCCGAGGTCGTGATTCTCGCCAGACAGCATCCCGATCACCGCGCGCCGGCCGCTCTCCACGCGCGAGCGCTCGAGCAGCCACCCGAGAATCTGTCGAATCACCGCCGTGGCCACGTGCTCCTGGGCAGGACGCAGCTCCCCGTCTCGCCACTCCTGACCGATCGATGCGAGAAGGGGCGAGAGCGCGTCGTCGAGAAATCGCTCGGCGCCGAGCTTCATCGTGAGCCGACGCAGCTCGCGATCGAGGGTTGAGGCATCCATGCGGCGGACCGCGTCGCGTGCGGCGGACAGGTCGACGGAGGCAGCGGCGATTCGGTCGGCACGATCACGCGCGGCACGCGCCTCGCGATCCTCGGCGATGATCTCGTTGAGTTCGGAGGTCGATAGATCGGCGATCGAGCCGATCGCACGACCAGCGTCGACGGCCTGCTTCAGAAGGAGAAGGTGGTCGACCTGATCATCACTGTAGAGCCGCTGACGGCCCTCCGAACGTCCGGGTTCCACCACATCGTACCGACGCTCCCACGCGCGCAGCAGCGTAGGGCTTATCCCGGTACGCTCCGCTACGACGCGGATCGGATGGCGGACTCTGGATGCACGGTTTTCTTCTTCCATGCCCCTACAATAGTTGTACAAACCAGCTCAGTCAAACGCCATACCTGTACACAGGGTTGACAAGGGCCGGGAGAGTGTAGACAATGGTTGCACAACATCTGAACAACTCACCCCCAACGGGAAAATCAACATGAATCGCTTCATGAGCATCGTCGCCGGTGCCGCCGTGGCTGCGTCCTTCGCCGCCGCTCCGGTTTCGGCCCAGTATTCGGAGCAGATGGACATCGTCGACACCGCTGTCGAGGCAGGTTCCTTCTCGACGCTCGCCACGGCGCTTCAGGCTGCCGGGCTCGTCGACGTCCTGAAGGGTGAGGGTCCGTTCACGGTCTTCGCTCCGACCGACGAGGCGTTCGCCAAGCTGCCCGAGGGCACGATCGAGGCGCTTCTTGCGGACACCGAGGCGCTGACCGCAGTGCTGACGTACCATGTCGTTCCGGGTGAAGTCACGGCCGAGCAGGTCGTCGGTCTTTCCGAGGCCACGACGGTCCAGGGTTCGCCGATCGCGATCGAGGTCGTCGATGGAAGCGTCGTCCTGAACGGTTCGTCCACCGTAACGGCCACGGACGTCGAGGCGTCGAATGGCGTGATCCACGTCATCGACACGGTCATTCTCCCGCCGAGCAACTAAGCTCCGGCGGCTGATCGTCGGGAGGACGACCCCCTTCCGGCGGTGTAAACGAGCGGTGGTCGGGCTTCGGCCCGGCCGCCGCTCGTTTCAGTTGGGGCCGTGCCCACCCGGACACGGCTCGACGCGGCGGGCGATCAGGGCCCGTGGCCGTGCGCCATCCGTGGATGGAGCGCCGACGCATCGGTCCGGCGTCGCTCATCGCCGTGGGGCGCGGTCCGCGGTCCACCCGAGGCTCTGTGTTCGGCTTCGACCATCCGGTCGAGGAAGGCGCGCTCCGCGTCGGAAAGCGTGTGGGTGGATGCACCGTCCAGCCGCTCGAGCAGCACCTCGACCTCCTCCCGATTCACGGGATGGAGCCGCTCGAGGTCGAGCCCCTCCCACCGCTCCTTCCTGTCCATCTCGACAAGCCACCTGGACCTCTCCAGCGCATCCTGCGCCTCGGGATCCGCATCGTCACGGCTGTAGAGCCGCCACCCCAGCAGCAGGGTCGCGGCATTCAGCAGGATCAGGATGGCGAGTAGCGTGGTCATGGAAAGGTCCGGCCCGGTCGTGTGTAAGCCTCTCGAGGTTACCTTCGTCGATTCGCATACGGAAGTTTCGACGCCCCCGCGACACGGAATCGAATGAGCCGAAGCGACACACCCGGTCGAGTCGAGGCCCTCTGGGTCAAGAGAGCCCACGGCGGTCCCATGGACGCGCGCGAACGCGTGACGCTCGTGGCGGGCCGCGGCGTACAGGGCAGTGCCGATCAGGGCCGGGCACGGCAGGTGACCATCGTCGAGCGCGAGGTGTTCGATCGGGTGTCGGATCTCGTCGGCCAGGACGTCGATCCCGCGCTGCGTCGGGCCAACGTGCTCGTCTCCGGTATCCGGCTCGAGGGACACCGGCACGACATCCTCAACCTGGGGTCCTGCCGCATCCAGCTGGTCGGGGAAACCCGACCGTGCCATCGCATGGACGAAGCTGTGGAGGGTCTCCGCGACGCGCTGGACGACGCGTGGGGCGGGGGCGCATTCGGTCGCGTTCTGGATGGCGGCGAGGTCCGCGTGGGCGATGTCGCATTCATCGCCCCACCACCGAACGACGACCCATCATGAAGAGATCGCTTCTTCCCGTCCTCCTGCTGCCGTTGTTCGCCTTCTGCCTCCTCGCATCCGCGCCGGACACCCGGTGGGGAGCCAAGGGGCACGAGATGGCCGGACGGGCTGCGGCGTCGAGCCTGCCCGCGGACATGCCCGAGTTCTTCCGATCGAGCGACGCGCAGCTGACCTACCTCAACCCCGAGCCCGACCGGTGGCGGAACCGCGACCGCAGGGAGATGGACCAGGCGTTCAGCTACGACCACTACACCGATTTCGAGAACCTCCCGGAGGGCGCGCTCGATGCCACGGATCGGTGGGAGTTCCTCTCGCTGCTCTACGAGGCCGGACTGGAGAAGCCGGAGCGGGATGCGGGATTCCTGGTCTTCCACATGATCGAACTCTACCAGAGGCTCGTCACGGAGTGGGAGCTCTGGACGCGGGCGGAGGGCCAGGAGCGGCGTTTCGTCGAGGAGCGCATCGTCAACGATGCCGGCACACTCGGTCACTACGTCACGGACGCCGCCCAGCCGCACCACACGACGATCCACTTCAACGGCTGGAACGCTTCGGGGTCACAGCAGGTCGCAAACCCCGAGGGCTTCACCGAGCAGCGCGACTTCCACGGCCGTTTCGAGACCGCGTTCGTGGGCGCCAACATCAGCCAGAGCGACGTCGACGCCGAGCTCCGGCCGCTTCAGGAGATCGCCGACCCCCGCGCGTACATCATCGACCACTTCATGGAGAGCCATGGGGAGGTCGAGCGGCTCTACCGGCTCGAGAAGGAGCACGGGTTCGACACCTTCGAGCGCCCCCACCCCGACGAAGTCCAGTTCGCCTCCGAGCGGCTCGGCGCAGGCGCGTCGGCGCTGCGTGATCTCTGGGTGGCCGCATGGCGTGAGGGGACAGGAGCGGAAGGCTGACGGCGCAACGGGGCGGCGGGGAGGAGGACACGACGCCCGAGTCCGCGGCGGCGGACGCCGAACACGTCGGCGCCCTCGATGCCTGCGTGACCACCTGTCGTGCGTGCCCTCGGCTCGTCGAATGGCGCGAGCGCGTGGCGCGTGAACGGCGGAAGGCGTTCGAGGACGAGGACTACTGGGGCCGTCCGGTCCCGGGATTCGGCCCACACGACGCCCGCATGCTGATCGTGGGGCTGGCTCCTGCGGCGCACGGCGCGAACCGCACGGGTCGCATGTTCACCGGTGACCGTTCGGGGGACTGGCTGTTCGCGGCACTCCATCGCGCCGGGTTCGCCAACCAGCCGGAGGCGACCTCCCGGGACGACGGGCTGGAGCTCATCGACTGTCGCGTGACGTCCGCCGTGAAGTGCGCCCCACCCGACAACCGGCCGAAGCCCGCGGAACGGAAGGAGTGCGCGCCCTTCCTGAAGCGGGAGATCGAGCTGCTGCTCCCGTCCCTTCGCTGCATCGTCGCGCTGGGCGGATTCGGATGGACGAACACGCTGCGAATGCTCGACCGGCTCGGATTCGACATCCCGGTGCCGAGGCCGAAGTTCGGGCACGACGAGGAGATCGTGCTCCTGCCCGACCCGGACGCGACCTCGACGCCACCGCGACCCCTTCCGCTGGTCGGCTCCTACCACCCCAGCCAGCAGAACACCTTCACCGGCCGCCTTACCGAGGAGATGTTCGACGCGGTCTGGCGGCGCGCCCGCTCCCACGTAGGTTGATCATCCGGCTTCCTCCGACCCTCATCCGGATGACCGAACGCCATGCAACGTCGTGATTTTCTCAAGACCGCCGCCGCCGCATCGGGAGCTCTCGCCACCGGCGCGAGCTCCCTCTCCGCCGAAGACCGACTCTCCGCCCCCGGCATACACACCGGTTCGCGGGCGCGACCCATCGTACTGTCGGACCTGAGTGGCATCGGGTATACCAACGGTGGTCCCGAGAGCGCGGTCGAGCGGGCGTTCAGGGGGATCACCGAAGGCGAGGACGTTCTCGACGCGCTGATCGCCGGCGTCAACATCCCCGAGAACGATCCCACCGAGAGCGGCATCGGGTTCGGCGGCCTCCCCAACGCCGACGGAAATGTGCAGCTCGACTCCTGCTGCATGCACGGCCCCCGGAAGTGGGCCGGCGGCGTCGCCGCGATCGAGGGCGTGAAGACGCCGTCCAGGGTCGCCCGCGCAGTCGCCGAGCTCACCGACCACCACCTGATCACCGGTGAGGGGGCGCGTGAGTTCGCACGCTCGCTCGGCTTCGAGATCCACGACGATCTGAACACCGACAACAGCCGCCGGCTCTGGCTCGAATGGCAACGGCGTGTCGATCCCGGCCACTGGCTCGATCCGAATGCGCGACTCCAGGGTCAGGGACGCCCGGGCGAGGAGACCGACCCCGACGTGATCCGACGGAATTCCGGCGGGGACGACAGCGATGACGGCGCCACGGCCCAGCTCGACCGCGGAGGTACTCCGCTCACCCCGGTCCAGATGCGACTCCGGGCCGACGCCTACCTCGCCGCCGGGCTCGGCATGGTCGAGGAAGGACTCATCCCCGCCCACTCCTTCTGGGGCACGATCAACTGCAACGGCGTGAGCGCCGACGGGGACATCTGCGGAGTGACGACCACCAGCGGTCTCGCCTGGAAGATCCCGGGCCGGGTCGGAGACTCGCCGATTCTCGGTGCCGGACTGTACGTCGACAACGACGTGGGTGCCGCCGGCTCGACCGGGCGAGGCGAGGCGAACCTCTACAACCTCTCCTCGTTCATGATCGTCGAGTTCATGCGCCAGGGGATGGCGCCGAAGGACGCCGGCATGGCGATGCTCGAGCGGATCCGCGCGAACAACGTCGAGCCGCGTCTGCAGCGCGAGGACGGAGAGCCGAGCTTCGACGTCCGCTTCTTCATCGTGAACAAGGCGGGCGACCACGCCGGCGTGGCGATGTACGGCACCGCGGAGAACCGCTTCGCCGTGTGTGACGAGAATGGGGCGAGGGAGGAGACCCTCGAGGGGCTGCTCGAGGGCTGAATTCGGCGGCGGCCGTCAGCATTCGGACGGCCGCCCGAGGAAGGGGGCCGTCCAACGACGGATCCTACCCGTTCGCCGCGGATTCGCCGGCCGTCCGGCCCGTGGACCACGCCCAGAGGAAGTTGTGGCCGCCGATGGGTCCGAAGGCGTCCAGCACCTCGCCGCACAGATACAGTCCGGGCACGACGCGGCTCTCCAGCGTCCGCGTGTCGACCTGGTCGAGCCGCACGCCGCCCCCGGTCACCTCCGCCTTCCTGTACCCCTCGTCCCCTGTCCACGGCAGGGGGTAGCGCGTCAGCAGTTCGACGAGCCTGAGTCGATCCTCGCGACGGATCCGGGCGCGCGACGTGTCCCACGGCACATTCGCCTCCGCTGCGATGGCGCGGGCGAGTCGATTCGGCAGGCGTTCCCCGAGCAGCGTACCCAGCTGTCCGGCACCTTCCTGGAGATCGGCGTCCCACCGCTCGTGGGAGACGCCTCCCCACCGCACGGTGATCCCCTCGTGCTCATCGGGATGTCGGGTGGCCGCATGTGACGCGTTCAGGACGGCCGGGCCGCTGTACCCTCGATGGGTGAAGAGGAACGATCCCTCGACGTCGATCTCGGCCGACCCGTTCGAGCGGAGTTCGACGTCGAGGGTGACGCCGGCCAGCTCCGCATGGACGGGCGGGTCGGCCAGGAGCGGAGTCAGCGCCGGATAGGTGGGGGCGAGTTCATGCCCCGTGGAGGCGGTCCAGCGCAGTCCGTCGCCATCGGATCCGGTAGCGGGGACCGACAGACCCCCGGTCGCGACGACGACCGCATCGAACTCCTCCGCGCCCCCGCCCTCCACCGAAAGGCGCCATCGACCCCGCTCGGGAGCGATGTCGACCACCTGTGCGCCGAAGCGAATCTCGCCCGCCGCCGCCCGCACCGCCTCGACGAGGCGATCCCGGACCACCCGCGCCTTGTCGGCCACCGGAAACAGCTTGTCGAACTCCGGCTCGTGCTTGAGAGCGATCCCGAGGTCGAACTCGAAGAAGTCCCGCTGTTCCTCGAGCGGCCAGGCGCGCAGCATCCTGCGGAGGGAGTTCGGCGAGGAGTCGGTCACGTACCGTTCGGGGCGGAAGGTCCCCGGAAGCACGTTGCAGCGCCCTCCCCCGCTGATCAGGATCTTGCGACCGCCGTCCTTCGTACGTTCGAACAGGACCGTGTGCGCCCCCGCCCGCGCCGCGTGGATCGCGGCGCACAGACCCGCCGCTCCTCCACCCACGATTCCGACCCGTCGTTGCCGTTCAGTCATGTCGAAACCCTAACGTACCGGGCCGGTGCCGACACACCCCGGGGGCTGACGGCGAAGCGCGGTACGGACATGTTCAACGGCATGTGGCTCTCCCTGCTCCAGGTCGGCGTCGGGCTCGTGCTGCTCACCTTCGGCGCGAACCGACTCGTGTTCGGCGCGGCCTCTCTCGGCCGACGCCTCGGACTTTCGTCCATCGTGATCGGACTCACCGTTCTCGCGACGGGTACGTCCGCTCCGGAGGTCGCCGTGTCGATACAGGCGTCACTCTCCGGCCGTGGCGAGGTCGCGGTCGGGAACGTCATCGGCTCCAACATCTTCAACGTGCTGATGGTGCTGGGCCTCTCCGCGCTCGCCGGCGCCCTGGTCGTGCAGAGGCAGCTGGTCCGGCTCGATCTCCCGGTGATGCTCGGTGTCGCCACTCTGCCGCTCCTGCTCGGTCTGGACGGAAGGCTCTCGGAGACGGAGGGCTTCCTGCTTCTGGCGCTCCTCGTCGCCTACGTGGCCGTGCTCGTGTGGAGTACGCGGGGCGATGCCGCGCTGGAGACGCCGGTGCCCCCGCTGTCCTGGGGCAGGACGGCGCTGTACCTGGTAATGGGTGGAGCGGGCCTCGTGCTCGGTGCCAACCTCCTGGTCGGCGGAGCCTCTGAGATCGCCCGCGGCTTCGGCGTAAGCGAGCTCGTGATCGGCCTCACACTCGTGGCCGTGGGGACGTCGCTGCCGGAACTCGCCACGTCGGTGGTCGCCGCACGTCAGGGTGAGCGCGACATGGCCGTCGGCAACGTGATCGGGTCGAACATCTTCAACGTCCTCGCCGTGCTCGGGGCCGGAGCGGCCGTCGGCGAACTGCCGGTGGCGCCCGGAGTGATCAACTTCGATCTGCCCGTGATGATCGCGGTGAGCTTCGCCTGTGTGCCCGTGTTCTGGACCGGGTGTCGGATCGCCCGGGCCGAAGGCGCCGTCCTGGTCGCGTACTACGTGCTGTACCTGTCCTACCTGCTGCTCACCGCGACCTCACACCACCTGGAAGACGACTTTCGCTTCGCGGTGCTCACCTTCGTGATTCCGCTGACCATCCTCGCCGCGGCCCTCGCCTGGTTCACCGCCCGAACGGTGGACCGGGACTCGGCGAGCGAACCGGATCCCGAACCCTCTGCAGCAGAAGGCCCCCGATGAGGAAGAAGGCGGTGATGGCCAGCACCGCCAGGCGCTGATTCCCGCCGGTACCGCGGGACACGAGACCGAAGACCAGCGGTCCGATGATCGAGGATGCCTTCCCGCAGAGTGCGTAGAACCCGAACATCTCGGCCTCCTTTCCCCGGGGAATGAGGGCCGACATGTAGCTTCGGCTGGCTGCCTGGATCGAGCCCAGGTTGAACCCGGCCAGCAGAGCGATCACCCAGAACTGGCCCTTCGTCTCGACGAAGAAGGCCAGCACCCCGAGCACGAACCATGCGCAGAGGGTGAGCGTGATCACGCGCCGCGGGCCCCATCGGTCGGTCGGCCCCGCGAGTGCGAAGGCTCCCGCGAGCGCGGACAGCTGCACCACCAGGAAGAGGAGGATCAGCTCGGTACCCTCGAAGCCGAGCGTCGTCGCCGCGAAGATCGAGGCGAACCAGATGACGGTGAGCACCCCGTCGATGTAGACGAAGAAGGCGATCAGGAAGCGGCGAAGATCCTCGGCACCCCATACGTCCCGCACGATCGCGCGGAACCCGGTCAGACCGGCCACGGCGGCCTCCCGGAGCGACTCGCCCCGCCCCCGGTCGTCCGGCAGAAAGATGAATGCGGGGAGGCTGAAGAGGAGGAAGAAGGCCGCGACCGTGAGCCACAGCAGGTCGAACGCCTCCGCCGATACGAGGGGCAGGGCGATCCCGAGTCCAACGGCGGAGCCCGCGTACCCGACCGCGAAGCCGAGGCCGGAGACCCGACCCTGGCGTTCGCGGGGGGCGATGTCCGGCAGGTAGGCGTTGTAGAAGACCATCGCACCCTCGAAACCGATGTTCGCCGCGACCGCGAGAAGGAAGCCCTGCACCACCATGCCGGGCTCCAGCAGTCCGAAGGCGGAGACACAGGCCACGCACAGAAGCGTGTAGGCGGCCATGAACTGCTTTCGCAGGCCCGCCCTGTCGGCGATCGCGCCGAAAAGCGGCGACGTCACGGCCACGAACAGCACGGAGACGGACCCGACGGCCCCCCACCATGCATCCCCGCGGCCCGCGTCGGCGCCCGTGTTGCCGACGATGACGTTCGCGTAGTAGACACCGAACACCGTCGCCGTGACGACCGCCGGGTACACCGAGTTCGCGAAGTCGTAGCTCGCCCAGGCGGCGACATGCCTGCGGTTCATCGGCGGAGTGGAGGGAGGATTCGGGATTCGAAGACCACCGGAGGGTACTCCGCCCCCCCCTTCCCCGAAAGCGTGACCCGTCGTGTTTGTTGCGCCCTGCTCCGGGCGCGGCGACTCTTGGAAAATCGCGCGCCTTCGCCCGCTACCCGCACATCGTGACGAGCAGTTCATGAATCGCATCGACGGCCGGACCGTTCTCGTCACCGGCGCCACCGCAGGCATAGGGGAGGCGTGCGCACGACGCTTCGCCAGCGAGGGTGCGCGTCTCGTCCTCCTCGGCCGACGCGTCGAACGGCTGGAAGCACTCGCGGCGGAGCTCCGTGACCAGTACGGCAGCGATACGAGGGTCGCCGCCCTGGACGTGCGTGACCGCGCCGGCGTCGAGTCGCTGCGGGACGACCTCGCCTCCGAGGGCTTCACGCCGGACGTGATCGTCAACAACGCGGGCAAGGCCCGCGGTCTCGATCGGGTTCACGAGGGCGACCCCGACGACTGGGACGAGATGATCGACACGAACCTCAAGGGCCTGCTCTGGGTGACGAGGGCCTTCCTGCCGGCGATGGTCGAAGCCGACCGGGGACATGTGGTGAACATCGGCAGTTCGGCGGGTCGCTGGACCTACCCGAAGGGCAACGTCTACGCGGCGACGAAGTTCGGTGTCAAGGCACTCACCGAAGGCATCAACATCGATCTGCTGGGCACACGCGTTCGAGTCTCGAGCGTCGATCCGGGACTCGTGGAGACGGAGTTCAGCGAGGTACGCTTCCACGGTGACACCGACCGGGCGAAGACCGTCTACGAGGGGTACGAGCCACTCCGGGCCGAGGATGTGGCGGATGCCGTCGCATATGTGGTGAACGCACCCGAACACGTCGACGTCTTCAACCTCGTTCTCCTTCCGACCGACCAGCGTCACTCGATGCTCGTGCACCGAGACGACGCGTGAAGGAAAAGACGTCTCCGGGCGTCGTCGTCTTCGCCCTCTGGCTGCTCGTCTTCTCGTCGGCCAGCCAGATCATGATCATCTCGCCCATTCTGCCTCGAATCGGCGAGGAACTGCAGATCAGCGATGCGGTGCTGGGCACGCTCGTGTCCGCCTACGCGCTCATGGTGGGGATCTTCGCGATCATCTCGGGGCCCATCTCCGACAAGATCGGTCGACGTCAGATTCTGCTCTGGGGCACGGGCGTCATGACCCTGGCGCTCCTCCTGCACTCCTTCGTGGTCGACTACTGGTCGTTTCTCGCGGTACGGGTGTTCGCGGGTGTGGCCGGGGGCATTCTGAGTGGTGCCGCCGTGTCCTACGTCGGCGACTACTTTCCGTACAATCGAAGGGGGTGGGCGACAGGCTGGATCATGAGCGGCTCCGCCTTCGGTCAGATCATCGGGATTCCACTGGGAATCGTGCTGGCGGGCGAATACGGCTTCAAGACGCCCTTCGCCGTCTTCGCCGTTACGATGGCGGGCGCCTTTCTTCTGATCCTGGCGAAGGTACCGCAGCCGGACGTCGCGCTCTCCAAGGATCGCGTCACGGTCGGGAATGCCTTCCGCAACTACATGGCGATGCTCCGACGCCCCGAGATCGCGTGGGCATCCGTCGCCTTCTTCATGATGTTTCTCGGCGTCTCCCTCTACGTCGTGTACCTGCCCACCTGGCTCGAGCGCGATCTCGGCGCGGCACCCAACGCCATCGCCGTCCTCTTCCTGGTGGGCGGAATCGCCAACGTCATCAGCGGGCCGCAGGCCGGGAAGCTGTCGGACCGGATCGGACGCAAGGGGATCATTCTCGCATCGTGCGTCGGCCTCTTCGTGGTGATGGGGCTCACCACGGTGATCGTCACCGAATTCTGGATCGCCTACCCCATGTTCTTCATGGCGATGGTCCTCGTGGCGATGCGAATTTCGCCCTTCTCCGCACTCCTCACCGCACTCGTCGACGACGGCCGCCGCGGCTCCCTCATGAGCCTCTCGGTGGCGCTCGGGCAGGTCGGGTTCGCGGTCGGCGCCGGCCTGGCCGGGTGGCTCTACGATGTGGCCGGGTACTGGAGCAACACCGTCCTCGGGGCCTTTTCCGTGCTCGCCATGGGCATCATCGTCTGGACCGCGCTCCCCGAACCGAAGGGCGACGTCGGATCGCCGGTCGGACCCGAACCTGCGCCCGCCGGCGAGGTATGAGATAGCATGAATCCCGAATCTCCCGAACGGTCCCTTCGTGTCCTCGTCGTGGAAGACGCCGTCGATCAGGCCTTGCTGGTGCGGTCGATTCTGGAGGCCAGAGGACACGTCGTCCGGACCGCACAGGATGGCCGGACCGCCCTCGACCTCTGGGACGCGGAGTCCTTCGACGCCGTGGTGACCGACCTGAACCTGCCGGGGATGGACGGAGTCGAGTTGAGCCGGGAGCTCAAGACGCCGGAGCGCAGCGCGTTCGTGATCGCGATCACGGCCTACGAAGAGGGTGAGTACCTCGACGCGGCGCGACGGGCGGGCGTGGACCACGTGCTCCTCAAACCCTTCGACCCGGAAGACTTCGTCGCGCGCCTGGAAGGGTCGACGGCGGAGGAACCGGTCCGGAAGCCCTCCGGTCTCACCGTCCTCGCGGTCGCCGCGCGGCCCGGGGACGCGGTGTTCGGATGTGGCGGAACCCTCGCCCGTCACCGACAGCTCGGTGACGAAGTCCTGGTCTTCGTGGCGTCGAGCGGCCCGCGGGGTGGCGCGGCGGTGGCCTGTGACCGGAAGGCGGCCGAGGTACTGGACGTCGGGATTCGATTCGCCGAGTCGGGCGACGACTCCGCAGTGGACATCGAGGGAGCGCTGAACGAGGTGGTCGGAGACCTCGATCCGGACATCGTCTACCTGCCGGTCGCCGCCGACTACGGGGCGGGACGCCGCGATACGCACCTCCAGGCGATGGCCGCGACCCGGAGTGCCGGCCGCGTGCTCGGCTACCTCACCCCCTCCTCCACACTCGACTTCGCCCCCGACACGCTGAAGATCGTGACCCCCCAGATGCCCGCCAAGCTCGAGGCCGTGCGGGCCTTCGGCGAGCTGGGCGACCCCGCACTCACCGTCCGTTTCGTGAAGGCGGCGGCGCGATGGTGGGGGCGCAGTTCCGGCTTCGCGGAGGTCGAGCCGTTCGAACAGATCCGCAGGTAGAGGGGTGATGCACGACCTCACCCCCCTCGCCCCCTCCGGCGATCCTTCCCTACCTTATCGGGTCCACCGCGGGTCGTCCGATCGGGGCGCCCGCACCCACGCCGACACGGAGGCCCCGTGGCCGCTGCACCGCATCTCGAGTTCGAGCGTGACATCATCGACCTGCAGGAGCAGATCGCGAAGCTCGAAGGCGATGCCCGCCGGAAGGGCATCGACGTCGGCGAGGAGGTCGAAGTCCTGCGCCTCAAGCTCGGGCGCCTGCGTGACGAGACGTATCGCAACCTGAAACCCATCGAGCAGGTCCAGGTCGCGCGTCACCCGCGCCGCCCCTACACCCTCGACTACCTCGAGCGGACCTTCACCGATTTCGTGGAGCTGCACGGCGATCGGGCGTTCCGCGACGACGAGGCCATCGTCGGGGGATGGGCGAGGCTCGACGGGCGGACGGTCATGGTGATCGGCCACCAGAAGGGCCGGGACATGAAGGAGAACCTGCGTCGCAACTTCGGAATGCCGCATCCCGAGGGGTACCGGAAGGCGCTTCGCCTCATGCGGCTGGCCGAAAAGTTCGGCCGTCCGATCATCACCCTGATCGACACCCCCGGGGCCTATCCCGGACTCGGTGCGGAGGAGCGGGGTCAGGCCGAGGCCATCGCGATGAATCTCCGGGAGATGGCGCGCCTCCGCGTCCCCACGATCTCCGTGGTGATCGGCGAGGGTGGATCCGGGGGTGCGCTCGCGCTGGGGGTGACCGATCGCATCGTGATGCTCGAGCACTCCACCTACTCGGTGATCTCGCCGGAGGGGTGCGCCGCGATCCTGTGGCGGTCCGCCGAACACCGGGAGAAGGCCGCGACCGCCCTGAAGCTGACCTCCTCGAATCTGAAGGCCCTCGGCGTCGCCGACGTCATCGTGGAGGAGCCGTCGGGTGGCGCGCACGCCGACTGGGAGGCGACAGCCGACGTTTTGCGCACTACCCTGACCGCGGCTCTGAGGGAACTCGACCGGCTCGATTCCGACGAGCTGCGCGGCGAGCGCTGGGCGAAGTTCGAGGCGATCGGGTCCTGGCGCGGTGAGGACGCGCCGCAGACCTGATGCACGGATTCGCGGAAGTCGTCTTCAAGTCCACCAGGAAGGACTACTTCACCTTCGGTGAGCTGGACCTCGTGCCGGGCGACCGGGTCATGGTCGAGGCTGATCGGGGGGAGGATCTCGGAGAGGTCGCCGCCGTCGGGAGGATCGCCGAGCGCAAGTGCTCCTCGTCGGGCGGGTGCGCGACACCGGTGCCGGAAAAGCGGGTCCTGCGGGTGGCGAACGAGTCCGACGAGGAGCGGCTCGCCCGACTCCGTGCCGAGGAGGAGAACGTTCGCCTCCGGGCGAAGGAGATCGTGGGGCGGCACGCCCTCAAGATGAAGGTGACCGAAGCCGAGTGGCAGGCCGACCGCAACAAGCTGATCCTGTACTTCACCGCCGACCGACGCGTCGACTTCCGTGAACTCGTCCGGGATCTCGCACGAGCGTTCAGAACCCGCATCGAACTCAAGCAGATCGGCGTGCGCGACGAGGCGGCGCTGCTCGGCGGGATGGGGCGATGTGGCCGGGAGCTCTGCTGCTCCACCTGGCTGCCGGAGCTCAAGCCCGTCAGCCTCCAGCTCGCCAAGGACCAGAACCTCTCTCTGAATCCCGCCCAGATCTCGGGCTGCTGCGGCCGCCTGATGTGCTGCCTCATGTACGAGCATCGGACCTACGTCGAAGCGAGGCGACGATTCCCGCGCGAGGGCAAGACGCTGCGGACCTCCCGGGGGGAGGAGCAGGTGATCGCGGTCGACATTCTCCAGGAACGTGTCACCCTCCGCGACGACGAGGGCGAGCGCCGGACCCTCCATCTGGACGAGTTGAAGGGTGAAGTGTCCGGTGGTCCCCGACCGGGGCGACCGGGCGATGCATGACCTATCGGAGCAGATCCGCATGACCGAACGCCGGTACCTCACGACACCCATCTACTACGCCAGTGGCGAGCCGCACATCGGACACGCCTACACGACCATCCTGGCCGACGCGCTCGCGCGATTCGACCGCCAGGCCGGGCGGGATGTGCTCTTCCTGACCGGAACCGACGAACATGGGCAGAAGATCCAGGAGGAGGCGGGTCGCCGTGGCGTCGAGCCCATCCAGCTCTGCAACGAGATGGCCGAGCGATTCCGCGACGCCTGGGACCTTCTCGACATCGGCTACGACCGCTTCATCCGGACCACCGAGGAGGAGCACATCCGGATCGTGCAGGCGTTCGTGCAGCGCCTCCACGACCGCGGCCACATCTACGCCGGCGAGTACTCCGGCTGGTACAGCGTCAGCCAGGAGAGATACTTCACCGAGAAGGAGATCGGGCCGGATCGCGTCGATCCGATTTCGGGCAAGCCGGTAGAGTGGGTCGAGGAGGAGAACTGGTTCTTCCGGATGAGCGACTTCCAGGAGGATCTCATCCGCCACATCGAGGAGAACCCCGACTGGATCGTGCCCGAGGTCCGGAGGAACGAGATCCTCGGCTTCCTGCAGCAGCCCCTGGGCGACCTCTCCATCTCCCGACCGAAACGGCGCCTCCGGTGGGGCGTCGAGCTTCCGTTCGCTTCAGAGCACGTCGCCTACGTGTGGGTGGACGCGCTCATCAACTACCTCACCGCCTCGGGCGCGGTCGCCGCGGACACGGCGCCCGACGACCCTGCGTGGGACGACGTCTCGGATTCCTGGTGGCCCGCGGATCTCCACCTGATCGGGAAGGATATCCTCACCACCCACGCGGTCTACTGGCCGACGCTCCTCATGGGGGCCGGGCTCCCGCTTCCCAGACAGCTGCTCGCCCACGGGTGGTGGGTCGTGGGCGATACCAAGATGTCCAAGTCGCTCGGCAACGTCATCGATCCGCTCAAGCTCCGCGACGACTACGGGGCGGACGCTCTGCGCTGGTATCTCCTGCGGGAGATGCCCACCGGTCAGGACGCGTCGTACACGCCGGAACGGTTCGACATCCGGTACGAGGAGCTTGCCAACGTGCTCGGGAACCTCGCCTCCCGCACGCTCGGCATGACCGCCAAGTACCGTGACGGGGTCGTCCCCTCGGCGCCGGGGGAGGGACTCGACGACGAGGTCTCCACCACCTACGAGGCCGTCGAGGCGGCACTCGCCTCGTATCGCGTCAACGAGGCCCTCGGTGCGGCGATGGACTTCGCCCGCGCGGCCAACGGCTACGTCGAATCGCGGGAGCCGTGGGCGCAGTCGAAAGACCCCGGCCTGGCGGAGCAGCTGGACGAGACGCTCACCACGCTCGTTCGTGCGCTCGTCGTGCTGGCCGCCCTGTTCGAGCCGGTCTGTGTCCAGAAGATGCGTGAGCTGGCGGGTCGCCTCGGACTCGATCGTGTCCCCACCCTCCGGGAGGCGAGGGCGATCGATATGAGGGGGCGCTCCGTCGAGAAGGGCGACCCGCTGTTTCCACGTCTCGACCGGTGACGTTCCGGGAACCAGGTGTGCCCCTCTGGTGTCCCCCCCTTCCGGACCTTCGGAAACGCGGTTGGGACGAAAGCAGGACGCGTTGACACCATTTCCGGGTCTCGGCTAGCTTTTCAGGTTGAGCAAGACAGCTCGGCCATCACCACTTCCGACGTCCCGCAGGGGGCAGCGTGAGCCAGAATCCATGGACGCTTCTCGTCGTGCGCGACGAGACCGACCCGATCCGACAGATCGAGGTGTCGTCGGGGCGTATCCGTCGGTGGGCTCTCGGAATCGGGGCAACGCTGTTCGGCATCTTCGCTCTGGCCGCCTGGATCGGAGCTGGAGGCATTCCTCGGACGGAGGCTCGGTCGGTCCGAGCTCAGAACGAGCTGCTGACCGAAGAGATCGTCGAACTTCGAGAGCGCATCGCCGGATTCGAGGGCACGCTCGAGGAGCTTTCCGAGCGCGATCGCCAGATGCGGGCCCTCGCAGGCCTCCGGGGAATCGACGCCCAGATTCTCGAGGTCGGCATCGGTGGTCCCGGCCTCTCCACCCCCGAATCGACGCCCCTCTGGGACGTCGCTCCCGAGGCCGCCTCCGAGACCTTCGCCGCCGCGTGGGACCTCTCCGCTCTCGAGCGACGCGCCCGGCTTCTCTCCCAGAGCTTCGACGCCGTCGGCGACTCGATGAGGGCTCACCGGGAACTCCTCGAGTCGACCCCCTCGATCCTCCCCACATCGGGGTATCTGAGCAGTCGCTTCTCGAACTCCCGTCTGCATCCGATTCACGGGCGAGAGCTCCCGCACGAGGGGGTGGACATCTCCGCTCCCAAGGGCACGCCGATTCTTGCCGCCGCGAAGGGAACCGTGATCCGCGCGGGGTGGGTCGCCGGCTACGGACAGATGGTCGAGGTGGATCACGGCTTCGGGTACACCACGCGGTACGGACACGCATCCGAACTGCTCGTCCGAGTGGGTCAGGAGGTGCAGCGCGGTGCGATGATCGCCCGAGTGGGAGCGACCGGAATCGCGACCTCGTCACACCTCCACTACGAGGTACGCGTGGACGGCGAGGCCCGGAACCCGATGAACTTCGTGCTCCCGGAGGTCGTCCCCTGACCTGGTACCGGGTTCGACGTGTCCTGATCTCGGGTGCCCTCGTGGCACCCTTTTTCGTATTCTCGGCCGTCGTACTCCCGGTGGAGGGGCAGGATGCGTCCTCCTCGGAGACGCCCGGGTCGTCGGCCATCTCGGGTGCGGCATCCGACCCGCTCATCCCCGTCCCGATCGCGGCCGGGCCCGGATCGCCGCGGATCCTTCGGCTTCCGCACGGCGGGTCCCCGATCGTGGCTCTCCGCCTGTTCGTGCCGCTCGACGAGGCGGCCTCCGAGGCGGGGGGTGGCTGGATCATCGCGCGCCTTGCCGAACTCCGTATCGCCGAGGCGTCCCGGCGTCTGGGTGCGGCCGTTTCCGTGCGGAGGACCCCCGAGGGGATTTCGTACGCCGTGGCCGGGCCCCGAACCGACTTCGACTACCTGGCGTACATCCTGCGCCTGGCGGCCGCCGAACCCGATGCGTCCCTCGTGACGGACGTGCGTCGCGAGCTCGAGGGCGCTCTGGACGGCCTTCTCGAGACGGGTCCCGGTCAGGTCGAGTTGGAACTCCGCCTCCGTACGGGAACCGGGCCACCGGTCGCGGGCACCCCGGGCAGCATACCGCGTCTCTCGGCCGCCGCGGTTCTCGGCCTCTGGAGCCGCACGCACCGACCGGAACGTGCGACCCTCCTGGTGTCGGGGGGCGTCGAACGTCCGCTCCTGCTCGCTTCACTCACCGAGATCGGCGCGTTGGACGGCGTGGCCCCGGTACGTCCCGGCGGACCGCCGCCCACCGAACCGCCAGCCCCCGATCTCCAGCTGATCCGCCGCTTTACCGGACGGGCCTGGAGCGGCCTCCGAGCGACCGATCCCGCGGCCCCCGTGCTGGCACGTCTCGCGGCGGAGGCGCTGCGCACGGCCCCGGGCGACTTCGAGGCCCGCGTGCTCCTCTGGGATGCCGGCTCGGGCCCGGTCCTCGCCGCGACCGGTGTCGCCTTCCCTGCCCGGTTCGAGGCACTCGCCGGCGCCCTCGACGGCCTGCTTTCCGCGGCTGCCGAACTCGCCCGGGGCGACGCGTTCACCCGGGCGGTGGCGGAGGTGCGCCGAGAGTGGCTGCTGGGTCTGGGCGACCCGCTCGGGCGGCTCCAGATTGTGGGTTCCGCGATCGAGGGTGATGACGGACTGGATGCGGCACGCCGTCGCATGGACGCCCTCGACGCTCTCACCCCCGCACGCGTTCTGGAGGCCATCGACGGGCTCCGCGGTACAGCCGCCAGGGTCACGGTCCGATGACGCCTCCGGCGACGCACCGCTGGCGCTCGGCCGCCCTCCTCTGTGCCCTGGTCGCCATCGCATCGCGGGGTGGAGCCGTGTCGGCCCAGACCACGACCGGGTACGACGGCTACCGTCTGGACCACGTCGACTCGTCCGCCGTTCTGGTGGCCACGACCCTCGCGGTGCCGTCCGGGTCGGCCGACGATCCACTCGGTCTGGAAGGTCTCACCCACGCCGTGGCGGAGGCCCATCGGATCGCCCTCGAGCGGATTCCGGGAGTGCTCAGCGTGGACGCCGGGGTTCTCAGGTCGCGGGTGTCCTGGACCGTCCTGTCCACCCCCTCCGCCGCGGACGCCGTGCTCCGGAGCTTGACGGCGGTGGACATCATGCTCGACGGCCTCCCGACGGCCATCGAGGAGGCCCGCCGGCGGCTGGCGTTCACCGCGACGACCCCTGCGGTCGACGTCGATACCGAGGCCGCCGGGCTGTTCGGCGGATTCGGCTCCCCATGGAGCCGTCCGATCAGGGGAACGTCGGAGACGGTTGCCGACGTCGATGCCGAAGCAGCCCGCGAGCGCTGGTCCGATCTCCTCGGCCGGCGGGCCGCACTGGTCCGGGTGGGCCCGCCCGATGCCGGCCTCGATCCGGCCTCGATGTCGACCGCCCCGCGTCCGGAGGTCCCGCGGGCGCAGGAAGCCGAGCCTGCCGCGCCGGCGCTCGCCTGGACCACGCCGGATCGCCTCCGAGTCACCCGCGACGTCACCAACGTCTGGATCGTCGCCGCCTTCCCGATCCCCTCCGATCTCGACCGCACGACTCGGGACCACCTGCTCCACCGGATCGAGGAGATACTCAACCCGGTGCCCGGTGCCCCGGGCACGATCGGAGCCGGGGCCGAGGTGGCCCGGGTTCCCACCGGGGACGTCCTGGTGGTCCGGGTCACTGCGCTTCCATTCGGTGCGGCCCGGTGGGAGGATCGGATCTCCTCGCTCCCGACGGACATCACGCCACCCTTCGACCCGGAGTTCTTCCGCTGGGAGCGGAGACGCTTTCGGGCTCACCTGCTCCTCCGCGACGCGCGCGCCGGCGAGCGGGCGCTTCGCATCGCCCACGACCTGCTCGAAACCGGTGCCGTACGCGTGCTCGAGGAGGACGCCTGGGAGCTCGCGCCCGACGACCTCTCCAATGCCGCCGAACGCCTCGGACCACCTCGGATCCTGGTGTTCGGACCCGACATCGGGGCGGGTGGGTGACCACCGTGAGCTTGTCGTGGGTCGCGACCACCTGTACTCTTGTCCGCTCTGCCACTTCCACTTTCAGGAGCAGTCAGCGAATGAGGCGCAGCTTCCTCTCACTTCTGGCCGGGACCCTCTTCCTCGCGGCATGCGGGCCGGCCGAGGTCGTCGTTTCCGTCGAGATCCAGACCGCGGAGGGCGAACCCCGCCCCGTCGGCGATCTGGAGGTCCAGCTCATTCCCTTCGATCGCGACCAGGTCTTCGACTCGCTCGAAGCGGCGTACGGGACGCCCGAGCCGGAGATCCCGGCCGACGTCCTGGAGGCCCAGCAGGCCATCGCGGAGGCGCAGGCCGAGTGGCAGCTGCAGCTCCAGCGGGAGGGCGAGCTCCGACAGCAGCTGCAGGATGTCGTGTCCGAGCTCGAGGGGCTGAACCGGGGCATGGCGCGATACCGGGAGTTGTTCGACCAGGAGGGCCAGCTTCGGCGTGAGTTCGAAGCCGCGAGTGCCGCCGCGGAGGCCGCCTTCCAGGAGTTCACCGATCTCCAGGCGGCCAACATCGCGGCGGCGGACTCGATCCGGATCGTCCGTGAGGCGTGGGCGAACGACGCCTTCGCGGAGGTCGACATCGCCTTCACGCAGCGCTTCGACGCGACCGGCCTCGAAACAGCGGTCGACACCACGGACGCCAGCGGTGTGGCGCGACTCGCGGTCGCACCCGGTACCTACTGGGTCTATGCACGATTCGAGCGCGCGAACGACGAGTTGTACTGGAACGAGATGGTCGAGATCACCGGGGGCGAGCCCTTCGTGATCACGCTCGACATGGACAACGCCGAGACGCGGCCGCTGCTCTGACGCGACACTTCTCGGAGTCTTCGACACCCCGGTCGCCGTCGGCGGCCGGGGTGTTCGTATATTGAGGAGGCTCCACCTGCCTCCGACCCCCCGCGCATGTCCGACACATCCGTACGCCGATCGCCCCTGCTGACGGTCGATTCCGACGGGATCGCCTGGATCACCTTCGCCGACCCGGATCGCCGGGTGAACGTCCTGGACGAGGATGTCATGGCGCGCCTGGCGGCTCACGTCGACGACGTCGCGGCACGGGCCGCGGAGATCACCGCCGTCGTCTTCTGGTCCGGGAAGCCGGACAGCTTCATCGCGGGTGCGGACATCGAGGCCATCGGACACCTCGAGGGCCCCGAGGATGCAGAGGAGAAGTCCCAGCTCGGTCAGGCGATCTTTCTCCAGGTCGAGAAGCTTCCCGTCCCGACGATCTGTGCCGTGCACGGGGTCTGTCTCGGCGGGGGGGTCGAACTCGCGCTCGCCTGCCGGTACCGTGTGGCATCGACCCATGAGAAGACGAAGTTCGGTCTGCCCGAGGTGCAGCTCGGGCTCCTGCCCGGTTGGGGCGGCACCACGCGCCTTCCGCGGCTGGTCGGACTCCAGGGCGCGCTGGACCTGATTCTGACCGGGAAGAACATCTCTGCCTCCCGGGCCGAACGGATCGGGCTGGTCTCCCGGACCTTTCCGCCGGAGGGATTTCGCGAGTCCGTCCGTGACTTCGCGCGCGGCGCCGCCGATCTCCCGGCGGGTGCGTCCCGTCCGACGCAGGGGCTTCGCGATCGTCTGCTCGAGGGCAATCCGATCGGACGAGGTATCGTATTCCGGACGGCGCGGTCCAACGTGCTCGAGAAGACGGGCGGGAACTACCCCGCGCCCCTCAGGATTCTCGACGTCCTTCGGGCGACCTTTCCCGGTCCGCTCGACGAGGCGTTCGCTCGCGAAGCCCGCGCCTTCGGGGAGCTGGCCGCGACCTCCGTCCACGGCCACCTGCTCCATCTCTTCCATCTTCGGGAGGGTGCCAGGAAGCTTCCTGCCACCTCGGCCGACCCCGACGCCGTGGACCGACTCGGGGTGCTCGGCGCCGGGGTCATGGGGGGTGGGATCGCGCAGCTCGCCGCCGCCAAGGGACTCGAAGTGCGCATGCGAGACATCCGGGACGAAGCGGTGACCGGGGGCCTCGCTCATGCTCGCTCGCTCTTCGGAAAGCGGGTCGAGCGCCGGAAGATGACGAAGGCCGAAGCCGACCGAATGATGGAATCGATCGTGGGGGGGCTCGACCTGCATCTCGTCGCCAACGTCGACGTACTCGTCGAGGCCGTCGTCGAGCGGATGGACGTCAAGAAGCAGGTGCTCGCCGAGGTCGAGGGCGTGATGCGGAGAGATGCGATCATCACGACCAACACGTCGTCCCTCTCGGTCGCGGAGATGGCCGGCGCACTCGATCGACCCGACCGCTTCTGCGGGCTCCACTTCTTCAACCCCGTACATCGGATGCCGCTGGTCGAGATCATCCGCACCTCGCAGACCTCCGAGCGGACCCTGGCGACGGTCCACGCGCTCGCGCTGCGACTGGGGAAGGTCCCGGTCGTCTGCGAGGATGGACCGGGCTTCCTGGTCAACCGGATTCTCGGACCCTACCTGAACGAAGCGGGCCACCTGCTCTCGGAGGGGATCCCGATCGACGCCATCGACGAGGTCGCCGTGGACTTCGGGATGCCGATGGGGCCGATCCGCCTGCTGGACGAGGTCGGGATCGACATCGCGCGACATGCGGGAGAGACGCTCCACGAAGCGTTCGGTGAACGGATGGCGCCCTCGCCTGCGCTGACCGCACTCGAGGGATCGGAGCGGCTCGGGAAGAAGAATGGGAGGGGGTTCTACCGGTACGAGGGGGATCGGGAGCGGGGCATCGACGAGTCGGTCTACGACGAGATCGGCGTGAGTCGTCGGATCGACGGGAACCCCGATGAGATCCGTCGGCGACTCGTCCTCGTCATGGTGAACGAGGCCGTACGGATTCTCGAGGAGGGAATCGTCCGATCGGCGGGAGCGGTGGACCTCGGGATGATCATGGGGACCGGCTTCCCACCCTTTCGCGGTGGACTGCTGCGGTTCGCCGACCAGCAGCATCCTCGGCGTCTGCTGCAGCACCTCCTGGAACTCGAGAGCCGCGTCGGCCCCCGGTTCAGCCCCGCCCCCATGCTCGTCCGTGCGGCGGACGAGAACAGGCTGCTGTACGACCTCTTTCCGGACGACCGCGCGGCCCGATGACGGAGGCTCACCGCGACCTCCCCCCCGGTCTTCCCGTGGAGATCGACTACCGCCGCGCTGGGGGCGAGGCCCTCCTGTATCGACAGTGGCTCGTCCACGCACACTCCGACGGGATCGTGACCCTGCAGGAGTCCACTCCGCTCACGGAAACCAAACGGGTCGGGGGCGAACCGATTCTGGCCCCCGCCTCTCCAGTCGTCTGGTTCACCTTCGAGGGGGCGTGGCACGACATCGGCGCCTTCCACCTCCCGGACGGCAGGTTGACCGGGCACTACGCGAATGTGCTCACACCCGTCCGACTCGAACCCCCGACGGAGGATGGCTGGCGATGGTCGACGATGGACCTGTGCCTCGACGTCTGGAGGTCGCTCGACGGGCAGGTGCGGATCCTCGACGAGGACGACCTGAGGGAGGCGGAGCGGATCGGCGCGGTGAACGACGAGATGGCCGGAAGGGCCCGCGACGAGGCGGCCGAACTCGTCGGGAGGGCCCGAAACGGCGAATGGCCACCCGCCCTCGTCGGCGAGTGGCCACTGGACCGCGCTCGAGACGCGGTATCGCGAGCGGGGGTGGACCTCGGGGCTGTCCCGACGGTCGACGGCGGCTAGGGCCTAGTCCGCCGCCTCGTCCTCCATGCGATGGACGGCGCACAGCCGACTCACGTCGACCCAGGTGCGCGCCAGAATCGCCGGATCCTCCCGGAGCGCGTCGATCAACCGTTCGTGGCCCTCGAGAGCCTCCTCGGGAATCCGCACCACCTCGTGGTGATAGGACCCCTCGTCCACGAAGAGCAGCCGGATCCTGACGTCACTCACTGGCCGCCCTCGTCTCCGGACTCCGCGCCCTGACCGAGCGCCGCGCCGACCGCCTGCTGGATCGACCCGAAGTCGTTTCCGATCCGCTGCGCGGACCCGGATCCGTCCGACACCATCACGGTAGGCGTGCCGCTGACACCGAGGTTGCGGGCGAGCTCGAGGTTCGCCGTGACGACCTCCGCATGGGCGTCGCTCCGCAGGCACGAGGAGAACTCGTCCTCGTCGATGCCGATATCCGCGGCGTACGACTCGAGCCGGCCGAGTGGCGTGCTCGCGGCGAGCGACCACGTCTGCTGGTCCTCGAAGAGTGCCCCATGGTACTCCCAGTACCGTCCCTGGTCACCGGCGCATCGAGCCGCGCGGGACGCCACGAAGGCGTGGGGGTGGGCGTTCAGGATCGGCATGTCGTAGTAGACGAAGGCGACATCCTCGTTGTCCCCGTATGCCAGTTCGATCTGCGGCTTGATCGTCGAGTAGAATCCGGCGCAGGCGGGGCAGCCGTAGTCGCCGAACTCGATGATTCGGATCCGGGCGTCCGGATTCCCCTGGACCGCGGGCTGGGCGACCTGCGCGAGGGTGTTCATGTCGTCCATCCCGTCGAACTCGACGGGGGCGGTCGCCGTACCGGCGGGCGCGCCGGAGCTCATGTTGACGGCGAATGCGCCGATGGCGACGACGAGGACGGCGGCTATGACGATGACGGCACGATTCATGACTTGCCTTCGTTCGAGGGTTGGGGCCGGTCAGCCCGAAGATCGCAGGACACTCGGGCGAGGATCAATGGGGGGTCAGCCGGCGAGCAGGAGATCTCGCGTCGCCGAGGTGTCGGAGAAGTCCGCGACCACGACGTGCGCATCCGCGTCGCGCAACTCCTCCGCGGAGAAGTTGCCGGTGGCCACCCCGACCGTCCTGAGGCCGTGTGCGCGACCGCACTCCACGTCCCGCGGGGTGTCTCCGATCACGACGACGTCCTCCGGCGCGAAGTCCACCCTCCAGCGCTCCCGCGCCCGCTCCAGCGCGATCCCGGGAAGGTCGTTCCGCTCCTCGGAATCGCTGCCGAAGCCCCCGATCTCGAAATGGTCGTGGAGCCCCGGGCCCGTCAGCTTGAGGCGGGCTCCCTCCGCGACGTTCCCGGTGACGAGTCCGAGGGCCACATCCGCTTCCCGCTCCAGGGTATCGACGAGCTCCGCGACACCGGGAAGCACCTCCACCGGCGTCGCCGGCAGACGGCTCTGAAGGCCGACGACATACCGCTCGAAGAGGGAAGGGAGACCGGCATCGATCTCCGGATCCTCCAACCCCGCCAGACGGAGCAGCTCGCGCGCGATCTGTGGATCGGTCTTTCCCGAGAACTCGTGCACTTCGATCGGGCCGGTGGTGCTGTAGGTCGCGACCAGCGCATCGTGAAAGGCGGACTTCGCGGGGCCACCCTGAACGAGGGTGCCGTCGATATCGAAAAGCAGGAGACGTTTCATCGGGAATGATCGAGTTCGATGGGGTTGGAGAGAATCCACGGACGCAGGTTCAGACGACCTGAGGGTACCCGGATCCCGGCGTGGTGGACCTCGACCCGCCATACCCCCCCTGTTGCCGGAGTCCCGACGGTCTCGCCGGGACCTGCGGCCACCCACCCGGTCTCGTCGCCGTCCCGGACGAAACGGATGAGCACGTTTCCCGGTGCACGGTCCGGAACACGGACCATCAGGGAGGTTCGCCCGCTCGCCGAGCCCCGGGCTCCCGGTCGAGCCACCCGACCATCGTCCCCCTCGACCCAGAAGCGAAATCCGTGGGCGCGTTCGGGGAAGCCGAGGGTGACGAACAGCGTCCCGCCACGGAGCGCGGTCGCGACCTGGCGGCGGGCCCTCGAGGGATCGGAGGAGAGTGGCTCCTCCAGTCGGATGTGATTCACGACCGTCCGGAAGAAGGGCGTGTACCCCGGCACCGGTCGGCCACCGATACGGGTCTTCGGGTGATGGTTCAGCCCCCCGGTCAGCGTCATCGGCCCCGCGGTCCGCGCGCTGTCGTACGCCAGGATCGCCGGCGTCGCCGAACGCTCCCGCCAGAACCCGACCAGCGCCTCGTCGAGGCGTCCGACAGGGGCGCCGAAGAGAAGGCTCGCGACATGATATCCCACCCACGGCTCCGCGAGCCGGCTCCGCGCCATCTCGGACACGTCGAACGATTCCCAGGCGTGTACTCCCACCGCGTCGGGCGCTCGCCAGCTCTCGCTCGCACGGGGACTCCTCGGGTGCACCACCGAGATGAATCCGTCGTGGGGATGCACGCGAGCGCCCAGCTGCGAAAGCGGGGCGTCCCACACGCGTGGGAGGGTGTCGACACCGAACACCAGGACACGACCGCGATCGGAGAGGACCATCTCGAGCCCGGGCACGATCAGCGCGTCGCGAATCCACCGGGGATCCATGGCACGGGCATCGAGCGTCCACTCCCCGACGTGATCTCCGAGCACCACGAAATCGAGGTCGGCTCGCTCGGCCGCCTCGCCGACCTCGTCGAGGGTACCGACGGCATCGTGGGATCGGCCGGTATGAACCGAGAGGACGCCGCGAGCGACATGTGGAAGGCGGGCGTCGACCGCGGGACGCTCCAGCCGCTGGACCATCTCGTCGGGCAGGAGGTCCGGATCGGAGCTCCAGCGTGCGCTGAGATACGCAGAAGCGAAATAGACCAGCGAGGTCGCCAGCAGGATGCGAACCGACGTGCGGAGAAGGCGCCTCACCATCGGATCACGGGCCGCCCGCTCCCCGATCCCTCGCCGCCTCGGTCAGCACAGCGCGCGTCAGCGCCTCCTCCAGCGCCACGCGTGCCGCGTCTCCGAGCGACATCACGGCGGCCGAGGACACCTCCTGCTCCTCCTCTGCGGTCGATGCCGCGAACACCACATCGCCGTCGAAGGGCGTGTTCACCGGTCGAATCCTGCGCGGAAGGGCGGTCGCCGCCATCCGGACCACCCGGCGCAGCTCACGCTTCGAAAGTGGTGCGTCGGTGGCGACCACGCACAGGGTCGTGTTCTGCCCCGCCTGTGGCCCCTCCCCCGTCCGCCAGTCGGCGAACTCGCCCTCGGGAGGCGATGAGCGGAGGAATCGGCTCCCGTCCACGAATTCGCCGTCCACTCCCCGACCACCCGCGACGATGGACCCGTCGGCCCCGAGCACGTCGCCGACCGCGTTGACCGCGGCCAGCGCGCCGACCGTCACACCCCCGATCCGTAGCGAAGCCGTCCCGATTCCTCCCGGCATGGGCGTGCCCGCGATCTTGCCGACCGTGGCACCGGTGCCGGCACCGACCCGTCCCTCTTCCACCGGCGCGTCCGTCGCCGACTCGCACGCGGCGTATCCGGTCGACGCATCGGGCCGGGCTCGGTCCGGTGCGAGGTCGTAGAGGATCGCGGCGGGCACGATCGGGACGACATCGGCACCGGTCGGATATCCCATGCCACGCTCGGCCAGCCACGCCACCGCCCCATGCGCCGCGGCGAGCCCGTACGCGGACCCACCAGACAGGACGATCGCGTCTGCGGTGGGGACCAGGTGCTCCTCGGCCAGCGTGCCGAGTTCCCGGGTCCCTGTCGCCATCCCGGTGACCTCCACCACGGCACGGAAGGGGCCCAGCACCACCGTGCATCCGCTTCCGCCACCCGGCACCTGTGCGTGCCCGACGCGGATGCCCGAGACGGAGGTGAGCGTCATGCCTCGGCTCCGTCGGACGAGTCCGCGACGAGCTCCGAGAGAAGGACCGGGTCCATGTTTCCACCCGACAGAATGACCGCCACCCGACGTCCCGACACATCGACGGCACCACTCCGGAGCGCCGCCGTGGTCGCTCCCCCGGAGTACTCCACGACGAGATGATGTCGGACGAGAAGCGTACGCGTCGCGTCGCGGATCGCCCCATCGTCCACCGTCACGATGTCGTCGGCCAGGTCCCGGATGTGGTCGAAGGTCACCTCGCCGGCACGTACGGGAAGTAGCCCGTCCGCGATCGACTCGGTCGACTCGAGTGTCACGACACGGCCGGCGTCGACGGCCGCCTTCATCGACGCCCCACCCACGGGCTCGACCCCGATCAGCCGGGCGTCGGGGCGAAGCGCGCGGACCGCGACACAGGTGCCCGCGAACAGCCCCCCTCCACCGATCGGTGCCAGCACGGTGTCGACATCCGGGAAGTCCTCGAGGATCTCGAGGGCGGCGGTCCCCTGCCCCGCGATGATGTGCCGGTGGTCGAAGGGGGGCACGACGTGCAGACCCTCCGCCTCCGCGATCGCCTCGCAGCGTCGCTTGCGCTCGAGCGAGGTCGTCCCCTCGAACACCACCTCCGCACCCAGGCGCCGCGCCCCGTCGACCTTCACCCCCGGCGCGGTCGTCGGCATCACGACGACGGCACGAGTCCCCCTGATGCCCGCGGCGAGCGCTACGGCCTGCGCGTGGTTCCCCGACGAGTACGTCGTGACACCGCGTTCCAGGACGTCGGAGGGAAGCTGCGAGAGATAGTTCAGCCCGCCCCGCGCCTTGAAGGCGCCACCCCGCTGCAGGCTCTCGCACTTCAGACGGACCTCCGCCGCGCCCACCTCCGCGGCGAGCTCGGGGGCGTGTACGAGGGGCGTCCGCACCACGATCCCGTCGAGCCGCTCGGCGGCGGCCCGGACGTCGGCGAGGCTGACACGGTCGGCTGTCTTCGCCGTCACACCGCGCTCACGCCCCGCCGTGGCGGTCATGTCCGCTCGTCGTCCTCGGCATCACCCTGCTCGTCGAGGTCGGCGGCGTCCTCGCCCTGCTCTTCGGCCACCCCGCCGTCGCCGTCCTGATCCTCATCCGAAGAATCGTCGTCTTCGGGATCCCGCTCGATGGGGTTTCCGTCTTCGTCGAACTCGGGCTCGTCGTCCTCGTCCTCATCCACGAACCGTGCGAGATCGACGACTACATCGCCCTCGTCGAGGTTCACGAGCCGCACGCCCTGCGTGACCCGGCCCAGCGTCGAAATCTCCTCCACCCGCTGACGGTTCACGACGCCGTTCCGGGTGATGAACATGAGCTGCTCGTCGTCGTGGACGCCGCGGATCGCGACCACCTTCCCACTTCGATCCGTGAGGCGGATGTTCAGGATTCCCTGCCCGTAGCGGCCCTGGATCCGGTACTCGGCGAAGTTCGTCCGCTTGCCGATCCCCCTCTCCGTCACGGCAAGAAGGTTCGCACCTTCGTCCATCCGGACCGGAACCATTCCGACGACCTCGTCCCCCTCCTGCAACCGGATCCCGCCGACGCCGGCAGTGGCCCGGCCCATCTCGCGGGCGTCCATCTCCGCGAACCGGATCGCCTTCCCGTCACGGGTAGCCAGTACGACCTCCCCCTCGCCATCGGTGACCCGCACGTCGATCAGCTCGTCGCCCTCGTTGATGTTGATCCCGTTCAGGCCGACCGATCGGATGTTTCCGTAGGCCGACAGGACCGTCCGCTTCACGCGGCCGAGCTTCGTGGCGAAGAAGAGGTAGTGCTCGTCGTCGAACTCCCGGATCGGGACGATCGACGCGATATCTTCACCCTTCCCGATGTTGAGGAGGTTGACGATCGGCTTCCCCCGCGACTGCCTGCTGCCGATCGGAATCTGCCACACCTTGAGCCAGTAGCACTGTCCCTGGCGGGTGAAGATCATCAGCGTGTCGTGCGCCGAAGCGACGAACAGATGCTCGACCCAGTCCTCCTCCTTGGTCGTCATGCCGCGCAGGCCACGCCCACCGCGCCGCTGCGCGCGATAGGTGTCGACGGCGATGCGCTTCACGTATCCCGTCCGGGTCACGGTGATCACCATGTCCTCGTCCGGGATCAGATCCTCCATGTCGAAGCCGGTGGCTCCGATGTTGGTGATCTCCGTGCGGCGGTCGTCCCCGTGGGTTTCCTCGACCTCGCGGAGTTCGTCTCCGATGATCTCCATCCGGCGGTCGCGGCTGCCGAGGATCTCCTCCAGCTCCGCGATCGTCGCCCGGACCTCGCCAAGCTCCGTCTCGAGCTTCTCCATCTCCAGACCGGTGAGCCGGGCCAGCCGCATGTCGAGGATCGCCTTCGCCTGACGCTCCGAAAGCCCGAATCGCTCCTGCAGACCGGCCGACGCCTCGTCGCTGTCCCTCGAAGCACGGATGAGCTTGATCACCGCGTCGATGTTGTCGACCGCGATCTGGAGACCCTCGAGGATGTGCTCGCGAGCCTTCGCCTTGTCGAGATCGTACTGACTTCGGCGCACCACCACCTCGTGACGGTGGTCGATGAAGTGCAGCAGCATCTCCCGGAGCGACATGACCTTCGGCTCGCCGTCGTGCAGCGCGAGGAGGATCGTGCCGAACGTCGACTGCATCTGGGTGTGCTTGAACAGGCGGTTCAGCACGATGTGGGGGATCGCGTCACGCTTGAGCTCGATCACGATCCGCATGCCGTCGCGATCCGACTCGTCGCGGAGATCGCGGATATCGGTCAGCTTCTTGTCGCGCACCAGATCGGCGATCTGCTTGATCAGGCGGGCCTTGTTCACCATGAAGGGGAGCTCGCTGACGATGATTCGCTCGCCACCGCCCGGGTCCTCCTCGACCTCCGCCAGGGCCCGCATCACGATCCGGCCACGGCCTGTCCGATATGCGTCGCGAATCCCGTCCCGTCCGCACACCAGTCCACCGGTCGGGAAGTCCGGACCGGTGACGATCTGCTCGAGCTCCTCCTGCGGAAGATCCGGATCCTCGATCAGGGCGAGGCAGGCGTCGACCACTTCACGGAGGTTGTGCGGCGGGATGTTGGTCGCCATTCCGACCGCGATTCCGCTGGACCCGTTGATCAGCAGGTTGGGAGCGCGGGAGGGAAGTACCCGAGGCTCCATGATTCGCCCGTCGAAGTTGGGCGAGAAGTCGACGGTCTCCTTGTCGATGTCCTCGAGCAGCTCTGTCGCGAGCCGGGTGAGCCGCGCCTCGGTGTAGCGGTAGGCCGCCGCCGAGTCGCCGTCGATCGAACCGAAGTTGCCCTGACCGTCGACGAGGGGGTGTCGCAGCGAGAAATCCTGCACCATCCGCACCATCGAATCATATACCGCGGAGTCACCGTGCGGGTGGTACTTGCCCAGCACGTCTCCGACCACCGACGCCGACTTCTTGTACGAGCGTCCCGGAGAGAGTCCGAGCTCGTGCATGGCATAGAGAATCCGGCGGTGGACCGGCTTGAGGCCGTCCCGGACATCCGGCAGTGCGCGCTGCACGATGACGCTCATCGAGTAGTCGATGAACGATTCGCGCATCTCGTCTTCGAGAAGGCGCTGCAGGATGGTCTCGCCGGTCGCCGTTTCGCCGGTCGGGTCGTCGTTCGATTCGGACATGAGAGCCTTGCGGAGTGGACTACTTGAGAATCCCGCGAATATAGCGAATTCGGGGGGTCTGCGCCACCTGACCGATGGGCCGAAACTTCAAGCAGGGCGCGGGCTTCTGGCGCCTCAGGGTGCGCCGGCCGGGCCCTCGCGGATCTCGACGAGTTCGACGACGATCGGCTGACCGCCGGGTTCGACTCGAATGGGAAGATGAGGCGGGGCGGTGCGCACCCACATCGTCTGCTCCTCGGCACCCGTCACGACCACCCGGAACACGTCGAAGGTCCCGGCGGGCACGGTGACCTCCGCGCGCTCCTCGACCCGTACGGTGGCGTTGCCCACCGTGCCGTTCGAAATATTCGCCACGGGGAGTCGGATTTCCGTCCCCACGTCGAGCTCCGAGAGCCACACCGCGACCTCCAGCATGTCGGACACGACCACGCCCGGTGGTACCACGATCTCCACCGCCTGCGGGCCGACCCCGGGATCGATGCTGCCCACGATGCTCGCGCCGACGCGACGGACCTCCCCGGTGACCGCGACGCCGGGCTGCTCCAGCGTCATCGAGCTCTCGCGGAAATCGAAGTCGTCCGCCCCGAACGTCACGGACTGCGCCATGGTCTGCGGTCCGAGCGTCAGGCGGGAACGCACGGTACGCTCCTCCTCGCCGGCGACGATCTCCCGCGTGAGGTCCCCGACCGTACGGCCCTGAAGGGTCACGCGGTATCGCAGGGTCGACGGGGCGAGCCGCTCCGCGGACAGGGGCCGGGAGCGGACGACCGGCTCGAGTTCCTCCATGGTGAGGGGCGTGCCGTCCGGTCGCTCGACCCGGACGGCTCCGAACCCGGAGAGGCCGGAGTGGATCGTTCGCGCGTCCCCGACGACCACGATGGTGCCGGCGGCCGGGTCCACCGACTCGGCGAAGGCCCGTCGTACCTCGCCCGGCACGAGCGAGCGGAGCCGACCCTCCAGCGCCTCCACGCCATACGGGTCCAGACCGAGCAGGAGGCGTCCCGCGATGCGATCGGCCACCTGAAACGGCGTCTCGGTCCGCAGCGGGATGACCCCCGTCAGAAAGCTCACGGCGGCGGCGAGGTCCCGGTCCGATATCGGGCGTGACCGCACCTCCTCCACGAGTCGGAGTGCTTCCCCGACGGCGTCGACCACCACATCACTACGGGTCGCGAAGGCGACCTCGAGAACGCCGGGACCCACCCGGCGTTCGGCGGTCGCGGTCGCGGAGTAGGTCAGTCCCAGCTCCTCACGCAGACGGCGGTGCAGAAGCCCCGTCGGCGTGGCGCCGAGATGATGAGCCGCGACCTCCAGCGGAATCCACGGGTCCGCATCCCCCGTCGGAAGTCGGTAGCCGATGCGGACGTCCGCCTGGACCGCGCCCGGCTGGTGCACCAGCACGATCCCCGGATTCCCCGACGGGACGGCGGCCGGCTGCGGCTGCCCGGCTGGGGCGTCCCCGCCGTGCCAGTCCCGGAATGCCTCCGCCAGCCGACGCGCCGCGTCGCCCGGTTCGACGTCCCCCGCCACGACCACGAGCGCCGTCCCCGGTCGGTACCACCGCTCGTGGTGCGCCCGCAGCGTGCTCTCGTCGAGTGCGTCGAGCGTCGCCTCGGTGGTCTGCTTTCCGTAGGGGTGCCCCCTGTAGACTTCGCGCAGCATCACACGTCGTGCGAGAGCGTCCGGACGGCTGCGCTGCGTCGCGAGGGCGGCGCGCGCCTGACGCCGCATCGTCTCGAGTCGCGCAGCGGGAAACACCGGGTTCGCGATCAGATCGCCGAGCAGATCGAGCGCAGGATCCAGCTGGTCGGTCAGGACGACCATCGAAATCCGGTTCCAGTCGGCATCCGCGGTGGCGTCGAAGCTCGCGCCGATCCGCGCCAGCTCCTCCGCGATGTCGTCGCCCTCCCGGGTCGTCGTCCCCCCCTGGAGAAGTTCGGCCGTGAACAGCGAAACGCCCTCCAGCCCGTCCGGATCCGAGGCCTGCCCACCGGGGACGATCACGTCGATCGACACCAGAGGAGACTCGCGGTTGGGCACCACCACCAGCGCTACACCATTCGCGAGGCGGGTGCGCGTGAGCTCCGGCAGCTCGAGCGATCGCGGCACCCCGGCGTCCGGAGGCCCGGAGGCGCCCCCGCCCTGGGCCATCACGGGGGACGTGATTCCGACCACGCCGGCCAGGGCGATCAGCATCCCGGGAACGACGCCCGACGATGTCCGCCTCACCTGCCCGCCTCCGTGGGCCTCGCCACGACCACGGCCCGGTTGGCCGTCACCAGCCAGCGGCGAGCCACGCGGTGCGCGTCCGCGGCGGTGACGGACGCCAGACTCGCCGCCTCGACCGCCACCGAGGACGGGTCACCCCGAACGGCGATGGCCTCCTGGATCGCCCTGGCCCGTCCGGCGACCGTCGACAGCTCCATCGCACCGGCCGCACGTAGCTGGTTGACCACCCCCTCCACCTCGGCGCGGGAGGGGCCGTCCGCCACGAGTCGTCCCACCTCGGCGTGGATCGCCGCCTCCGTGGAGGCCTGCTCGACGCCCGGTCCGCTCAGCGCACCGATCAGGAAGAGTCCGGATCCGAACCGCGCCTCGACCTGGCCGAATACCTGGGTCGCCACACCCCGATCGGCGACGAGGCGACGGTAGAGACGGGAGTTCTGGCCGGATGCGAGAATCCGGTTCACGACCCTCAGCGCGGGAAGGTCCGGGTGCCCGGCCGGAGGCATCGCGAATGCGACGTACGTCAGTGGAAGCTGGGCGCGGGGGTCGTCCAGATCCGCCCTCCGTTCCCCATCCTGTCTCGGTCCGGTCGGCGGGGGCGGAAGGGGGTCCGGCTCGGGGCCCGCGTCGAATCCGCCGAACCATCGCTCGACCATCGGAAGCACCTCCTCCAGTGAGGTGTCCCCGACCACCACGAGCGTCGCATTCGCGGGCCGGTACCACCGATCGTGGAACGCCCGGACGTCCGACACCGACGCCGCATTCAGGTCCTCCATCGATCCGACGACGGAGTGGTCGTAGGGTGGGTAGTCCTGCGCCAGCGTGTCGATCGTGATCCGCGCCTCGCCATACGGGGTGTTGTCCACGCGGAGGCGACGCTCCTCCTTGACGACCTCTCGCTGCCGCGCGAAGCCCTCCTCCGTCACGACGAGGCGGCGCATGCGTTCGGCATGGGACCAGATGATGCGGTCCAGGTGGTGGGCGGGCACCAGCTCGGTGTACTCGGTGCGGTCGGTGTTCGTCCGTCCGTTCAATACTCCACCCGCGTCGGTCACCATCCGTTCGAGTTCGCCGTCGGCGAGATTCTCGGTGCCCTGGAAGACCAGATGCTCGAAGAGGTGCGCGAAGCCGGTACGCCCGGGCGCCTCGTGCCCGCTACCGACTCCGTAGCGGAGATTGACGGCCACGATCGGCGTCGAGCGATCGGTCGACACGACGATGCGGAAGCCGTTCGCCAGCCGGGCCTCCTCGATCGGGATGGGCACGACCTGGGCGTGACCCGGACCGGCCGCCAGCCACGCCAGCGCGACAACGCCGGCCACGGCGCGCACCGTCGAGGTTCGACCCGGCCGGGACCCCACTCTCCCTCCCCTCTTCATCCGTTCTCCTCGTCGGTCCCGCGCCGTGCCCCGCCCGCGGCCTCAAGTGCGACGTCGAACTCCGCCACGAGTCGATCGGCATCATCCACCGTCAGGGCCAGCGGCCCGCGCAGCTTCACGACGTTGTTCTCACGACCGTCGGTACCCGCGAGAACCCGTCGCAGCCGCAGTGCCTCGACCACTCGACGCGCGAGTCCCGCGTCCGCGGTCCGCCGATCGCGGTCCGACACCATGTCCACGCCGATGAACAGCCCCATGCCCCGGACATCTCCGATCCCCTCGTGGCGCGACGCGAGTTCACCGATGCCCTCCACGATCCGGCTGCCGACCCGAGCCGCCCGCTCCGGTAGCCTCTCGGCGTCCAGGACGTCCAGGACCGCGTCGCCCGCCGCGCACGCCACAGGGTTCCCGCCGAAGGTGCTGAAGTACTCCATACCGGTGTCGAACGCCTCCGCGAGCTCCCGTGTCGTCACCACGGCGGCCAGCGGAAAGCCGTTTCCCATCGGCTTGCCGAGGACGACCATGTCCGGCACGACGTCGGCGACCTGGAACCCCCAGTCGACCGATCCGAGCCGCCCGAACCCCGTCTGCACCTCGTCCGCGATGACCAGCGCGCCGACGGCGCGAGCCGCGCCGTACGCTCCCTCGAGGTATCCCTCGGGCGGGACGATCTGTCCTCCCACGCTCGGAAAGGTCTCGGCCATGAAGGCGGCGGCCGGGCGCCCGTCGGCGTCGAGGGATTCGAGGAGGTGTCCGAGATCGGTCGCGTACCGCCCCCCGGGCGACGCATCCCGCCCGGATCTGTACGGGCCCCGGTAGGGGTCCGGAAGGGCCGAGACGTGAACCCAGTCCGGCAGGCCCTCACCACCCGGCCCCTCCGCCTTGTAGGGACTCACATCCACGAGCGTCGTGGTGTGCCCGTGGTACGCCACGTCCTGGACGACGACATCACGCCGCCCGGTCGCCGCGCACGCGATCCGGAGTGCGAGCTCGTTCGCCTCGGATGCGGAGTTCACCAGGTAGACGGTGTCCAGCGGATCGGGGAAGCGGCCCGCGAGACGCTCCAGGTAGTCCAGTCTGAGCTGACTCGGGTAGCGCGTGTTCGTGGCCAGCAGCGACGTCTGTCGGGCGATCGCGTCGACGACGTGGGGGTGGGAGTGGCCGACGTGCGGCACGTTGTTGTAGGCGTCCAGGTAAGCGTTGCCCTCCGCATCGTAGAGGTACTGCATCCACCCGCGGACCATGTGCAACGGCTCCGCGTAGGAGATCGACAGATTGGGACCCATCACACGCGCACGGCGATCCACCAGCGACGCCGTCGAGTGGAGCGCCCTCGGTCGACCTGCCCGGGCGGTACGCTCCATCCGTGATCGCCCGGACTCCCGCCGCGGAGGGCGCTCCTGCCAGGGCTCCATCCGGCACCTCCGAAGCACCGTATCCGCGAGACGCTCGTGTCCGAGGTGGTCCAGCGCCTCGAGCAGGCGCCACGCCGGAGCCTCCGAAATGGTGACGTAGGGGTCGTCGGGGCGTTCGGCCGAACGGACGGCGGACATGGTCACGCTTGTTGCCAGACGCGACCGCACGAGAGCCGGCACCAGAAGCAGTTCCTCCTCTGTCGCGGCACCGCCCTGCGGATCCGGCGGGACGCCCGCGACCGCCCTCGACCAGCCGGCGGCGACGTCGGCGATCGCGGCTGCGGGGTCGGCCGATCGCATCGCGGCATAGGCGGCGGCGATCGCGGCGTCCGAGACCCTCGCGGTACGCATCACGTCCCCGAAGTCGATGAGCCCGACCGGGCCCCGCCACCACGTCTCCGCATCGACGATCAGGTTGTGGTCGTTGGCGTCGGCGTGGATCACGCTATTCGGAACCGATGCCACAATCGGCCTGACCACCTTCCGATGCAGGTCCAGGACCCTCCCGATCACTGCTCGACGATATCCCTGGTGAACGCGATCGACCTCGGCCTCGATCCACGTCGTCGACGTCGGATCCCACGGATGCTCGCGGGCGGCCCAGGGATGGTCGAAGTCGCGCAGCGCTCGCGTCGTCCAACCAACGAATCGGCCGATGCTCCGCAGGAACAGGTCGGTGGCGGGAGAGGGCTGGAGACGGGCAGGCACCACCCCGGCCATCGGTGTCCCGGCGACCCACGACAGCCGTCGGATTCTCAGCCCCTCGTACTCCGCGAGGGTCTCGCCCGACGCCGTGGGGAGGATGCGGGGAAATCGCATGTCCGGGACTCCACGGGCGCCCTCCTCCTGCACCCTACCAGAACCTTCCGTCACGTGCGCGATCGCGGCGGCCTGTACGGCGAGGTCGGCTATCGTCGTCGTGGGGGCCACGACCTTGAGCACGGACCGAGCTCCGGCCTCGTCGGTCACGACGAAGTTGCGGTCCACGTCGCCCGGCAGAGGTCGAGCCTCGCCCCCGTCTCCCCACACCTCGCGCACGACCCGTTCGACGAAGGCGGCGTCGACCTCGTCGAATTCCGTGCTCACGCCACACCCCGGCTCGCACCCACCGCCTCGATCGCCATCCGAACGTCGAGGCGGACCCGGCTTCCCGCTATCCCGACGGGTCCTCCGACCACCTCCTCGGTCCTCGTCGGACGCACCATCGCGTCGGGGCGTCGTCGACTCATCCGCGCCATGCTCCTCCCCGACGCCGCCGCGCCATTATGATGCACTGGGGGGCCCCATTCCGAGGGGGTCCCTTCCGAGGGGGTCCGTTCTGATTCCGATCCATCGCGGAGGCCATTCCAGGAATGTCGATCCGAGGCTCGAAGTGTGCGTGGTGCGGAGAATGGCTCACGGAGCCCTCCGACGAAGGGGGCGACGATCAGGAGGGGGTCTCGCACGGGGTCTGCTCGAACTGCGTCGGAGATCTCCTGGACCTTCCGGTGACGGATATCTACGAGCTCGAGTGCCGGGATGTGGACCGACTCGCCTTCGGCCTGATCGAGCTCGACGAGGCCGGGATCGTCCAGCAGTACAACGCGGCCGAATCGCGACTGAGCGGGCTCGACCCGGACGACGTGATCGGGAAGAGCTTCTTCACCGAGGTGGCTCCCTGCACGAAGGAGACCGAGTTCGAGAGGCGCTGGCTCGCCCTCCGCGACCGCGGGGCAGGACGGGATGAATTCACCTTCGTCTTCCGCTTCCGGACCGGTCACCGGATCGTCCAGATCCGGACGGTGATGAAGCCGGGCGGGAACACGCTGGTCCTGGTCCAGCCCGAGTAATCGGGACCCTCGCCCCCGCACGCGACCGACGCCCGGCTAACCGGACGTGGCCGCCCCGGCGCGGATCACCTCCGCGAGGCGCGTGCCCGACACGGGGCTTCGGATCAGCCTGACCTCCGAGTCCACCTCGAGGTCTGGTGGCAACTCGACATCCACGGCCGCTCCCAGCAGCACGACGAGCGTACCCGCGCCCTCGGAACGAATGCGCCGGGCGACACGAAACATGGCCCGGGATGCAGGACCGACGAGCGCATCCGGGGCGGTCGCAAGCTCCTCGACATCATCCGGCGCGGCCACGCCACTCGCCCCCAGGCCCTCCGCCCCCAGGAGACGCTCGACCGCGGTGTCCCCGACGACGACGACTCCGACCTCCGTCCCAGCGGCGTCCGCTGGGTCGGTCGGGCCGGGCGAGCCCGTGCGAGGCAGTCCGAGACGGGCTGCTGCTCCCGTGTCACCATCGATCCGCAGCGTGCCCCCGAAGCCCTCGACGAGCTCTCGGATGCCGGCGATCACCGGATCCTCCGAGTCGAGGACGACCCCTCCCGCCCCGGCGTCCGGAGACTCACCGCCGACCTCCCCACGAATCTCGATGATCGCGTGGTCCGGGTCCGCTCCAAGGTCGATGTGGACGACCCCACCCGACTCCGCGAGCGCCTCTCCGATCGCCCACACGAGCCCGAAGATCACCTGCTGGAGTCGCACTCGGTCGATCTGCACCTCGACGTCCTCGGCGAGTCCGTCCATCTCGAGTCCCACCCCGTCGGGAAGGAGTCGCCCGATGATCTTCTGGACGTGTCCCAGCTGAGGGGTGACCGGGGCCGGCTCCAGGCTCACCCCACGCGAGTCCTTGATGACCGCCAGGAAGGCGGTGAGCGCCGCGCCCCTCCGGGCGGCGGCGAGGATCTCCTGAACGTCCTCGGCCGTCGCCCCCTCGACCGCGGGGTCGTGGAGCAGAAGTTCCGAATACATGGACGCCGTCGCCAGCACGTTGTTGAAGTCGTGCGACACGGCGGAGACGATCCGGTGGAGCAGGTCCATTCGTGCAGCCCGATCGAGTTTCGGGGCCTCGTCGTTTCCCTCTTCGAGATCCGTCATGTGTCGTGGTGGTTCGGGTCCAGTTCGGCCTTCAGGATCGGGGCGATCTCGCCCTCCTCCCAGGCACGCAGGGCCACGGCCGCCAGCTCCGGGTCGAACTGGGTTCCCGCGCACCGGTCGATCTCCGCCATCGCCTCCTCCACCGTCCCGGCCTCCCGGTACGGACGCGAGTGCGTCATGCAGTCGAGAACGTCCGCGAGCGAAGTCATCCGTCCCTCGATCGGGATGGCCTCTCCCGCGAGTCCGTTCGGGTAGCCCCCGCCGTCCCAGCGCTCATGATGAGTCAGGGCGATGCTGTGTGCGGCTCGGAGCAGAGGGAAGTCCCCGCCACTCAGCATATCCGCACCTACGGTGGTGTGGGTCTTCATCTCCTCCCACTCCTCCGCGTCGAGCTTGCCCGGTTTCCTCAGGATGGAGTCGGGAATCGCCACCTTGCCGATGTCGTGGAGCGGTGCGGCCATGCGCAGGAGTCGTACGTCGCGCGGCGGGTGACCGACTCGCCGCGCGATGAGCGCGGCCACCTCACCGACTCGCCGCTGATGCGCTCCGGTGAGGTCGTCCCGGTACTCCGCGACCATCGCGAGCCGATCGACCACCTCGAAGTGCGCCATCTCGACCTCGCGCGCGCGATGGTGGACGCGCACCTCGAGGTTGTCTCTCTCCGCCCGGAGTCGGCGCTGGAGAAATCGGTTCATCAGGAGATTGCGCATTCGTGCCAGCGTCTCGTCCATGTTCGGCGGCTTGGTCACGAAGTCCATCGCCCCCGCCTCGAACGCCTGCCGTCTGGCGTTCGGATCGAAGTCGCCCGTCACCACGAGGACCGGGATCCCCAGCGGTCCCTCGGTGGCCTCGCGCAGGTATTCGAGGACGCCGAATCCGTCCCTGCCGGGCATATGGAGATCGAGGATCACGAGATCCGGATTCCACTCCGCAGTCTCACGGACGGCGTCCGTCCCGGTAGCCACCGCCCGCACCTCGCTGTAGCCGGCGCGCTCCAGCATTCTCGTGAGCGCCCTGCGTACCGGTTCTTCGTCGTCCGCGACGAGCACCCGCGCACCCCGTATCCGGATCTCCAGCGACGTCTCGGCGCGGAGCTCACCTCCCGCATCCTCGGACCGGAAGGCGGCGCTCGATGCGAGCACCCGATCCACCGCGCGGCGTACCTCCTCGGCTCGGAACGGCTTTTCGATCGTGGCCGCCGCACCAAGATGGACCGCATGACCCAGGGGAGAGTCCTCGCCTTCTGCACCGGCGCCGGAGATCACCACGACCGGGATCTCGGGGGCGATCCGATCGAGCTCGACGAGGAGGGCCTCGCCGTCGATTTCCGGCATGAAGAGGTCCGTCACGATGAGGTCGGGCCGGACGGTCTCGAGTGCCTCGAGCGCCTCTCGTCCATTGGAGAGCGGGTCCACTTCGTGTCCATCGACCTCGAGGATCCGGGCGATGGCACCACGAACGCTGGGCTCGTCGTCCACGACGAAGATGCGCGCCATCAGACCTCCGACACTCGATGAATCCTCGACTCTCCGCACCGCAGTGCTCGCGCGGACTTCCTGTTTCAAGATACGAGGTACGGATCGTCGGGGCGATCCGGCGGACCCGGCGCGTCGAGCCCGGCCGAGCATTGCGGATCGATCGGCACCCGCACCACGTTGAAGCCTGCGGAGTCATCGCACGCACGAACCCCCCGGGTGACGCACGTCCTCGTTCGTGCGCCACGAAGTGTTCGAATCGAATTTCGGCCGGAAGCCCCTGATGATGTCAGCCAGTCTCACCCCTTCGGATCGTCCCGACATCTCCCTTCCCAGCCGTCCCGAGACCGTCCTGGTGGTCGACGACGAGCCGGAAATCGCGAAGGGGATGCGGATGCTCCTCGAGCGCGCCGGCTACGACGCGCATCACTTCACCGAGCCGGATGCTGCGCTGAAGGAGGTGGAGGAGAGGGCACCGAAGGTGCTCGTCACCGACTACTTCATGCCCTCGATGAACGGCCTCGAACTCGCGGAGAGGGTTCTCGAGGAGGATCCCACGGTCAAGATCGTGCTCGTCACCGGAGCGGGGGACGAGGGTGTGGCGCAGTCGGCCCTGCGCGCCGGCGTGACCAACTACGTCACGAAGCCGTTCGAGTCGGAGGAGTTCGTCCACATCGTTCTCGAAGCCTTCATGGAGCATGCGCGGGACGAGTACGCGCACGCGAGCGAGTCCTGGCTGAGGGACGAGGTAGCCCGGCAGACGGGCCTGATCCGGACGATGACCGTGGGGACCCTCAAGGCCCTGCTGAATGCTCAGGAGGCTCGGACGCCCTACTTCCGCGGCCACAGTCAGGCGGTCGCGAAGGGTTCGGCCAGGATCGCCCGCACACTCGGATTACCCAGGGAGGAGGTCTCGTCGATCCAGACGGCCGGGCTGCTTCACGATCTCGGCATGATCGCGGTACCGGACTCGGTCGTGAACAAGCCGGGGAAGCTCACCCGTGAAGAATTCGACGCGATCAAGACGCATCCCACGCAGGCGGCAGAGATCCTCGCGCCGATGAAGCATCTGGGTCCGGCCGTCCGGTACATCCTCGAGCATCACGAGCGCCTCGACGGCTCGGGCTATCCGAGGGGCAAGAGCGGAGACGAGATCTCTCTGGGCGGCCAGATCGTGGGACTCGCGGAGGTATGGACGGCCCTCACCGAGGATCGCTCCTTCCGGAGTGGCAAGTCCGAGGCGGAGGCGGTGGAGACGCTGTCCGGCACCGAGGGCTCCTGGTTTTCCGCCGAGGTGCTCCGGGCGCTCCGTCAATCCGTTCACAGCGGCGGCTGAGGGAGACTCGCACCCCTACAGCACGTTGCTCAGGTACCGCCCCGTCCAGCTCGCCTCCACCTCCGCGACCTCCTCCGGGCGCCCCTCGGCCACGAGCCGACCGCCTCCGATCCCCGCCTCGGGACCCAGGTCGATCAGCCAGTCGCTCACCTTGATGAGGTCGAGATTGTGCTCGATCACGAGCACGGTGTGTCCCTGGTCCACCAGCTTGTTCAGGACGGTGAGCAGCTTTGCGACATCCTCACCCGACAGCCCCGTGGTGGGCTCGTCGAGCAGATAGAGTCGCTTGCCCTTCCCCCCGGAGACCCCGGCGAGTTCCCGCGCGATCTTGAGGCGCTGCGCCTCGCCCCCGGAGAGTGTGGGCGCCGGCTGGCCGAGCCGAAGGTAGCCCAGCCCGACCTGCTGAAGGTGCCAGAGTGTCTGACCGAGCTTCCGCTCGCGCATGAAGAACCGGAGCGCCTCGTCCACGGTCATCTCCAGCACGTCGGCGATCGTCCTGCCCTCGAACTCCACTTCCAGCACCTCCGGCTTGTAGCGCGTCCCGTGACACATTTCGCAGGACACGTACACATCCGCCATGAAGACCATCTCGATCTCGACGTGGCCGGCTCCCTTGCACTCCTCGCAACGCCCACCCTTGGTGTTGAAGGAGAAGGTGCCCGGCTTGTAGCGACGCTTCCTCGCGAGCGCCTGCGAGGCGAACAGCTTCCGGATGTCGCCCCACGCCTTGAGGTAGGTCACCGGGTTGGATCGCGGGGTACGTCCGATCGGTGACTGGTCGACCAGAACGACCTCGTCGATACGGGCGAGCCCGTCGAGCGACGCGTAGCGCCCCACCGCCTCGCCGAGGTGCTCCTTGGCGCTGGTGTCGCCGTCCCCGAGCTCCTTCTCGAGCGCCCGGTAGAGGACGTCGTGCACGAGGGTCGACTTCCCCGAGCCCGAGACCCCCGTCACCGTGGTCAGCGTCCCGAGCGGGATGCGAAGATCGACCTCCTCGACGTTGTGGAGGGTGGCGCCCTTCAGCTCGAGCCAGCCGGACTCGGTCGATCGCCGCGAGGTGGGCACCTCGATCGCGCTGGTCCCGGCGAGGTACCTTCCCGTTGCCGTGTCCCGCGTGTGCAGCTCGGCGGGATCGCCCTCGAACACGACCTCCCCCCCCTTCTCACCCGACGCCGGTCCCAGCTCCACGATGTGGTCGGCCCGCTCGATCGCCTCGGTATCGTGCTCGACGACCACCACGGTGTTGCCCGCCGTCCGCAGCTGTTCGAGCAGGTCGAGGAGGCGGGAGGTGTCCCTCGGGTGCAGACCGACCGTCGGCTCGTCGAGGACGTACAGGGTGTCGACCAGCGACGACCCCAGCGAGTTGGCGAGGTTGATCCGCTGTGCCTCACCCCCCGACAGGGTCCGCATCTGACGGTCCAGCGACAGGTAGCCCAGTCCGACGTCGATGAGGAACCCGACCCGGGCCGTCAGTTCCCGAAGGATGGTCTCCGCGACATGGGCCTCGAACTCCGAAAGCTCGAGGTCCTCGAGCCAGGGCCCGAGATCGTCGAGGGGAAGTGCGGCGACCCTCCCGATCGTCCACCCGGACACCTGGACCCAGGTGGCTTCCCCCCGCACGCGCGCTCCGTCGCACTCGTCGCAGTTCACGGGGGACTGGTACTGCCGGAGGAAGACGCGGATGTACTGCTTGTACCGCTTCTTCTCACGACTCTTCAGAAAGGGGATGAGCCCCTTGAACGCCGGGATTTCCCCATCCTTCTTCGCACCGTGGAGCACCTTGTCCCGGAAGGCCTCCGGGAGGTCCTTCCACGCCTTGTAGAGCGAGATCTCGTGGTCGAGCGCGAAGGCCCGGAGCTTGTCCCGCTCCTTGTTGTAACGCGGCTTGGTCCACGGATCGACCGCACCGTCGTCGATCGACCGGTCGGGGCTCGGGACGATCAGGTCGAGGTCGTACTCGAGCGTGGCACCGAAGCCGGTACAGGTCGGGCAGGAGCCGTACGGATTGTTGAAGCTGAAGAGCTGGGGCGTGGGCTCGAGAAAGCGGATCTCCCGATGCTCCGGGCAGCGGAAGTGCTCCGTGAACTCGAGGGTCTCGGGCACGTCTTCCCCGGGGCGCCGCACGAGGATCCGGCACTCCCCCTCACCCTCCTCGAAGCAGGTCCCGATCGAGTCGGCGAGGCGCTCCTCGAGCCCATCCTGCCCGATCGCGAGCCGGTCCACGATGACCAAGACGACGCCGGCCCCCGAGAGGTCGATGTCCGCCGTCTCCGGGTCCAGCGCGGACTCCACGGAGACGTCGAACGGCTCGCCGTCGACCAGGAGACGCTGGAAGCCGAGGGCGCGCAGCGCCTCCACGAGGGGCCCGTGCTCTGCCTCCTCCGAGCGTGGCAGCGGAAAGGTGACGGAGAATTTCGTCCCCTCGGGCAGGGTCTCCAGCGTGGCGTCGACCGCGCCGCTGACGGTGTCGGGGCGCACCCACCGTCCGCACTCCGGGCAGATCGTCCGCCCGGCACGGGCGAAGAGCAACCGCAGGTAATCGTAGACCTCCGTCGCCGTACCCACCGTCGAACGCGAGCTCTTGGTGGGATTCTTCTGCTCGATCGCGACGGCGGGCGCGATCCCCTCGATCGCGTCCACGTCCGGCTTCTCCATCCGATCGAGGAACTGCTTGGCGTAGGTGGACAGGGACTCCACGTACCGCCGCTGTCCCTCGGCGAAGAGCGTGTCGAGCGCGAGGGACGACTTTCCCGAGCCGGAGGGGCCCGTGACGACGGTGAAGGCCCCTCGTGGGAGGTCCACGTCGAGGTTCTTCAGGTTGTGCTGGCGGGCGCCGCGAATCCGGATGTGTGAGTCCATAGTCGTGGACGAACCCAGTCCCCGGACCGGTGTTCCGCGGGTGACCGCTAGTGTTCCTCGAACCGATCGGTGAGGGTCCGGATGGCCTGGGTGGAGCCGACGATCGTGAGGCGATCCCCCTCCCGGAGCTCGGTTCGCCCTCCCGGCACCAGCACGTCACCCTGCCGATGGACCATCGCGATGAGGGCATCCTCCACGAGAACGACGTTCCGGACTTCGCGGTCCACGAGGTCGGCCGTCGGACCCGACGGATCGAGTCGCAACGACAGGAAGCGCTCATCGTGGAGGAGCGCCTCCTTGAGGTCCTGCTCGGTCTCCGCCTCGAGCCAGTCGCGCATGAACGCCTCGTCCTCCGCGCGGCCCGCGAGTCGCGCCAGCGCATTCAGGTGGGCCCGCACGTCGTTCTTGGGACTCACGAGAATGAGAATCGCGCGCACGTCCTTCACCTCTCCACCGTCGAGCGCTTCGGCGCCCGGGATCTCCAGCGGGAGTCGTGTGCGGACCATGTGCAGGATCGGTGTACGGATCCCCTCGAGCCGGAGGTGGGGGAGGGCGACGCCCCGCGCGACCGGCGTGAGCCCCGCCTCCAGCTCGGCCAGGAACTTGTTGGCGAGCTGGGAGGTCGAGAGGGGTGTATCGAGTGAGATCCCCGCACACACCCTCCAGATCAGCGCCTCGAAATCGGTGGGCTCGGTGAGGTCCACCACCTGCGCTTCCGTCACCAGGTCCGCGAAGGGATCCTGCTCGCCGGCGGACTCCTTGAGGATGCCACGAAGCTCACGATCCAGACCCGGGTCGCGCCGTCGACCGAGCCGTTCGAACAGGTGCAGCACCGCTCCCTCGCGCGCCATGTGCCGTCTGGCGTAGAAGCGATACCAGAGCAGCGAGACACCGATCATGGCGAGCGTGAAGAGTACCGGGAGCGCACCCATCTCCGTGATGAGCCAGAGAGACGCGAGGGCGCCGAAGATCTGCATCCACGGATAGAGGGGGGAGCGGAATCCGGGTTCGTACCCCTCGATGCGGCTCTCTCGCAGGACGACGACCGCCACGTTGACCAGCGAGAAGATCAGCAGCTGGAACGCGCTCGCGAGCTTCGCGACCGACATGACGTCGAGCGTCAGCAGACAGAGGATCATGACCAGGGCGGTGAGCCCCAGCGCCAGCGTGGGAGTCCCGAACCGACCGACCTCCGCGAAGCGGGGCCAGATCACATGGTCCCGCGCCATCGCGAACAGGTACCGGGAGGCGGACATGATCCCGGCGTTCCCCGTCGAGGCGAAGGCGGCGATCGCGGCCGCGACCACGAGGATCAGCCCCGTGATTCCGGGTAGCCAGTCGAAGAAGGCCTGCGCCGCCGTGGCGACCGGCGTCAGATCCTCGCGCAGCATGCTCGCGTCGAGTACGGCGACGATCACGTATACGCCCAGCACGTAGGCCGCGGTCGCCACGACCAGCGAGAGCGTCATTCCGAGCGGGATGTTGCGGTCGGCGTCCTTAACCTCCTCCGCCACGCTGGCCACCTTGGTCAGCCCCGCGTACGAGACGAACACCAGCCCGACGGTCGCGGCGAGCCCCTCGAACCCGAAGGGCAGGAAGGGCGTGAACTGGGTCCGCGTCACCTCGCCGAACCCGATCTCGACGACCTCGAAGACACCCTGGACCAGGAAGAACAGGAGAACGCCCAGGAGAACCACGACCAGCATCCCCTGCAGTCGGCTCGACTCCTTCGCGCCCACCAGGTTCACGAGGGTGAAGAAGACGGTGAGCACGACCGCGAGAGTCTGGATCTGCACGTCGAAGAAGAGGGCGAGGTAGGCGCCCATCCCGATCAGCGCGAACGCACTCTTGAGAATGAGCGCGACCCAGGTGCCGATCCCCCCGATGGTACCCACCACCGGCCCGAGACTCCGGTCCAGGAAGTAGTACGCACCGCCGGCGCGAGGCATCGCGGTCGAGAGCTCGGCCATGGACAGCATCGCCGGCAGAATGAGAACTGCCGCGATGAGGTACGCGAGGACCACGGACGGCCCCGCCTCGGCGGCCGCGAGCCCGGGCAGCAGGAAGAAGCCGGAGCTGAACATCGCACCGGTGCTGATGGCGAACACGTCGAACAGACCGAGCTCCTTGCTCAGCCTCCCGCCGCTCTGCTTCGAAGTATCCGTAGCCACGATGAACGCCCCCTGTTCAGCACCGAGAGTCCTCGCCTGCGCTCCCACGCCCCGTGCGCTTCCTCGCCCGCGATCCTGAACCGGGGAAGGTGTTGGAGAATCCGCGCGCTGGCCAGTCCCCGGGTTGACGCACCCCCTGCGGGAATCCAGCTTTCCGGCATGCGCACTCGCCTTCTCCATCCGCATACGCACCATCATCACGGCCTCCGAGCGGGCGTCGTGGATGCGGGGGTGTGCGCGTAGAAGTCCCGCGCTGCCGACGCTCCGCGCCGTGGCCCGCTTCCCGGGTCCGGCGCTTTTCGTTTTCAGGGGGGTAGCGCCGATCCGAGGAGGAGGAGGCACGAATGGTCGCTCACGGCGGAGACCGGATGCGACCCGGAGCCCCGAAACCCGAATTCAGAGGATCACATTCCGATGCTTCGCATCGCGCTACCCAACAAGGGCCGTCTCTCCGAGGAGGCGCTCGAACTGTTCGAAACCGCCGGACTGCGGGCCGATTTCACATCGTCCCGTGCGCTCATGGCGAAGATGGGGCCCGACTACCAGGCCATCTTCGTCCGCGCATCCGACATCCCCGAATTCGTCGCGGACGGCGCGGCGGACGTGGGCGTGACGGGCCACGACCTCGTGGTCGAGTCCGATCGGGACGTGACCGAGCTGTTCGACCTCGGGTTCGGTCGCTGTCGGCTCTCCGTGGCGATCCCGGAGTCTCGGGGCATCGACTCGGTGGAGGATCTCCCGCCCGGAACGCGCGTCGCCACCTCCTTCCCCGGAATCACGACCCGCTTCTTCGCGGAGCGCGGGATCGACATCGAGATCGCCAAGGTCTCGGGGGCGGCCGAGATCGCGCCCCACCTCGGCGTGGCCGACGTCATCGTCGACCTCGTCTCCACCGGATCGACGCTCCGGGTGAACCGGCTCGCCGAAATCGAGACGATCGTCCAGTCGACGGCCCGGATGGTCGCGAACAAGGGCGCTCTCGAAGACCCGGCGTCGCGCAGGAAGATCGATCGGCTGGTCACGGCTCTCGAGTCGGTGCTGCGGGCCCGCGCCAAGCGCTATCTCATGGCCAACGTGCCGCGCGAGAAACTCGACGAGGTACGAGAGATCGTCCCCGGAATGAACGGCCCTACCGTGGTCGACGTGATGGACGCCGACGCCTGGGTCGCCGTGCACGTGGTGGTTGACGAGAGCCGTGTGTTCGACACGATCTCCGAGCTCAAGGAGATGGGGGCGGCCGGCATCCTCGTTTCGCGAATCGAGCGGCTGACACCATGACCGGCGGGATGGGCCCGTCCGGGGTCGACGTCGCGGTGCGCGGACGCGTGGGCGATCTCACCGACGCGGAGCGGGAGCTGCTCCTCGGCCGGGCTCCCGACGACCTCTCCGGCGTGCGGACGGCGGTATCCGACATGATCGCCGACGTGCGGGCTCGTGGGGACGAGGCGCTGATCGAGATGGGCGAACGCTTCGACGGCGTGCGTCTCGAGGCGGTCGAGGTGCCGCGGGACGCCTGGCGTGACGCCGTCGAGCGGCTCGATCCGCAGGTCCGGGCGGCCCTCGAGCGGGCAGCGACCAACATCCGGGCCTTCCACGAGGCGCAGATACCGGCGGACGTCGAGCTCGAGGTGGAGCCGGGCATCAGGCTGGGCCGACGTTTCGTGCCCCTCGCCGCCGTGGGTGTGTACGCGCCCGGGGGCCGCGCCGCGTACCCGAGCAGCGTGCTGATGGGCGTGGTCCCGGCGGTCGCGGCGGGTGTGACCGAGATCGTGGTCTGCTCGCCCCCCGGCCCGGACGGACGCCCCTCACGCGAGGTCATGGCGGCAGCGGAGATCGCCGGTGCGACACGCCTCTTCGCCGTCGGTGGAGCCGGAGCGGTCGCAGCCATGGCGTACGGCGCCGGCTCGATTCCGCGCTGCGCCGCCGTGGTCGGACCCGGGAACAAGTGGGTCCTCGAGGCCAAGCGCCAGGTCGCGGGCGAAGTCGTCATCGACTCCCCCGCCGGCCCCTCCGAAGTCCTGGTCCTGGCCGACGATACCGCGGATCCCACCCGCGTGGCGGCGGAATTGATCGCCCAGGCGGAGCACGATCCCGAGGCCGCCGTGGCGCTCGTCTCGACCTCCACGAGGCTGCTGAGGGACGCCGAAGGCGAGGTCGCCCGGCAGCTGCCCGACGCACCTCGCCGGGACGTCGTGGAGGAGGCGCTCCGGACCCGTGGAGGAATCCTTCTCGCCGAGTCGCGGGAGGAGGCCATCGCATTCACGGACGCCTATGCGGCCGAGCATCTCGCCATCTACACCGAGGACCCCCACGCCGACCTCGCCGGCGTCCGTACGGCGGGAACCGCCTTCCTGGGGGATGCCTCCGCCGTGGCCTTCGGGGACTACATCACCGGTGCCAACCACGTCCTCCCGACCGCCGGGACCTCCCGGTCGTTCTCGGGACTCTCGACTCTGCACTACCTCCGCTCGTACACGTGGCAGGAACTCAGCACCGAGGGGGCGGCATCCCTCGCCGACGACACCCGTCGGCTGGCCGAGGCCGAGGGACTTCCGGGCCACGGCGCCGCCGCGGCTCTGCGTTCGGCGGACCACGGCGGACTCGCGGGTGGCCCGAATGGGGGAGGTGACGCGTGAGCCGTAGCCCGAGTTCCGGATTTCCCAGACCGGACTATCGCGCGATCGACCTCTACGCACCCGATCGCCGCCCCGTCCCGGTGGACCTCTGCGACAACACGAACCGGTGGGGCGCTCACCCCGCGGCACTCGCCGCCATCCGGGAGGCCGACGTCGAGCGACTGACGCGCTATCCCGTGCTGTACGCCGACCCGCTCCGCGAAGCGGCGGCCGAGGTCTTCGGGGTCGAGCCGCACCAGGTGACGACCGGGGCGGGATCGGACGACGTGCTCGACTCGCTCTGGCGCGCGATCGCGGAATTCGGCGGCGGCGTCCGCTACCCGGCACCGACCTTCTCGATGATCGAGCCCTTCTGCCGCATGAACGGGCGCGACGCACTCCCGGTCGCCTGGGCCGACGCGATCGCCGACCCGGCGCTGCTGCTCGAGGACGATCCCTGTCTCGTGTACGTCTGTCGTCCCAACAATCCGACCGGTCACATGGTCGATCGGGACTGGTGCGACGAACTTCTGGCCCTCGCGGATGCGCGGTCGACCTCCCGTCAGGCCGAGGGGGGCTCGGACGGCGGCCCGGTGATCGTATTCGACGAGGCGTACGCCGACTATTCCGGAGAGACACTGATTCCGCTGGCGGTCGAGCGCCCCCGGACGCTGGTGGTTCGGACGCTCAGCAAGGCCTATGGGCTCGCCGGTCTCCGGGTCGGCCTCGGGTTCGGTACGGCGGACATGGTGCTGGAGGTGGAGAAGAGCCGCGGACCGTACAAGGTGAATCAGCTCGCCGAGATCGCTGCCGTCGCGGCACTCCGCGACGAGGATGGATGGGCTGCACGGACGGTCGACCGGGCGGTCGAGAATCGGGAGCGCTTCGTGGAGGAACTCGAGAGGCGGGGCCTCTCGCCCCTCCCCTCCAGCGCGAACTTCGTCTTTCTGCCGGTGGCGAGCGGGACGTCGCGCGAGCTCTCGGACGCCTTCCGCGAGCACGGCGTGGCGATCCGGCCCTTCGGGGCCGACGCAGGCTTCGTCGACGGGATCCGCGTGTCCATCGGACCGTGGGAGGAGCTGACCCGCGTCCTCGAGGTGATCGACCTTCTCGGAGAGCGGGTACGAGTCGCCGACGCCGACGCCGGGACCGACGCACTCCTGACCGCACTCGGAGTCGGGTCGTGACGGTCGCCGCGCAGCCGCTGCGGGTCGCCCTCTTCGACTATGGCGTCGGCAACCTGCACTCGCTCGGGAAGGCGCTGGAGCATGCCGGGGCGGATGTCCGGGTCACGAGTGACTGGGGGGAGGCTCTGGATCGCGACGCCCTGGTTCTGCCGGGTGTGGGGGCCTTCTCGGCCGCGCTGGAGGCACTCCCCGACGACCGCTCACACATCGTCGAACAGCTGGAGGGGGGCATGCCCACGCTGGGCATCTGCCTCGGCATGCAGCTGCTGTTCGACAGCTCCGAAGAGGGCGAAGGCCGTGGTCTCGGCGTGGTCCCGGGCCATGTCCGGCGCGTCCGGGCGACGATCGTGCCGCAGATGGGCTGGAACGAGATCGAGACGCACGCCGACCCGCTGTTCGAGGGCACTCCGAATCTCGTGGCCTACTACGCCAACTCCTACGTGTGCGAACCGGCGGATCGGAGCGATGCGATCGGGTGGACGGAGTACGAGGACGACCGCTTCGCGGCGGCCGTGCGCCGCGGCTCCATCATCGGCCTCCAGTGTCACCCCGAGAAGAGTTCGACGGCGGGGCGCCGGGTGATTACGAACTTCATCCACGAAGCCCGGACCCTCGTCGCCACCGGCGAAACGGGGGGATCGTGATCGCCACGCCCGCGGTCGACCTCAAGGGCGGACGCTGCGTACAGCTCGTCGGGGGGCGGCCGGACGACGAAGCGGTCACCCTTCCCGATCCGGTCTCCGTCGCCATCGACTGGGTCGAACAGGGATACGGTGCGCTGCATCTCGTCGACCTGGATGCCGCACTCGGCTCGGGTGACAACCGCGCGGTGTTCGGCAGGATTCTCGACGCGATCCCGGAAGACGTCGACGTGCAGATCGGTGGCGGGATCCGTGACGAGCGCATCTTCGACGAGGTGCTCGCCCTCGGACCCGACCGTCTGGTCGTGGGGACGCGCGCCGTGGAAGATGCGGAGTGGCGCCGCACGATCGCCGAGGCGCACCCGGGCCGACTCGTGGTCGCGGCCGACATTCGGGACGGCGATGTCGTCACGAAGGGCTGGACCGAGAGCAGCGGAATGCCCGTCCTCGCCTTCCTCAGCGAGCTGGAGGAGATTCCACTCGGCGGGATTCTCTGCACCGACGTCGGCCGCGAGGGGCTCATGCAGGGCATCGACCGCGCCGAGGTACGCGCGGTCGTGGGGGGCACACGTCACCCGGTATGGGTCTCCGGCGGTGTCACCACACTGGACGAACTCGCCTTCCTCGAGGACATCGGCGCGCACGGCGCCGTCCTCGGCATGGCACTCTACACCGATACGCTGGATTCGCGCGTCGTGGCCGAACGCCACGGCCGACGTCCGCCGGACGGGCAGTCGCCCGGGACGGCACCGACCGATCAGGAGTCGTTCGAATGACGGGACTGACGAGGGAGACGAAGGAGACGCAGATCACCATCGAGATCAACCTCGAGGGGGGCGATATCGACGTGGAGACGGACGAGGTCTTTCTGACCCACATGGTCGAGACCTTCGCACGGTACGCGGGGCTCGGGCTGACGCTGCGTGCGACGGGCGACATGAAGCACCACCTGATGGAGGATGTCGCGATCACGCTCGGGCTCGCTCTCCGCAAGGCGATCCCGGCCGAAGCCGAGCGCTACGGTTCGGCCACCGTCCCGATGGACGATGCGCTCGTCCGCGCCGCGATCGACGTCGGGGGTCGCGCCTGGTACGAAGGGACCCTCCCCTCCGACCTCTGGGAGCACTTCCTGCAGAGCTTCGCCGACAATCTCGGCGCGACCCTTCATGTCCTGGTCGAGCGAGGGCGCGACCGCCACCACGTCGTCGAGGCCGCGATCAAGGCGACCGGCCTCGCCGTACGGCAGGCTGTACGGAAGGGCGACACCGTGTTCAGCACCAAGGGATCGGTGAACCTCCAGTGGACCGAGGAGGAGCTTTGACCAGCACCCGCACGCGAGGGGGGCGCTGATGCTTCGGCCGCGCGTGATCGTCTGTCTCGACGTGAAGGACGGGCGGGTCGTGAAGGGGGTCAACTTCGAGGGGCTCCGCGACATGGGGGATCCGGTCGAACTCGCTTCCCGCTACGAGTCCGAGGGTGCGGACGAAGTCTGCTTTCTCGACATCTCCGCGTCCCACGAGGGTCGTGGCACACTGCTCGACACCGTACGGCGGACCGCGGAGGTGCTCTTCGTCCCGCTCACCGTCGGCGGAGGGATCCGAAGCGCGGACGACATCGGCCCCCTCCTGCGCGCCGGGGCCGACAAGATCAGCGTGAACAGCGCCGTCGTGCGTGATCCGACGATCCTCACCGAGGGTGCGCGGCGATACGGTGCCCAGTGCATCGTAGCCAGCATCGATGCGGCGCGTCAGGACGACGGATCGTGGCGGCACTACACCCACGGGGGTCGCACGAAGACCGACCTCGACGCCGTAGAATGGGCGGCCGAGTGCGCGGACCGGGGAGCCGGTGAGATCCTCCTCACCAGCATCGATCGGGACGGCGTCCGGACCGGGTACGATCTGGCGCTCACCCGTGCGGTGTCGGACCGCGTCGACGTGCCCGTCGTCGCCTCCGGTGGTGCCGGGGAGGCGTCCCACCTCCGTGACGCCTTCACGGAGGGGCACGCCTCCGCCGCTCTCCTCGCGGGCATTCTCCACGAGGGGCTCACCACGGTCGGGGCGTTGAAATCGGAGCTGGAGCGGTGGGACGTCCCCGTACGTCCCGCGCGGTCGGGCGCGACCGGGTGAAGCCGCCTCGCACTCCCCCTCCGCCCGGTTCCCGACTTCCGCCCCTCACCGGCTCCGCCTTGCAGTCGGGCGCCTCCTCGTGGCATCGTGGGCTCCCGCCGGTCGGCCTGCCCGGCACCCGTGAAGCAACCACCCCGAATCAACCCCTCGGACCCTTCGTCCGGAGATCCCGATGAAGAAGCTCTTTCTCCTCTGCCTGCTCGCTCTCACGACACCGCTCGTCTTCGCCTCCGCACCCGTCTCCGCCCAGGAGTCGGATACGCCCATGCGCGGCGGGAAGAAGGTGCTCACGATCGATGACTACGTCCTCTGGCGGTCGATCGGCGACGCCTCGATGTCGCCCGACGGCGAGTGGCTCACCTACTCGTACAACCACCGCGAGGTGGACGAGGACGATCCCATCGACCCCGACCGTCCGCTCGTGATCAAGCGGACGTCGGGTGCCGACTCGATCCTGGTGGCGAGGGGCGCCGACCCCGAGTTCTCCGACGACGCGCGCTGGATCGCCTACTACATCCAGCCCGAGCACGACGCCGACGACGACGAGGAGCCGGTGCTCGAGCTCAGGAGTCTGGAGACGGGCGATACACGCCGCTGGGACGAGGTCGACGCCTTCGGCTTCACCGAGGCGGGAGTGCTCTGGGCGAAGAAGGACGAGGTCGACGAGGACGCCGAGTACGACGGCACGGACATGGTGATCCGGTATCTCGAGCTCGGCCACGAGGAGCTGATCTCGTACGTGGACGAGTTCGCACCCGACGAGCCGGGCCTGCGGCTGGCCTACACGGTGGACGGCCCCGGCGGCGAGGCGAACGGCGTCACCCTCCTCGACTTTCGGACCCGACTCCGCACCGTGCTCGACAACGAGCGCGAGGCCACGTACGCCCAGCTCACGTGGGGCGGCGACGCGGACGCGGAGGAGGAGCCGGCGCTCGACGCACTCGCCGTGCTCAAGGGTGAGGACGACGACGATCTGGTGGAGCGCGAGAACGCCCTGCTCCTGTGGCCCTCCGTGTCGACGGTGACGGAGCCGCTCGTCCTGGATCCTCGTCCCGCCGACGACGACGAGGCGGACGAGGACACGGAGGAGGAAGAGGAGGCGGGAGCCCCGGAAGACGACGAGACGGCCGCCGAGTCCGACGAGCCGGACGACCCCTTCCAGGAGGCGTGGGCGACCGACGCCGAGCCGGCCGGTTTCCCGGCCCTGCGTGTGCTGAGCGAAGGGGGAGGACTCCGCTGGGCACCCGACGCGAGTCGGGTATTCGTGGAGACGCGCCTCCAGATGCCCGAGGCGTCGGAGCTCTGCGAGGAGCCCGAAGACGACGACGGCCCCCGTGTCGTGAACCTGTCCCGGCGCTACGCCGAGGACGGCAGGCCGCTCGGCCCCGAGGAGATGGTGGGCCGGACCTGCCCCGAGTTCATTGCCGATGTGAACATCTGGCACGTGAACGACGACCGCATCCAGTCGATCCAGGAGCGGGGTCTCGCCGGGGACCGGAACCGTACCTACACCGGCGTGGTCCACATCGACGGCCCGGAACTCCAGTATGTGCAGCTCGCCGACTCGACCATGGCGTCGGTGCAGATCTCGGACGACGGCTACACGGCGATCGGCTCCGATCCGCGGCCCTACGTCTCCGACTGGAAGCCGGGCTACCGCGATTTCTACCTGCTCGACCTCGAGACGGGAGAGCGCAGGATGATCCTCGAGGGCCATCTGCGAACCCTCGGGTTCGATCCGGCCGGCGACTACTTCCTGTACTGGAAGGATGCGGATGTCTGGGTCTACGACGTGGCCTTCGACGAACACCGCAACGTCAGCGAGAACACCCCGGTGTCGTACGTGAACGAGCAATTCGATCGGCTGGGTGAGAAGCCCCCCCACGGCATCGCCGCCTGGACCACGGACGGCGAGCCGATCATGGAGACGCGGTTCGACCTCTGGCTCCAGCCGCTCGACGGCGGCGAAGCCGTGAACCTGACCGGCGGAATGGGTGCCGAACAGGAGATCGAATTCCGGATACTCGACCTCGATCCGGACGAGGACCACGTCGATCTGGACGAGCCGATGTGGCTCACCGGGTACGGCGTCTGGACGAAGCAGGACGGATTCTTCCGCATTCGGGCCGGCGAGGTCGAGACACTGGTGTGGGCCGACGCGCGACTCGGCGGACCGCTGAAGGCCGACGACGCGGACGTACTCATGTTCTCGCGACAGACCTTCGAGACCTTCCCCGACTGGCATCTCACGAATACGGACTTCGCGGATCCGGTACAGGTCACCGACGCCAACCCCCAGCACGACGAGTACAACTGGGGGCGTCGCATCCTCTTCGATTACTACAACGACGAAGGGGTCCGGAAGCAGGGGACGCTCGCCATCCCGTACGACCACGAGGAGGGGGAGCAGCGCCCGATGCTGATCAACTACTACGAGCAGAACTCGCAGAACCTCCACAGCTATCCTACGCCCAGGAACTCCGGCTCGCCGAACTTCGCGGGCTATGTCAGCGACGGGTACCTGGTGATGCAGCCCGACATCCACTTCCGCATCGGTGCGTCGCACTCCGACATGCTGGAGTCCATCAACCTCGCCATCGACGCGGTGGAGGAGATGGGGTACGTGGACTCGGACGCGATCGGACTGCACGGCCACTCGTACAGCGGACAGGGGAACGCCTACATCTCGACGCGGTCCGACCGGTTCGCGGCGATCGTCGCGGGCGCGGCGGCCACCAACATGGTGAGCGACTTCAACGCGCTGTGGGGCGGCTCGAACAACGCCCACAACTACGACACCTACGGGCAGGGACGCTTCGGCGTGGGGCTCTACGAGGACATGGACCTCTACATCGATCAGTCGGCCGTTCAGAACGCGGAGACGATGAACACGCCGCTTCTCCTCCTCCATGGTGAAGACGACAGCACCGTCCGCTTCATGCACGCCGTCGAGTTCTACAACGGGCTGCGCTGGCTCGAGAAGAACGCCGTTCTGCTCGCGTATCCGGGGGAGGGACACGGACTTCGGCAGTACGAGAACCAGAAGGACTTCCAGATTCGTACGCGTCAGTTCTTCGACCACTACCTGCGCGGCGCCCCCCGCCCCAAGTGGATGGATGACGGCCGCAGCTACCTCCAGAAGGAACGCGCGCTCGACATGATGGGCGACGACGATGACCGCGGGGGACGATGAGCGAGCCCGAATCCACACCGGGCGGCACGATGTCGACCGACCGTACTCTCCGCGGCGCCGCCGACCTGGACGGCGTCGTGATGGACCAGGAGGGGCTGGTCCCGGTGGTGGCACAGGACGCCTCCGACGGGCGGGTTCTGATGGTCGCGTGGGCCGACCGGGAAGCTCTGGAGCAGACGCTCGAGACGGGGTTCGTGCACTTCTGGTCACGGTCGCGCGGCGAGCTCTGGAAGAAGGGTGTAACGAGCGGCAACACGCTGGAGCTCGTGTCCCTCCACGCGGACTGCGACGGAGACACCCTCCTCGCTCGGGTCCGGCCAGCCGGACCGGCGTGCCACACGGGAGACGACACCTGCTTCGGCGAAGGCTCGCACCCCGACGCGGAGGCGACACTTCCCGCCGTGTGGCGCACCCTCGTGTCCCGTGCGAGGGAGCGACCCGAGGGGAGCTACACGGTTCGGCTGCTGGAGGACGAGAACCTCCGGATCAAGAAGCTCGGCGAGGAGACGGCCGAGCTGATCCAGGCCCTCCTGCGGGACGACGGCCGGGCCCCCGAAGAGGCGGCGGACCTGCTGTACCACACGATCGTCGCGCTGCTGTCGAACGACCACTCGCTCGACGACCTCCTTCGGGAACTCGAGTCCCGGCGGTGACGGAGATGACGGGCGTGGACCGTTGAGCCGCCCCCCGGGGGTGGAGGAGGAGGTCCTCCAGAAGGGATACGACGGAACGCTCATGCGGCGCCTGCTGACGTATGTGCGCCCGTACAAGCTGCAGGTCGCCGTCGCCGTGCTCCTGCTGGTCGCCGCCAGCGGTCTCGCGGCGGTGGGGCCCTGGCTCACCCAGCGCGCGATCGACGAAGCCATCCCCAACGGCGATCGGAGCCTGCTGGGACTCCTCACCCTCGCCTACCTCGGTGCCGCGATCGGCGCCTTTCTCCTTCAGTACGCACAGGGGCTGCTCACCACCTGGCTCGGCCAGTCCGTGATGTACGATCTCCGGCGCGAGATCTTCGAGAAGCTCCAGCAGCTCGAGCTCGAGTTCTACGACCGAACGCCGGTCGGGCGACTCATGACGCGGATCACCTCCGACGTCGAGACCCTCAACGAGCTCCTCTCCTCGGGCCTCGTGACGGTCTTCGGGGACGTGTTCACGCTGTTTTTCATCTTCGGGTTCATGGTCGCGATGGACTGGCAGCTGTCCCTCGTGACCTTCTCGGTGCTGCCCTTCGTCGCGTGGGCCGTGTTCGTCTTCCGGTCACGCATTCGGGATGCCTACCGAGACATCCGGAAACGCGTGTCGGCGCTGAACTCCTTCCTGCACGAGCGGTTCACGGGGATGCGTATCGTCCAGCTCTTCAACCGCGAGCCGGCGGAGCAGGCGCGCCATGCCGATCTCGACGACAGCTACCTCGAGGCGCACCTCAGGTCGATCACCTATTACGCCCTCTTCTTCCCGGTCATCGAGGTGTTCACCGCGATCGCGCTCGCCCTCGTCATCTGGTCCGGCGGCGCGCGGGTGCTCGAGGGAACGCTCACCGTAGGGGTCATCGCAGCCTTCCTCCAGTATGCCCGTCGGTTCTTCCGCCCCATTCAGGACCTGAGCGAGAAGTACAACCTGCTCCAGGGGGCCATGGCGTCGTCCGAGCGGATCTTCGGACTTCTGGACGAGCAGGCCGAGATCGTGGACCCGGAGCGTCCGGTCGAACTGCCGCCCGAGACCCGTGGCGAGATCGAATTCCGCGATGTGTCCTTCGCATACGGTCGCCGCGGCGAGGAGTGGGACTGGGTACTCGAGGAGGTGAGCTTCCACGTCCGGGCGGGTGAGAAGGTCGCCATCGTCGGCCACACCGGGGCCGGGAAGACCACGATCATCAACCTTCTCATGCGCTTCTACGACGTGCAGAGGGGGGAGATCCTCCTGGACGGCGTGCCCATCCGTGATCTTCGTGTGCACGATCTTCGAGACCGTGTCGGGCTCGTCCTCCAGGACGTCTTCCTGTTCAGCGAGAGCGTCGAGTACAACCTCCGGCTGGGCTCCTCCGACGTCTCGCCCGAGACGGTGCGGGAAGCGGCCGAACGGGTGGGAGCCGCACCCTTCATCGAGCGGCTCGAGAGTGGGTACGACCAGAAACTGGGCGAGCGCGGCGTCTCGCTCAGCGTCGGCGAGCGGCAGCTGATCAGCTTCGCCCGCGCACTCGTGTTCGACCCCCCGATCCTGGTCCTGGACGAGGCCACCAGCTCGGTGGACTCGGAGATCGAGGAGAAGATCGAACGGGCCACCGACGAACTGATGCGGGGACGCACCTCGATCATCATCGCGCACCGCCTCTCCACGGTGGTCGGAGCCGATCGGATTCTCGTCATGCACCGGGGTCGGCTGCGGGAGCAGGGGACCCACGCCGAGCTTCTCGAAGCCGGCGGACTCTACGCGCGTCTTCACGAGCTCCAGTTCGCGCCGACCGCCTGATCGATCTCCGCGATCGCCCGACCACCGAGCCCGCGTGGACCGGAACCCAAGTCGTTGTATCGCATACCCTTACATAAGCGACTCAGTTACTGTCGCGACGTCCAGGAAACGATTCGATCCACGAAGGCAAGAGGAATACCATCGATATCATGACCGATACACCGGAGCGCGCCGAGTTCACCTCGCAGATGGAGCAGCGACTCGAAGAGCTGGGTCGCCGGTTCCAGGAAATGGAAATCGAGCAGATGAAGAAGGGCGAGGTAGAGGCCCGTCAGAAGCTCGAGGCGGCCAAGAAGTCGGTCACCGAAAAGCGCAACGATTTCGAGAATGAACTCAGGCGTGCCAGGAAGGTCAGCGACGACGCGTGGGACGACGTGAGCGACACGCTCAGGACCGCGTGGACCGAGATGAAGGAGGCGATCGATCGCGCACGGACGGAGTTCGACGGAGAGAACCTCGAGCAGGACGACGCCTCCTGACGGCGATTCCGCAGCCGACGGATCGTGCGACCGCGACGGCCGCGTCAGCGCTGACGGCCCGCGGGCCACGCCCCGGCTTGCGAGCGTCCGCCGGTGGAGTCGGGGACGACCGATGACTCGGTCGGGGCGGAGTCGGGGGCGGCCTCGAGCACCTCGAAGCGGTCGCTGACCGGCACCACCCGACCTCCGACTCGGACCAGCGGCTCTTCCGCCCACCCTTCCGCGGGGCGGAGAGCCGCTTCGGTGTATCTGCTGCCGGGGTTCCAGAGAATCCAGTCCGAAGCCCCGGCATCGTAGGTGGCCTGAATCTGCGCCCGCACCTCCGGTCCTTCGTATCTCGGAGATCCGAGTGTGAAGTCCTGTAGCCAGGGAATCACCTGGCCGGCCGAGTCGATGTCGGCCGAACGACGGATGGCATACTCGATCGCGCCATGCACGATTTCGTACGGGTGTGCATTCGGCGCGTCGAACCCGAAACTCCCCGCCCAGTAGTGGCTGGGATAGACCATGGGGAGCGCCGCGTCCACGCGGTCGATGAAGGACTCCCACACCTGTCCGATGCCGACGTCGCGATGAACGTTGGTGGTGATTCCGAAGACATCGGCCGTACTCCGAGTGCCGAGTCCCCCCTCGGCCAGTCTGAAGCGTGCATGCTCCAGAAACCCTCGGACGGCATCCCGCTTCGGACCGATCGAGTCGCCCGGAAAGCGGGCGCGTCCGAGGTCCGATGCGGAGGCGTCCGGAAAGCGGACATAGTCCCACTGGATCTCGGGGAATCCCATCTCCGCGACCTCCCGCGCGAGCTCGACGTGGTAGTCCCAGACGCGCTGGTCGTAGAGGTTCAGCCAGACGATCTCCTTGGAGTCGATCCAGATCCCCCCGGCGGTGTCCTGCACCGCCAACTCGGGCCACCGCTCGGACAGCAGCGGATCCTTCACGATCACGATGCGTGCGATGGGATAGATTCCCTCCGCCTCGAGCCGCCGAAGCAGGCCCGGGAGATCGCCGATACGGAGCTCCTGATCGGCACCGACATCCCGGACGCCCGGAAGCAGAGATCGGTGGCTCACGTACCCGGTCGCGTCCTTCACGTCGATCACGAAGGCGTTGACCTCCGTACGGGCCGCCAGATCGATCAACTGGTCCATGCGCCTGGCGGACCCCGCACTCCAGGCGTTCACGTACAGGCCGCGCAGCGAATCGGGGCGCTGGAAGCAGGGGCGCTCGGAGGGGTCACAGGGGACGGCGTCCGATCCCGCCGTACGGGCATCACCGCCCGCATCCGCCGAGGCGGACGCATCGCTCCGTACCGAACTCGCCGTCGACGCCTCGACGGTGTCGGTCGTGGGCGAGACGGCCCCACGCCGGTCGTCCTCGCCCGCATCCACCCGCGGGACGTCGGCCGCGTCCGTCGCGACGCCGGAGTCACTCCCGTCGGACGGCGAAGGGGCAGGCGCATCGCCGCAGGCTGCGACGAGGATACAGACGAGCCAGACCCGGGGGAGCAGCGTGGTCATGTGCTTCAGTACTCGTCCAGTGTGGGGTCCACGTCGGCGCGCCATCCGAGAACCCCCCCGGTGAGGTTGGAGACGTTGTCCCACCCCTGGCTGCGGAGAAATTCGGTTGCCCAGCCGGAGCGACTCCCCGACCGGCAGTACACGACCACGTGCCCATCCTTCGGGACCTCCGAGTAACGCATCGGAAACTCCGCCACCGGGATGTGGAGCTGGCCGTGATCGGGTAGATCGGCGATGTCCCGCTCGTAGGCCTCGCGGACGTCCACGAGGGTCGGAACGTCACCCTGCTCGAGGCGTTCCGCGAGTTCGGCGGGTGCGATTTCGGGGAGATCCGAACCGTTGCTCATGGACCCTGCGGCGTCTGGGAATTCTGGATGAGATCGGGTGGTCGACCCGTGGAGAGGGTCGCCCCGCAAAACGTAATACAAGGGCCGAACCCCGACACCGCCCGATGGGCCGGTCGACCGTCTTGAACACGCGGGGCTCCCGCCGGTACCATCGAGCATGATGAACCGTCGATTCGCGCTCTGGTCCGCCGGAGCGATCGGGCTTCTGGTGGTCGCGACCTCCTTCACCGCATGCTCACCGGTGTACGTCATCCGAGCGGGCATAGCCGAGGCGAAGATTCTCGCCGCGCGCAGACCGATCCCGGAGGTGATCCTGGATCCGAAGACAGACCAGCGGACTCGCGACATGCTGACGTTCGCCCGGGAAGCGCGCGGGTTCGCCATCGAGGAGTTGCAGCTGGATGTCGGGGACGCCTACACCAGCTATACGCAACTCGAGTCCGACACCCTGGCGCTCGTGCTCTCCGCTGCCTACCCGGACCGTCTTCAGAGCCTCACCTGGTGGTTCCCGATCGTCGGCCACGTCCCGTATCGCGGGTACTTCGATCACGCGGCGGCGCGACGAGAACAGGCGAAACTCGATGCGGACGAGTTCGACACGCTTCTGCGGCCGACCGCCGCGTTCAGCACCCTCGGCTGGTTCGCCGACCCGCTGTTGAGCAGCCTCCTTCGCAGCGACGAGATCGAGCTGGTGGAGACCCTTCTCCACGAACTGAGCCACAATCACCTGTTCGTCGGGGGACAGGTCCGCTTCAACGAGAGCTTCGCGACCTTCGTCGGCCGTGCCGGCGCCGTGGAGTTCTTCTGTGGCCGAGACGGCGGGGGATCGGATACGGTGCGATGCCAGCGGGCCGAAGCCCGTTGGCGGGACGTGCAGAGGTGGAGCGTCTTCGTGGACGGGCTCATCGCGGACCTTCAGGAGGTCTACGGCGACACGTCGCTCGTCCGGGACGCCAAGCTGGAGCGCAGGGAGGAGGTGTGGGCCTCGAAGCGCCGGGAGTTCACCGATCGTGTTCAGCCGGGCTTCGAGTCGTTGCGATTCGGTTCATTCCTTTCGGAGCCCCTCAACAACGCCGTGCTCCTGGGTCAGATGCGCTACTACCACCGGCTTCCGGACTTCGCGGATCTGCTCGAGCAGGAGGGCTCGCTCAGGGAGTCCGTCCAGCGGATCGTGGCGGCGGTCGACGAGGGCGGGGACCCATGGGCGGCGGTGTTCGGTGGCTCGTGAGCTGGTGTCGGGGCGTTTCCACGAGGAGGGCCGGAGGTGGACATGCGGCACCACCCGCTCGCACGAGCCATTCGGAGGACACACCTGTCCTGCGGAGTAGACGCCGGCTGCCCGCGGGCGACATGCCGCTACACCCCTCGTTCGCGGCGGGCAGCCATTCCCGTACGACGGGAGCCTCGCGGCACCTCTCTTGCCAGTGATGTGTCTTCAGTACAGTGAGAATCACCCGCTCGGCCTCCGAGGTGACAGGATGAGTGCACATTCCCGTAGACGGTTTTCGCCCGCGATCCGCATGATCACCGGCTGCGCTGCCGTAACGGCACTCGTCGGAGTCGGATCGTCGCCGGTTGCCGCGCAGGATTTCTTCCTGTTCACACCGCGCGTGACGCTCGGCGTTCACGGTGGGTTCAACGTGGCCCGTGCAGGTAGCGAGGTCTTCGACTTCACGTCGGACAACCTGACGGTGGAGTCGAGCGACTTCAGTTCGCCGGCCATCCGCGCCGAGGTCGCAGTGCGACTCACCGAGCGCGTCGACGTCTCGGTCGACGTCGCGTGGATGGCGACCGACGTGAGGTCGGAGTCGCGGGACTTCATCGGGACGGACGATCTTCCGATTCTTCAGACGACGGAGTTCTCGCAGACCCCGATCACCTTCAATCTGAAGTACTACCTGAAGGATCGGGGTCAGCAGATCGGGAGCTTCGCCTGGGTGCCGGCGAAGATCGTGCCGTACCTCGGCAGCGGCGTCGGGATCGTCAGGTACTCCTTCGTTCAATCGGGGGAGTTCGTCGTCGAGGAGACCCTCGAGATCGTGAACGCGCGATTCGACTCTGCAACTCAGGGACGACTCTTCCATATAATGGGAGGTGCCGAGTATGCGCTGACCAAGAACGCGCTCGTCGTCCTCGATGGCCGGTACCGTTGGGCGTCCGCGCAGATGCGGAACGACTGGGTCGACTTCGACGACATCGACCTTTCAGGGCTTTCCTTCTCCCTCGGACTCGCTGTGAGATTCTGATGAACGACATCGATCACCTTCGGCATCTGGCTCGTTCGGTGCTCGCCGGCGCCGCGCTTCTCCTCGTGACGAGTGGCCTCTCTGCTCAGGACACGCAGGACAATCGCTGGCTTCCCTGGACCGGGTGCTGGCTCGCGGGAGAGGAGGATGGCGGACTCCTGTGCGTGCAGCAGGCGGATGGAGGAGTCGAGTTCCTCTCCGTCGGTGAATCGGGCGTCGTCAGCGAGGAGTCGATCATCGCCGATGGTCAGCCTCGAGCCGTGGACGACCAGACGTGTGAGGGCACGACGACCGCGGAGTTCTCGGCCGATGGAGAGCGGATCTACCTTCGTGAGGAGGTCGACTGCACCGGCACCCTCCAGGCGTCGACCGGCCTGATCGCCATGGTCGCGCCCGGCACGTGGGTGGATATCCGTGGCCTGGAGGACGGCGCGGCCGTCTGGAGCCGAACGTTCCGGCGCGTCACCGACGAGTTCGCCACGTCCCGAGGATTCCCCGACGCGAACAACGAGGGGGACTTCCGTTCCCGACTTCTGCGCTGGCAGGCGTCCGAACCGTCCGACCTCGATGACATCATGGATGTATACGATCGGACCGGGCCCGGCGTGACGCAGGCGTGGATCTCGGAACAGCTCGATCCCTTTCCCGTCGATTCGGACGCGCTCGTGTCCTTGCACGAGGCCGGCCTGCCGGACGACGTGATCGACGTGGTCGTCGCGCACGCCTTTCCGGAGAAGTTCGTCCTGGCCGACAACGCAGGGCGGCAGCCGCAGCGGGTCGCCAGCCGTCGGACCACGTCGGTCGGAGTTCCGAACGGGTATGGCGGCGTGGCGTACGTCGGCGTCGACCCCTTCTACATGAACGGGTTCTGGAGCCCCTGGGGCTTTCGGGGTTTCCAGCCCTTCTTCAACAACTTCGGCTGGAATCGCGGAGGGTTCGGATTCGGCGGGTTCGGCGGATTCGGGTTCCCCTACCGCGAGCGCGTCATCGTCGTGCGGCCGAACTCCAACGGGCCCGACATGGGCGGCGAAAACCGTCGTGTCCGGCCGCGTCCGGGCGGCGGATACTCGTACGGTGGAACGCGTGCCGGTTCGGGTGGCCAGGCAAGGACGTCGGGCGCGCCCGCGGCCGCCACCTCCGGCGGCGGCTCGAGGGTCGGATCCGGTGGAGTCTCCGGTGGGCGCTCGACCGGCCGGACCGCGAAGCCTCGGAGGACAGGCGGCGGCGGTCTATTTCAGTGATGTAGGAATCCGGTGGCATTCGAGCCCCTCGGCCGACCCGATCGGCCGAGGGGCTTTTTCGTGGAACGTGGCGCCGCGACAACCGCCCGCCCCTTTGGATGAGACCGCCTCGGCTGTAGGTTCTCAGGCTCCCGGACCCCTCGACCGCAGGCGACCTGCGAGGGATTAGATGGACGAAGAAAAGCGCAGCTGGACGCCCTCCGAGATCGAGCGGAAGTGGCAGTCCTACTGGGAGGATCACGGCACGAACTCCTTCACCGACGAGGAGCTCCGGACGGCCGAAGATCCCTTCTACAATCTGATGATGTTCCCCTACCCCTCCGCAGAGGGGCTCCACGTGGGCAACATCTACGCCTTCACGGGTGCCGATGTGCACGGCCGCTACCAGCGCCTTCTCGGCCATGACGTCTTCGAGCCCATAGGCTTCGACGCCTTCGGGATCCACTCGGAGAACTTCGCGCTGAAGGTCGGCAAGCACCCGATGGACCTGATTCCGGCGAACATCGAGAACTTCACCCGTCAGCTTCGTCGCATCGGTGGCATGTTCGACTGGGACCACGCCGTCGACACGACCCACCCGTCCTACTACAAGTGGACGCAGTGGGTATTCCTGAAGCTGTTCGACGCGGGACTCGCCGAGCGGAAGGAGGCGCCGGTCAACTGGTGTCCTTCCTGCATGACCGTGCTCGCGAACGAACAGGTCGTCGGTGGGCTGTGCGAGCGCTGCGACACACCTGTCGAGCAGCGTCGGATCGCCCAGTGGTTCTTCCGGATCACCGACTACTCGCAGCGCCTCCTGGACAATCTCGACCAGATCGACTGGTCGGAGACTACGACCAAGGCTCAGAAAAACTGGATCGGGCGGAGCGAGGGTGCGGAGATCGCCTTCCCCCTCGTCCCCACGGACGCTCTTCCGTTGCATGGGGGTGCGGCCTCCCGGACCGACGACGCCGTCCCCGGAGCCGTGGATACGGCGTCGGTGACCGCGATCGACGAGTCCCGGATGATCCGGGTGTTCACAACTCGCCCGGACACGCTGTTCGGAGCCACCTTCATGGTTCTGGCACCCGAACACCCGCTTGTCGATGAACTGACCACCGACGAGCAGCGGGAAACCGTCCGGGCGTACCGGGCCGCCGCCGCCGCGAGCGACCTCGTCTCACGCCAGAAGACGGACAAGACCAAGACGGGTGTCCCGACCGGCGGATACTGCCGAAACCCGGCCACCGGCGAGGCGATCCCCGTCTGGATCGCGGATTACGTACTGATGGACTACGGGACCGGCGCCATCATGGCCGTCCCGGGGCACGACGAGCGCGACTTCGAGTTCGCGACCGAATTCGGGCTTCCCATCCGTCGCGTCGTCGCGTCCGGGGGTGAGGACGCGGATGCGCCACTCGAGGAGGCCGCGTCGGGCGATGGCACCCTGGTCAACTCCGGACGGTTCGACGGACTGCCGAAGGACGAGGCGATCCGGACGATCACGGAATGGGTCGCCGAACGCGGTCTGGGTGAACTCCGGGTGAACTACCGCCTCCATGACTGGTGTATCTCGCGGCAGCGGTACTGGGGCCCGCCGATCCCGATCGTGCACTGCGATGCCTGCGGACCCGTTGGCGTGCCGGAGGACCAGCTCCCGGTCGAGCTGCCCCGCGTGGAGGACTTCAAGCCCCTGGACGACGGCATCAGTCCGCTGGCTCGCGACGAGTCCTGGTACAGGACGTCCTGCCCGGCGTGCGGGGCGGACGCGAGGCGTGAGACCGACGTGTCGGATACCTTCCTCGATTCCGGCTGGTACTTCCTGCGCTACCCGAGCGCCCGATTCGACGACCGCGCCCTGGATCAGGGAATCACGAAGAAATGGCTGCCCGTGGATGCGTATATCGGCGGGAATGAACACGCGGTGCTGCACCTGCTGTACGCGCGTTTTCTCACGATGGTGCTCGGGGATCTGGGACACATCGACTTCGAGGAACCCTTCACGCGGTTCCGCGCACACGGCCTGATCATCCGCAACGGCTCCAAGATGTCCAAGAGTCGAGGGAACGTGATCGTACCCGACCCGATCATCGAGGAGTTCGGCGCGGACACCTTCCGCCTCTACCTCATGTTCCTCGGGCCCTTCGACGAGGGGGGTGACTACCGCGACGAGGGCATCGAGGGCCCGCGCGGGTTCCTGAGTCGCGTATGGGACTCGGCCACCAACGCCGAGGACCGCGACCCCGATCCGGGCGTCGAGCGGAAGCTCCACCAGACGATCCGGCAGGTCACGGAGCAGTTGGCGGACCTTCAGTACAACACCTCGATCGCGGCGATGATGGAGTACCTGAACGTCGCACGGGCGGAGGGCCGCAGCCCGGCCCGCTCCGAGATCGAACCGCTGGTCGTCATGCTCGCACCCTTCGCGCCGCACATCGCCGAGGAGTTGTGGCAGGACCTCGGTCACGACGGATCGATCTTCGACGCCGCACCATGGCCGGAGTTCGATCCGGACACGGCGAGAGAAGACACCATCGACCTGGCCGTACAGGTGAACGGCAAGCTCCGAGGCACCGTTCAGGTACCTTCCGGTGCGGATCGGGACACGGCCGAGGCCGCCGCCCGTGCCGAGGAAAACGTCGCCCGCTATCTCGAAGAGGGGGAGATTCGCCGCGTGATCCACGTGCCGGACCGCCTCCTGAACTACGTCGTCGCCTGATCGCGACCCCCGACCCGTACCCGACCCCGGCATGACCGATCTCGACCGGCTCTGCATCGACGCGATTCGCGTCCTCTCCATGGACGCGGTCGAGAAGGCCTCCTCCGGCCACCCCGGCACCCCGATGGCCCTCGCGCCGGTCGGGTACGCGCTGTGGACCCGGCACCTCGCGCACGACCCGAGTGCGCCGGGATGGGTCGACCGTGACCGCTTCGTGCTGTCGGTGGGTCACGCCTCGATGCTCCTCTACAGTCTGCTTCACCTTTCGGGCTACGACGTCTCGCTCGAGGACATCCGCGACTTTCGGCAGTGGGGCTCGAAGACGCCGGGGCACCCCGAGGTGGGCCATACCGCCGGCGTCGAGACCACGACCGGACCGCTGGGGCAGGGCATCGCCACCTCGGTGGGCATGGCGCTCGCGGAGCGTTGGCTCGCCGCCCGCTTCAACCGCCCCGGCCACGAGATCGTCGACCACCGCACGACGGTGCTCTGCTCGGACGGGGACCTCATGGAGGGGATCAGCCACGAGGCTGCGGAGTTCGCGGGTCACCAGGCCCTCGGCAAGCTGACGTGGATCTGGGACGACAACCGGATCACGATCGAGGGCTCCACGGACCTCTCGATGTCGACCGATCAGCGCCTCAGGTTCGAGGGCTACGGCTGGCATGTCGTGCGGGTGGACGACGGGGAGGATCTGGCTGCGATCGACGCCGCACTCGACGCGGCCGAGGCCGAGACCCAGCGGCCGACGCTCGTGATGCTGCGGACGACCATCGCTCCCGGAGCTCCGACCAAGGAGGGAACCGCCGGCTCGCACGGCGCACCCCTCGGCGCAGACGAGATCGCCGGTGCCAAGAAGGCCTACGGGTACCCGAGCGACGAGCCCTTCTTCGTCGCGCCGGAGGCGTACGCGAAATGGGCCGATGTGAAGACCCGCGGCGCCGAGGCTCACGCGGAGTGGCACGAGCGCTTCGATGCCTACCGAGAGGCGTTCCCGGAACTTGCCGTAGAGTATCGTCGCGTGATGCGTGGAAACCTTCCCGACGGATGGGCGGACGACCTGCCGACGCTGGATCAGGCGGAGGCCACCAGGGCGAGCTCGGGCAAGGTCCTCAACGCGATCGCGGACCGTGTCCCCGAGCTGATCGGGGGGTCTGCGGACCTGGGTGGTTCGAACAAGACGGATATCTCGAACGGCGGCGACCTGCTGCCCGGGAACCCGTCGGGGCGCCTGATCCACTTCGGAGTCCGCGAGCACGCGATGGGGGCCATCCTCAACGGGATGTCCCTGCACGGCGGGATCCGTCCCTTCGGCGGCACCTTCCTGATCTTCTCGGACTACATGAGGCCCGCGATTCGACTCGCGGCGCTCATGGGCAGCACCGCCACCTACGTCTTCACCCACGACTCGATCGGCCTGGGCGAGGACGGTCCGACCCACCAGCCCATCGAGCAGCTCATGGCGCTACGGGCCATCCCGAACGTGATGGATCTTCGGCCCGGTGATCCCGCCGAGACGGCCGTAGCGTGGCAGGTGGCTCTGGAGCGCGAGGACGGTCCCGCCTTCCTGTCGCTCACGCGTCAGAAGATTCCGGCCGTGGACCGCAGCAGGTTCGCGGCCGCGGAGGGCCTTCGCCGAGGCGCCTATGTCCTCGCCGATGCCACGGGCGACGTGGCCGACGTGGTACTCATGGCGAGCGGATCGGAACTCCACGTCGCGCTCGACGCGCGAACGAAGCTCGAGGCCGACGGCATCCCGACCCGGGTCGTGTCGTTCCCGAGCTGGTTCCTGTTCCAGCGGCAGGATGCGGAGTACCGTGCTTCGGTTCTCGGCGAGGGACAGGTGGTCCGGATTTCGATCGAGGCGGGAACGACGTTCGGATGGGAACGCTGGACGGGGGGGCCGGATCGATCCATCGGGATCGACCGCTTCGGCGCGTCCGCGCCGGCTGAGATCCTGTTCGACGAGTTCGGCTTCACCGCCGAGGCGATCGTCGCTCGCGCCAGGAGGCTGCTCGGCCCCTGACGGGCGTCACTCGCCGGAGTCGAAGCGGACCCTGGCAGCGAGCGGGAGAGGGGGGACGCGGGAGACGGCGGTGCCCGGACGCCTCCGTCGGATCCGTCCGGTGGTGCACGCCCGGGATTCGCACCCGGCATAGTCGGCCCACCAGCGCCACGTGGGTCCGTGCCCGACCTCGCCGTCGAACAGCCAGTCGGCCGCGTGCGCCATTTCATGGACCAGGGTATCGTGCCTGATCCCGTCGTTCTCGGCGAGCATCAGGTCCACGTTGAGGGCGATCTCCAGCACCCGCCGCCGACCCTCCAGCTCTCCCGGTTTCATGTGACCGAGCCGGCTCTTCATCCGCGCGGAGAGGCGAAGCGGGACGCCGGCCGGAAGTCGGCCTCCGAATCGTGCCCTGTTGAGGTATCGATACATGCAGCGGAGGTACCGGACCTGGTCCGCCGTGGCACAACACGGGCCGACCGGCCGACCGCTCCGCCGGGCTCTTCCCCGGATTCGCTCCAACTCCCGGTGCAGCGGCGTCCATGCGGACACCCGGCGTGACGCCGATCTCGCCCGGTCGTCCGCGAGTCCGCCCGAGGTCGCGATCACGGCGAGGTCCCGAAGCACCTCCTCGGGCGCGGCCGCGAACGCCCGGTGCAGGTTGAGGCATTCACCCCGCTGCGTGATCGACCAGATCGTCGACCGGTTGGATCGGAGCCGCACCGTACGAAGGCCCCCCGCGCCCCAGCCGCGAAGCAGCTCCAGGATCTGCCCGCCGGTCCGATCTGGTTCCTCCATGAGCTTCTGCATCCTCGAAGTGATCTGCCATCGGTGCGCGCCGCAGGAAAGCTCACAGATCGTTCACCTGCGGCAAACCCGGGATCGGGAGACCGCTCGACGCCCACGCACGTCGCCAACCCGACGAACCGGCGGCCGAATCCGGGCTCACCCTGGCGAATCCCGGTACCTCCGGTTCGCACGTCGCGCAGGGACGGCGATCGAGGGTATACTTCGCCTCCGCCACACCCGCCGCTCACACCTCGATGCCGTGAAGACCCTCATCCTCCTCCGCCACGCGAAGTCCAGCTGGGACGATTCGTCCCTGGACGACCACGACCGTCCTCTGGCGGCCCGTGGACGCCGGGCCGCACCCGCCATCGCCGAACATCTCTCAGAGCTGGAGCTGATCCCGGACCTCGTGGCCTGTTCGACCGCGACCCGGACGCGGGAGACGATGGAGCTATTGGCCGACCACCTCGGCGAGCCCCCCGTCGAGCACGACGCCTCCCTCTATCTCGCCGGTCCGGGTCGTCTGCTTCGAGCCGTCCGCGCCACCGACGACGGCGTCGACACGCTCATGCTCATCGGACACAATCCCGGCATCCACACCTTCGCGCTCGGCCTGTGCGACCGCACCGCCGATATCGACCTCCGCCCGCTCGAGCGGAAGTTTCCCACCGCCGCCGTCGCCGTGCTGGAGTTCGACGCCGACACCTGGGAGGCGATCGACCAGAGCGACGGTCGCCTCGTTCACTTCATCCGCCCCAAGTCCCTCCCCAACGCCAAGCGCGACCGGCTCTGACCCCGATCGGACCCAAACGGGAACACCCGGCCGACATCACGGAC
>JGI12109J20283_10672916_pt1 | contig 105781 bp, 86 predicted proteins | sample ElkSlonscriptome_12_FD_20283 | JGI IMG/M metagenome (IMG submission 20283) | reverse complement strand
ACCGGCATGGGTTCGGGCTGCAGCGATGCGCGCAGGTAAAGAGGATGTGCGGGTTGCCTGGACTGATTTAGCCGAATGCAGTGCAGGTTGTCCAGCCGTGCGATTACTTCACTGGCGCGTGACCGGAAAGTGCCATCGTTACCCCAGCAGGCTACTGTAAGATTAGCTTGCCGGTGGGCGCGCAAGATCCAGTAGTCGTTACGCGAGCCGACGGGGTCCGGACTGCGCTTCAGATCTTCCGGGTAGGTTGCCCGCCAGGCGAAAAGGTTGACCACTTCCATCCCCGCGAAACCCCAGTCGCGTGCAAAACCCACGCAGCGGCGTATGGTCGGATCGTCAAGACGACCATCGGCGGTAGACGGATTTAAGCCAATGAACAGGACCTTACCCCGGCCCTGCGTCCAGCGCCGCTCAAGGCTATAACGATAGAGGCGGCAGCGGGAAAAGCGTGCCTGCTGTGAGACGTAAGGCATTTTTGAATAATGAGTTATGGATTGGCTTGTTGCCCGGTTGCGTTTCCTGTTAGCGATCTGGTCGTAAACTGCTTGCCTGGGGCGTCATGCTGTTTTAATTTGCTGATGCATCCACGCAGTAGAAGCCTTGAGCGCAGACACCGGCCAGGGAGCACACAAAGGCAAATTTCAACGTGAGGATATCATGCTAGCAATTATCGGGGGATCGGGGCTATCCAAAATTCGGGAAAAGTCGCCCTTAAACGAAGAACGGGTGACCACTCCATTCGGGAGCGAGGCCATTGCGGTCGATTACTACCAGTTCGGTAGCCAGCAGTTGGCCTTTCTGGCGCGTCATGGTCCCAACGGAGCGATTCCCCCGCATCGCGTCAATTACCGCGCCAATATCTGGGCCCTGCATGAGCTGGGTCACCGCCGCGTTCTGGGTATTAATGTAGTGGGTGGCATTCATCCGGAAATGGCGCCTGGTGCCATTATGGTGCCTGACCAGTTGATAGACTACACGCAAGGGAGACCTGGCACGTTTTACGAAGAAGGGCTGGAGCGAGCAGTGCATATCGACTTTACCGAACCCTTCGATCCGTGTCTTCGCGCCCAGTTGCTCGAGCAGTTGGAGCGTTTGAACGCTGGCCACCAGGAGCGTCGCACGGTTTTGGACCGAGGTGTTTATGGCTGTACCCAGGGGCCGCGACTGGAAACGGCGGCCGAAATCAGACGGCTGCAGCGCGATGGTTGCGATATTGTTGGTATGACGGCAATGCCGGAGGCGGCGCTGGCGCGGGAGCTCGGTATGGCCTATGCGTTGCTGACGCTGTCGGTCAATTGGGCCGCTGGCCTGGACGCGGGCGAAATCAGCATGGAGGCCATTGGCCAGATGATCACCGAGGGGATGGAATTCGTGTTGCCACTGCTGGAGGACTGGCAGGAAGACTGAAGCTCGTCTGCGTTAACTAGGAGAATCCTTGAATAATTTCTGTTCAAAAATTTCAGGCCCTTGCTAGCGCTGAAAAACGGCTCCGAGCGGTCTGCCCCGCAGGTAGCTCGCGCCGCTGCGGGCCACGCCCCTCCGGGCTACCTTTACTCTGAAAAATGCTCTGAAAACCGGTCATTTTTCGCCGTACAGCGTCGGCTCTATTGCATCGGCACAAGATACCTGCCGGCCACGCCTTGTTTTGTGCAAGAGTAATTGTGCACTGGCCTCGCAGATCAGTATCCGCCAGTGGATCCCTGACACTTCGCCAATGCAACTATGTCCGTTGCAGAGTATATGGGACAGTAATGTCCTTGAATCTCAAAGAGCAGGCTCATCCTGCTCCGGCAGAAGTGGAACCTCATAGGGGGTAACAGTCACTACCAGTCCCAGGGCCGGGTGGTCCAAGTAATGAAATTCTTCGCTGCGCATTTCCCGCTGCTGCTGTAAATGATAGATCCGAACTGGATGATACTCCTGCTCGGTGCCGAGGCCTCCGGTGATCTGTGGTTGGAGTTGCCCCGGCAGGTCTGGTAGCTGCCAGTCCTGCCGGGGATCCGGAATGACTCGAAATTCGCTCAGCCACAGATTGGCATCGGCCACGATACGGGTGCGATCGTTATTGAAGTAAAAACCTAGGCTGCCCTCCAGTTCCTGATGATCACCAAATTCATAGCCCCCACTGACAAATAAATGGGTCTGGTTTCCCACATCGGGCATTGGCTGTCGCCACAGTCCATGAAACAACAGCCGGTAGCCGGGATCCCGCTCCAATGCGCGATTGGTCTGACGAAAGTCACTGGCCGCGGCGCTTAACTGCAGAAAGGGGTCGCGGGCAGGGTCCGGCAAGCGCCAGGGCTGTCCTGGCCGCGCTGGAAATGGTCCTATATCCACGAAAGGGGTTTCTTCAGGAGTTTCAGATTGGCTCTCAATGGGGTCTAGAAATGGATCGGTTGCGAGCGGATTGGGCGCTGCCAGCTCTGGTTCGGGGGGCTCGACGGCAGACGGCAAGAACTCGGGGAGCATGAGATTTTGCAGCAGACTGTCGAGACGCCGCAGCGGCTGCGGGTAAGCCAGCTGCGTCTTGTCGGCATACCAGGTTTCTTCGCTGCGATCGGCCTGACTCTCGTTGCTGAATACCGACACCTCGATCTGAAACCAGCGCTCCTGCGCGGTTCCCGGAAGCGCGAACATGACCAACCCGAGGCCTAGGAGCGAGATAATCCCGATTTTTATGCGGGCACGATGATGCGGCATGGCGCTGCTATTCAGACCTAAGTACTCAGTATTCAGTTCATCCATGGCGGACTGTCAGCCGTGTGTGCATTTGTAAGTTGACTCATGCGGCTTGTTGCTGAACCAGCTTCATAGTGTCGAGCAGATCATTGATGAACTCAAGGCGTGCCTCCGCCTCTTCGCAGTTGTGGGTGAAATGCAGTTGGTTAGCGCCGCTGAGCCGAAAATGCGTCGGATCTTTCTGAATCAGTTGCACCAGCGACAAGGGGTCGACGCGGGTCTCGGCGGCAAATTCCAGGCGTCCCTGGCTGACATTGGCATCAATGCGACGAATACCGAACTGCTGGGCGCGCAGGCGCAGGCTGGTCAAGCGCATAAGGAGCTTAAGTTGTCTCGGTAAGAGACCAAAGCGATCGATCATCTCTACCTGCAGCTCCTTCAATTCCTTTTCGTCGTCGGCCGAGGCGATGCGCTTGTACATGATCAACCGGGTATGGACATCCGGCAGGTAGTCGTCAGGAATCAGTGCCGGAATGCGTAGATTGATGTCAATGGACTTCTCGGCGCTGAGATCGACACTGGGAGTTCGGCCCTCTTTAATGGCGTTGACTGCTTCCTCAAGCATGTCGCTATACAGGGTGAAACCGATCTTCTGTAAATGGCCGCTCTGCTCCTCCCCCAGCAGTTCGCCGGCGCCGCGAATCTCGAGATCGTGACTGGCCAGGGTGAAGCCGGCGCCCAGGTTAGACGCGGAGCGAATGGCCTCGATTCGTTTTTCGGCATCTCCGGTAAGGCGACTGTGGGGCAGCAGGAGATAGGCATAGGCTTGGTGGTGGGAGCGACCCACTCGCCCGCGCAGTTGATGCAGTTGGGCCAGTCCAAATTTGTCGGCGCGGTCGATGATGATGGTATTGGCGCTGGGTATGTCGATACCCGTCTCGATAATGGTAGTGCAAATCAGGATGTTGTAGCGCTTGTGATAGAAGTCTGCCATGACTTTTTCCAGGTCACGCTCGGCCATCTGGCCATGGGCGACACTGATTCTTGCCTGCGGCACGATTTCCTTCAGATGGGACGCTGCGCGCTCAATGGTCTTGACCTCGTTATGTAGATAGAACACCTGGCCGCCCCGGAGTAGCTCCCGCGAGATTGCCTCTTTGATGAGGCCATCCTGGTGTTCGCGCACGAAGGTCTTAATAGAGAGCCGCTTTGCCGGTGGCGTAACCACCAGCGACAGATCGCGTAGGCCGGACAGGGCCATATTGAGGGTGCGAGGTATTGGCGTTGCCGTGAGGTTGAGAATGTCCACATTGGCGCGCAGGGATTTCAGCTTTTCTTTCTGGCGTACCCCGAAGCGGTGCTCCTCATCGACAATGAGCAGCCCCAGAGTCTTGTAGTTGATATCGGCGTGTAACAGCTTGTGGGTGCCGATAAGAATATCGACTTTGCCTGCCGCTACCCGCTCCAGGGTCGCATTTTGCTCTTTGCCGCTGCGGAAACGGGAGACGACCTCAATGACTAAGGGCCAGTCGGCAAAGCGGTCCTGGAAAGTATCAAAGTGCTGTTGTGCCAGCAGGGTAGTCGGCACCAGCAGGGCAACCTGGCGATTGTTCTGCACAGCGACAAAGGCCGCCCGCATGGCGACCTCAGTCTTGCCGAAGCCGACGTCACCGCACACCAGGCGATCCATGGCTCGGGGGCTGCGCATGTCATCCAGCACCGCCTGAATGGCGGATTCCTGGTCCGGAGTTTCCTCAAACGGGAAACTGGCTGCGAATTTATCGTACTCAGCTCGATCCACATTGAACTGATGACCCTTGCGGGCCTGTCGCCGCGCGTAGATATCGAGAAGTTCTGCCGCCGCGTCACGAATTTTTTCCGCCGCCTTGCGCTTGGTCTTCTGCCACTGATCGCTGCCAAGAGTGTTCAGCGGAGCCGCCTCCTGTTCACTGCCGCCGTAGCGGCTGATCAGATGCAGTGCCGAGACGGGCACGTACAGCTTGGCGCCGGCGGCATATTCCAGAGTAAGGAATTCGGCTGCCTCGCCCTCGGTAGTGATGGTTTCCAGGCCACGGTAACGACCGACGCCATGATCAACGTGAACTACGGCATCGTCGAGATGGAGTTCGGTGAGATTGCGAATGACCAGTTCGCTGTTGACCTGCTGACGTTGGCGCCGCCGGCGCTGGGCAACCCGGTTACCGAAGAGCTGGGTCTCGGTAATCAGGATCAGCCCCGGGTCGCTTATCCAAAGTCCCTGGTCGAGCGGCGCCACGGTGATGCCTAAGGCTGCGTCACCGGTAACAAAATCCTGCCAATACTCGGTTTCAACGGGCTTAAGTTCTGCCTGGCGCAGCACTTCCATCAGATTTTCCCGACGCCCCGCGGTCTCGGCGCAAAACAGGACGCGCTCCGGGCGTTCGCTAATAAATTTCAGCAGATCGGTGAATGGTTGCTGCAGGCGCGGATTGGCATTGAGATCGGGCAACTCGTTGCCACCGAGGCTATGGGCCTGCTCATGGTCGCGAAAGTCGATGCGGCGGTAGGCTTTGATGTCGCGAAACAGAGCGTCTGCACGCAGAAAAATTTCATCGGGATTCAGCACTGGGCGGAAGCGATCAATCTGACGATCCTGGAAGCGCGCCTCTATGTCCTGCCAGAAACGCTCACCACTAGCCAGCAGCTCGCCGCGACTGCAGATGATGGCATCCTCAGGGAGGAAATCGAACAAGGAGCTCAGTGCATCGAAGAACAGCGGCAGGTAATACTCCAGGCCGGGTGAATTGATTCCTTCTCCCACATCTTGATAGACGGGGCACTGCCTCAGGTCGACATCAAAACGCTCGCGAAAGCGAGCCCGGAAGTTATTAATGCCGGATTTGTCCAGGGGATACTCCCGACCCGGGAGCAGTTTAATGGCATCCACTTCATCCAGTGAACGCTGAGTCTCCGGGTCGAAGGTGCGAATGGAATCGATGTCCTCATCGAACAGATCGAGCCGGTAGGGGAGTTGGGAGCCCATAGGGAAGATGTCGATGATGGAGCCGCGTACAGCAAATTCGCCGTGCTCATTGACCGAATCCACGGCCTGGTAGTTGGCCAGGCTGAGTTGGGCGCGCAGTTTGTCGCTGTCCAGAGACTGGCCTTTAGCAAAGTTGAGGCTGTTGGCGGCGACATAGTGTGCAGGTGGCAGTCGATGCATCAGACTGGTCATGGAAACCACAAGAACGCCGTGGCGCAGGCCCGGCAACTGGTACAGTGCACGCAGACGCTCGGAGATGATGTCCTGATGGGGTGAAAAATTGTCGTAGGGCAATGTCTCCCAGTCCGGCAGTCCAAGGATTACCATCTCTGTGTCGGCGCGGGCGAAATAGCGCAGTTCCCGCAGGGCCTGCTCGACCGCTTCATTGTCAGGCAGCAGGTAAAGCAGGGGCGCATCGGCTGCGGATGCAGCCTCGAATACCGCCAGACTCTGGGCGCTGCCGGCGGCGTTACCCCAGTAGAGGCTCTGCTGCTGTGATTTTGGAAGCGGTGGTTTGAGAAGGTGCTGCATAGAATAGGGGCTAGTTTGTTCGCTGTCAGGGCATCATAAATTGGGCGCATTGTAGCACCGGGGAAGCGCATTCTGGAGTCCAGTGGCAGCGGCGTTCGCGCTCGGCGCCGAAAGTCCGGCTGGATTCTATTCGCCGTACTTGCTTCTCAATCACTGCTACGGGAATGTTGCCACAGGATTGGATTGTCCTGGGCGAATTCCGGGCGTAGTGATTCAGTGCACAGGCAGCAGACATCGGAGCTTTGCGCCAAATGAACATTTATTGCGCGTCAATTCGATTAACCGGATAATACGTCCCTTTTTCAAAATCAAGAATTCAGCCAGATGGTGGGGAATACTGTGAATCGGCCCAAAATAGACGACTATTTCAGTGACTGGAAGCAACGTGAAGCCCTGGTACAGGAAATGATTCCTGTTATTGGGCGACTGTTTAGTCAATGTAACGTGGGAGTGTTCATTTATGGACGCCCACTGCACAACCGATCTGTTACCTTCATCATGAAGACCCACCGTTACGTACGTCAGGTAGAGCGTAACGAGATGTCCGAGTTTGAAACCCATCAGGTGCTCATGGCCATGGCGGAACTCGATCTCAGGCATGCCCAGATTGACCTTGGCAAACTGGCCGTGCGTTTCATGGAGCATCAGCAAGTCGAAGGCGACGGGGCCATGGATGTAGCGACATTCGTCCGTGAGCAGCTGGCCTATCTGGACGGGGTGAAGCGGAAACCGGTAGCGAAATCCCAGGATGTCGTGCTCTACGGTTTTGGTCGTATAGGCCGCTTGATGGCGCGGCTGCTCATCGAGCGCACCAGCACCGGCGAAGTGATGCGGCTTAAGGCCGTCGTGGTCAGGCCGGGTTCGGAGGGAGACTTGCTCAAACGCGCCAGCCTGTTTACCAATGATTCCGTGCACGGCACGTTTCAGGGCACGCTGCGCGTCGATGAGGATCGAAAAGTCCTTATTGCCAATGGCAATGAACTGCAATTCATCTACGCCAATTCACCGGAAGAGGTAGATTACACCGAATACGGAATCGACGATGCGCTGGTCATAGACAACACCGGAGCCTGGCGCGATGAGGCCGGACTTTCCCGGCACCTTAAATCGAAAGGCGCGGCCAAGGTCATTCTTACCGCGCCCGGTAAAGGCGATCTGAAAAACATTGTCTATGGCATCAATGACGATCAGATCAACGCCGATGACAAGATTATTACCGCGGCGTCATGCACCACCAATGCCATAGCGCCGGTACTCAAGGTGGTGAATGACAAATTCGGTGTCGAGCACGGCCATATCGAAACCGTGCATTCCTACACCAACGACCAGAATCTGATTGACAATTATCACAAAGGAGCACGAAGAGGGCGCAGCGCCGCGCTCAACATGGTGCTTACCGAAACCGGAGCCGCCAAGGCGGTGGTCAAGGCGGTGCCGGAGCTGGACGGTAAACTCACCGGTAGCGCCGTGCGCGTGCCTACTCCCAATGTTTCCATGGCCATAATGAGTCTGACCTTGAACACGGAAACCAGCAAAGAGGAGTTGAACGAGTTTCTGCGCCAGATTGCACTGCATTCAGACCTGCAGAATCAGATCAGCTACACCCAGGATCCCGACGCCGTATCAACGGACTTTGTCGGCACACGCGAGGCCTGCGTGGTGGATTCCAATGCCACCATCGTCAACGGCCGCCATGCCGTGCTTTATCTGTGGTACGACAACGAGTTCGGTTACTGCTGCCAGGTAGGTCGCATGGTCTACAAGATGGCCGGGGTAAGCTACCAGCAATACCCTTTGGATCCCTGATCGGCGCCCCGGCGCTCAGGGGTCACTCGCAATTTTTCGGGCTTAGCCCTATAATGCCTGTGTGTGCATAGCCACTGCCTGGCGGCTTGGACTTATGCCGCGTTTCCCAATGTTATCCTTGTGCTCGTGACGTGATGTGAATCACGCCGCTACTTTGATTAGTATTCTTACGCTCGCTGAAAAGCGGGTTGTTATTTCCACATGATCAGAATCAAGCGCGGCCTCGACCTTCCCCTTGTCGGGGAGCCCGAGCAAGTCATCGCGGATACTCACAAACCGCGCTCAGTGGCTGTGCTCGGCCGAGACTACGTGGGCATGATGCCGACCATGTCGGTTCAGGTTGGAGACCGGGTCAAGCTCGGACAGGAACTCTTCAGCGACAAGAAAAATCCAGCCGTAGTCTTCACCGCCCCCGCCGGAGGCGAGGTGAGCGCCATCAATCGGGGCTACCAGCGCCGCTTGCTGTCCGTCGTCATAGACGTCGACAAAAACGAAGAGTCGGAGACCTTCACCAGTTATTCCGGTGCCGAACTTGAAGGGCTTAGTCGAAAACAGGTAGTGAGTAATCTGGTCGCTTCCGGGCTGTGGACGGCCCTGCGCCGGCGCCCCTTCAGTAAAGTGCCCAGCCCGGACTCCACTCCGCGAGCGCTCTTCGTCAATGCCATGGACAGCAATCCCTTGGCCGCCGCGCCCATGGTAGTTATGGAAGGAAGGGCCGAAGACTTCATTCGCGGCGTTAAGCTGCTGTCCTTGCTGCCGGAGAACCAGCTCTATCTCTGTCTTGGACGCATGGATCCCCTGGGGCTGGCGCAGCAGGACTTCCCTGACAATGTCGTAACCGAACAATTTTCCGGCCCCCATCCCGCAGGCCTTAGTGGTACGCACATTCACTACCTGCAGCCGGCGGGAGTAAATAGTGAGATCTGGTATGCCAGTTACCAGGACGTGATGGCAATAGGGCGCCTGTTCAGCAGCGGCCGCCTGAACACTGAGCGGGTAATCTCATTCGCTGGGCCCCAGGTTCAGGCACCGCGACTGCTGCGAACCCGGCTCGGCGCCAATATTGATGAAATCGTGCTCGGTGAACTTCTGCCGGGAGAAAGCCGGGTTCTCTCCGGGTCAGTATTGTCCGGACAACTGGCCAGTGGCAGCGAAGCCTACCTCGGGCGCTATCACCAGCAGGTCAGTGTTTTGCGTGAAGGCCGGGAGAGGCCGCTTCTCGGTTATCTGTCACCAGGTGTCAACAGACATTCTGTAACGGGCATTTATCTATCACGTTTTTATAAGAGCAAGCGCTTCCCCATGTCGACTTCAACCAATGGTAGTGAGCGCGCCATGGTGCCGATTGGAGCCTACGAGCGCATCATGCCCCTTGATATTCTGCCGACTCAGTTGCTGCGGGCACTGATCGTCGGTGATATTGAAACCGCACAGAATCTTGGCGCACTGGAACTCGATGAGGAAGACCTGGCGCTGTGCAGCTATGTGTGTCCAGGTAAATACGAGTATGGCTCCATTCTACGGGACAACTTGGCCCGGATCGAGAAGGAAGGCTGATGGGTTTACGAAGAGTCTTTGACGATCTCGAACCACACTTTCAGAACGGTGGTAGGTATGAACGTTTCTACGCTCTCTACGAGGCAGTAGACACGATCTTCTATTCGCCGGGCAAGGTCACAGTCGCCCAGCCGCACGTGCGCGATGGCATTGATTTGAAACGGGTGATGATCACGGTCTGGCTTGCCGCTTTTTTCCCCATGTTCTATGGCTTGTTCAACCTCGGTTTTCAGGCCAACAGCGCCATCGCTGCGATGGGTCTGGAAGGGGGAGGCGACTGGCATGAGCCTATCATCTCTCTGCTCGCAGGCCATGATCCCGCAAGCCTGTGGGACAACCTGATTTATGGTGCGGTCTACTATATCCCGATTTACGTCACCGTGTTCGTGGTCGGCGGTTTCTGGGAAGTGCTCTTCGCGATCCGACGCGGTCATGAAATCAACGAAGGCTTCTTCGTGACCTCTATTCTGTTCACCCTGATTGTACCGCCGGATATTCCCCTGTGGCAGGCCGCACTGGGTATCTCTTTTGGCATTGTCGTCGGCAAGGAGGTGTTCGGCGGCACCGGTAAGAATTTCCTCAACCCGGCGCTTACCGGGCGCGCCTTCCTTTATTTTGCTTATGCGCCCGATATATCCGGTGATTCTGTGTGGACGGCGGTCGATGGATTCAGCGGCGCCACGGCCCTGTCCCAGGTTGCCGATGGGGGGCTGCCGGCTATCGCCCAGGCTACCGGTCTCGAATTAAGTTGGCTGGATGCGTTCCTGGGCCAGATGCAGGGCTCCATCGGTGAGACTTCGACCGTGGCCATTCTTCTCGGTGCTGTCGTGCTGCTGGCCACGCGCATCGCCTCCTGGCGCATTATGCTGGGCGTTTTCCTCGGCATGGTGGGCATGGCGACACTGTTCAATATAATCGGCTCGGAGTCCAATCCCCATTTCGCCACCCCCTGGTACTGGCATTTCGTGTTAGGGGGCTTCGCCTTTGGCATGGTTTATATGGCTACCGATCCGGTGTCGGCGGCCATGACCAACACCGGCAAGCTCCTCTTCGGTGGCCTGATCGGAGTCATGACGGTCATCATCAGGGTGATAAATCCAGCCTACCCCGAGGGCATCATGCTGGCCATTCTCTTTGCCAATCTGTTCGCACCACTCATCGACTATGGCGTCGTCAAGGCCAACATCTCACGGCGGAGGGCGCGCGGTGTCCTCTAGAGAATCCACCAGCAAGACCCTGCTTGTAGCGCTGCTGCTGTGTGTGGTGTGCTCAGTAGTCGTGAGCGCTGCGGCAGTGATTTTACAGCCCCTACAGACTGCCAACCGCATTCTCGATCGCAACAGGAATATTCTCAGTGCCGCCGGGCTTTATGACGATGAACAACATGACGATGCAGATGTGGCGTCTATGTTCGCTGAATTCACTCCGCGCATCGTTGATCTCACGCGTGGAGAGTTCCTCGGATCAGAGGCGGTGGAGGATCTCGGCATCGACATGGCGACCTATGACCAGCGCGAGCACATCAATGACTCCCAATTCTCGCAGTCCATAGCCGCGGAAGAAGATGTGGCTGACATCAAACGCCGGGTTATTTATCCGATGATCTATCTTGAGGAATCGGCCGGCGAGGTGGAGACGATCGTGCTACCGGTCAATGGCTATGGACTCTGGGGCATCATGTACGGATACCTGGCTCTGGAGGGTGACGGCAGGACGGTTAAGGGCATCGCTTTTTATGAACTCAAGGAGACTCCGGGGCTGGGCGCAGAAGTCAGGAACCCGCGCTGGGTGGCCCTGTGGCCTGGTAAACAGATTTACGATGAGGACGGTGACGTGGCGCTGTCGATCGTGAAAGGGCAAGGCCAGGGGAATTATGAGGTCGACGGACTCTCGGGCGCGACCCTGACCAGTCGTGGCGTCGATAACATGATCGATTACTGGATGGGCGAAAACGGCTACGGCCCCCTCCTGGAACAGTTTCAATCTAGCGTCCGCAATTGACGACTCTATAGAAAGTAAAAGCATAGGCAAAGGCAAAGGCAACGACCATGGCGAGTCCTAAAAAAGTACTTTTGGCTCCTTTACTGGAGAACAATCCCATTGCGCTGCAAATACTCGGCGTCTGCTCCGCCTTGGCGGTAACTACCCAGCTCAGCGTGACCCTGGTGATGTGTGTCGCCCTGACTACTGTGGTGTCGTTTTCGAATATGTTTATTTCGATGATTCGCCATCACATGCCCTCCAGTATTCGCATCATCATCCAAATGACAATCATCGCGTCGCTGGTGATAGCAGTGGATCAGTTCCTCCAGGCTTTTGCCTATGAAATCAGCAAGAACCTTTCGGTCTTCGTTGGGTTGATTATCACCAACTGTATCGTCATGGGCAGAGCGGAAGCCTTTGCAATGAAGAATCCGCCGCTGATCAGTTTCATCGACGGATTGGGCAACGGTCTTGGCTACAGCCTGGTACTTGTCCTGGTTGCCTCCGTGCGCGAACTCTTCGGTTCCGGCACGCTGCTTGGCTACCAGATTCTGCCGCTGGTTGAAAACGGCGGCTGGTATCAGGCCAACGGGCTCATGCTGTTGGCGCCCAGCGCGTTTTTTATCATCGGTTTCTTAATCTGGGCTCTGCGCTCGAACAAGCCCGAGCAGGTAGAGTCTAGAGATTTCAAGATGACGTCGCACACTGATGCCGAGAGGGCGTTCTGATGGAAGCGCTGCTGAGTCTATTCGTTCAGGCTGTCTTCGTTGAGAACATGGCGCTGCAATTGTTCCTGGGTATGTGCACCTTTCTGGCGGTGTCCAAGAAGGTGGAAACCGCCATCGGTCTGGGCATCGCCGTCGTGGTTGTGTTGGCCATCACGGTTCCGGTTAATAACCTACTGTTTAATTTTCTGCTGCGCGACGGCGCCCTCGAATGGCTGGGTCTGGGTGAACTCTCCCTCGAGTTTCTTGGCTTTCTCTGCTACATCGGTGTGATTGCCGCTATGGTGCAGATCCTGGAGATGTTCCTCGATAAATTCGTACCGGCGCTCTACAACGCACTGGGCGTGTTTCTTCCTCTCATTACCGTCAACTGCGCCATTCTTGGCGCCTCTCTGTTCATGGTCGAGCGTGATTACAACTTTGCTGAGAGCGTCGCGTTCGGGCTCGGTGCCGGAGTCGGTTGGGCCCTGGCTATCGTTGCCCTGGCCGGTATTCGGGAAAAGCTCAAATACAGTGATGTGCCGGAGGGCCTGAGGGGGCTGGGTATTACTTTCATAACCGTGGGGCTGATGTCTCTGGGCTTCATGTCCATGAGCGGAATTTCACTGTAACGGATAAGCGATGACTGAATTGACGACAATCCTTGGCGGCGTGTCGCTGTTTACCGCCATCATCATGTGCCTCGTTGGCATCATTCTCTTCGCCCGTTCGCGACTGGTGTCCAGTGGCGATGTCCATATCGAAGTCAACGGCGATCCGGACAGATCTCTCACCGTGCCGGCCGGCGGTAAACTCCTCAACACCCTCGCAGATGCCGGTATCTTCCTGTCCTCTGCCTGCGGAGGAGGCGGGACCTGCGCCCAGTGCAAATGCCAGGTACTCAGCGGCGGTGGCTCCATGCTTCCCACCGAGGCCGGTCACTTTACCCGCGGCCAGGCCCGGGATAACTGGCGACTTTCCTGTCAGGTGACGGTTAAGCAGGATATGGAAATTGAAGTGGCGCCGGAATTTTTTGGCGTCAAGCAGTGGGAGTGTGAAGTCGTCTCCAACGATAATGTGGCCACGTTTATCAAAGAGCTGGTGCTGAAGATTCCAGACGGAGAGTCGGTGGATTTCCGGGCCGGCGGCTATGTGCAGCTCGAAGTGCCGCGCCATGAGGTGCGCTACAGTGATTTCGATATCGGCGAAGACTATCGTGGCGACTGGGTAAAATTCGGCTTGTTCGATCTGGTGTCGAAGGTCAACGAAACGGTCGTGCGCGCCTATTCCATGGCTAACTATCCGCAAGAAAAAGGTGTGATAAAGTTTAATATCCGCATCGCTTCGCCGCCGCCAGGAACTAATCTGCCGCCCGGCAAGATGTCTTCCTACGTGTTCGGCTTGAAGCCCGGAGACAAGGTCAAGGTTTTTGGCCCGTTCGGAGAATTCTTTGCCAAAGAGACAGCCAACGAAATGGTCTTTATCGGCGGTGGGGCCGGTATGGCGCCCATGCGCTCACACATTTTCGACCAGCTCAGGCGCATTAAGACCGGACGCAAGATCACTTTCTGGTACGGCGCCCGCAGCTTGCGCGAAATGTTCTATCAGGAAGACTTCGATGAACTGGCGGCAGAAAACGATAACTTTGAGTGGCACGTGGCGCTTTCTGATCCGCAGCCGGAAGACAACTGGACTGGCATGACCGGCTTCATCCACACTGTTGTGCTGGAAAATTACCTCAAGGATCACCCGGCGCCAGAGGATTGTGAATATTATATGTGTGGCCCGCCCATGATGAATGCAGCAGTGATCAGGATGTTAAAAGATCTCGGTGTCGAGGACGAAAACATTGCTCTGGACGAGTTCTCATGAGGACACAGCTGGGAAACGTTTTACTGTCTTTCGCGATCCTCGGCGTGTTTGCGGCCCTGGTCTGGTTGCCTGATAGCGGCGAAGAAATTGAGCGATTTACTGGCCCCACCATGGGGACTTCCTATACGGTCCAGGTCGCAGCTTTGCCCGCCAGCATGGAAGCGGAAGCGCTGTCAGAACGAATCGATACGCTTTTGGGCCGCCTCGACAAAGAGGTATTCTCCACCTATGCACCCGGGTCCGAGCTGTCGCGCCTGAATCGCCATCCCGTGGGCGTGCCTTTCGAGGCCTCCGCCGAGATGCTGGCGGTATTGTCACTGGCGCAAGAGATATCTGAGCTCAGCGGTGGCGCCTTCGACGTAACGGTCGGTCCGCTGGTCAATCTCTGGGGGTTCGGTCCCGACCTCGGCCCGGAGGGCGATCGTATTCCTGACCCAAGCAGCCTCGCGCAGGCACTAGCCCTGGTTGATTACAGTGCTCTGATAATCAACGCGAGCAGGGCCGAAGTCATCAAGACGGCCGCGGTGGCGGTTGACCTGAGCGCAATTGCCAAGGGGTTCGCGGTGGACGAGGTGGCGCTGGCTCTCGAGGACGAGGGCGTTAACGATTACTTCATAGAAGTGGGAGGCGAGCTGAAAATGAGCGGGCGCAAGCCCGACGGCAGTGACTGGATTCCAGCTATCGAGACCCCCGACCCGGAGCAGTCCAGTATTTATGAGATTATCCACAGCCGCGGCGAGACCCTCTCCCTGGCCGGTTCTGGGGATTACCGGAATTACTTCGAGACCGATGGTGTGCGCTATACCCATGAGATAGACCCGCGCACCGGACGACCTGTGCAGCACAATCTTGCCGCCGTCTATGTAATCGACTCCCAGGCCGCCCGAGCCGATGCCCTGGCGACGGCATTCATGATTCTTGGCCTGGATGCGGCAAAGCAGCTAGCGGCCGGACTCGAACAACCGGTGTATCTGATCTATCGAAAACCTCCAACACAGGCCCCACAAAACTCCTTCGACGCATTTATCAGCGACGCCTTTGCTCGCTACCTTGGTGACTGATGTTAACTGTCCTGGCTTCACTGTTCGTATTGATCTGCATGGTGGCACTTATGTCCATTGGCGTAATTATGGGACGCAAGCCAGTGCAGGGCTCTTGCGGCGGTCTGAGCAAGCTTAGCGGTCTGGATGAGTGTGAGCTCTGTGGTGGCAGCAGATCGAAATGCGATGAACTCAATTCGAGGAACTCAAGTTGAGTGCAGCAACCGGGGAAGCAGGCAAGACCTCTGGCCAAATCCGAAACCACAGGACGCCAGCGGCCAGGCGACAGAAAGATCACTTTGACCTGATTGTCATTGGTGCCGGACCTGCTGGAGAGGCAGCCGCCATGAATGCCAAAAAGAACGGCAAGAGTGTCGCTATTGTGTGCGACCTGGAGCACGTAGGCGGAAACTGCACCCATTGGGCCACGATCCCTTCCAAGGCTCTGCGGCATTCGGTGAAGGAGGTCATGGCGTTTAACAGCAATCCGATGTTCAGGGATATCGGTGACGCAAGAAAACTGACTTTTCAGCAGATTCTCCGCCATGCAGACCGCGTGGTCGACGAACAGGTACGGATGCGAACCGATTTTTATGACCGCAATCATGTGCCCATCATCAAGGGACGCGCGAGTTTTCTGGACCAAAATACAATCAAGCTAACTGGAAAACGCAAAAAGCTGTCGGCCGACTACTTCATGATCGCCACCGGATCGCGGCCGTATCATCCCCCGGGTGTGGATTTTGATCACCCATTGATTTTTGACAGCGACAGCATTCTAGAGATGGATTTTTCGCCGCGCAAAGTCACTGTTATCGGGGCCGGCGTGATTGGCTGCGAGTATGCCTCTATTTTCGGTGGCCTCGGCTTCAAAGTGGAGCTGATCAATCCCCACGCCAGCCTGCTCACTTTTCTCGACACCGAGATAAGCGATGCTTTGGCCTATCATCTGCGAAATCTGGGAGTGCGCAGCCGCCATAATGAGACCTACCAGAAACTCGACTATCACGATGACTGTATCGTGACCCATCTGGAGTCGGGCAAGAGAATAAAGAGCGATATCATGCTGTGGGCAAACGGTCGTGCCGGCAACACCGAGGATCTCGGGTTAAAAAATATCGGCCTCAAGGCCAATAGCCGGGGCCAGCTGAAAATTGACAGCCACTACCGCACCCAGACCAGAAACATTTATGCCGCCGGCGATGTCGTGGGCTGGCCGGCGCTCGCTGGTGCTGCCTACGATCAGGGGCGTGCTGCCAGCAATGCGATTTTCGCACCGGAACGAAGTCATCCGGTAGAGGAGGTTGCTACCGGCATTTACACCATTCCTGAAATCAGCACACTGGGTAAGACTGAGGCTGAGCTTACCGCGGACAAGGTGCCCTATGAGGTGGGGAAGGCTTTCTTCAAAAATACCGCCCGGGCGCAGATAACCGGTGAGCAGGTAGGCATGTTAAAACTGATTTTCCATTTTGAAACCCTGGAACTACTCGGGATTCACTGCTTTGGCGATCAGGCGTCAGAGATCGTACACATTGGGCAGGCCATTATGCGCCAACAAGGTGAGGCCAACACCATGATGTACTTCCTTAACACGACCTTCAATTATCCCACCATGGCGGAGGCCTATCGCACGGCCGCGCTAGATGGTCTGAATCGGGTTTTTTGAGCAGGAAGAGAATGGCTATAAAGAGACTAATAAGCAGACAACGGCAGGCTCCTGCAGCTTCACATCCTGGCGTTATTGCCAACAGTGGCGTTCCCAGTTAGCTTGTCGGCATAGGGATGCTCTGATTAGTGCAGCCAGAGGCATGCCTGTATTAATCAGCGCATCCCTAACTACAAACGCAGCAGAGTCAGACGGCAGCTGTTGTCGTCATCAAGTGGCTGCAAGGTTGCTGCAAGAGGCAAGCATGATAAAAATAACCGCGAAAGACATCCTGCAGGATAAAGGCGGCCATCTGGTCACTATCAACTCCGACGCGTCAGTTCATCAGGCGCTTACCGTGATGACTCAAAACAAAGTCGGGTCAATCGTCGTCGAGGAAGATGGTCGTATCGTCGGTATCTGGACCGAGCGCGATCTCATGTTCCGGGTGCTCGAGGAAGGCTTCGATGCCAAGACTGCGCGCTTGAAAGACAACATGAGCACGAACCTGATCTCTGTCAACGTGGACGATCAGGCCTATCAGCTCTACGACAAGTTCGTGGGGCGCCGCATACGCCATCTGCTGGTAGAAGAGAAGGGTGACTACGTTGGAATTCTCTCCGTTGGTGATGTCATGAAGGCCAGCCTGAGGCAGACCAGTGAGGAACTTCGGGAACTAAATAAGATGGTCAGTCTTGAGTATTATGAGAACTGGAAAGAGGTTCAGAGCCAGCGCTGACAGCAGATTGTCGCTTGCCTGCTCGAGCCTGGAAAAGGGCTTGCTATCCAGAACTCATCCATGTCAACATGCAGTCCGCTTCGGTAGGGCGGCAGCGGAATTAACCCTTTTTACACCGCGTCGTCGGACTACTGACTGCAAATAGCAAAGAGTTTAACGAGCCATTCTTACTGCTCTGAATCGCGCCATATACAGGCGGCAATCGGAACCGGCGCACTCCGGTTTGCATCAGACAAGCGGGCTCAAAGCGCAGTGAATTATTCAGTGGGAAGTGACAATCGGCTCCTGGCCAAACTCGCCCGGTGTGATTGCCTGCAGTTCCTGACGGTTGACAGAAAAGACAGTGCAGCGTGTGTCCAGAGTCCGATCTTGCCATTTATCAGGGGCTCGAGCCCCGGCAGTTCTTTGCGCGCTGCCAGCGTGCGTTTTCGATCCTCATCTATTGCTGCCGGCTGCAGTCAGCCTCATGAACCGGAACACTTACAACACTAAAGTGCAACAGATCCTGAACTGGCCTGAATGGCCTGGCCACAGACCAGGCTGGACAGCCAAGTCTTGCCCGGGAAAGATGCGGAATATCTGGAGTCGGAATTGGAAGCAGCAGCGGTAGTTATTGAAGGCTTAAGGCCCTTCTTGTTTTACACAGCATTGGTACTGACCATCGTTGTCACCATGCTGGGGCTGTCCTATTTTCTGGGACAGCGATCCAAGGGCCAGTACACTGACACGCCCTTCGAGTCGGGCATCATTTCCGTCGGCAGCGCCCAGTTCCGCATTTCCGTCCATTTCTATCTTACCGCCATTCTCTTCATCATCTTTGATCTTGAGGTTGTCTTTCTGTTCGCCTGGGCGATCTCGATCCGAGAGACTGGCTGGCTGGGATTTATCGAAATCAGCCTATTCATTTCCATCTTGCTGGTGGCTTTGCTGTATCTGTGGCGTATCGGTGCGCTGGACTGGCGCACCCAGACCCAGAGGCGCGAACTCAAGACCATGGTAGGACCTGGAGGCGTCGTTAACAGGAAGGAGTTCAAGCTATGAACTGGCAGCTGCAGTCCGTCGATGAGGCGGCATCTGGCAAACCCGGCGGCAGTCAGGTAGATGATTTCATACGCCGCAATGTCGTCATGACCACCCTGGAGGACATGATCGCCTGGGGTCGGAAGAATTCGGTGTGGCCGTTCAACTTTGGATTGTCCTGCTGCTATGTGGAGATGGCTACGGCGATCACCAGCCGCCACGACATTGCCCGCTTCGGCTCGGAAGTGATCCGTGGCACGCCGCGACAGGCTGACATGATTATTATCGCCGGCACCGTGTTTCGCAAAATGGCGCCGGTGGTGAAGCTACTGCACGACCAGATGATGGATCCCAAGTGGGTCATCTCCATGGGTTCCTGCGCCAATTCCGGTGGCATGTACGACATCTATTCCGTGGTGCAGGGCGTGGACAAGTTTCTGCCGGTTGACGTCTATGTCTCCGGCTGCCCGCCACGGCCTGAGGCATTAATGCAGGGGCTGATCCTGCTGCAGGAGCAGATCGGGCGGGAACGCAGGCCACTGAGCTGGGTTATCAACAACCAGGGGATCATTCAGAAAGAGGCCACACCCGTGCAGCGGGAATTGCGCCAACCCGAACGTATCGCCGCCCGTGAGCTGCGCTCTCCTGACGATGTTTGAATTGGATCTATAAAGCCAATAAAACCAGATCGCTAAATTTGATAGTAAAAGTATTTTATAAGTAATGGAACTGGCAGAAACAACAGCAGCTAAGGCGCAGGGTTCGGCACTATTGAACCAGTTACGACAGGAGTTCGGCGACCGCTTGCTGAGCGAACAGAGTAGCTGCGACGGCATTCCCACGGTTTGGGTGAATCGGGAGGAAGTCAAGGCGGTTCTGCGCTTCCTGCATGAAAACAGTCAGCCCAACTTCGAGATGCTCTTCGATCTTACCGCCATAGATGAGCGTGTGCGTGTGCACCGCCAGGGCCAGCCAACGAGCGATTTCACCGTTGTTTATCACTTGATGTCTTTTAGTGGTAACAGCGATGTCCGTATCAAGGTGCCGCTGCAAGACGCCGACCTCCATCTACCCACTGTGATCGATCTCTGGCCTAACGCCAACTGGTACGAGCGCGAGACCTGGGACATGTTTGGTATCGGCTTCGATGGGCATCCAAATCTCTATCGGATCGTGCTGCCGCCGACCTGGACTGGACACGCCCTGCGCAAGGAACATCCCGCTCGCGCCACCGAGATGGAGCCCTTCTCCCTGGACGCTGACAGCGAGGCTTTCGAACAGGAGGCCCTGAAGTTCAAACCGGAAGAGTGGGGCATGAAGCGGGAGTCGGAGAACTCCGAATTCATGTTCCTCAACCTGGGGCCTAATCACCCCAGTGTCCACGGCGCCTTCAGGATCGCCCTGCAGTTGGACGGGGAAATTCTCGTCGATGCGGTGCCCGACATCGGTTATCACCACCGCGGTGCCGAGAAGATGGGCGAACGCCAGTCCTGGCACACTTATATTCCCTATACCGACCGCATCGACTATCTCGGTGGCGTCATGAACAATCTTCCCTACGTGATGGCCGTCGAGAAGATGGCGGGAATAGAAGTTCCGGAAAGGGCCAAGACCATTCGCGTCATGTTGGCTGAAATGTTCCGCATCTGCAGTCACTTGCTTTTTTACGGTACTTTCGCCCAGGACGTGGGACAACTGTCTCCCATCTTCTACATGTTTGTAGAGCGTGAGCGCATTTTTAACATTATCGAATCTATTACCGGCGGCCGCATGCACCCGAGCTGGTTCCGGATTGGTGGTGTGGCACAGGACCTGCCCCAGGGTTGGGACAAGCGTGTCCGAGAATTGCTGGAGTTCATGCCTCCACGAATCGACGAATACGACGACATGATCATGGCCAACGGCATCGTCAAGCGCCGAACCCAGGGAGTCGGTTCCTACAACACGGCTGAGGCGCTTGACTGGGGCGTTACCGGCGCCGGTCTGCGCGCCACCGGCCTGGAATGGGATTATCGCAAGCAGCGACCCTATTCCGGCTACGACCAGTTTGACTTCGATGTACCCATAGCCGTTAACGGGGACTGCTATGATCGCTGTGCGGTCAGGGTGGAAGAGATACGGCAAAGCCTTCGTATCATCAAACAGTGCCTGGACAACATGCCGGGAGGCGAGATCAAGTCGGATCACCCCCTGACGACGCCACCGCGCCGGAAGGAGGGTTTGCACGATATCGAGACCCTGATAAATCATTTCCTCAGTGTGAGCTGGGGACCGGTCGTCCCACCGGACGAGGTCAGTGTCGCCATTGAGGCAACCAAAGGCATCAACAGTTACTACCTGGTGAGTGACGGCGGCACGACCTCCTATCGCACACGGATTCGCACGCCATCCTTTGCGCACCTGCAGATGATTCCAAAAATCAGCCGGGGCTTCATGGTCGCGGATTTGATCGCCATCATCGCCAGTATCGATTTTGTTATGGCAGATGTGGACAGATGACAATGGAGAAAGGTTGGCAACGAGGGATTATTTGTGAGCGCTGAAGTAATTGCCAGCAGCAAACGCCGGGGCCGGCGCCTGAGCGAAGCCGAAAGGGCTGAGATTGAGCACGAAATGACGCTGTATCCGGATAAACAGGCGGTCGGTCTGGAGGCTCTGAAAATCGTCCAGAAGCATCAGGGCTGGGTATCTGATGAGAGCCTTCTGGGTATCGCCAAATTTCTTGACATGCCGGTTGCCGATCTTGAAGGGGTGGCAACTTTTTTTAATCTGGTTTACCGGCAACCGGTCGGGCGCAATGTAATTTTGTTTTGCAACAGCGTCAGCTGCTGGATTATGGACAGCGACAAGATGCGTGCGCACATCAATGACCGGCTGGGTGTGGATTTTGGTGGAACCACTGCAGACAACGAATTCACTTTCATTCCGGTGCCCTGTCTCGGCGACTGTGATAATGCACCGGTCATGATGGTGGGAGACAACCTGCACCGCCGGCTCAACGCAGAGGAAATTGACAAGCTGATAGAGCAGTACCGGCAGCAACAAGGCAACAATTAATAGGACAATCATGGTAAACAATCCGCTGACCAGGAACATCGACATGAGCCGAGGCCCCCTCGATCTGGGGGGCTTTGAGGCAGCCGACGGTTATGCGAGCCTGCACCGGATCGTGGCCGGACTCTCTCCAGCCGATGTCCTCGGCCAGGTTAAGGACTCCGGGCTCAAGGGTCGTGGTGGCGCCGGCTTTCCTACCGGTTTGAAATGGAGTTTTGTGCCCCAGGGCGAAAACAGCCCAAAGCAGAAATATCTGGTAGTCAATGCCGATGAGATGGAGCCAGGGACCTTCAAGGATAGACTCTTGATGGAGGGCGATCCGCACCTGCTGATCGAGGGCATGATCATAGCGGCCTACGCGATTCAGGCTACGGTAGCCTATATTTTCCTGCGCGGAGAATACGTCGGCTCGGAAAAGGCCCTGAAAAAGGCCATAAACGAGGCGCGAGAGAAGGGCTACCTGGGTAAGAACATACAGGGCACCGGCTTCGATTTGGAAATCATCCTGCATACGAGTGCCGGTCGCTACATCTGCGGTGAAGAGACCGCTTTGCTCAACGCCCTGGAGGGAAAACGCGCTAATCCGCGCGCCAAACCACCCTTTCCTCAAGTGAGCGGCCTGTGGGGTAAGCCCACAATTGTTAATAACGTGGAGACTTTATGTAATCTGCCCGGCATTCTGCGCTACGGCATAGATTGGTACCATGGACTGACTCTGGGTAAAGATCACGGCACCAAGCTCTTCGGTGTCAGCGGACGTGTCAATAATCCTGGCTGCTGGGAATTACCCCTCGGCACGCCAATTCGCGAAATTCTGGAAGACAAGGCTGGAGGCATGCGCGCGGGCTATGCTCTCAAGGGCTTTTTACCCGGTGGAGGCTCGACAGATTTCATGCTGCCCGAACATCTGGACTTGAAATTCGACTATGAGGAAGTAGGTAAGGCAGGCAGTCGACTGGCCACTGGGACCATGATCGTCCTCGATGACAAAACCTGTCCGGTGGGCATGATCGGCAATCTCATGACTTTCTTCTCGCACGAGAGCTGTGGCTTTTGCACTCCGTGTCGAGATGGCCTGCCCTGGGTGGATGCGATTTTCAAGGAACTGGAGTCGGGGCGCGGTCAGCATAAGGATCTTGAGATATTGCACGAGCACGTGGACTACATGGGGCCAGGACGCACATTTTGTGCTCTGGCACCCGGGGCGACCGCGCCTCTGGGTAGTGGTCTAAAGTATTTTGCTGAGGATTTCGAGCAGCACGTGAGCTCACGAGACTGTCCTTATCGGCACTGAAACGAATGAGTGGAGTAGTGGAGTAATGGCCAAAGTTCTTGTCGACGGGGTGGAGTATGAAATGGACCCCAGGAACAACCTGCTGCAAGGATGCCTGTCTAAGGGCCTGGATCTGCCCTATTTCTGTTGGCATCCCTGCATGGGCTCGGTGGGCGCCTGCCGCCAATGCGCGGTCAAACAATACAAAGATGCAGATGACGACAAGGGCCTGATCGTCATGGCCTGCATGACGCCGGCCAACGACGGTAGCCGTATTTCGATCCAGGACGAACAGGCCCGGAAAATGCGCGAGCATGTCATAGAGAGCCTGATGATAAGCCATCCACACGACTGCCCCGTGTGTGAAGAAGGCGGCGAATGCCACCTTCAGGACATGACGCTGATGTCCGGTCATAACTATCGCCGTTACGACAAGAAAAAGCGCACCCACTACAATCAGTATCTTGGACCCTTTATCAATCACGAGATGAATCGTTGTATCGCCTGCTATCGCTGTGTTCGCTATTACGACGATTACGCTGGAGGCACCGATCTGGCTGCACAGGCTTCACACCATCATGTCTACTTCGGGCGCCATGAAGAAGGAGTGCTGGAGAGTGAGTTCAGCGGCAATCTGGTAGAAGTCTGCCCCACGGGCGTGTTTACCGATCGCATCTTCAGTGAGCACTACACGCGCAAGTGGGATCTGCAGACCGCACCAGCTGTCTGCACCGGTTGCTCTGTTGGCTGCAACATCACGCCCGGCGAGCGCTATGGCAGTCTTCGTCGCATCGTTAATCGCTACAACAGCGAAATCAACGGCTATTTTCTCTGTGATCGCGGCCGCTTCGGCTTTGATTATGTCAACAGTGATGAGCGCCTGAGCGAAGCCAGCGAAAAGATTGAGGGTAAGGTGCAGACGCTGGTTGCAGAGCGCATTCCAGAGATTATGGAACAATTTTCCAATGGAACAATCGGTATAGGATCGCCGCGGGCGAGCAATGAAGCCAATTTCGCGCTCAGACAGTTCGTCGGATCTGAGAATTTCTTTGCGGGCGTCTCGGACAGCGAGCATGAAATGAATCAGCTCATTCTCAGGCTCGCTCGGGACCCGGCATTCCACAATCCCAGTGTCCGAGAAATCGAACAGGCCGATGCCATCATCGTGGTCGGAGAGGACCTGACTAATGTGGCGCCGCGCCTTGCGCTGGCCTTGCGCCAGTCAGTGCGCAACAAGGCCAAAGAACTGGCTGCAGGCTATAATATCCCTGCCTGGCAGGATGCCGCCGTGCGTGAACTGGCTCAACACGACCGTAGCCCGCTCAGTATCATTTCATCCTATGTCACACGGCTGGACGACATTGCCAGTGACAGCATCATCGCCGGGCTTGCGGCCCAGGCGTCTGTGGCCGAAGCCATTGCCCATAAAATATCGGCTTCTGCCCCTGCTGCAGATGCCGCCGATGCGGGTCTGGAAATCTCCGAAACAATAACCCGAATCGCCGAGCAGCTTGCCACCGCCAAGCGGCCGCTGGTAATCGCCGGCAGCAGCAGCGGATCACTGGCACTGTTGCAGGCGGCCGCAAACATCGCGCGGGCTATCAGCGACCAGCGTGAGGCTGCAGTTGATCTGTGCACCGTGCTGCCGGAAGTCAACACTCTTGGGCTGACGCTTCTGGCCAGACCAGAGAACAGCCTCGGAGCGGCGTTTGACAGGATCAATAAGGGAGAGGCCGACAAGCTGATCGTAGTGGAAAACGATCTGTATCGGCGTGCCGCGGCCGCCACTGTCGATGACGCCCTGAACAAATTGAAGTCGCTGCTGCTGCTCGATTTACTGCCCAGCCCTACTACCGAGAAAGCAGATTATGTGCTGCCGGTGACGGCCTTTTCCGAACAGGAAGGCAGTTATGTCAACTATGAGGGCAGGGCGCAGCTCAGCTATCAGGTGCATCGCAATCACAGCGCCGCCAAACCTTCCTGGTTGTGGTTGACTCCCGAGTCAGTTCGAAAAATCGACGAACTAATTGATCTGTGTGCGGAAGAGGTGGCGCAGTTCGAGCACCTGGACGACATCCTGCCGGATCTCAACCAGTTCATAACCGGGATGAAAGTGCCTCGACAGTCACATCGCTACAGCGGGCGCACGGCCATGAAAGCGAATATCAACGTGCACGAGCCCAAACAGGCGGTAGACGATCAATCACCCCTGTCTTTTTCGATGGAAGGTATGCCGGTCTTGAAAAACCCAGCGATTCTTGGTCAGACATGGGCCCCAGGCTGGAATTCGAATCAGTCCATCAGCAAGTTTCAGGAAGAGGTGAACGGTGATTTAAAACAGGGTTTCACCGGAGAACTGCTGATCAAGCGAGATGGCGAGTCCGTCGGCTTTTTGCATCCCGATGCTTCGGCAGTCACCGGCAATGGCACACTCGAGCGAGCGTGGGCCTACCAGATTTTCGGCAGTGACGAGCTGTCGGCCCGGTCCAATGCGATTCAGCAGCGCATGAGCGGCCCCTATGTCGCGCTCAGTCCTTCTGATGCCAGCGCTTTGTCGCTGCAGCAGGGAGATGCAGTGAGTCTGAATGGTAATGGCAGTCTGGCCAGGGTTTGTATTCGCGATAAAGTGCGACCCGGCACGGCTGCTGTCTACACCGGCAATCACGAGCTCGACCCGTTTACCGTGCCGCCCCGGCTTGATCTGGCCAGGGTTGAATCAGCCGGTGAGCTGCCCGGCATCGAGGGATTGATTGTCAGTGACCTGTTCGAGGAAGAGTACTGATTATGTCTCTGGAAATCGGTTCCAATTTAACTATCGCCCTGATACTCAGCACTGTAATCGGTGTCGGCGCCATGTTGATCTGGGTGGAACGGAGATTGCTCGGGCTATGGCAGGAAAGGCTTGGCCCCAACCGCGTCGGACCGCTGGGTATTTTTCAAGTCGTAGCCGACATGATCAAGATTTTCACCAAGGAAGACTGGGTGCCGCCCTTTGCCGACAAATTCAGCTTCGTCCTCGCTCCCGCTATTATCATGGTGGCGATTCTTCTTAGTTTTGCCGTGGTTCCCTTCGCTCCCAACATTGGTATCGTCGACTCCAATATCGGTATCCTGTTTGTACTCGCCATGGCCTCCCTGGGTGCCTACAGCGTCATGCTCGGAGGATTGTCCTCCGACAACAAATACGCTCTGCTTGGCAGTTTGCGCGCCGCGGCGCAAATGGTGAGCTACGAAGTTTTCATGGGTATTTCTTTGCTTGGCGTGGTGGCGCTGGCTGGTACTTTTAACCTGCGGGAAATTGTAGCTGCTCAGCAGGAGGGCTTGTGGTTTGTGATTCCACAGTTCGTCGGCTTCGTAATTTTCCTGATTGCCGGGGTGGCCGAGAGTCACCGCTTGCCGTTCGACATACCCGAGGCCGAACAGGAAATCTGTGCCGGTTACCACACTGAGTATTCTGGCATGAAATTCGGTATGTTTTTCGTCGGTGAATACCTTGGTCTGGTGCTGATTTCGTCACTTATTACCGTATTGTTCTTCGGCGGCTGGGCCGGTCCGGGCTTCCTGCCACCGATTTTCTGGTTCGCAGGCAAAGCGGGCTTGTTCATCGCTTTTTTCATATTGATGCGGGCTGCCTTGCCCAGGCCGCGCTACGATCAACTCATGAGCTATGGTTGGTTATTTCTGCTGCCGTTGTCCCTTGTCAATCTTTTGGTTACGGCGGCTCTCATTCTCAGTTCACAATAATTTGCATCAATGCGTTTATGTTTAAGTTAGTCAAAGACACATTAACCAGCCAGGTAGTCACTCTGTGGACAGTGTTCAGGCACATGTTCACCAAGGCCGACACGGTAGAGTACCCTGATACCAAGCCCTATATGTTCCCGCGCTGGCGCGGCCGCATCATCCTGAGCCGCGACCCAGACGGTGAAGAGCGTTGCGTTGCCTGTAATTTGTGTGCTGTCGCCTGCCCGGTAGACTGCATTGCACTACAGAAGGATGAAATGGAGGACGGCCGCTGGTATCCGGAATTTTTCCGCATAAACTTCAGTCGCTGCATCATGTGTGGTTTCTGTGAAGAGGCCTGTCCGACCCATGCCATTCAATTGACCCCGGACTTCGAGATGGCCGAATACAAACGCCAAGACATGGTCTGGGAAAAAGAAGATCTGCTGATCGACGGCCCCGGCAAGTATCATGACTACAACTTCTACCGGGTTGCGGGCATGAGCATCAAGGACAAGGATAAAGGCGAAGCGCTAAACGAAGACAAACCGGTGGACGTCAGGAGCCTGATGCCATGATCACGCTTTTCTACCTGGCGGCCGCAATCGCGGTCATTGCCTCTGTCACTGTGATACTGCAAACCAATATTGTGCATGCGCTTTTGTATCTAATTCTGTCGCTGCTGGCGGTAGCAACCGTTTTTTATGTGCTGGGCGCCCCGTTTGCTGCGGTTCTGGAAGTCATCGTCTACGCCGGGGCGATCATGGTGCTTTTTCTCTTCGTGATCATGATGCTTAATCTTGGTCAGCACACTCAGGATCAGGAACGCAGCTGGCTGAACGCCCGCATGTGGATCGTACCTTCAATTATGGCAGCACTGTTACTGCTGCAGCTTTTGCGGGTTCTGGGGGATGTCGAGGCGGTCGGTGAGCTCGGCAGAGTCGATGTGATGGCGGTCAGCAGACTGCTTTTCGGGCCCTACGTGCTGGCGGTTGAACTCGCCTCGATCTTGCTGCTGGCGGGACTCGTCTCAGCCTATCATCTGGCCAGGAAATAGCGCCGGGCTTTGCAATTCAGGGAAATGATCAGGGAATATCAATAAAAAAACTATGGACGCGATCCCAATTGAACACGGATTAATTCTAGCCGGCATTCTGTTCTGCACAGGCCTGGTCGGCGTGCTGACCCGTCGCAATATTATCTTCGTGCTGATGTCGCTGGAGATCATGCTCAATGCCAGTGGCCTGGCCTTCATCGTTGCCGGTGCCCGCTGGGGCCAGGCAGAGGGACAGATCATGTTTCTGATGATTCTAACCCTGGCTGCCGCCGAGGTTGCCGTGGGGCTTGGCCTCATCATCCAGATGTACAGACGCTATCGCACAGTCGATATCAATGTGCTTAGCGAAATGAAAGGGTAGGGGGCGACGGAATGCTTGACCTGCTTTGGTTGTTGCCAAGTTTTCCCCTGATGGGATTTCTCATCCTGGTGCTGGGCGGGGGGCGTTTACCGAGACAGGTAGCGGCCCTAGTCGGTGCCGGCTCTGTCGGGCTGTCTTTCGTCGTGGCGATTCTGGTGGCTGTGGCCTTCCTCAACTCTGGTGAGGAAGCCATTGTCCAGGAGCTGTGGACGTGGATAGCGGTAGGCAGCTTCACTCCTGGCTTCAATCTTTATCTGGACGGTCTGTCGCTGGTAATGATGTTGGTCATTACCGGTGTCGGCTTCCTGATTCATGTCTATGCCACTGGCTACATGGCGGACGATCCTGGCTTCGCCAGGTTTTTCTCCTACATGAACCTGTTCGTGGCCGCCATGCTGATGCTGGTGCTCGGCGACAATCTGGTGCTGCTCTATCTTGGCTGGGAAGGGGTCGGCTTGTGCAGCTACCTGCTTATCGGCTTCTGGTACACGAAACCAGAAAACGGCTATGCGGCGCGCAAAGCCTTCGTGGTGACCAGGGTCGGCGACACATCCATGGCCATCGGCCTGTTTTTGCTGTTTGCGCATTTCGGCACTCTCGAGATTCAGGAGCTTATGCAGACGGCCGACGCCGAGTGGGCGCCAGGCTCAACGCTGCCAACGATAGCGGCGCTGCTGCTGCTTGGCGGCGCCGTCGGCAAGTCGGCTCAGCTACCGCTACAAACCTGGCTGCCGGACGCGATGGCTGGACCAACACCCATCAGCGCCCTGATCCATGCCGCCACGATGGTCACGGCCGGTGTCTACCTTATCGCCCGCACCCATATACTGTTCGAACTGGCACCTAGTGTGCAGCTCCTGGTTGCCTGGATCGGCCTGGCTACCCTGTTGCTGGCCGGCTTTACCGCCATGACGCAGACCGATATCAAGCGAATTCTCGCTTATTCCACGGTGAGTCAGATTGGCTATATGTTTCTCGGGCTCGGGGCGGGCGCCTGGTCTGCTTCGATTTTTCACCTCATGACCCATGCCTTTTTCAAGGCACTGCTGTTTCTTGGCGCCGGTTCGGTCATCCTCGCCATGCATCATGAGCAGAATATCTTCAGAATGGGCGCGCTCTGGAACAAGACCAGGATTTCTTTTGCCTCCTTTCTGATCGGCGGTCTGGCTTTAACAGCGTTCCCCTTCACCTCCGGTTTCTACAGCAAGGATGAGATCCTGATCGGCGCTCTTGAATTAGAGGGGGTCGGCATCTGGTTGTGGCTGGGCGGTGTGGTAGGCGCGTTTTTCACCGGCCTGTACACCTTTCGCCTTATCTTCATCGTCTTCTTTGGTGCCAACCGTGGCCATCACTGCGAAGGGGAGTATGGCGGCTGGAACATGGCTCTGCCCCTGATTTTGCTCATGGGCCTGTCACTTGCCGGAGGCTTTATCAGTATTCCCGTGGAAACTGTCTTCAGTCATGGCGAGCCACACGAAGAACACCATGTCAGCACTCTAATGCATGCGATCATGATTGTTGTGCCGCTGCTGGGCATAGGCGTCAGCTATCTTTTTTATGGCGCCAGGACGCTGTCTGTTGACAGGCTCATGGCTTCGACTTTCGCCCAGGGTGTCTACCGTTTCTGGCAGAGCGGCTGGGGCTTCGACAAGCTCTACGACGCGCTCTTCGTCAAACCGTTTCTTTGGCTGTCAGCAATCAATCGTGCTGACTTTGTGGACAGCATTTATTCCGGGCTGGCCGCTGCAATCCAGGCGGGCAACAAATTGATGGCGCGCACACAAACCGGTTTATTGTCCTGGTATGCTCTGACCATCGTAGCCGGCGCTGTCATTCTGATCACCCTGGGGGTGATGCTATGATCCTGGCGCTACTCATTGCCGTCCTGTTCGTGGGAGGCTTGCTGGCTTGGGTCTCCGAATCCCTTGACCCGCGTTTCCCCCGCATGGTCGCCCTGATCACGATTGTTATCGACCTGCTGTTAATGCTGTCTCTATTGGGTGCCCAGGAGGGGGTGTCGCCCTGGCTGGTAAGCTTTGAAACCGACTGGATACCGCGTTTCGGAATCAGTTTCTTTCTGGCCGCTGACGGACTCAGCGTCCTGCTGCTCCTGCTCACTGCGTTCCTTGGCATCATCGCCGTAGGCTCTGCCTGGAACGAGATTAATCAGCGCACGGGATTTTTCTATTTCAACCTGCTGTGGACCCTGGCCGGCGTTCTGGGGGTCTTCACTGCCCTGGATCTGTTCCTTTTCTTCTTTTTTTGGGAAGTCATGCTAATCCCGATGTATTTCATCATCGCCATCTGGGGTCACGAAAACAGAAACTACGCGGCCATGAAATTTTTTATTTTTACACAGGTCAGCGGGCTTTTGATGTTGGTCTCGATTCTTGGGCTGGCCTACTTCCATTTTCTGCAGTTTGGCAGTTTCAGCTTCAATTATCAGGACCTGTTGGCTGTCGACGTGAGCACGGGACTGTCGTTCTGGCTGATGCTGGGATTCTTCATCAGCTTTACTACCAAACTACCCAGCGTACCGCTGCATTCCTGGCTCCCGGATGCTCATTCCCAGGCGCCGACAGCCGGCAGTGTGATTCTCGCCGGCATTCTCCTTAAGACCGGTGCCTACGGTCTCATTCGCTTTGCAGTGCCGCTGTTTCCGGAGGCGTCAATGGAGTTTGCGCCGGTGGCCATGACCCTGGCCGCCATCAGCATCCTCTACTGTGCCAAGGTTGCCTTCGCCCAGGATGACCTTAAGCGACTGATCGCCTACACCTCGGTGAGTCACATGGGCTTCGTGACCCTGGGCATTTACGCCTGGAACGAACAGGCGCTGCAGGGTGCGGTCATGACTATGCTGGCGCACGGTTTGAGTGCCGCGGCGCTCTTCATGCTTGCCGGTGGCCTGCAGCACAGAATTCATACCCGCAAAATGAGCGAGATGGGCGGCTATTGGGCTTCGGTGCCGCGAATGTCAGCCGTGGCTCTGTTCTTTTCCGTGGCGGCTCTTGGCATGCCGGGTCTGGGCAATTTTATCGGCGAGTTCCTGGCCCTGCTGGGTGCCTTCCAGGCCAACGTTACCGTCACGGTAGTGTCGGCATTCGGGCTAATTCTAGCGTCGGTCTATTCCCTGTGGGTGATCCAAGAAGTCTTTCACGGCGAGTTGCGAGCCGATCAGCAGCACAGTCAGGGTCTTAAAGACCTAGATAACCGGGAGCTGGTGTATTTCGCGGCCATGATGCTGGGTCTGCTCTGGATGGGACTCTATCCACAGTCTTTCCTGTCCTTGTCGCAGATGAGCCTGGAAAATCTGCTTGCCGACACCGGAGTCGCCGTGCAGGCCCTGGTGGTGGCACCATGAATATGACTATCACCGACCTGATACCGCTTTCCCCTCTGCTCGTAGTGACGGCTACGGTTGTGCTGGCGATGCTTGGCATTGCCTGGCGGCGCAGTTACAGCCTGACGGCAACCATTACTATCAGCGGTTTTCTCGTCGCCACGATTGTCGCCGCACTGCTGCTTCCTGAAACCAGGCAACAGGTCACGCCACTGATGATAGTTGATTCACTCAGCCTGCTTTTCACGCTGACGAGTTGTGTGGCCGCCCTGTTTATCGCCATTCTGGCCTACCCTTATCTTCAGGAACTCGATGATCAGCGGGAGGAATACTTTCTTCTACTGGCACTGGCCACGGTGGGCGCCGTGGTAATGGTCTCCAGCAATCACTTTGTGACCACGGTCCTGGGGCTCGAAACGCTCAGCATGTCGCTTTACGGCATGATCGCCTACCCCCTGCACAGCCAGGTGGCAGGAAAATATCCGCTCGAAGCCTCGGTAAAGTACCTGGTGCTGTCGGCCGCGGCATCAGCTTTTATCCTCTTTGGCGTCGCATTGATCTATGCCGCGACGGGGACGCTGACGTTTGCCAGCCTTCAACAAGGCCCCGATGGCGTCATTGCACCACTTGATCCGATGTTTGCCGTGGTTGCCCTAACGATGGTTGCCGTCGGTATTGGCTTTAAGTTATCTCTGGCACCTTTTCATCTCTGGACGCCAGATGTCTATGAGGGGGCGCCGCTGCCATCGACGGCTTATCTGGCCACAATCGGCAAAGCGGCGATGTTCGTTGTGCTGCTGCGCTACGTGGAGGCCTCGGACGCCCTGGCTTACCCTGCGGTACTGTCCCTGTTCACCTTTATCGCCATACTGTCCATGCTGGCAGGTAATCTACTGGCCTTAATGCAGGACAATCTGAAGCGCATTCTCGCCTACTCATCCATCGCCCATATGGGCTATCTCCTGGTCGCATTGATTGCCGGTTACTACGCCAGTGGAACCCTCAGTGTCGAGGCCGTACTATTTTATCTGCTCGCTTATGTGGTCATGACATTGGGTGCCTTCGGAGTCGCTTCAGTCGTTTCTTCCAGCGCGAAAGAGTTCGACGTCATTCACGACTATCGAGGGCTCTTCTGGCGCGAGCCCTGGCTGGCCGCAATCATGACCGGGATGTTGCTCTCCCTGGCGGGTATCCCGCTTACAGTAGGTTTCATCGGTAAATTCTATGTCTTTTTCGCCGGCGTTGAGTCCGGTCTCTGGCTGTTGCTGGCGGCAATGGTCATTGGCAGCGGCATCGGACTTTATTATTATCTGCGCATTGTTTACCGCATGCTCATGCCGGAAAAAGACCGCGATCCCTTTCGCGAGGGAGGCGTCGAGAGTCTCAGTTCCTATGGCGTTCTGGTGCTATTGTTTGTAATGCTGATCCTCTTCGGCGTCTATCCGACACCGCTGGTGACGCTCATCGAGAGCACCTCGGCAGGTCTGTAAGCCTGCAATTGGCCTTCGGTCCGGCGGCGATTCTCGCTGCCCTACGTTGAGGCTGGAGCGATGACGTTCAAAGACCATTTTTCTGGCCACGCGCCGCAATACTCCCGCTCGCGTCCAGACTACCCCTCAACTCTGTTTAAGTGGATTTCTCGGCAATGCCGTGAGCACGCATTGGCCTGGGACTGTGGTGCCGGGAATGGGCAGGCGGCGAGGGGCCTCGCCGAATATTTCAAGCTAGTCTTGGCCACCGATGCCAGTCACTCACAATTGGCCGCAGCAAGCGTTGGCGATCAAATTTTGCTGGCCGTGGCTAAGGCAGAGCAAGCGCCTCTGGCACCCAGGTCGGTGGACCTGGTGGCCGCAGCTCAGGCCGTACACTGGTTCGACATACCGGCCTTTTTTACCAACGTTGACAGAGTGTTGAAACCCGCAGGCGTGCTGGCGCTATGGTGCTACGGTCTGTGTCGGATCGCACCCTGGATCGACAGAGTCGTTCAATCCTATTATGACGAGCAATTGGCGGATTACTGGCCTCCTGAGAGGAGACTGGTGGAAGCCGAATATGCGACAATTGAGATGCCTTACAAGCGGCTCAAAAGTCCTGAATTCGTGATGGAGAAGCGCTGGACCCGCGAACAACTGATCGGCTATCTCAATTCCTGGTCTGCCACGCAACGGTATCTAGCTCACCATAGGGAAAACCCACTAGCCGCGATCAATGCAGAGCTTTCCCGAGACTGGCCGGACGCTACTCGAAAGACTCTGCGTTGGCCTGTCGCACTGCTGGCGGCAAGAAAGTAGCGGTAAGAAAATCGATGTGCCGTCAAGGTTAAGCCAGGCGACCAGAGACAGCATGGCAAGGAATGAATTTCTGTTGCTCAAGCGGGAAAACAGGGAATGCGCTAGTGGAGGCAGGCGGTGAGTAAAATAGCAGTAATCGGCGGCGGCAGCTTTGGCACCGTCATCGCCAATATCATCGCAGACAATGGACACGACGTGCGTTTCTGGATGCGCAGCGAGGAAATCGCGACTCAGGTCAACGCGCGGCATGAGAACAGTGCCTATCTGCCGGGTCACCAGCTCAATCCCAGAGTAGTCGCCACCCACGATATGAACGCCGCAGCAAGTGGTGCCAGCCTCATCTTTGTGGCGGTACCGAGCCGGTCGTTTCGGGAGGTAGTGCAGTCCGTGGTCGCCGACATGCCGGCGACTGCCATGCTGATAAGCACAACCAAGGGCATCGAGGCGGGCAGCTTCGATCTGATGAGTCAGATTCTTCAAGAGGAAGCGCCCAGCGCCAAGGTCGGAGTACTCAGCGGACCCAATCTGGCCAAGGAAATTGCCGACCGTCAGCTCACAGGTACGGTAATCGCCAGTCCTCACGAGGAGGTGCGCGAGCGGGTAAAACAGATACTCAAGTCACGCACTTTTCGGGTCTATACCAACGACGATATGTTTGGCGTCGAGCTTGGGGGATCACTCAAAAATATCTATGCCATCATCGCCGGTATGGCGGCGTCTCTTGGCATGGGTTTCAATACCAATGCCATGCTGGTCACCCGGAGCCTCACCGAGATGGCGCGCTTTGGTCGGGAGTTAGGCGCAGACCCCATGACCTTTCTCGGCCTGGCAGGCGTGGGCGATCTGGTGGTCACCTGTTCTACACCACTGAGCCGCAATTATCGCATCGGACAGGCGCTGGGTGCCGGTAAAAACATTGACGAGGCGATCAACGCGGTGGGGCAGACCGCAGAAGGGGTGAATACGGTAAAGCAGGTGAAGGAAAAGGCCGATGAACTCGATGTCTATATGCCCCTGGCAACCGGTCTGTACCGAATCCTCTATGAGCAAGACTCCATAGAAAATATCATCGCCTCACTGATGTTGGGCGAACAGGCACTCGATGTGGAATTCGCCGCCAAAGAAATGAAACAACTCAGCGAGGAGTGATATGCCTGACGATCGCAATGACCTCATTGACAATTTCACTGATTCCTCCGCCTGGCTTCGCATTTTGTTCATGATTGGTTTCGCTTTGGCGCTGTACCTGGTGATCGTGCCGATCGTACTCGTTCTGATAGTCGCACAAGGGCTGTTCGCGCTATTCGCAGGAGCCCCGAATCCCAATTTGCGGCAATTCGGTAAGGCGCTGACGCTCTACATCAGCGCCATACTGGAATTCCTTACCTATAACCGTGAGCAAATGCCTTTTCCTTTTTCGGATTTCCCAACCGCTGACGAGACGGATGCGCAGAATGGGGATCAAGAGTTGTCTGTTTCCGGTTTGCTGCAGAAACCCAAAGCCAAGGACTCAAGTCAAGAATCCGGTCACGGCGGTCATACGGGCGCTCACAGGAAGTGATCTGCAGGCCGGTAGCCACCGTTGGTCCCGAGGTTACGCATGGAACTGGTATTGATGCGACATGGCGAGGCCGAGGCGGTCGCAACTACAGACAGTGAGCGTCGATTGACGCCAGTCGGGTCGCAGGCAAACCGCAGAGTAGCCAAGGCCCTGCAGGCACGCATCTGCGTCTTCGATCTGGCTCTGATGAGCCCCTATGCACGAGCCAGACAGACGGCCGACGATGTGGAAATGGAGTTAGGTAGTCTGAATTTTCGGCAGAGTCATCTTGTTTTACCGGACACCTCCCCAAGCGAGGTTATAGAATCCCTTCCAAGTGATACGGCTTTGCGGGTGCTGCTGATCGGACACAACCCTCTGCTGTCGCGACTTGCAGCATTATTGATCGAGGGAAACGCTGATACAGGCTTGCATCTCGAGACCAGTGAACTGCTGTGCCTGCGCGCTGATATACTTGCGCCCGGGTGTGGGAGCATCGTGTTCAGCCTGCATGCTTGAACGGACTAAGCCTGAATGACGTTAACTTAATTAAAGTGACTATGATTTATCGACCCACAATAGTAGCGATCCTGATATTTGCAGTGATGGCGATCAAGCCTCTCTTCGCCCAAGAGAACGCCGCTGCTTCGAGCCTCGGCGACCATCCGCTCATGGCCAGATTTCCCTATTCGACGCTAGAGGAGATAGAAATTGTCGAAGACGTTAACTATAGCCTTGTGCTGGGGTCATTGCAGCGATCCAGGCAGGAAGTAGTTGCCGAAAACTCCCAGCGCCTGCGAGGAGACGTTACCAAGATTACCTATCAGGTGTCGCAGGAATTCACTGGCGAAGAGGTCTATCGTTTCTTCAGCGATCAGATTGCCGAGAAGGAGTATATAGAGTTGTTTTCCTGCACTGGCCGCAACTGCGGTAGCAGTAATTACTGGGCGAATGATATTTTCAGCAACCGTATACTTTATGGACCTGAGCGAAATCAATACTTTGTGGCCCTGCGTGTAGGTGACGAACCAGATCCCCAGGCTCACATCTCACTTTATATAATCACCCGAGCCAATCGGCGCCTATACGCCTATCTGGAAATCATCGAAGACGATGTGAGCCGGGGGGTAGTGGAACTGGATTCACTGGATTTGCTTGAGTCTCTCAACACGCAGGGAAGCGTTGCCCTGCCAATGGTTGTCTTCAGTAATGACCGGGAGTTGTCTCCGGCTACCAATCTTGATCTGGTCCTGGATCTACTGCAGGCAAACCGAGATCTGGAATTCTACCTGGTGTCACATCTCGGCGGCGATGCTCCCCTAGAAACGCTGCTCAGACGCTCCAACACCAGAGCTGAATTTCTGCGCCAGCAACTCGTCGCCAATGGCGTCAGCGGTGACCGCCTGGAGGCCAGGGGCGTGGGGCCTTTGGCACCAGCTTGCGACATTGCCGACTGCGCTGATCGCGTGGAGCTCGTGCTTAAATAGTCAGCGCGCTATTAGCGATAAAAACTCATTTCGAGTGCTAGCCTTGCTGCGGAAAGCGCCCAGCATGCAGGACGTAGTCATCACCGAATTTTGTTTTTCCACACCGCGCATCATCATACACATGTGTTGGGCCTCAATGATAACTGCCGCCCCCGTCGCATGAGTCTTGTCGACTATGCACTGAGCGATTTCGTTGGTCAGATTTTCCTGTATCTGCAGCCGGCGGGCGTAAACATCGACCAGCCTGGCAATCTTGGATAGACCAATTACCTTGCCATCTGGAATATACGCGACATGGCACTTACCGATGAATGGGAGCATATGGTGTTCGCACATCGAATAGAGCTCAATGTTTTTAACAATAACCATCTCATCATTGTCGGAAGGGAACAAAGCGTCATTGATCACGTCATCTGTGTTCATCTGATAGCCCTGCATCAGAAATTTCATGGCGCCGGCCGCTCTTGCCGGGGTGTCGCGCAGGCCGTCCCGCTTGGGGTCTTCACCTATCGCCTCAAGGATTTCTAGATAAGCTTTCTCAATATTTTTCACTGCTGCCTTCGCGTCCTTCTGTTAATTTCTGTCAGGTGTCTCGCCGGTTCAGGCTACAATATTATACATGGAGCTGTACCCACGATTCTGCTTACTCAGGAACGACCATATGCAAATCAGGGATTACATTGCCAATCTCTCCGATCGATTTATTGAGGCCAGATTGAGCTTCGGCCACGGCACGGCGACGGCCCGTGACGAAGCTGTGTATCTGGTTTATGTCTGGCTTGAGCTGGATTTCGACGTCCCTGTCTCCAGTCTTGATCAGACCCTCACACCTGACGAAATCGAGCAATTGGAAGCTCTGGCGCATCGACGCATCGAGGACGGCGAGCCTATGGCCTATGTGCTGGGGCAGGCCTGGTTTGCTGGCAGCCGATTTCTGTGTGACCCGCGGGCACTTGTTCCAAGGTCGCCAATAGCAGAATTAATTGCCAACAATTTTCAGCCCTTTTTGCGGTCTGTGCCCACGCGCATTCTCGACCTGTGCACGGGTAGCGGCTGTATAGGTATCGCCTGCGCACTGCAATTTCCCGGCAGCGAAGTCGTGCTGAGCGATGTTTCGAAAGATTGCCTGGATCTTGCCAAAGAAAACAGTCAGCTTCATGAGGTTGGCGGGCGGGTTCAAGTCTGTCACTCGGACCTCTTCGAATCGATTTCGGGTCGCTTCGATCTAATTGTCACCAATCCGCCCTATGTATCGGTCGAAGAGTACGCTGACCTGCCGGCTGAATACCTTCATGAGCCGACCCTTGGTCTGATCAGTGAGGACGATGGTCTGGCGATTCCTCTGGCCATATTGCAGCAGGCCGGAAACTACCTCAATGACCAGGGCATACTGATCATGGAGGTTGGCCTGGCAGCCGACAGGCTTCAGCACAGGGTGTCGCCGCTGCCGCTGCTTTGGCTCGAATTTGAAGAAGGCGGTGAGGGCGTGCTCGCGATCACTGCGAGCCAGCTGCGCAATTACAGAGAAGGCCTTGTTTAGTGTACAATTGCCTGCTTTTTTGACCTCTGTCTGCAGCCTTTCGGCAGCGCGAGCCGCAAATGTCAGGAAATACGTTCGGCAAACTGTTCACAGTAACCAGTTTCGGTGAGAGCCACGGCCCCGCCCTGGGTTGTGTGGTGGACGGCTGTCCGCCCGGGCTGGCACTCTCAGAAGAGGATATGCAGCGGGACCTGGACCGGCGCAAACCAGGTCAATCGCGCTTTACCACGCAGAGGCGAGAAGACGACGCGGTCAAAATCCTGTCCGGCGTATTCGAGGGTAAGACTACCGGGACTCCAATCGGCCTGCTGATAGAGAATATTGATCAGCGTTCAAAAGATTACAGCAAGATCAAGGACCAGTTTCGTCCTGCCCATGCCGACTACTCTTATCATAAAAAGTACGGCATTCGTGACTATCGCGGAGGCGGCCGCGCTTCCGCCAGAGAAACTGCCATGCGGGTGGCTGCCGGTGCTATCGCGAGGAAGTATCTTCAGGCGGAACACGGTATCAGCATCCTCGGCTGGTTGAGTCAACTCGGACCAATCCGTGTGGAACGATTCGATCCGGCTGAGATTGAGCGCAACCCGTTCTTCTGCCCCGATAGCGATAAGGTCTCCCAGATGGAGGACTACATGGCGGCGCTCAGCAAGGAAGGCAATTCAATTGGCGCGCGCATTACCGTTACTGCTTCCGCAGTACCGGTCGGCCTTGGTGAGCCCGTGTTCGATCGCCTCGACGCCGATATTGCCAAGGCTCTGATGAGCATCAATGCCGTCAAAGGCGTAGAGATCGGCGACGGATTCGAGTCCATCACCCAAAAGGGCAGCGAGCATCGCGATGAGATAACCCCGGAGGGCTTTCTAAGCAATCATGCCGGTGGCGTGCTTGGCGGAATATCCAGTGGTCAGGACATTGTGGCGCATCTGGCCTTAAAACCGACTTCCAGCATCCGCCTGCCTGGGCGTTCGGTGGATATTAACGGTGAGCCGGTGGAGGTGGTCACGACCGGCCGCCATGATCCTTGCGTCGGTATCCGCGCCACGCCCATCGCCGAGGCCATGTTGGCGCTGGTGCTTATGGATCATCTATTGCGGGACCGGGCTCAGAATCTGGCGGTGAGCCGCTAACAGTTTGGGGCGAACCAACTGAAGCTGACGACTTACAGACTCCCGCTGAGACGGGTCTGAATTAGTCAGAGTATTAATCAAAATTAACCTTTAGATAGCAGGCTTGATTGAAGCCTATTAGTAGTGGTGAAGACAATGAGTGGAAAAACCCTCTATGACAAGATCTGGGACAGTCACCTGGTCAAACAGCGCAATGACGGCACTGCCCTAATCTACATCGACCGGCAGCTGATTCACGAGGTGACTTCACCTCAGGCTTTCGAGGGTTTGCGTCTCGCGGGTCGCAAGCCGTGGCGTGCAGCCGCTAATCTGGCCACGCCCGATCACAACATTCCCACCACAGCGGACGAGCGACGCGAAGGGTTGAACGGGATCAAGGATCCGGTGTCTCGGATCCAGGTCAGCACCCTCGATGACAACTGTACTGAATTTGGGATTTACGAGCTCGTCATGTCCGATCAGCGTCAGGGCATCGTGCATGTCGTTGGCCCGGAGCAGGGCGCGACTCTGCCCGGTATGACCATCGTCTGTGGTGACTCACATACGTCTACGCATGGGGCGCTGGGAGCCCTGGCACACGGCATCGGTACATCCGAGGTTGAGCACGTGCTGGCGACCCAGTGCCTGGTACAGAAAAAGATGAAAAACATGCTGGTGCAGGTGGACGGAGAGCTTCCTCCGGGAGTGACTGCGAAAGACATCGTCCTGAAGGTCATCGGTCAGATTGGCACTGCCGGGGGCACCGGCTATACCATCGAATTCGCCGGAGAAGCGATTCGCTCCCTTAGCATGGAGGGCCGAATGACTATCTGCAATATGACTATCGAGGCAGGTGCCAGAGCCGGCCTGATCGCCGTGGATCAGACTACACTCGACTATATTGAAGGTCGGCCATTCGCGCCCAGGGGCGAGCTCTGGCAGCGTGCCTGCGAGTCCTGGCGTGAGCTGGTGTCGGATTCGGACGCGGAATTTGATCGAGTGGTTAATATTGATGCCAGCGCGATCGAACCCCAGGTCAGCTGGGGCACCTCCCCCGAAATGGTCGCTCCAGTCAGTGGTCGGGTGCCGGACCCAACGCAGGAGAGTGATGAAAGCCGGCGCCGGAATATCGAAGAGGCACTGGAATACATGGGATTGGCGGGTGGCACCGAGATCCGGGACATCAAGCTGGACTGTATCTTCATTGGCTCCTGCACCAACTCCCGAATCGAAGATCTGCGTGAAGCGGCCCAGGTCGTCAAGGGTAAGAAAGTGGCTGCCAGTATCGAACTCGCCATGGTCGTGCCGGGCTCGGGCCTGGTTAAAAAGCAGGCTGAAGCCGAGGGGTTGGACCGCATTTTTATTGAAGCTGGCCTGCAGTGGCGTGAGCCGGGTTGTTCGATGTGTCTGGCTATGAATGCCGATCAGCTCGGCGAAGGCAAGCACTGTGCGTCCACTTCCAATCGCAATTTCGAGGGACGTCAGGGGCGCGGCGGACGCACTCATCTCGTTAGTCCCGCCATGGCCGCGGCGGCGGCGGTGGCAGGACATTTTGTTGATGTGAGGGATTTTCAGTCAGCGGCGGCCGCAGGAGAAGTGGCATGAGGAAATTCCATATAGAAAAAGGTCTCGTCCTGCCATTGAACCGATCCAATGTGGATACCGATTTCATCATTCCCAAACAATTTCTGAAATCTATAAAACGTACGGGGTTTGGCGCTAACCTGTTTGATGAGCAGCGCTATCTCGATAAGGGGGAACCGGACGCGGACAACAGTCAGAGACCCCTGAATCCCGATTTCGTGCTGAATCAGCCGCGTTATCACGGGGCCAGCATCCTTCTGGCCCAGGATAATTTCGGCTGTGGTTCTTCGCGGGAGCATGCTCCCTGGGCGCTGGATGATTACGGCTTTCGGGTTTTGATAGCGCCGAGCTTTGCGGATATTTTTTACAACAACTGCTTCAAGAACGGCATCTTACCTATCATTCTAAGTAAGGCGGAGGTCACCAACCTGTTTACTGAGGTCTCTGCTTATGAAGGCTATCAATTGGAAGTGGATTTGCCGCGGCAGTGCATCGTCAAGCCCGATGGCAGTGAGATAACCTTCGAACTGGAACCCTTCCGCAAACAGTGCCTGCTGGAAGGATTGGATGACATCGGCGTGACTCTGGAAGATGCCGATGCCATTAGCGAGTTTGAGAACCGCTGGCAGGCCAGTGCGCCCTGGTATTTTATTGATCCCAAGACCGCTTAAGAACTTAAGAAAAATGCCGCAACCTACTGATAATAAATAGATATAGAGAGAAAAGATGAGTGGTTATAATGTCGCCGTAGTGGGCGCAACCGGGGCTGTTGGAGAGGCGCTGCTGAGCATTCTCGATGAGCGGAATTTTCCGGTCGACAAGCTCTTTCCCTTGGCCAGCGAGCGCTCGGCCGGGTCAAAGGTGATGTTCAAGGGCAAACCCGTGACGGTGGGTAACCTGGCCGACTTCGACTTCAGCCAGGCCCAGATCGGCTTTTTTTCCGCCGGGGGCAGCGTTTCTGCCGAATACGCTCCCAAGGCCGGAGCAGCGGGTTGCGTGGTTATCGATAACACCTCGCATTTTCGTTATGACGACGATATCCCTCTTGTCGTGCCCGAGGTCAATGCGGAGCAGATCGCGAACTATAAGAACCGTAACATAATCGCCAATCCCAACTGCTCTACGATTCAAATGCTGGTTGCCCTTAAGCCAATTAAGGACGCCGCCGGAATAAAGCGAATCTGCGTCGCTACCTATCAGGCCGTGTCCGGCACCGGCAAGTCGGCGGTAGAGGAACTGGCGCGGCAGACCGCGGAATTACTCAACGGCAAGGAGACCAGCAGTAAGGTCTATCCACGCCAGATTGCATTCAATGCGCTGCCGCAAATCGATGTTTTTATGGACAATGGCTACACCAAGGAAGAAATGAAAATGGTCTGGGAAACTCGCAAGATATTCGCAGACGATAGCATCGCTGTCAGCGCGACCTGCGTGCGTATTCCCGTGTTTTATGGTCATTCCGAAGCCGTGCAGATCGAAACACACCGCCAAATAAGCGAACAGGAAGTACGGGATGTTTTGCGCAGCGCCCCCGGGCTGGCCATACTCGATGAGCGGCAAGATGGCGGTTATCCCACCGCAGTCCATGAATCTGCTGGAACAGACTCGGTTTTCGTTGGCCGCATACGCAAAGATATCTCCTTAGACAATGGTGTGAATCTTTGGATCGTAGCCGATAACGTTCGCAAGGGCGCGGCGCTGAACTCGATTCAGATCGCCGAAGAGTTGATAACAAGCTATTGGTAGCCTGGCTAGGGACATAATGGAGAGCCTGCCGGCCAGTTTGCCGGTTGCCAGCAGACAGTACTTGAATTAGCTCGCCGCGGTGTGATTCGGTCCCCGAGCAGCGCAGAGGCAGTGTCGCATCGCTGATGATTCCTGTTCTGGTTTAAAACCCGGACTCAGTGGTTGCGCAGAAACTGACGATGCGCCGATTTCCGCGGCGGGTGTATGCACAGGTCAAGTAAACACACACGAGGTTTTAGATTGCGAACAATTGCCGTAATAACAGCCATGCTTGTCTGCGCTGTACCTGGTCAGCTACTGGGGCTGGACCTGGGAACCATTGCCCGGACCCAGGGCGCGACTGTGGCCAATGATTCCTCGCCAGTGCCCGCTATGGGCATGCCGGACCCACTGGAGTTGCACGCAGCCGTCTCCGGCGACTTGGAAACTGAAGGTCAGGCAGCTGCTGGCGTGCACAGGGCGGCTGCATCCGAGCCGGCGATTGCCGGCAGCAAACGCTTCGCAGCGGCCACGCCCGAAACCGAAGAACCAACGATTACTATTTCACCCGAAGACACTCTGTCGACTCTGGCCCAGCAGCTACGCCCGGACGAGACGCTGACTCTGCAGCAGACCATGCTCGCCATTCAGCGCCTGAACCCCAATGCCTTTATCGACGGCAATATTAATCGCCTGCGCGGAGACCTCCCGCTGAGGGTGCCGAGCCGGGAGCAGATTGAGGCCGTCGACGCGCTGGAAGCCAACGAAGTGGTAGTGCGGCAGTATCAGGAGTTCGCAGGTCTGCAGTTGCCGGCCGCGCCGGAGGCTAACCAAAATGCCGTTGCGGCATCTGAGGACGCCAGCAGGGTTGCCGACTCCGGCGAGATCGGAACCACTGCGCAAGGCGGCTCTTCAATTCTGGAGCGGCGCGTTACTGAACTGGAGAACCAGCTTTCGCTGCAGCAGCAAGAGAGTGACAGTCTTCGCCGTGAACGCGAGCAATTGCAGACTACAGTAAGCAATTTGAATGCACAGATCGATGCCGCCGAGACCATCGTCAACAGGCAAGACCAGCAATTGGCGGAGCTCCAGAATTCTCTCGACCAGGTTGCGATGGAAATCGCTCAGCAGGCTGTTGAGCCTCGGCAGTCGCCAGGGTCTGTCACTGAGGGAAGGGGGGATGTCCCGCAGATTCGCAACCCCGGTCCGATGAACGGCATCCTGCCAATACTCACCAACAACATCATGATGATTGGCATTGCTTTGACTTTGGCGGTCTTGCTGTTTGGGGCGCTGCTATTCCGGCGCGGTCGAACCCAGCACTTGAGTGCGGTTAGCGTGCCCGATGCTTCCTGGTTAGAGATGGAACGTTCCAGTACTGCGAGCAGAGCCACCGATGGCGCTGAACACAGAGCGGGCGGTTTTTCAGTAGCTTCCCGACTTAAAGCCGGGTCCATGCGCAAGCACCCCCAGCCCGAAACGGACCCAGGCACCGCGAGTGCCAATCGGAACGCCTCGAAGCAGCCCGACGACGTCCCAAGAGGCACGGAGACCCCGATCGACGATGGCGTCGAAGCCCTGGATGACTCGGCGCTGCTGTCCGGTGAAGATGAGGCAGCCACCAATCTCGAACTGGCCTACGCCTATCAAAGAATGGGCAATGCTGAAGGCGCCAGAGAGCTTCTCGAGGAGGTAATTGATGCAGGAAGTATTGAACAGGCCAGTGAAGCCAGGAAGCTACTTGCTACCCTCGACTGAACGGGTCCCTGGCGTTAGACCTGCGGCCTGATTGCACGGGCGTCAGTTCATTCCATGTCTACTGTTCGCATTGCGCTGACCATCGAATACGACGGCACTGACTTCGCCGGCTGGCAGAAACAGGCCGATCCGGCGCTGCCGACCGTGCAATCAGTGCTGGAAAAAGCCCTGAGCCGCATCGCCGATAGCGCTGTCGCCACGGTGTGCGCCGGGCGCACAGATGCAGGTGTACACGCCTGCTCGCAAGTCGTTCATTTTGATACCTGGAAAGATCGCGGCGAAAAAGCCTGGACCCAGGGCGTAAACAGCCTGCTGCCAAAGAGCGTTCGCGTTCATTGGGCCAGGCCGGTGCCGGTTGAATTTCATGCCCGCTTCAGAGCCACTGCACGCCGCTATCACTATGTGCTCTTTCAGCGCCAGGCGGAATCAGCAATCCTCGCCGGGCGAGTCACACACTGGCGCCAGGCGCTGGATATTGAGGCCATGAACCGGGCTGTACAGTGCCTGATTGGCGAGCAGGATTTCGCGGCGTTCAGAGCCGCTGGCTGTCAGTCCCGCAGTTCGTTCCGCAATGTCCATGCCGCGCAGGTGTGGACCACAGGCCCGTTTGTCATTTTCGACATTCAGGCGAACGCCTTTTTGCAGCATATGGTGCGCAATATCATGGGCAGCCTGCTCAGCATCGGCGCCGGCGCCCGTGAAAGCGAGTGGATGGCTGAGCTCCTGCAGCGCGGTGATCGCCGGCTTGCCGCAGCCACTGCTCGTCCTGACGGGCTCTACCTGGTGGATGTGGCTTATCCGGATGGATTCGGGCTGCCGGTTGGCTACCAGGCGCCGCCGTTTCTGCCGCAATCACTATAAGGATGCTCTGAACTATTCAGACATGCCTCTGCTTAAACCGCTTCCGCCACGATATGAGGAAGTAGGTTGAAGCAGCGTTAATTTGCTAAACTATCAGGTTTATACGGCAGTGCTTCTTTGACTAAACCCTGGATCAAGATCTGTGGAGTTACCCGCACCGAGGATACCGACGCAGCCGTGCGCAGCGGTGCCGATGCGCTGGGCGCCAACTTTTATCCTCCCAGCCCCCGGTTTCTGACCCAGGCCCGGCTTGCAGAGGTGTTCGCCCAGGTGCCCGGCTGTGTTAAAAGAGTGGCGCTTTTCGTTAATCCCACGCGCGCTGAAGTCGAATCGATACTGGCGAGTGGTTATATTGACTGGTTGCAGTTTCATGGCGATGAGACCTCAATTTTCTGTGAATCCTTCGGCTACCCCTACATCAAGGCATTGCGGGTAGGTGAATACGAGAATCTCGCTCAGCGGGCTGATGAATTTAATGAAGCCGAATTGGTGCTTCTGGATGCGTTCGACAAAAAAGCGCCAGGCGGAACCGGCAAGGTGTTCGACTGGAAGGCGATAGAGACCCTGTCAGACAGCGTCCGTGAAAAGCTACTGCTCGCTGGCGGGCTCACTCCCGAAAACATAGGCAGCGCCGTCGCCGAGGTGAATCCATTCGGCGTGGATGTGAGTAGTGGAGTTGAACGTTCACCCGGCATAAAAGACCATGCGAAAATCAAAGCATTTATTGAGGGAGCCATGAATGGCAACAATCGAAACTGAAAGAGTCGACTTTAGCGGACCCGACGCGAGCGGCCACTTCGGGCCGTATGGCGGGACCTTCGTTGGTGAAACACTGATTGCAGCGGTAGAAGAGCTGGCGGCAACTTACAACCGCCTGAGCAACGAAGCCGAATTTTGGGAGGAGTATCACTACGAGCTTAAACATTATGTGGGACGTCCGTCACCTCTCTATCACGCCAAAAGGCTCAGCGAGGCTGCCGGCGGTGCACAAATCTATCTCAAGCGTGAGGATTTGAATCACACCGGGGCCCACAAGGTAAACAACACAATTGGCCAGGCGCTGCTGGCAAAGCGCATGGGCAAGACCCGACTAATTGCAGAAACCGGCGCCGGTCAGCACGGCGTTGCTAGCGCTACTGTCGCGGCGCGCCTCGGCCTCGAGTGCCATGTGTACATGGGGGCAGAAGATATCGAGCGCCAGGCGCCCAATGTTTATCGAATGAAGCTGCTGGGAGCCAACGTGGTCTCGGTGGATTCCGGCTCGCGTACACTGAAAGACGCCATGAACGAGGCTCTGCGTGATTGGGCCACGAATGTGGACAACACTTACTACATCATCGGCACCGTTGCCGGGCCGCATCCCTATCCGCAGCTGGTGCGAGATTTTCAATGTGTGATCGGCAAAGAAACGCGGGAGCAGTCTCTGGAACAAATCGGACGGTTACCCGATGCCCTGGTCGCTTGCGTGGGCGGAGGCTCGAACGCAATCGGGCTGTTTCATCCCTTCCTCAACGACAAGGAAGTGGCGATGTATGGGGTCGAGGCCGGAGGTCGCGGCCTGGAGACCGGTGCTCATGCGGCGCCACTTAGCGCCGGCAAGCCGGGCGTGCTGCATGGCAATCGAACTTACCTCATGAGCGACGACAGCGGACAGATACTGCCGACTCATTCAGTCTCCGCGGGTCTCGATTATCCCGGCGTTGGCCCGGAGCACGCCTGGCTAAAGGACAGCTTGCGTGCCCACTACGTCTCTGCGACCGACGCGGAGGCCCTGGAAGCCTTTCACAAACTGACTCAACTGGAAGGGATCATACCGGCGCTAGAGACTTCTCACGCTGTCGCCTATGCAACGAAGCTGGCCGCAGAGCTCAAGCCCGAGCAGACGATCGTCATCAATCTCTCTGGCCGCGGCGACAAAGATATTCAGACCATCGCCCGGATTGAGGGAATCGAGCTGTGAGCGACAAAGGCAGGGATGCAGGAGCATGAGCCGATTGCACGACTATTGCGAGGCCGCCGTTGGCAAAGACCGCAAGATACTCATCCCCTATCTGGTGGCAGGAGATCCGGATCTGGACACCACTTTGGCCCTGATGCACAGCCTGGTGGAGCAGGGGGCGGACGTCATCGAGTTAGGTTTTCCTTTTTCTGACCCGTCCTCGGATGGACCGGTCATTCAGCGCGGCGTTGAGCGAGCCCTGAAGGCCGGCACCAGGCTGACCGATGTGTTCAATCTGGTGGCGCAATTCAGGCGTGACAATGATCAGATACCCGTTGTCCTGATGGGATACCTCAACCCCATAGAAATCATGGGTTATGAACACTTTGCCGAGCGGGCCAGGACCGCGGGTATCGACGGCGTTCTCATCGTGGACCTACCACCCTCTGAATCCAGCGATCTGCATGCTAGCCTGCGCAATGCAGACATCGATACCCTGTACCTGGTGGCGCCCACTACGGGGCCAAAGCGGGCGGCGGACATCATCGCCCACACCAGCGGCTATCTTTACTACGTTTCGCTGAAGGGAGTCACCGGCGCGGCTCTGATCGATCAGGAGGCGATCGCGGGCAAGATCGCCGAATTACGGTCAATGACCACTCTGCCAATCGTGATCGGTTTCGGAATCAAAGATGCGGACAGCGCAGCAGCCATGGCCCGGTTTGCAGACGGAGTGGTGATCGGCAGCGCCCTGGTGGACAGGATTGCTGACCTCAGCCCGGGGGCCGATGCCGATGCGGTGACCGCCACCACGGCCCTGATCGGGCTCGCCAGAGACGCACTGGATACTTTAAAATAGGGACTATCTGACTAACACAGGCGCGCCGACTGAAAGCCCCTGCTGCCGCGTTGCCCCTTGGCAATAGACCCGCTATTCCCTGTGCGCTGCGCCTTGCAGCAAGGGCTTCCTGACTCCTGCAGAGGCTTGCCTGCATTAATCAAAGCATCTCTAGCATCTTATTCCTCTGATAAAGCAAGGAAATCATTGTGAGCTGGATCGATAAAATTGTGCCTTCAATCAGCACCAGCAGTGGCGAAAAGCGTGGTGCTGTGCCCGAGGGTGTATGGAAGAAGTGCCCGCGCTGTGACGCCATGCTGTATCAGAAGTCACTGACAGAGAACCACGAGGTCTGCCCGAAATGCGATTATCACTTGCGCATCAATGCCCGCAGACGCCTGGAACTGTTTCTCGACGCCGACGATCAGGAAGAACTGAACGCCGACATGGAGCCGGTGGATATTCTGAAATTCAAGGATCTGAAGCGCTATCGCGACCGACTCAGTGCGGCGCAGAAAGCTACGGGTGAAAAAGACGCTCTCATCGTCATCAAGGGCCGTGTCAACACTATGCCCCTGGTCGTTGCGGCGTTCGAATTCGGCTTCATCGGCGGATCGATGGGAGCAGTGGTTGGGGAAAAATTCACGCAGGCGGTCAACACCTGCATCGAGGAGGGCCTGCCCCTGGTCTGTTTCTCGACCAGTGGTGGCGCCCGTATGCAGGAGGCGCTGGTTTCTCTGATGCAGATGGCCAAGACTTCGGCTGCGCTGGAGCGGCTGCGCCAGCAGCGGCTGCCTTTCATCTCCGTATTGGTCGACCCGGTGTATGGTGGCGTCTCTGCGAGCCTGGCGATGCTGGGAGACATCAACATCGCGGAACCGAATGCGCTGGTGGGGTTCACCGGACCAGATGTTATTCGCCAGACGGTGCGGGTAAAACTGCCCGAGGGCTTCCAGCGCAGTGAATTTCTACTCGAGCACGGTGCCATCGACATGATCGTGCATCGCCGTGAATTGCGGGACCGCGTTGTCTCTATTCTCACCAAGCTCATGAACCACAGAAAGCCGACTGCCGAATCGATTACCGGGCTTGAGCTCGAACAGGAACCGACAACGGATGCGGAAACCGCAGCGGACGATTCTTAATGAGCACGGCGCCAGGAGCGTCTGCTCCGCTGGCAGATTGGCTTGACTACATAGACCAGCTTCACCCCAGAGAAATCGACCTGGGCCTGGAACGCGTGCGCACAGTGGCGGGCAAACTTCTGCCTGACCCCGTGGCGCCGCTGGTGATCACGGTAGCCGGGACCAACGGCAAGGGCTCCTGCGTGCACGGCGTTGCCCGGGCGCTAAGTCATTCCGGGTTCAGAGTAGGGGTCTACACTTCGCCTCATGTAGAACAGTTCAATGAACGCATAGTCGTCGCTGGAAATCCTGTCGAAGACCGGCTGATCTGCACGGCACTGGATCGGGTTGAGGCGAGCCGCGGTAGCGTGTCCCTGAGTTACTTCGAATTCGCTACCTTGGCAGCTTTCGATATTTTTGTCGACGCCGGGCTCGATGCGGTCGTGCTCGAAGTGGGGCTGGGAGGGCGTCTGGATGCTGTGAATCTCCTCGACGCAGACATTTCACTGCTGACTTCTATCAGCCTGGACCACATGAACTGGCTCGGTCCTGACCGGGACACCATAGGCAAAGAGAAGGTCGCCATAGCCCGGACCGGTCGACCACTGGTTTGCGGCGACCGGGATCTCCCCGCGACCGTGAGTCGCTACGGCAAGCAGATCGGGGCAAGACTGTTTCGCCTGGGTAATGAGTTTGATATCCAACCAACAGGCGTCGACGGCGCTTGGTCCTGGCGGGGACTGAACGCTGACGGCAAACCCATTACCGTGGAAGCACTGAAGCCCCAGACGCAGATTCCCGACAACCTGGCGACTGTTCTGCAGACTCTGGCGCTGCTGCGCCTGCCTTTCGATGAGTCACTATTGCGTGAACTGACGGCGCTGCAGATTCCGGGTCGTTTCGAGTGGCGCCGCGACAGCAGCCTCGACACCCGCGTACTGCTTGACGTTGCCCATAATCCCGCCAGCGCCGAGTGCCTGGCTACACGCCTGGCGGCATTAGCAACAATGCCGCGGCCACTCGTTGCAGTACTGGCGATCATGGCGGATAAAGATATTGAAAGCATGGTTGCTGCGTTACAAACGCAGGTGGACATCTGGTATATTGCGCAGGTCGATGAGGAGCGCTGCATGCCGGTTCAGGAACTGGCAAAAAGGCTTGCGCAGTCGGACTCTGCGCGCGTGATAGAGCAGTTTACAGACGCGCAGGTCGCTTATAAGGCGGCCTGTCAGACGGCAGGGGCCGATGGCCTGGTCCTGGTGACCGGTTCGTTCCACACCGTAGGGGCGGTGCGACCATTGACCCGCCAGGCCGCCGCCTGATGCCGACAGGCGCACTAGCACACCGCCGCATCAGGGTCACTGTCAACGGGACATCACTGGATTGAAGCAGGGTACCAAACAACGCATTGTTGGCTCGGTCGTATTGATCTCGCTGGCGTTGATATTTCTTCCCATCATACTGGACGGTGAGGGTAGCTATCAGGCGCCGGTTTCCAGTCGCATACCCGAACCACCAGTGGTGCCGGTAATGCCGGAACCCACGCCCACTCGCCCGCTGGTGCTCTCGGACAATTTCGAGACAGAGCCGGCCACGGCAGAATCCGAAACCGAGTTGGTTGCCGGCAATGAGACCGGGGACGACACTGCAGCCGAAGCGACAGCCGGCAACGAAATCGCCAGTTCCTCCGCTGCAGGACAGACAGAGCCTGCTGGCGAACCGGAGCCTGGATTCAGGCGCCAGGTCCCGCAGTTCGAAACTACGGGGCTACCAAGGGGATGGGCTGTTCGTATGGGCTCTTTTTCCGACCCTGCCAATGCCGGAAATCTACTGCAGAGGTTACAGGACGCCGGCTATAAGGCTTATTCCCGTGTCAGCGGTAGCGGCCAAGGGCAGTTGACCGTGGTCTACGTCGGACCCTGGCTGGAGCGCCAACTGGCGCAAGACTATCTTATTCGGCTACAGGACCAATTCCAGCTTGCCGGTCTGGTCGAACGTTATGAGATGCGAGATTTGTGACGGTCTGGCCGAGGATTGACCGATGAATGCAGTCGACATCGCCATCATTGCGGTGACCGTGATCTCCTGTTTGCTGGGGGTCGGGAGAGGTCTGGTCCGGGAAGTGCTTTCACTACTGATCTGGGTCGCCGCCCTGATTGTGGCGCGCCTGTTCAGTGGCTCCGTGGCGGCTCTGATGATTGACGTAATCGACAACGACGGTATTCGCTACGTCGTCGCTTTTGCAGTGCTCTTTATCATCACGATGATGATCGGCACAGTGTGTGTTCGCGTCATAGTCAAGTTACTGAGCATTGCGGGATTGCAACTGACAGATCGCCTGCTCGGGGCGCTCTTCGGTTTTGCCAGGGGAGTCATTATCGTGCTGGTCATCCAGTTTTTTGCTACGCCTTTCGTTGCAGATACCCGCTTATGGCAGGAGTCACAACTCGTTCCCTATGGCGTGACGATGATCGAGCGGTCGCGGCTGTTTATTGAAGATGTTTATGACTCGGGTAACCTGAACTTGCCGGTTCAATTTTAAAACGGGGATTCTATGTGCGGAGTAGTCGGCGTTGTAACTCAACAAGATGTGGGACTGTGTTTGTATGACACACTGACGGTAATGCAGCATCGTGGACAGGACGCTGCCGGCATCATGACCTGCGATAACGGCAAGCTCAATTTGCGCAAGGACAATGGTCTTGTCCGCGACGTGTTTAGAACCCGGCACATGCGTCGACTGACGGGGCAAATGGGTATTGCCCATGCCCGCTATCCCACCGCCGGCAGTTCCAGCCCGGCCCTGGCGCAGCCTTTCTACGTCAACTCGCCCTATGGCCTTGCACTGGCGCACAATGGCAACCTGACCAATGCCGCCGAACTCAGTCGCGACCTTTTCAATGAAGACCTGCGACACATTAATACCGACTCCGACTCCGAGGTACTGCTCAACATCTTCGCGCACGAACTGGCTCGACTTGGAAAGATCAAGCCGTCACCCGAGGATGTATTCGCTGCTGTTGCCGGAGTGCACAAGCGTTGCCGAGGTGCTTTTGCCGTCGTGATCATGATTACCGGTTATGGAATTGTCGGCTTCAGGGATCGCAACGGCATAAGACCATTGATTTTTGGGAGCCGCCAGACGACTGCTGGAAAAGACTACATGCTGGTCTCTGAAAGTGTGGGGCTCAACGCCCAGGGTTTTGAAGTAGAAAGAGACGTGGCACCCGGTGAAGCCGTTTACATAGATATCGACGGAAACCTCCATACTAAGGTCTGCACTGAACCGGGGGAGCATACCCCCTGTATATTCGAGCATGTTTATTTCGCTCGCCCTGATTCTCTAATGGACAGTATTTCCGTCTACAAATCCCGCATGCGCATGGGGGAGAGGCTGGCTGCGAAAATACAGCGACTGTGGCCTGATCATGATATCGATGTAGTAATACCTATTCCGGATACCAGCCGGACCTCGGCACTGGAACTGGCCAACACGCTGGGTCTGAAGTTCCGCGAAGGTTTCGTCAAGAATCGCTATATCGGCCGCACTTTTATTATGCCCGGTCAGAGCCAGCGCAAAAAATCCGTGCGCCAGAAGCTGAATGCAATTGAGTTGGAATTTCAGGGAAAGAACGTGCTGCTGGTAGATGACTCGATCGTCCGCGGCACTACCTGCCAGCAGATCATTCAGATGGCGCGGGAAGCAGGCGCCAGAAATGTGTATTTCGCTTCAGCCGCGCCGCCGGTACGCTATCCCAATGTTTACGGTATTGACATGCCGGCGGCTTCCGAACTGATCGCCGCTGACAGATCGGTTGAGGAAATCGAGCAACTCATCGGTGCCGACTGGCTTGTCTATCAGGATCTTGATGATCTCATAGCGACTTGCTACGAGGGCAATCAGGCAATCAGCAAGTTTGAGTGTTCTGTCTTCAATGGCGAGTACATAGCTGGTGATGTCGATGAGATGTACCTGCGCCGGCTAGAGCTGCGACGCAGCGATGCCGCCAAGCAGTCCGGCAAGGATCAGGATTTCACTAAACAGAACAACCTGGTTGCGGACCTGTCTTCAGACGCCTGATCGGCACCGTAGCATTTAGCAGCGCCTCAGCCGCCGCCGAGCCTCACTTCGAAGCCAGCCTCCTGTAGCGCCAGCAGGACTTTTTGGCGCTGGTCACCCTGGATCTCTATGCTGGAGCCTTTGACACTGCCGCCACTGCCGCACTGCGTCTTCAATTTTTTCGCCAGTATTTTGATTTCATTGGCGGGCAGAGTGAAGCCGCTGATCACGGTGACTTCCTTGCCGCCACGGCCCTTGGTCTGGCGTTGAATTCTAACACCGTTGCCGGATTCGGATTGCGGCTGCTGCGTCTGACATCGACATTTGTGTAGCGCACGCTGGCAGCGCGGGCACTCATTGGCGGTGCCGGTACTGTAGACCAGCCTGGAGTCGCTCATGGCTGCCGCTCAGATCCTGTAGAGCGGCGGCAGGGCATAGCGAGAACGTTGGTTGTGTTGGCGCTGGTGCTGTTGTCTGTTCTTGCGTAAGGCTGCCGCTTCGCGCTGCAGATCTTCGGGTTGGAAATCCACCTGCGGCCGCTGGTCAGCGCTGGCATTGAACAAGGCATTCTGAATACTCGCGGCGAAAAGATGCAGTTGCGGATATTGCTGCTGCTGCAGAATGTCCTCCATGCTATTGACGCTACGCTCAGTGATGATGTGCCGGCTCCAGATTATGAGTGCAGTTCTCACGCCCTGCAGATCTCTGGCTTTGCAGGCATCCCGCAGTCGCCGGTAGGCGATCGCCTCATTGTTTTCAGGTCTGAATCTGGCGGCCAGTCGATCGCGCTGCAACTGCCAGAATGTGCCGATGTCACTGTTGTAGGGGGCAATCGCGAGCCGGTAGATGCTAAAGAGTACGATGAGGACGGCAACGGCAATCAGAATATTGAGCCAGACGGCGTCGACTTCGATAAATTCCGCCTCTGCCTGGGCATCGATCATGGCCTGGTCGATTGCCGGTGCATTGCGCAACAGATCCTCCAGATTGTCGGTGCTGGCAACGGCCTGTTCCGACGGCAGATCACCGGCGATCGAGGCGATGTCGATGCGGCTGGCCGGCACTACACTGACTTCCAGCTGATCGCTGTCCACGTTCCACCAGGCAACGGAGAGCTCGGGAATTTCGAGGTTTCCGGCCTCGGTGGGGACGATGCTGGTGGTTTCTATTCGCGTCCCAACGATGCGCCCGTCGACGTAGGTGCGCTCGATTTCCGGCGGATCTTCGTACTGATTCACACCTTCAATGTCAGTCGGACTGATGGCGGGTAGCATAGCCCCATCAAGCCCCTCGGCGGTGATCGTGAGAGTGCGGGTCACCGAGCTGCCGACCTCGAGCTCGCTCAGATCACGACTCCAGCTTTCCTCCAGGGTCAGACTGGTGGCGGGGAGCCAGTTCTCAAGATCCTGGGCGGCGGCGGGTCGCTCCTTGACATCAATGGTGATGCCATCGATGAACGCGGTAACGCGGCGCGTATTCAGATTCCGAAACACAAAGTTGCTGGAACCGTCGGTTACCTCGCCGCGGAACAGGATGTCCGGTATTTCCAGCGGGCCGCTACGCTGAGGGAAAATGACGTAGCGTTTTTCATAAACGCCGTAGCGAACGCCATCAATCAGCCGTTCATACTGATTGGGCGAACCGATCAACTGAATGACCGTGTCATCCATTTCCAATTCGGTAAACTGCGGATTCCTGATACCGTTGATCGTGTAATAAAGTCTCAGGTTGAATCGTAATTGTTCCTGAACGTAGACCGAATCCTTATTGACGTCGATCTCCAGGAACAGTTCTTCGTCAGACTGGTTCGAGCGCGGCCCTTCGTTGACAACATTGATGGCAAGTGGGTCAGTCTGAGTGTCGTTGATGTTCAGAGACGGAATCGTGACTTCACCCTCGTTGAGGGGGAACAACGTGACCACATAGTCCGTCCAGGCTTCGACGGCGCCATTGACAGAACGGACCTGACTGGAAGTGCGCGTGCCAAGCACATCAAAGTCCTCGGTCAGGGGGGTCAGGTCGAGCTGTATTCCCTGGCGTTGATCATAGACTCGTATGGTCAGTATCAGGGTCTCCCCTCGAGCTATCTCACTGCGGTCTACGGAGATGTCGACATCCTGGGCCTGCACCGGAGCGAAGGCCAGCAGGGAGAACAGGAGAATCCATAGCAATCGATTTACCATATCTGGCCTCCTGAATTATTGGCGGTACCGTCCAACTGCCGCTGCCGGTACTGATAGCGAAATTTTCTCCTCAGCAGTTCGCCCGGATCGTCCTCGATGCGTCGCAACCATTGTTCTAGTGACTGTTGCTCCTCGAATTCTTCATTGGTGGCATCGCTGGGTGTATTCTGTTCGCTATTGGACTCGGAGCCTTCCTGCTCCTCGGGCGGCTGGTTTTGTTGTTGCTCCTGTTGTTGCTCGTCCTGGTTGCCTTCCTGGCTCTCCTGATCCTGTTGTTCCTGATTTTCCTGTTCGGATTCAGACTGGTTCTCGGAATTCTGCTGCGACTGATTCTCGGAGCTTTCGCCTTCCTGCTGCTCGCCCTGGTCCTCTTCCTGCTGCTCCAGCAACTGCTCGACAATCTCCTTATTGTGCAGCGCATCTTCATGCTCAGGTTCGAGAGCGAGAGTTCGGTCATAGGCGGCGATAGCCTCGCGATAGTTACCAATCAGGGCAAGCGCATTACCGCGGTTATAGTGTCCGTCGGGGGTATCGGAGGCGCTGAAGGCGGCGATAGCGGCTTCATAGTCCTGAGTTCGATAACTGGCGGCACCAGACCACTGTGGCGTTTCGAACAGGCTGGCGGCTTCGCCATGCTGTTCATTCTCGAAGGCTTCGGCGGCGCGCTGGTCGGGAGTTCTCCATAGACTCTGCCAGCCCTGTGCCTGTGCCTCGTGGACCGGCAACAGGAGAGCAGAATTGAGCAGCAACAGGCTGAACAACCAACCGCGCCGAAACATCAGCGCCGCCAGTGGTAGCAGTAACAGCAACAGATAGGGGCCAGTTTCATACCAGATATCAAACTGCTCATCGACATCTGACAGCTGCTCGTTGTCCAACATCTCGTTTTCCGGCAGTAAGAAAGCGAGGTCGGAATCCGCTAGTTGAATGTCGTGATAACGCCCGCCGACCCTGTTGGCCAGTGACTGCAGTACATTGCGGTTGAGTGTCGGTACGACCATGCCGCCGTTGTCATCCATGAGGAAACCGCCGTCACTGGTGCGAATAGGCGCTCCCTCCTCGGTGCCGATGCCCATGACCAGGAGTTCGTAATCGCTGTCTTCCAGAAGCTCGGTGATTTGCTGTTCTTCCTGAAATCCACCGATGCCGTCCGTCATCAGCAGAATCTTACCGCGGCTGGCCTCGACATCGTCCAGCAGACCGACCGCCATGTCGATGGCAGCCACTGGATTGCTGCCGAACAGAGGCATAATGTTGGGGCTCAGGCTCGGGACCAGCGCGGCTATCGTCACCACATCATCAGTGAGGGGGGTGACCGTATGTGCGTCCCCCGCATAGACCACGAGTGCGGTCTGGCCCTCGTCGCGCAGTGCCAGGACATCACGCAGTTTACGCTTACTCAGATCAAGGCGGCTGGGTTCATGATCATCGGCAAACATGGACAGGGAAAGATCCATGACGATGACCAGTGCATCTTCACGCTGCTGCACCGGTTGCGGCAGTTCTTGCCACACCGGTCCGGCCATGGCGACGCTGCCGAGAACCCAAGCCGCGAGAAGTAAATAAAGCGGTGTGCGCTGTGAAGCGTTCTTGCTGCGATCCAGCAGGAAGGGCAGCAGTGATTTATCGATGGCCTTGTCCCAGGCCGTCATTGCCGTGTTTATTCGCCACAGCGCCAGACAGACCAGCAGCGCTGGGATTAGAGCCAGTAACCAGGCCGGTCGCAGGAAATGGAAATCCTGCAGGAACGTGCTGGGAATCATGATATCCATCAGGCGCGACTCCCGCTGGCGGCAGTCTCTTGCTCTTCCTCGTCCGGGGTCTGCAGCCTGGCCCGACCAGTCAGGGACAGCCAGGGTATAGAGACCAGAGCCAGGAGAAAGCTGATACATAAAGCCGCACCAAGCGGCCAGTAAAACAGCACGCGGGTCGGGCGATAGGTTTGATCGTCCTGCTCGATAGTTTCCAGGCGGTCCAGCTCCTGGTAAATCTCCACCAGGTCGTTGACATCGCGAGCACGAAAATAGCGCCCACCGGTTGATTCCGCTATCTGTGTCAGCACCGCCTCGTCAAGCTCCGCGGAGGGGTTGATCGCGCGTGCCCCGAAAAAAGTTCTCTGTACCACCTGGTCGGCACCGATGCCGATAGTGTAGACGCGGATATTTTCCTGCTGGGCCAACTGGCCGGCCTGTTCCGGAGATACCGCGCCGGCATTGTTGACACCGTCGGTGAGCAATACCAGGACGCGACTGTTTTCAGGACGGTTGCGCAGGTGAATCACCGACAGCCCGATGGCATCGCCTATGGCCGTGGCCGACTCTTCAATGATGCCGATGTCTGCCTCTTCTAATAATTGACCCACGGTTTCCCGGTCAAAAGTGAGTGGCGCCTGAATATAGGCATGTGCCGCGAACAGTATCAGGCCGAGCCGGTCACCCTCGCGCCGTTCCACAAAGTCACTCACAACCGACTTGACCACGTCGATGCGGGACGACTGGCGGTTACCAACCACCATATCCTGGGCTTCCATGCTGCCGGAAATGTCTACTGCCAGCATCAGGTCGCGCCCGGTGGAAGGAAGCTGAACCGGGTCCCCCAGCCACTGTGGACGACTGGCGGCGATGACCACCAGTAGCCAAATGAGACTGCAGCAGATCAGATTGAGCAAGCGTGAGCTGGTTAGGTTTTCGCCTTCAGACTGCAGGCGGCTCAGTGATCCGAAGAAAGGAACATAGAGAGCCGCATCCTGTCGTGGCGCCCGCGGCAGGAAGCGATAAACAAGCAAGGGCAGTGGTAAGAGCACAAAAACCCAGGGCCAGGTAAATTCAAGCATTTCAGGTACTTAGTCCTTCCGGCTACGCGGCGCTGAGGCGAGGGCGGTGTTGGTAGAGACTCTTGATCCAGTCCCTGGCCACCGCATGCAGAGTGTCCACGTCCACCTCACAGCGGGTCTGGAAACGGCCATGACTGAGCGCGGCCGCAACATCGTCATCTAGCCTAGAAGAATCACCGTTTTTACGAATAAAATCAACCCACTCCCGGCCGCTGAGCGCTGCGACCTGCTGGTCGGAGTAATGCACCAGCGCGACTCTGCGCATGACCGTATTAACTGCGTTGACGTAGTTCACCCGGGCCTTGTCATCATCGCTATCGGCGTGGGCGTAGTCGCTGGCACAGCCGTCCAGCTCGGCCAGCGCCTGGCGCAGGATCAATTTACGTTGATAACTCAGATACCAGCGCCGGCCCAGGTAGGCCAGGCCCAGCAGGATCAGCAGACCGAGGATCCACCACCCCGGAGCAGGCGGCCACAGGCCAATGGGTTCGGGCAGATGGATGTCAGCCAGTTGGGCTAGTAATTCTTCGCTATCCATTCCCTGATCTGCTCCACCACCAGTTGATCTGTTCGCATACGAATGACGCCAATCTGCAGCTTGTCCATTTCTCCAGTGAGATAATTAATGCGCTCATGGAATTGTTCCCGATAGCGGGCGCGGGCGCGGGCGCTATAGGTGTTCAGCGTTCCTTTCTTGCCGCCGTCAGTAATACTGTAAATACCCGGCACCGGCAGAGTCTCCTCCAGTGCATCGTACACCAGACAGCAGACCACGTTATTGTGCTGTGAAAGCTGGCTGAGATAGCGCACCGTGCGTTCGTCGAGGGTAACGAAATCGGAAATGACATAGAGCGTGCTGCCTGGTTTGGTGATGCGTCTAATCTGGCCGAGTGCGTGTGCCAGGCCCGGCTTGAAGTCGGGGTCAACAGACACCTGCGCTTCAGGATTCTTCAGGTCGCGCAGGTGCTGATTATAGGAGTAGATCTGATTCAGCAGGTGCAGCGCTGAACGCCGGCTGCGTTTGGGCCGCACCAGGCTCGAATCGGTGTCGGTAAACACCAGGCCGCCGACCCGGTCGCCATTGTCGATCGCCAGCCAGCAGAAAACGGCGGCAGCCTGAGCGGCAATCACGGACTTGAAGGCTACCTTGCTGCCAAAGTACATATTATGGGTTTGATCGACGGCAATGATGACCGGCCGCTCCCGTTCCTCGCGAAAAACCTTCGTAAACGGCTTGCTCGTGCGCGCCGTGACGCGCCAGTCGATCAGGCGAATATCATCGCCGGGCTGATAGGGCCGAAACTCCTCAAAATCGATACCGCGGCCGCGCATCTTTGACAGGTGCAAACCGGATATGCCGGCTATAGAGCGGCTGTGGGCGAGGTAATCGAGGTTGCGCGCCGCATGGCGTTGAACGAGCAGTTGCTGCAGGCTGATCTCTGCGCCCCGCGCCTGATAGCGCTCGTGCTGCGGATCTATCTGCATTCGACTTGACATGATTGCGTCTCAGCCCGGATCAGGCTGACGGGACACGTTGACGTATGGTCTCCAGCACCGAATCCGGTGTCACACCACCGGCTTCAGCCTCAAAGCTCAGCAGGATGCGATGACGCAGCACATCGAACATGATTTCCTGGACGTCGTCCGGAGAAACAAAGTCACGTCCCTGAATCCAGGAATGAGCGCGGGAACAGCGATCAAGGGAAATCGTTCCTCTTGGGCTGGCTCCATATTCCAGCCAAGATGCCAGATCGTCTCCATAAACTTCTGGTTTTCGTGTGGCCATGATGATCTGGATGATGTACTCCTCAACTTCAGGAGCCATATGCATTTCCAGAATCTCCTGACGGGCTGCGAACAGGTCCTGCTGAGCAATCTGCTTGGGTGCCTCCGGAATCTTGTTGGCGGCCTCGTTGCGGACCAGATGCAGGATATCGCGCTCGGCGTCGCTCGCCGGATAATCAATGGTGACATGCATAAGAAAGCGGTCGAGTTGCGCCTCGGGAAGCGGGTAAGTGCCTTCCTGTTCGATGGGATTCTGGGTCGCCATGACCAGAAACAGTGGGGGCAGGGTAAAAGATTCTCTACCAACTGAGACCTGATGTTCCGCCATAGCCTCCAGCAACGCCGACTGGACTTTAGCGGGTGCCCGGTTGATTTCGTCCGCCAGAACCAAGTTATGAAAGATAGGACCCTGCTGAAAGCGAAAGGAACCATCTTCAGGCCGGAAGACTTCGGTGCCCGTGATGTCACTGGGCAGCAGGTCGGGGGTGAACTGAATGCGGTGAAAATCCCCCTCAACGGCTCGGGAAAGGTCTTTGATCGCCTTGGTCTTGGCCAAACCCGGCGCGCCTTCCACCAGTAAATGGCCATCGGCCAACAGGGCAATCAGCAAACGGTCCAATAAGCGCTCCTGGCCAATAATCTGGTGCGATAACCAGGTTTTTAATTCTGTTATTATTGCGTGATGACTCATATTCCTGATTCTCTTTAATCTGCGGGGCGCGACTGGACGAAGACCCGGATTTTAAAGGTTTTCCGATGGATGTCTAGGCGCACTTGGAGCGACGCCGATTCAAGACTACTGAACTCGCCCCAGCCTCGAATCTGGAATTAACCGAATACACCGCAGTTGTCAGTTGGCGGCGCATCGCAGCGGCAATGAGCCAGGAGATTAGCAAGGAATGAATAAAAGGCCGCTGGCAAGCAACGTCTTGCTGCTACCACTGAATCAAAAAATAGACGGACGATTCCCCGCCACCAAAGCCGAAATCGTTAAGATTTTTGCGCAGCGGTATTTTGCCAGCTCTGCCAATTCCGAACTCGCCAGATCCACCGACGACGAATTGCTGGAATTGATTGCAACGGCCTGGGATTTTATTCATGTGCGTCGTTCCGGCCTACCCAAAATTGCCTTTAAACACGGACATTCTAAAGTCGAGAAAGGCCGACGCAGGCCCCTGACCCGACTCTATGTGCTGCTGAACGACATGCCTTTCGTCGTCGATTCGATGCGTCAATGCCTGCTTCGCATGGGCGCAGACATCCAGCACTTCAACAACACGGTTATTCATGTTAAACGCGCCAAGCGAACCCGGGGGCGGGGCGGTGACCTGCGGGATTTGTCGGCGCAAGCGCAGGAAGATTTCAAATCAGAAGCCTTGAGCTGTATTGAGTGTCGCCATCTCAGTAAAGAGCAGTGCGAGCGCATCGAGAAAGAATTAAAGGCAACCCTGCGCCTGGTATCGACAGCGGTTAAAGACTTTAAGCCGATGCTCGAGCAAGCCCGGGCTGTGCGTCAGCGGCTGCTGCGGGACGCAGACTCTTTGCCTGTAACCAAAGAAGAGCTCGGCGAATCCACTGAATTTATTTCCTGGCTGATCGAGAATCATTTCACCTTTCTCGGTTACGAGAGATACGAAATTAAGCGCAGCGGCCAGCACCACCTGATGACACTGCAGGAAGACTCGGTACTTGGTGTGTCGCGTCACAAGACCGAGATCAAGCCAGTCACCAGGTTCGATGAACTGGCCGAGGGAACCGCCGAGCTCATCCTTCGCCAGCAGCTGTGCAGCTTCGCCAAGTCCTCAATACGTTCGAAGATTCATCGACCGGCTTACTATGACTATGTGCTGATCAAGGAGTTTGATGAGCAAGGGGAGGTGGAAACCGAGCATCGCTTTACGGGGCTGTATACGTCGTCAGTCTATTTTCGCCCGGCGCTCGATATACCCCTGGTTCGGGAAAAAGTCAGGGCCGTTCTCGAGCGCTCCGGCTTTTCCCCCAACGGACACAGCATGAAGGATCTGCTCCAGGTCATAAACGTCTTTCCCAGAGACGAGCTGTTTCAGATGTCCGCGGAGCAGCTCTATGCGACTGCGCTTGAGATTACCCAAATTCGCGATACCCGGACCTGCAAGCTGTTTGTTCGCAAGGACTCCTATGGAAAGTTTTTTTCCTGCCTGATCTTTGTGCCCCGAGATATCTACACGACGCGCGTGCGGCTGCAGATACAGGACTTTCTGCAGCAGCGGCTGCAGGCCTCCGAGATGGATTACAACATTTATCTCTCTGAATCGATTCTGGCGCGAGTGCATCTAGTGTTGCGGGTGCCGAAGATTCGCAACGTCAAGTACGACCTGGTTGAGCTCGAACAGGCACTGACCGACTTGGTCAGACCCTGGGACGACTATTTCCTGGAGGCTCTGCAGGATGGTTATTCCGACCTCGAAGCGGAGTCTCTCTTCAGCCAGTACTCCGCCTGCTTCCCGGCGGCTTATAAAGATAACTACAAGCCCGGGGAGGCGATTAAGGACATCGGCCGTCTGCAGCAGGTAATCGACGGCGCTGAACTGGCGCTCGACCTGGCGCCCTGCCGGTCGCGAGGCAGCGCTGAATTACGCTTCAAGATATTCAGCCTCAGCAAACAGCTCTATCTGTCTGACGTCGATCCGATACTAGAAAATCTGGGCCTCAACATCATCAGCGAGAAGACCTTCAGGCTCAGCCCCAACCCGGAGTCGGTCGTGTGGCTTCACGATTTTTCCCTGTTTAGGAAAGACAGAAGTCGCGCCTATAGCGCCGAAATCGAAGAGAAGTTCGAAGACGCCTTTAATGCCATATGGCAGAGTCGGGCCGATGATGACGGCTTCAATGCCCTGGTCGTAAATGGCGCCATCAGCTGGAAGGATGTGGCGCTGTTGCGCGCCTATGCCGCCTATTTAAAACAGGTACAGTTCGGCTACGGCATGGCCTTCATTGCCGAGACCCTGTCGCAGCATGTGCAGATCACTCGTGAGCTTCTGCGTTACTTCTACGAGTTGTTCGAGCCGAATACGAACAAGTCCCGGCCGAGTCGGCAGCGAAAGCTGCGCCGGCAGATTCTCAGTGCTATCGACGAGGTCGTCAATCTGTCTGAAGACAGCGTTCTGAGAGTCTATCTCGACTTGCTTGAGTCGACTCTGCGCAGCAATTTTTTTCAGCCGGAGAAAGATGGCAAGCCGAAAGACTATTTCTCGTTCAAGCTCAATCCTCGCGGCCTTGAGTTTGTGCCGAGGCCCAGGCCGCAGTTTGAGATCTTTGTTTATTCGCGCAAGGTTGAGGGCGTACATCTTCGCGGCGGCAAAGTGGCTCGCGGCGGCTTGCGCTGGTCAGATCGCAGCGAAGACTTTCGGACCGAGGTTCTCGGTCTCGTGAAAGCGCAGCAGGTCAAGAATGCGGTTATTGTTCCGGTTGGCGCCAAGGGCGGCTTCGTCGTCAAGGAGAAACTGCCGGAAGATCGGGAAGAGGCACAGAAGCTCGGCATTGCCTGCTACAAGACCTTCATCCGCGGGCTGCTGGATCTGACTGACAACCTTGGCTCTGGCGGCATCAGTCATCCACCAGCCGTGGTGCGGCGAGATGAAGACGACCCCTACCTGGTGGTGGCAGCGGATAAAGGCACGGCGACTTTTTCTGATATCGCCAATGCCATCGCGGACGATTATGATTTCTGGCTCGGAGACGGTTTCGCCAGCGGTGGCAGTTACGGCTACGACCACAAGGCCATGGGTATCACAGCCCGTGGAGCCTGGGTCTCGGTGCAGCGCCATTTCCGCGAGTTGGGAATCAATGTCCAGAAGGACGAAATCACCGTGCTTGGCATTGGTGACATGAGCGGTGATGTATTTGGTAACGGCATGTTACTGTCCAGGACTATTCGCCTGGTGGCGGCTTTCAATCATCGCTACATCTTTATCGATCCCGACCCCGACGCCAAGAGCAGTTTTCGGGAACGTCAGCGCTTATTTCGCAAGCCCAGATCTTCCTGGTCGGACTATGACCAAAAATTAATCTCGAAAGGAGGCGGCATTTTTGACCGTGGCGCCAAATCTATTGAGCTGTCGGCACAGATCAAAGAGCGCTTCGGTATTGAAAAGGACAAACTCACGCCCAGTCAGTTGATCAGCCATCTGCTCAAGAGCGCCGTCGATCTGATCTGGAATGGGGGCATCGGTACCTATGTCAAATCTTCGGGGGAGAGTCACAACGACGTTGGGGATAAGTCCAACGACGCGCTGAGAGTCGATGCAGATGAATTGCAGTGTCGAGTGATTGGTGAGGGAGGGAACCTGGGGCTTACCCAGAAAGCGCGGATTGAGTTTGGCCTCAACGGCGGCATTTCGGTCACCGACTTCGTCGATAACTCTGGCGGCGTTGACTGTTCCGATCACGAGGTCAACATTAAAATTCTGCTTAATCCCTTGTACCGGGACGGCACACTTGCATTCAAACAGCGCAACGATTTGCTGGAATCAATGGAGGCTGAAGTGGGGACTCTGGTACTCGACAATAACTATAGTCAAGTCCAAGCTATCGGCATCTCTCGGGGAGAAGCTCGAGACCGGCACAAGGAATTCAGCGACCTGGTGGTGTTTCTTGAACGCCATGCCGGCCTGGACCGGGAGCTCGAACACCTTCCTGATGAGGAAACACTGGAGGAGCGTGCCGGTAGGAATCAGTACCTGACGCGCCCGGAACTGGCAATACTGACTTCGTATATGAAGATGTTTCTCAAGTCCAGTCTCGTGGCAGTGGATTTCATTGATCATCACTACCTGGAACCTTTCCTGTTCAGCGCCTTCCCCGAGACGCTGCAGAAAAACTACGAACAGGAAATCCTCACGCATTCCCTACGGCGGGAAATTGTTGCGACCCAGTTGGCGAATCGCTTGGTTAATCAGCTTGGCCCCGGTTTCTTCCACCGCCTTCTTGATAGCACCAGTTCATCGATCAGCGAGGTCGTAAAGGCAACGTTGATCATGCTGGAAGTGTTTGACATTGATCGGCACTGGAGTGAAATCGAAACCCTGGACTATAAGATCGACAGCGCAGTGCAGATTGAGATGATGTCTAGGTTGATTCGTCTAATGCGGCGGGTAACCCGCTGGATGTTGCGCTACCGCAAGCCATGCGGCGATTTTTTCGACGAGATCGAGTTTTTCCAGGATGCCGTCCAGCAGTTTGAAAACATGCTGCCCGACAAGTTGCCACCTGACTATTGCAGCATGTTCGAGGACAGGTTGGCGTATCTGCGTGAACATTCGGTACCGGATAAATTGGCCGTGGCGATTGTCCGTAGCGATTTTCTCTTCACTGCCACCAGTTTTGCAGAGATTGCTGCCAGCACCGGTGAAAATCTCGGTCGCATCGTTGACACTTATTATGCGGTGGGTGAGCAGCTTAAGCTGAACTGGCTCGGAAAGATCATTAACCAATTGCCTGTGACCAACTACTGGCAGACGCTGGCCAAGGAAAGCTTCCTGGACGACCTGGCCTGGCAGCAGCGGGCATTGACCAGTCATATCGTGACGAATGCTGAACTCACAGGCGCCGCCAGTAACCAGGTGCAGCAGTGGGCAGAAACCAGAGCTGATTCACTGGCCCGGATCGAAAAACTCCTGGTGCAATTGCAGGCTGAAAGTCAGCCCGAGTATGCTATGTTCTCGGTCACCCTGCGGGAATTGCTGAATCTGACTACGACGCCTTCAGTAACTGCCCAATGAATTTATTCAAAGCATTGTGACCCGACTCAATTTTTACACTACGACTGGCTGCCACCTGTGCGAACTGGCGGAATCCCTGCTATTGGAGCTGAAGCAGCAGCAGGCAGTTGCCTACGAGTCGATAGACATCGCCGGGGATGAGCGGCTGGTTGAGCTGTATGGAATCCGCATACCGGTGGTGCGTCGTCAAGACTCCGGCAGGGAATTGGGCTGGCCTTTCGATCGGCACGATTTGGAGAACCTGCTGGCGGATTAAGCAATCAACGCCGGCGCGATCAGTCAGAACCCGGTAATTGGAACAACCTCCGCGCATTGGCGGTGGTGACTGCAGCCAGGTGTTGTTCAGATTGATCCCGGCTTAACGCCAGTTGTCCTAGCACCGCGGGTAGATAGCGGGGTTCGTTGCGCCGCGTTTTTGGCCTCGGTCGCAGGGTTCGCGGCAACAAATAAGGGGCGTCGGACTCAATGAGCAGCCGCTCATCGGGGATCTGGGACACCAGTCGCTGCAGTTCCTTCCCCCTGCGCTCATCGCAGACCCAGCCCGTAATACCGATATACATATCGAGTTCAATGTAGTCTTGAAGTGCCTGTTCGTTGTCCGTGAAGCAGTGGACGACACCGCCACTGATTCGCGAACGATATTTTTGCAGCAAGGGCAGAAAATCCTGATGGGCATCACGCTGATGCAGAAACAGAGGTTTCTGACAGTCAACAGCAAGTTCCAGATGTTGCTGAAATATCCGCAGTTGATCCGCCGCCGGAGAAAAATTGCGATTGAAATCCAGACCGGTCTCGCCGATGGCGACAACCTTGGTCTCCTGGGCCAGTTCGGCGGCACTGTGCATGTCTTGATCGCTGACCGCCCGGGCGTGATGTGGATGCACGCCGACGGTACTGCTGAGAAGGCCCGGGCGTTGTTCCGCCAGCAGCCTGGCCGCCTGGCTGGAGTGAAGATCGGTACCGGTCAGCATCATATGCACCAGGCCCACGTCGACGGCCGACCCCAAAACTTCTTCGAAGTCATGGGAGAAGGACTCATGGGTGAGATTGGCGCCAATATCGACAAGCTGCATGGAGACTCTGTATGCTCGTGTACTTTTTCGAGGAGCCGAAGTCTAAAGCACCGGAGCCAACTTGCCCAGTCGCCGGCAGCGAAGCGGCTGGTCTTGGCGCTACTTCTGCTCGATAATAGGCCGCCTAGACAACGACTGCGTGTGGGAAGCGAATTGTGGACGCTAAAGTGAAAAAGAAAACCCTCGACTGGGCCAGGCTCGGCTTCAAGTATCACAAGACAGATTACCGCTTTTCGGCCCTGCATCAGGAGGGCTCCTGGAATGACGGTGAGCTGATCAGCGAGAACACGATCAACGTCCATGAGGGGGCGCCGTCCCTGCATTATGCCCAGCAATGTTTCGAAGGCATGAAGGCGCAAACGGCGGCAGACGGAAGGGTACTGCTGTTTCGTCCCGGACTGAACAGCCTGCGCATGAACGCGGCCGCAAGCCGACTGCTCATGCCCGAAGTGCCGAAAGAGCTCTTCCTGCGTGCGGTCAGCGAAACGGTGGCCGCGAACTACCCCTGGATCCCTCCCTATGGATCCGGGGCTGCACTCTATATCCGCCCCATGCTTATCGGGGTCGGCGAGAATCTGGGATTGAAACCGGCGCAGCAATACGAGTTTCGTGTTTTCGTGTCACCGGTCGGTCCCTACTATCAGCAAGCCGGACTCGCAGTGATCAGTCTCGCTGTTTCTGAATTCGACCGGGCCGCACCCCATGGCACAGGCTCTTACAAAGTCGGGGCCAACTACGCCGGTGGCTTGCTGGCGACCCGTAAAGCCCAGGAGTTAGGGGCCAATGAAGCCATCTATCTTGACTCCGCGAAGGGCCGCTTCATAGACGAGGCCGGTTCGGCTAATATACTGATTGTTATGGAAGACGATAGCCTGGTAACCCCCCGATCCAAAGCCATACTGCCGAGCATTACGCGACGTTCATTGATGGAGATCGCCGAAAAGAGCCTCAAGCTTAGGACCGAAGAGCGGCCTGTTGATCTGCGCGAAGAGTTCGACCGTTTCTCCGAGGTGGCGGCCTGCGGCACGGCGGCGGTATTATCGCCGGTTGGCCGTATCTGGTTCGACAATGCCTGGCACGATGTAGCTGAAAGTCCCAGTCAGGTTGGCCCTGTAATGCAGGAACTCTATGACGAACTAGTGGGAATCCAGAACGGTGAAAAGGAAGACCGTTTCGATTGGCTTGTTGAAGTCGATCTCTAGCGCCTGCTGACTTTATCCAAACCTGCCGCCTCCGCATGAAGGCACGGGCTGCCTGTCCCTGGAACCGTAGCTGCTGACCCTTGCACGGGCATGAGCCAGATCCGATAAAATCCGCACCGAGCCGGGAAGCTCGATTTCTACCGTCGGCTTATTGTAGAAAACAGCGGCGGTTTTTTTACTTTAATTGCCCTGAGCATCCTTCGCCCTGTGAAAGTACGCTTACGTCCTGTTATTGCTGGATTTTTTTATTTGTTATTGAGGCCCGAGGGCGCCATCGGAAAGTGAATAGTTGCGCTGAAAACTTGACCCGCCATAATCTTGCCCTTATATATGTCGCCTCGCTGGCGCATGGCGTCCGTACTAAATTCATCAGAAAGTCACAGTTTTTGCAGGCGGTTAATGTCTAAATCCCTTGTCATCGTTGAGTCACCAGCCAAAGCCAAGACGATAAATAAATATCTTGGCAATGATTTCATTGTGAAATCCAGTGTGGGTCACATCCGCGACTTGCCCACCAGCGGTAATGGCAAGACTGTCGATGCCAAGGCGCGAGCCCGGGCGGCGGCTGCCACCCGGAAAATGGCGCCGGAGGAAAAGGCTGTCTATAAAAAGAAGAAGGCGCGACAGCAGCTCATCACCCGTATGGGTATTGATCCCGAGAATGGCTGGAAGGCCAACTACGAGATTCTGCCGGGCAAGGAAAAGGTTGTGGCCGAGCTGCAGAAGCTCGCCAAACAGGCCGAGAATATTTATCTGGCGACAGACCTTGACCGGGAAGGGGAAGCCATTGCCTGGCATCTCAAAGAGTCCATAGGAGGAGATCCCGGCCGCTACAAACGCGTGGTATTCAATGAGATTACCAAGCGGGCTATCAGCGGCGCCTTCGCGGAGCCTGGCGATCTCGACATGCGCTATGTTGAAGCGCAGCAGGCGCGCCGTTTCCTCGACCGTGTCGTCGGCTTTATGGTATCGCCATTGCTCTGGTCCAAAGTGGCCCGTGGCCTGTCGGCCGGCCGTGTTCAGTCGGTTGCGGTGCGACTGGTGGTGGAGCGCGAACGAGAGATTCGCGCCTTCATCCCGGAGGAGTACTGGGAGATTTTCGCCGACCTTAATACCAAAGCCGATGACAAGCTGCGCTGTCAGGTGCTTAAAGAGGATGGCGAAAATTTTCGACCTGACAATAAGGACAGCACCGACAAGGCGCTTGCGGTTCTCGACGCTGCCCGCTATCAGGTGCTCAAACGGGATGACCGCCCGACCTCGTCGAAGGCACGACCACCGCTAATTACCTCGACTCTCCAACAGGCGGCCAGCACCAGGCTGGGATACGGGGTCAAGAAGACCATGCTGATGGCGCAGCGTCTCTATGAGGCCGGGTACATCACCTACATGCGTACCGACTCCACGCACCTGAGCAACGATTCCATTGCCATGTGTCGGGACTTCATCCAAGACAAATTTGGCGACAAATACCTGCCGGAAAAACCAGCCTACTTTTCATCGAAGGAAGGGGCCCAGGAGGCCCATGAAGCCATTCGTCCTTCCGACGTCCGCCTGCAGGCAGATAAGCTTCAGGGCATGGAGCAGGACGCGGTGCGGCTGTACAAGCTCATTTGGCAGTTTTTCGTGGCCTGCCAAATGCCACCCGCCCGCTACCTAAGTAGCACCCTGACCATCGAGGCCGACAAATTCGAGCTGCGAACCAAAGGTCGCATCATGCAGTTCGACGGCTATCTGCGCGTCATGCCGAGCAAGGAAGAGGATGTGGTACTGCCGGATGTCAAAGTCGGTGAAGAGCTAAAGCTGAAAAAACTGGACCCCGTGCAGAATTTCACCAAGCCGCCGCCGCGCTTCACTGAAGCGAGTCTGGTCAAAGAACTAGAGAAAAGAGATATCGGCAGACCTTCGACCTATGCCGCGATCATTTCCACGATTCAGGATCGGGGCTATGTCAAAGTGGAAAACAAGCGCTTCTATGCTCTCAAGATGGGAGAAATCGTTACCGAGCGCCTACAGGAAAGTTTTTCCGATCTAATGGATTTCGACTTTACCGCCAAGATGGAGGACTCGCTGGACGATGTCGCCGACGGCGAGAAAGATTGGCAGAGATTGCTCAACGATTTCTACGAGGGATTCACTAGCCAATTGGCCAAAGCCGAAGACAAAGACAAGGGGATGCGCGGCAACGACCCCACCGATACAGACATAGAGTGCCCGAAGTGCGGTCGGCCCATGCAGATCAGGACGGCATCCACCGGGGTGTTTCTAGGCTGTTCAGGCTACTCACTGCCGCCGAAAGAACGCTGTAAGAGCACCATCAATCTTACCCCCGGGGAAGAGGCTATTAGGACTGACTCGGCAGAAGAGGCCGAGGCCAAGGAAAACATTCAGTTACGCCACAAACACCGCTGTCGCCTTTGCCACACGGCCATGGATTCCTACTTGATCGACGAAAAACGCAAGCTGCACGTCTGTGGCAACAACCCGGATTGTCCGGGCTACGAAGTGGAGCACGGCGAATTCAAGATTCGTGGCTATGATGGGCCAGTGATCGAATGCGACAAGTGTGGCGCCGACATGCAGCTCAAAACCGGTCGCTTTGGTAAGTACTTTGGCTGCACCAGCGACGACTGCAAGAACACCCGCAAACTTCTGCGCAACGGTGAACCGGCACCGCCAAAGATGGATCCGGTGCCGATGCCGGAGCTACCCTGCGAGACAGTGGAAGATCACTATATCCTGCGCGACGGAGCCTCTGGTCTTTTCCTCGCCGCCAGCCAGTTTCCAAAGAATCGGGAAACCAGAGCACCGCTGGTGGAAGAATTGCTGGCCCACAAGGATGAGATTGATCCCAAGTATAAGTATCTGTTCAGTGCGCCGACTGAAGATGATAAGGGCACTAAGACTCTGGTGCGCTATAGTCGCAAGACCAAAGAGCAATACGTGCAATCCGAGGTGGACAAGAAGGCCACGGGTTGGAAGGCCTTCTATCGTAATGGCGATTGGGAGATAACCAGGCCCGCTAAAAAGAAGAAGGCAGGAGCCCGGAAAAAGCCGGCCAAAAAGAAAAAATCAGTCGCCCGCAAGAAGGCAAAGGCAAACAGCTCCTAAGATGCTCTGATTAATGCAGAGTATCCCTGAGGCTATGAACCTACCCTAGTGCTTACACACGGCGGCGAATAACGCCAACACTGATGCCCTCTATGGCAAATTGACGCTCTCGCGTGTCGACTTCTATGGGTTCGAAGTCGGGGTTTTCCGCGATAAGTCTCAACAAATTCTTGCTACGTCCGGTCTCAAGTCTTTTTACCGTCACCTCATCATCGATGCGGGCAACCACAATATCGCCGTTGTTGGCATGGTCTGTTTTGTGAACCGCCAGCAGGTCATCTTCATAAATGCCCACATCCACCATAGACGTTCCTTTCACCGTCAGTAAATAATCTGCCGTGGGTGAAAAAAAATCGGCGGCAATGGTGCAGTAATCGGCGATGGATTCTTCTGCCAACAGCGGGCTGCCGGCGGCGACCTGGCCGATGATGGGAAGTCCGAGCTGCTCGTTGATTGGCAGCCGTATGCCTCGAGAGGTACCCGGGAGCATCTCTATGGCGCCCTTGCGTGCCAGTGCGCGCAAATGCTCCTCGGCAGCATTGGGCGATTTGAAGCCCATCTTCTGGGCGATTTCAGAGCGCGTAGGCGGGAAACCCGTTTCCTGCATATATTCTTTCAGATAGGCGAGAATCTGTTCCTGTCGGGACGTCAGCTTGTGCATCGGGCGACCTCGGTAAGGGCATCACTGTAATTATATACAGTTATCTGCAGTGCACAATAGATCTTTAAGCACGAGGGGTGCGCTGACCAATGAAGACATGCCTTTGGTTTTCAAGCGGCGCGCCTGACAAAGCGCCCTTGCGCCGGCGTGTCGCAGCCCTTCAAGCAATGGCATCGCGCTCAGGAGTGCCGACGGGAAGCCCCCGCAATGACTTTTCTGCCTAATTCAGAGCATCCAGTGCGCACACCGGACACTAAGCAACGCTCCGCTCGGGAGGCAAAAGATCAAAGATTTTGAAAATCGTCATCCAGATCCATAACATCTGGCTCAATATCAGAAAGCGGCCCGGATAAATTGTCGGGTACCCAGGCACTATCAATGTCTGGACTGTCCTCGACACTGAGCCCATAGGGAGATCGCCAGTCTTCCGGCGCTTCGGCAGCAGACAGATACAGCTGACGCCAGGTTGTCATGTCATATTCGCCAACTTCTCCATCGACCAATTGGATCTCTATGGTGTCATTGGCCTCGTCGATTGCCACGACTTCGAACAAGCTTCCGCTGACTACATCTTGATACCAGGCGGCTACCTCAGGCATGGGATTTCTCATGGCTGTGTCTCCTTCTCAGCTCTGTTGACGGCTGAGATTTTGATCTTATGTTCGGTACTATAGGATTAAACCGCGCGGCGGGGAAAGGGTTTTCGTGGGAATGTTTTCAGCAGGCTCACTCCGACTAAACAATTTAACTGCCTGAAGCATCAATTAATGTCGCTTTGCCCGAATTTTTCATATCTGTGATAATTCGGCCACTCCTGCACTCGGAACTGTTGATGACGAGCAACAACGCGCCTCCCGGGCGCCTCATTATTGATCTGGAGGCAACCGAGCTGACGGCGGCGGAAACGGAGCTTCTGCGGCATCCGTCTCTGGCTGGGCTGATTCTGTTCAGCCGCAATTATCGATCACCGACCCAGCTCGCGGAGCTGTGCGCTGCAGTGCGGCAGATACGCCCCGAACTGCTGATCACCGTCGATCAGGAAGGCGGTCGAGTTCAGCGCTTCCGCAGCGGCTTCTGTCGGCTGCCGCCACTGCACGTTCTAGCCAGTGGTTTCGAGGCAGACAGCGACGGTGCCTGCCAACGGGCCTGGCATTGTGCCTGGTTGATGGCGGCTGAGGTCATGGCCTGCGGAGTAGATCTGAGCTTCGCACCAGTGCTGGACCTGTTCTCTGCCGCGAGTGAGGTAATCGCTGACCGCGCTTTCGCCGGCGATGTCGAGGTCACATCAATTTTGGCACAGGCCTACATCGCCGGACTACACGCTGCCGGCATGTCGGCAACCGGTAAGCACTTTCCCGGCCACGGCAGCGTTGAAGCCGATTCCCATGTGCAATTGCCGGTAGATGCGCGCCCGGCACAGGAAATCCTAGGGCGCGACTACCAGGTATTCAGCAACTGCATTGCGCATCTGGACGCGATTATGCCGGCCCATGTTCGCTATCCCGCCCTCGACCCTGAATGCGCTGGATTTTCCAGCTTCTGGCTACAACAGAAACTGCGTTCAGAGCTGGGTTTCGAAGGCGTAATCTTCAGTGACGATTTAAGCATGGTCGCCGCGCACTCGGCTGGCAACATCGAACAGCGGGCGGAAAAGGCACTGGCAGCGGGTTGTGACGTACTGCTTGCGTGTAATGATCGCGAAACGGCTATCGCTCTGCTGCATTGGCTCGAGCGCCAGGATCTGGGCGTCGCCAACAAACTGAGCACGCTCAAGGGCACCAGCACCCTGTCCTATACCGATTTGCACGAGCAGCCGCAGTGGCAGCAAGCTCAGGAAATGCTGGCGTCCTTGCCAGGATATTCACAGGAGTAATCGTGGCTGACTGGCGGCAAAGGCACTATTGGCTTCAAGTATTCAATACCCGATCAAACGCTGCGGTCACGGCCTGGTGGTGGGCCTGACATGGTCATGCCCGATGAGGTCAAAGCCGTACATGAGCGCGCCAGCTGCCTTTTTGAACGCCGGGAAGTACAGGCGGCGTTAGACCGGCTGGCGGCGCAGGTAAGCGACCGGCTTTCGCACTCGAATCCTATTCTTCTTTGTGTGATGACTGGCGCTATTGTCACCGTAGCAGAGTTGGCGAGACGCCTGCAATTTCCCCTGCAGATAGACTATGTCCATGCCACGCGCTACGGCAACAGCACTCGGGGGGCGGAACTGCAGTGGCTGCGGCATCCTTCGCTGGCGCTCGAGAAGCGGACGGTACTGGTAGTCGATGACATTTTTGACCAGGGGATTACTCTGGAACAAATAGTTAATTATTGCCAGAGGCAAGGCGCTGCCGAAGTCTTATCAGCTGTCCTGGTCGACAAGCTACACGAGCACAAGCAGTCGTCCATGCAGGTGAACTTTGTCGGTCTGCACTGCCCTGATCGCTATATCTATGGCTATGGCATGGACTATAAGGGCTATCTGCGCAACGTTGACGGCATCTATGCGGTAGCGGATGTGGATCTGTAAAGATGTTCTGAACAATGATGACATGCCCGTGGCTTTCAGTCGGCGTGCCGACGGTCCGTCAAGGAGTGGCAACGCAGTCAGGCATGCCGACTGGAAGCCCCGCAGAGACTTCTCTGTAGAATCCAGAGCAGCCCTAATCTGCAAACTCAACCAGTTTCGGCAAGGCGGTAAAATAAAGCGCGGTCTTGATTGGGCGCTTATACTCAGTACTGAACAGGGCACGGTAGCGCCTGAGCTGATCCCGGTACAGCCGCGTTTGCTCGCGAATGAACTCGGCTTCCTTCTGGCCGGGCTGCGGCGCCCCGGTCTTGTAGTCGACGATCCAGCGCACTCCCGCTTCATCGATCAGGGTGCGGTCGACAATGGACTGCCTGAGCCCGGAGTCGCTCACCGAGGAAAAAGCCAATTCACAGGCACTGGCCTGAGCGCGGGAATCAAATAGCCAGGCATTGGCGCTATCCCCAGCGCAATTGTCCAGGGCGGCCTGGATCTTGCCAATGGCAACATCGATGTCAGCGTCGCGTGGGCACACCCGGGCCAGTTCCCGGCGCCAATACGCCCGTTGCTCCGGCCCCTGGGAATGCTCACCGGTGGCGACAAGACTTTCCAAAGCCCGGTGAACAAGCTCTCCAATACAGGCCGCCAGAGGATCTTCGGCTGCATCAGTCTCGAGCTCGGGCTCCGTCTCCCGCGCCTGTAGCTCCTGCATCGCCTCATCGAGCGCCTCCTGCTCCGAGGTCGTCAGGCCGCGATCATCGGCTAGCGTTAGAATCGGAGTCGCGAGTCCGGGGCCAGTCTCAAGCGCTGTATCGGCTTCTACACTGGCATCCACGTTTTCCAACCGCAGGCTGCCGAGCTCGTTGCCAAGCCGGGGCCACAGACTGGCTAAAAGGCTGCGTTCGCTGGGCGCTTTCAGCTCCTCTTCCCCATAACTCGCGGTAGCCAGCAGGAGAGCACTCTTGCGGGCGCGAGTGACGGCAATGTAAAGCAGCCGGGTATTTTCCAGTCGACTTTTAATTTGTTGCTCGTGGCGCAACATCTCATAGAGCCGATCATCGACCTCGCCCGAGGTGCTGCGAGCGGCCAGGAACAGTCTGGATTGACCGTCTGCATTGAGCCTTTCATGCCACAGCAGTAGCTCTCTCGGGTCCTGCCCCGTCTGTCGGGACAGGGCCGGAAGGATTACATGGTCGAATTCCAGACCCTTCGCCTTGTGCATGGTTAGTAATCTGACCGCTACTCGGGTCCCAGCTGCGCTCGACGCTGCCGGCGGCGAGGGCACAAAGGTCTTGCCGAGCTGTTCGCGGAATTCCTCTAGGTTATGAATGCCGCCGGCGGTTTCAAATTCCTCCAAAAGGTCGAAATAGCGAGCGGCACTTCGCAGCTCAACCTCATCGCGACAGCAGTCGGCACCGCGCAGCAGTGTCCAGGTAGCTTCCACAAGCTGACGCAAAGGGCATCGGAAACGCATGCTCATGGAAAACTCCAGGACGCGGGTGAAGTTCTCAAGCCGAGCCCGGACTTTCGCCTCCAAACCTTCGGGCAGCGCCTTTGACTGCAGATAGCCCCAAATCGACCTCTGCTGACTTTGTTCCCGCAGCAAGAGCAATTCAGCACTGCTCAGGCCACACCAGGGGGCGCGCAGCAGTGCCATCCAGGCAAGCTGATCCCCAGGTTGGAGAAGTGCCCGAGTCAGGCTGAACAGGTCTTCAACGGGCATCAGCACATCGAGTGGATCCACGTCAGTTGCTTGCCAGGGGATGCCAGCCTCGCGCAGGCCGTGGATAATTGGCAGCAGGTGGGATCGGCTTCGACCCAGAATGGCAATGTCGGAACCCGCTTCCTGTTCCTGCAATGCTTGTATCCGCTCTATGGTAAGGCTGACCTCGCGACTACGCGCTGCCTCTTTAGCATCGGCTTCGTGACAGATGAGGGCGACACTGACGCCCGCTCCGGCCGCCGCCGGATGCACTGCCTCGGAAGGAGAGAAGGGCACGGCGCCGCGGCTGCGATCAGGGCGGGCCGGAAAGGCGCCTTCAAAATAGGTATTAACCCAGTCGACGACGTCACGCCGGGAGCGGAAATTGGCGCTCAAAGTTAGTGGCCGCAGCGCCAGAGCGTTAATACCACTCTCCTGTACCTGCAGGAAGATGCCCACGTTGGCATTACGAAATCCATAGATCGACTGCATCGGGTCACCGACCAGGAACAGACTGCGACCATCATTTGCCTCCCAGCCCGAAGTCAATCGCTCCAGGAGCTGACGCTGCACCTCGGAAGTATCCTGAAATTCATCCACGAGAACGTGCTGAATGCGATGATCGAGGGCCATAGCCAGATCAGTTGGAGCGTCGGCGCTACCCAGAGCAGAAAGGGCCGCGGCGCTGGTTTCTGTATAGTCAATACACTGGTATTTACGAAACGCCAGTAACAACTCACCGCCCAGGTGCGTCAGGACCGTAAGCAGGGCGGTTATAAAAGCCCAGCGATCGGCGAGCACATCGCCAGCCGGCAGCAAATTGATTTCCCCTAACAGTTCGCCCATGTCAGCCGGCGCTGAAAGGGCTGTCGAGAGTGCCTGGAAGCGCTCTTTGAAGTCACTGCGACGAATTTTTTCTTCGCCAGAGGCTTTACTCGGTGCCGGGAAACCTTGTTTGGCAGTAAGGCTGGTTCTCCAGGACATAGACTGAGTAAACAGGAGTGTTGCCAGATGTCGCCACAGTGGCAGTGAGTCAACATCCGCCGGCGGCAGTTCGGAGCGCTGCCAGGCAACGGCCGCAAGCTCTGGTTGGGCGCTCTCAAGATTGTCTATGGAATAATCAAGAATCGCCGAGATTTCGTTCTTGAGAGGTTGCAGGCGGGCGCTTATTTCAGCGAGTCGCTCTCTGACCAGTTCGTCCAGGCTGGCGCTGAGATAGTCACCAGCAGCCTGCCTATCTGCGCCTACTTCGAGCACATAGCTCATCCACTGATCACGCTTATGAAGAAGCCGCATGAGCATGCGTTCGATTCGAGGAAGGTCGTTGTCGAGCTCTTCGAGAAGGATCTCTATGGCGTCTGCGAGCGCGCTTTCGGTCTCCAGCCGGGCCAGAGTGCTGGCGATCGCTTCAACGAAGCAATCCTCTACATCTTCACGAATCACTGGATTACCGCCGATGCGCGACAGCACCGGCAGCTGCCTGGCAAGATAAAAGCAGAAGCTGTCGATAGTCTGAACGCGCAAGCGCGCAGGGTTGTCGCAGAGCTGCCAACACTGCTGTTGATCACGCTGAAGGACCTGCGTGGCCACATTCAGCCGCAGACGCTCGAATTCAGAGGCAGGGTTTTCTCCACTGGCAGTCGCTTGGCGGGCCATGCGCAGGGTGCTAATGATGCGGTCGCGCATCTCGCTCGCCGCCTTTTTAGTGAAAGTGATGGCGAGTACTTCTTCAGGCTGTTCGCTGATGGCCAGCAGCCGCAGGTAGCGCAAGGTGAGTAATTCAGTTTTGCCCGAGCCCGCCGGCGCCTGCACGATGAAGGACTGGGTGACGTCCAGGGCCAGGTCACGAGCAGGCTGATCAGCGAGACGGCTCATGCATCACCGCCGCTGTCGATCTCGTCGCCTGTCGTACACAGCTCCTTGATTCTGCACAGGGGCTTGAGGTCACAGTACTGGCAGGTTGTGTGGGGATTGACCGGCGCAACGACGTGTTGACCCGCAGCGAATTCTCTTGCCAGAACGCTGACCTTGTCTCGAAAAGTGTCGCACAGTTCCTCCCAGTCCAGCTCTACCTTGCTCATTTCCTCGATCGATTTAGTATTCCGATGAAAGCCGCGATCTGCACAAAGCATTGAATACTTGATGCCTTCTCTGCTGATTCGAGCGAAACCCAGTGCTGCAATCGCGCCTTCCTGCAGTGAATCCACCGCGGTGCAGTAGACCGAAACCTGCATATCCTCGGGACGATCCTGAAGCAGGCCGTTGATCGAGATATTAGAATGACCAGATTTGTAATCGATAACTGCCAGGCGCTGATCGCCGAGCCGGTCAAGCCGGTCAATTTTGAGAGTCAGGCCGAGTTTGTCTAATTTAACCTCCACACGACGTTCTCTTGCCAGCACCGAAAAATCTTCCCTCTGACTCTCCAGATCCAGAAATTTCATAAGCAGATACAAATAACGTCGGGATTCGATTGCCCTGAGTCGTGGCGTCAACAATTCTTGATAACGGCGCTCTAAGGATTCTACCCCGATCCGGGCTGCTTCCCGGCACAAACGTTCGCGCTCGACCTGACTCAATGCCAGCAATACCGACCGGTCAGTGATTTCACTAAACAGATACTCCAGAGCCTTATGCATGGCGGTGCCGCGCTGGCGGGCATCGAGACCCTGGCCAAACTCTTCCAGCGCGGTGACTTGCAGGCGAAAGTGGGCGAAAGCCCGAAAGGGACAGGCAGACTGTTCGCTGATCAGGCTATGGCCACCGGAGAACTCAGTGAATTCGGTGACTGGAACACAAGGAGAATCGAGCCTAACCTCAAGCTCCCGGTTCTCGCGCTTATTCATTGCATGGTAATTTATCGCCGCTAGCACTGGCTGTTCAAATTCTGACTGCGGTAAATCCAGGGCCAGACTGCTGGGCCGAAATTCCTGATCTCCGTCGACCAGAGGATGACTGATAATTAATTCACCGCGCACGGATGTTTTCAAAACTGCGGTTTCTTCCGCAGCCAATTGGTGCTGAAAATCACTGTGACTGCCTGGGATCCGCGCCTGTTTTTGCAGAGGGTAGGGTAAAAACGGCGTCGGCCTCGCGGCGCCAGGCCAGTTCTGATCATCGAATCCGAGCAGCCACAAATGATCGAAGTGCAGTCCCAGCGCCTCGTTAACGCTATAAAAAGATACCTGGCGTGTCAGCCCGGTTTCACGCCATTGCGGGGTGTTCTGCAAAAGCTGTCGGAAGCGACTCAGGGCCGCGAGGATATCCATGCTACCCAGAACCGGGCCAGCGGCACTGAATTGTTCCAATGCGCTCTGCCACTGTTTGTAGAGGCGCAGCTCATGCTGCGACAGGTCACCGCCAGGCCAGCCAAAGAATTCCAGAACCGTGCGAAAAAAATCAGCCCAGGCTCTGGATGTCGTGGGTTTTGGCAGTCTCCGGTAGAGAGTCTTGAGCTGCAGCAGAGCGTCAGCCAGCAGGGGGCAGGGCAACTCTTCTTCATTGCGATTCAATACCGAACCGAATGCAGTCACGCTACAGCGGCGCGTCAAGCGCTTACGCATCAAAACCTCCAGTCGCCGACGCGCCTCGATTTCTTCTTCGCTGCCGCCAATAAACGGAGACTGCAACAGCCGGCACAACTCATCGGCCTGCTGCTCCGGCTGGGCCAACCCCATAATAAGCAGGGCGTCATAAATCATTCCGCTGTCCAGCAGGGACAGACTCGAACCAGAGCTGTTGAAGAGAACCGCGTCCGAACCAGCATGAAACAGCGTCTCGGGATGCAGGGCATCGGCGAGCGCCCGCGTGAATTCCGCCTCGCGTTCGGGGCGCTGGTTACAGATAACGCCGACATGGGCCTGTGGTTCTTCGGCACACTTCGCCGCGACCCAGCCCGCACAAGCGCGGATTTCGGCGTGCCTGTCATTGAATTCGGCGCGAGCCGCAGTCACGGTGGGTGTAGCTTGAGCATCAATACTCGATGTTTTCGTCACATTGGGCAGAACCGCGAACAAATCCCTGTACAGAGGCGGTGGATTGAAAAAATTCAGCAGAACAAATCGTTCGGGAAGAATTTGCAGTCGCTGGCTCTGCAGCAGCACAATCAGTTCTGACGTCGCGCTCACCAGATTTAATACTGCCGAATCCCCACACAAAGATTCGAAGCGGTTCTTCCAGATCAGGAAGGCGGCGATGTCAGGTATGGCGTCAAAGCCTTTCAGGTCGGAATCATCGGGCGTGTCCAGCCGCCACAGCTTCATAAGCTGGAAGGCATGACGGATAACACCGGCAGTCTGCTCAGGGTTCAGTAGCGGGTACTGATCCAGGGAATCCTCAATCAGCGTCGTCCAGATGAATTCCTCTTCCATGCTGCTGAGAATGGCGGTCTGCGCACAGGGGGTATAGCCCAAACTGCCCAAACGATCCCACAGCTCGCGGATCCAGATATCGATGGCAAATACCGCCGGCGTTAGAAAGTTTGGCGTGCCTCGGGTCTGCGCCAGTCGGAGTAAAATGGCATCGCGGGTGCGGTTGTTGGGCACCAGGATCGTTTCGCCCACGTCTAGTGCCGTCTGGATGGAGTCAATGTCGATACATTGGTGTCTCATTTATAGGTTTTCTGCGCTCCTGTTTCCAGAGTTTGCGCCCAGCAGATAAACTCCTGACGGCTGCCGCGGAAGGCGATCCGGCTAAGTTTCTTGTTGAGCTGATACTCGTACATGGGGTCGTAGTAATTACGCAGAAGACTTTCTATCCAGGCGCGATGCTGGAATGTGTCGCCCGTCTGTGCCTGCCGCTCCAGTGCGACGGTCATGAATTGGTGGATCTGCCGGTAGCGCTCGGGTCCAAGCCGGCGTTGAATTTTATTCAATGAGGTCAATAAATAGTCGCTGAAACTGGCAAAGGCGTTGTCTCCCTGAAGAGATTTCAGATCTTCAAAATTGGCGATGATATAGTCATTGAGAATGGTGTCGGCGCGAAGCTCGAGCGGTTCTTCAATGACGGCAAGCGGTGCCGACCGCATGGCTTCTAAGAGCGTGAGCGGGACTGACAGGCTGCCGATAGCACGGCTCTCATCCTCTATAAAAACAAGGCGCGAGTTGGTCTGCTTGAGCTTGAGAAAGTCGACAGCGAGCCAGTTTTCGAAATCAATCTGGGTCGGCTGCCCGCCTGTACGCTTGCCAAAAGCAGAACCGCGATGGTTGGCTCGGCCCTCCAGATCGATACTGGCAGGCAACTTGTGCAGTAAATGTGTCTTCGCACAGCCGGTTTTGCCGGCCACGACGATAAAGCTGTTCTCCCGGGCCGAAAGCTCAAGCTGATCGATGAGAAAACGTCTCAGCGCTTTATAACCGCCAGCGACACGCTGCACTGTGAGCCCCGTTTGCCGCAGCCACTGCTGAACCAGCTCGGAGCGCAGTCCGCCACGAAAGCAGTAAAGAGCAGCCTGCGGACTGGCGGCTAAAAAAGCTGTCCACTGATGGAGTCTCTGCGCTTTCGCTTCCCCAGCCAATAAATCGTGGCCCAGAGTAACTGCAGCCTCCTGACCGGCCTGGCGGTAACGTCGCCCCACCGCCTGGCGCTGGGAATCATTCAGAAGCGGGATATTGGTCGCCGTCGGAAAGGCGCCACGCCTGAATTCCATGGGTGCACGCACATCGAGCATGGGCGTGTCCTGAAGAAACAGATCCGGAAACCGGGAAGCGGGAATCAAATCATCCATGCCGCAGGCTAAAACAGCTACGCAAAAAGCTCATCGCACAAGTGTATCACCGGCTGCATTGTGCTGCCCCATGGCGCTGGGACATTCGTGAAGTCTTTGCTAGTGTAGCTACTGGCAAGGACACTGACTAAAAGATATGAGTGATGCTAATGATTCCAACGACGTGATTCCCTCGAGCGATCCCTTCGCGATGGCAACGCACATCAAGACCCAGGGTCCCGCTCCTGTGCATCTGTGGGACCCGCCCTACTGTGGCTCCATCGATATGAAGATTCTCAGTGATGGCAGTTGGCTGCATGAAGGTAGACCGATTCGACGCCAGGCACTCATTCGGCTGTTTTCATCCATCTTGAAACGGGAGGGTGAAGAGTATTTTCTGGTCACACCGCTAGAAAAGGTCGGCATCGAGGTTGAGGACTGTCCTTTTGTGGTTATAGATATGGAAGTTGAGGGCAGCGGCACTAATCAGTCCATAAGTTTCACCACTAATATGGGCGATCAGGTCAGTCTCGATTCAGAGCATCCGTTGTCAGTGGACACTGTGGGAGAGAACGCAGAACCCAGACCGCGCCTACTGGTCCGGGATGCACTTCCTGCCTTGATCAAGCGTTCAGTGTTCTACCGTCTGGTCGATCTGGCGGTAGAAAAAGAACAGAATGGCCAGCGTAGTCTCGGAGTCTGGAGTCGACAAAGCTATTTCCCCCTGGGGTCGGTCTGAATTGACCTGAATCGGCAAAAGCGGCATTATTAGCACCCTTTTTTTGCCGCACAGAGCCGGCAACCGGATCAAACAAGCCCACTGCTCCGGTGCTGCTAGCGGAATCCTCACCACCGACATCAAATGGAGAATCTATGAAGATTCTTGTTGCAATCAAACGCGTTGTCGACGCCTACGTCCGCATCCGCGTCAAGTCCGATGGGTCGGGCGTCGATCTGACCAATGCCAAGATGGCAATCAATCCCTTTTGTGAAATCGCGGTAGAGGAAGCGATTCGCATGAAAGAGGCTGGAGTCGCGGATGAAGTCGTCGCCGTCACGATTGGCCCCCAGGCGGCCCAAGAACAACTGCGCACGGCTCTGGCCCTGGGTTCGGATAGGGGCATCCTGGTGGAGACGGAGGAAGAGGTCAAACCCCTGACAGTGGCGAAGATGCTCAAGGCGATCATCGACAAGGAGAAACCCGATCTGATTATCCTTGGCAAGCAGTCCATTGATTCAGACAACAATCAGGTGGGGCAGATGCTGGGGACACTCTGCGGCTATCCACAGGGCACTTTCGCCAGCAGAGCAGAGGTGAAGGACGGCAAGATTGAGGTTACGCGCGAAATCGATGGCGGTGAACAGACTGTGCGTCTGAGCTTGCCGGCTATTATCACCACCGACCTGCGCCTGAACGAGCCGCGCTACGCCTCACTTCCCAATATCATGAAGGCTAAAAAGAAACCCATCGACACCACCAGCCCAGCTGAGCTTGGCGTGGAGGTTACTTCGGGTGTCAAGACTGTCAGTGTGGCGCCGCCGCCGGAGCGCTCGGCCGGCATTAAAGTGGAATCCGTTGACGAGCTGATCAATAAACTGAAGTCAGAAGCTAAAGTAATTTAAGGAAGCGCCATGTCAATTCTGGTTATTGCTGAACACGACAATAGCGAACTCAAGCCCGCTACCTACAACACTGTTACTGCAGCAACCGAGATCGGTGGCGATATTGAAGTACTCGTCGCCGGCACAGGTTGTCAGGCTGCCGCTGATGCGGCGGCCAAAATAAGCGGTGTCAGCAAGGTTATTATTGCGGACAATGACTGCTACGCCCATCAGTTGCCGGAGAGCCTTGCTCCGCTGATTGCCGAACTAGGAAAAAGTTACAGCCATATTCTGGCGCCGGCGACTACGACCGGGAAGAACATTCTGCCGCGCGCCGCGGCGCTTATGGATGTGGATCAAATTTCCGACATCGTCGAGGTCAAATCGGACAACACATTCGTACGCCCGATCTACGCCGGCAATGCGCTGGCCACCGTCGAGAGCAGCGATCCCATCAAGTTTATTTCCATCCGCGCCACGGCTTTCGCTGAGGCCGGCCAGGATGGTAGCGCCACTATCGAGACCTCTGATTTTGCCGTGCAGCAGGACCAGACAGAATTCATTGGTGAGAACCTGTCCGCATCAGAACGGCCCGAACTCACTGCCGCCAAAGTAATAATATCCGGTGGCCGCGGTATGCAGAGTGGTGAAAATTTTGCCCTACTGGAGAAGGTGGCGGATAAACTCGGTGCTGCCATCGGGGCATCACGAGCGGCCGTCGACGCTGGCTTTGTTCCCAATGATTATCAGGTCGGACAGACTGGCAAAATAGTTGCGCCGGAACTGTATATTGCCGTTGGCATATCGGGTGCCATCCAACACCTTGCGGGAATGAAGGACAGCAAAGTCATCGTAGCAATTAACAAGGATGAGGAGGCGCCGATCTTTCAGGTGGCGGACTACGGGCTTGTGGGTGATTTATTCAAGATTCTCCCAGAGCTGGAACAAGCGCTTTAAGCTGAACAGAACCACGCCCATAAAAAAAGCCCGACATCGCCGGGCTTTTTTTATTCGCCACCGACACCCGGCAGCGATCGCTGAGCCTATTTTTCCTGGTCCAGCGTTTGCCGTCTTTTCACTTCCCGCGGATCGTTAGGGGCTCGACCGGGAGGCGAATCTGTCGCGGCGACTTCGACTTCCGCATCTTTGTGCTTCTTGGCCGATCCAGCGCCCGCTGAGGAACGCTTCGGCCGCTTGGCCTGCTTAGGCTGCTCCTCCCGTTTCCCCTGCATCTCAGCCCCCTCGCTCTCACTGCCTGTCGCATCAGGTTTTGCCCGCGGCTTTCTTGAAGGCTGCGTGTCAGCAGCGTCATCAGCAGCTTTCGTTGCCCGCCTGCTGGCAGTTTTCCTGGGTTTGCTTTGGGGTTGACGCTGTGTATCGGGCGACGATTCAGTCTGTCCCTTGTCAGCCTTCGAGCTAGGCGACGATTCAGTCTGTGCCTTGTCAGCCTTCGAGCTGGGCGACGATTCAGTCTGTGCCTTGTCGGCCTTCGAGCTGGGCGACGATTCAGTCTGTGCCTTGTCGACCTTCGAGCTGGTGGTGCTCTCTGCTTCTGGCTGGGTTGCTGCCGGTGCGGCCGTTGCCGAACTATTTTCCGCCACGGAATTCGACGACACCGCAGCCGCCCGATAGTCCATCGCCGGTGAGGCAGATGGCTCGGTGCTGGTGTCGGCTGCCTGCGCCTGCTGCACTGGCTGCCCGCTATCAACTGCCGCTACTTCCGGCTCTCGCTCAGTCCTGGGACCGCGTTTGCGCGGTGCTGAATTACGCGGTTTCTTACCGCTAGGTCGGCGGCGTGGCCGCGCTTGCTCCGTGTTTTGTGGCTCGTTGCTTTCCGTCGTCTCGGCTCGATTGCTTTGATCGCTGCGCTCAGGCCTGGACTCCCGGTTCTGCCTGCTAGGTTGATTGCTGCGGTTATCCCGGCTTTGCCCCTCCTGACGTTGTCCATCCTGACGCTGCCTGGAACGACCCTGTCTGCGTTCACCCGACGACTTCGCATTCCCGGCCTCAGCACCCTCTGAGCTCTTGCCCGACTGTTTGCGGCGCTTCTGGCCGGACTTGTTGTCAGCCTTGGAATCTCCTCTATTATCACGCTTGTCGTCGCGACGACCCTGCTGGTCTTCGCGGCCGCCAGATTGAGTGCGGTTTTTCTGTCCACCGCGCCGGCGCCGATTATCCTGATCACGCCGCCCGGATCCCGAATCAGCCTTGGGGGGTTCACGGCCCGGTTCATTGGCAGCCTCACCATCGTCGGCAAAAAAGGACGCGATCCGCGCCAGCAACCCTTTGCGCTTGGCCGCAGGCGGTGTTCGCGGGGCAGGCATCGTGCTTACTGCAGGTTTCTGCACCGCGGCCTGTTCGAGATCAGGTTTACGACTATTATCGACTACCTCCGGCTCGCTGCTGATCTCAACCTCGTACGACTCGCTGCGATTGTTGATGGCTGTAATCTCGTAGTGCGGAGTCTCCATCTCAGCATTTGGGATAATAATAATCCGGGTCTTACTCTGCCGTTCAATTTCGGCCAGATCACTGCGCTTTTCATTGAGCAGATAGGAAGAAACAGCTAACGGCACTACTGCCGTTACTGCCTGGCTTTTTTGCTTGCTGGCTTCTTCCTGCAGAATCCGGAGTATGGACAGCGACAGGGACTCCACATCCCGGATAGTGCCCTGGCCGCTGCAGCGAGGGCAAACAATAGCGCTGGTTTCGCCCAGAGAAGGGCGCAGACGCTGACGCGACATTTCCAGCAGTCCAAATCTTGATATTCGGCCGACCTGCACTCGCGCCCGATCCTGTTCCAGGGCATCGCGCATGCGATTTTCGACCTCCTTCTGATTGCGATTGCTGGTCATGTCGATGAAATCGATGACCACAAGCCCCCCCATATCGCGCAGGCGCAGCTGACGGGCTATTTCATCGGCAGCTTCGAGATTGGTGTGCAGAGCAGTTTCTTCGATGTCAGCTCCGCGAGTGGCACGAGAAGAGTTGATATCGATAGAAATTAGCGCCTCGGTGGGATCAATCACGATAGAACCGCCTGAGGGCAGTTTCACTTCCCGTTCGAAGGCGCTCTCGATCTGGCTCTCAATCTGATAGCGATTGAAAAGCGGTATTGGCTCATCGTAGAGCTTGATGCGCTCCTCGTACTGAGGCATGACCTGCTGCACGAAAGTGAGCGCCTCGTTAAAAGACTCCTGGGTGTCGAACAGGACCTCGCCAATATCCTTGCGCAGGTAGTCGCGAATGGTGCGCAAGACCACATTGGATTCCGCATAGACTAGGAAAGGGGCCTTGCGTTGCTGCGAGGCCTCAAGAATTGCATCCCAGAGCGCCAGCAAATAGTCCAGATCCCACTGCAGTTCTTCATGCTCCCGGCCGACGCCGGCGGTGCGAACTATAAGCCCCATACCGTCAGGGATGTTGAGGCTGCGCAACGCCTCCTTGATGGTTGTGCGCTCGTCGCCTTCAATTCGGCGCGAAATCCCGCCAGCCTTGGGGTTGTTTGGCATTAACACCAGGTAGCGGCCAGCGAGGCTGACGTAGGTTGTCAACGCGGCGCCTTTGTTGCCGCGCTCTTCTTTCTCTACCTGGACAACCACTTCCGTGCCCTCGGGTAGCAATTCTCTCAGTGATGGTTTTTGGCCATTGCCTTTGGCGGATTTAGTGAAATAAGACCGGGAGATTTCCTTCATGGGGAGGAAGCCGTGTCGGTCAGCACCGAAGTCGACGAAGGCTGCCTCCAGGCTTGGCTCTACGCGAGTTACCTTACCTTTGTAGATGTTCGCCTTCTTTTGAATCCTGGTTCGGTTTTCGATGTCCAGATCGTAGAGCTTCTGGCCATCGACCAGCGCAACGCGCAGTTCTTCTTCCTGGGTTGCATTGATAAGCATTCTTTTCATATTGGTTCACTTTCAGGTTATACCGATCAGTGAACTCGGGAGGGTCTATTTCAGACTAAGCGGCATCAGGCCCGGTATTGGGTTGCTGACCTAAGCGCAAGTAAAGGCAATCAAGCGGCAACACATACGTGTCTCGCGCATTGAACGCGGGCTCCAGCTCGGAGCTAACTTGCTGTTTGCCAACCAGGCAAATGATTCTGCCAGGCTATTTGCTTTTGAAGCGAAGTCTTTTAAGCCCCGCCTGGGAGTCTGCTTACCGCCCACGGCCGGGTGTTCTGAATAGGTTTCCCGAGTTTCTTTCGGTGTTACTTGGCCCGGCGCCAGGGCGGGGCATCTTGTTTAACTGGCTGCAGGTGGCGGATCGGCGTCGGCTGCGATAACAGTCTTAGGACGTCTGGAGCTATCCTGGCGGCTGATAGCCGCTGCCAGTTGGGTGATTGTTTTCTGTCGTTTTCTTTCGTTTTCTGTCTTGTCCATCTTGCAATTGATGTCTATCAATCTATCGATCTATCAATCTGTTAGTCTGACAATCTGCCAATCAATTGATCTGTCTGGTTATCGGTCGGTAAGTCAATTTGCCTTGCCGGCGATTAGTGCCAGATTAAGGTTTTGCTTAACGGTTTGTTCAGCTTGTTCAGCTTTTTCCCTCAACATCACCCGGTTTTGACTCCGATGCGATGCCGCCATCGGCGCTGACAATTGCTCCGCGGATGCCTCTAAGCTGGCATCGGAGTCAGGCCTATGATCAAATTTTCCAATTTGTCGTCATGTCCACAATGGCAGCGATTTCCTGATTATCGGGTAACCGCTAGCACAAAACGCCGCCACGAAATCGACAAGGACTAGGTAATTTTGGCAAGAAAACACTTGCCAATTCGGAAATATAGCAGCATTTCACAGCCCCCTCAACATAATCCTGTAGATTGAACAGGGGAAAATGCTCACAAAACAAGGGCCTGCGAGGAATTTCACCAAACCACCTAACCTGGAGCCAGAACATGGGACTGTTTCTTGCCTTGAATTTAGGCAAAGGGTTAAGATGGCCGGTCTAGTGGCTTCGCCAAAGCACAGACACACAGTCAAGCCAACAATAAAACCAATAACAGAAGTAGATAAAAGACACATCGGCTGTCTCGGTCTGGGCCAAGGCATTAATTCCGGCTCCAACTAGTTTGCGAGCTTGCAGATTATTCAGTCACTTGAACGTGAGCTACTGAGCCAGGACCGGAACCGGCAATTCCAGCAAACAGGGGCGGTAACCCATATGACTATCTATTCATACTGTCGAACTTCCGAGCTTGAAGCCGGCATGCGGCCTGATCAGCTTGATGCTATTCTGGAACCGGAAATGCTGGCAATGCAAACCTATTGCCTGGAGAAGGGCTGGTACCTCAGTGAATCACTGCTCGACAGGAACTGCAGTTGGAGTCAGCAATTTCACCAGCGGCCACAGGGCAAGCTGCTATTGAATAGACTCGAGCCAGGCGATGTCGTTCTCGTGAGCAAGCTGGAACGAATCGCAAGCTCCAGTCAGGAAGCCCTGCAACTGATCCGCAGACTGCGTGAGAGGCGAGTACAGCTACATGTCGTGGAACTGAGAGGAGACGCGACCGACGTGGATGTTACCCTCGGTCTGGAACAGGCTGCCGAGCTGTTTTCCGGCCTGGAGAAACGCAAGTCTACGGAGCGAATCAAGAGCGTCAAGCAGAGGCAGCGCAAACAGGGGCGCTATCTTGGCGGCAGCAGACCCTTCGGCTACATGATTCATGAAAACGGCAGATTGGTAGAAGATCCCAACGAACAGCGCGTGCTTAAGGAAATTGTCGACCTGAAAAAGCAAGGCAAATCCCTGCGGGCGATTTCCAACGAGGTTTCAACTCCTCTTGTGCCCATCAGCTTTAAAACAGTTCAGCGTCTGTTGCAACGCCATGCCGACCAACTCTGAGTCCGCCTGACGGGATTTATTTTTACTCCGTAGTCAGTGGCGGCTGATCACGGCGGGCAGCAGTGGACCTTGCAGTATGCCAATTCCTTTCTCCCTCTTTGTCGGTCTGCGCTATTCGCTCGCCCGCAAAAATAATCTGCTGCTGTCCTTTGTTTCGCTCATCTCAATGCTCGGTATCAGCCTCGGCGTGCTCATTCTGATTGTCGCCCTTGCTGTCATCAATGGTTCCATCAACACCCTGCGCGCAGAAGCCCTCAAGTCAGTTGCCCATGTCACCGTTTCCGGGCCGGCCATTGCCGAAGACTGGCGCGCTGCTCAGCGCCATGCCCTAAACAGCGAGGGAGTGCTGGCCGCCGCGCCCTTCCTGGAAGGACAAGTACTTTTGCGCTATCAGGGACAGGATCTGTTCCTACGCGTGCGTGGAGTCGAGCCCGCACTGGAAGCAACGGTGATCGCCAATCCGGGCACTACCTACGATCGATTGCTGCAGGCTCTGGCCACTATGGACGATGCGCTGGTGCTCGGTAACCGGGTCGGTGTCGCCCTGGGACTTTACGGGGCCGGAGAGGTGAGCCTGCTGCCGCTGGACAGTCTGCTGGCGCGCAACCTTACCGACAGCCGGGGTTATCAGGTGGTTGGGGTTGCCGATTTCGGCGTTTATGGCAACGACAGTCTCGCCTTGATTAATTTGCGCTCAGCCCTGTCACTGTTTCCCGAACAGGCTGCGAGTGCGCTTGAGCTGCGCCTGCGGGTAGACGATGTTTATGCGGCCGAGGCCATTGCCGAGGCTGCGTTCGCCGATTTCGAGGGAGTTACCGTGCTGGCCTGGAACGAGGCCCAGGCCAGTCTGTTCAATGCCCTGAATATGGAAAAAATTCTGACTGGCTTCATGCTTTTAATGATTGTGGTAATTGGCGCCGTCAATATTGTCTCAACCCTGGTAATGGTGGTTTCTGACAAACATGCGGACATCGCCATACTTCGGACCATGGGAGCAGGACGCGGAATGATCATGTTGGTTTTTATCGTGCAGGGGCTTTTTGCAGGCCTGGCAGGCGTGCTCGTTGGCGCGCTGGCCGGTTTGTTCCTGGCGGCCAATGTGACCACCCTAAGCCTGTGGGTGGAACAGGCGATAAACAGCTCCATCAGCGGCGCCAACGTGTATTTTCTTTCCCAGCTGCAAACCCGGATCAGTTGGTCTGAAGTCGCGATGATCTGTCTGGCGGCCCTGGCGATCAGTTTGCTGGCCACTCTCTATCCCGCCTACCGCGCAAGCAGGGTGCAACCCGCAGAGGTTTTACGCTACGAATGAATGCAGGCAACGAAAACCGGCAGGCGCCGGCTTCAATGGAGGTGCTACGCTGTAGCAATCTCGGCAAGACTTACTCTCAAGGGCCACAAGAGGTAAGAGTGCTTCGGAACGTGAATCTCAGCATCCAGCCTGGAGAGCAAATCGCCGTCGTCGGCAGCTCTGGCTCCGGCAAGACGACACTGCTGAATCTTCTTGGCGGATTAGATTTACCAAGCACCGGGACCGTAACCATTGCCGGACGGAATCTGGCGGCTATGGATGAGACGGAGAGGGGTCATCTGCGTAATCGCTACCTGGGATTTGTTTATCAGTTTCACCACCTGCTGCGCGAGTTTACCGCCATTGAAAACGTTTGCATGCCGCAGCTCATAGGCGGCGTGGCGATGAGCGAGGCCAGGGCGCGGGCGCAAACTATTCTGCAGCGAGTGGGGTTAGCCGACAGATTAGAGCACAAACCGGCAGAACTCTCTGGCGGCGAACGCCAACGTGTGGCCATAGCGCGGGCACTGGTGAACAATCCGCGCTGTGTGCTTTTGGACGAGCCGACAGGTAATCTCGACCGGGATACTGCGCAGGAAATTCAGGCTCTGATGCAGGAGCTGAATCGAAATTCGAAAACCAGCTTCGTGGTGGTGACTCACGATGAAACACTGGCCAATTCACTGTCGCGGAAATTCTTGCTCCGAGACGGCACGCTCGAGGAGGAATCCTTTTGAGCGGGGAGTCGGTGAATATTCCTCGCCTGATCGCTTCCCGCTATGTAAGCGTCGGCAAGCGCAGCCAGCTGGTCTCGTTCATGTCGGGCATCGCGATTGGCGGACTGGCCTTCGGTATCGCCATTCTCATCACGGTGCTGTCAGTGATGAATGGTTTCGACCGTGAAATGCGCGACAATATTCTGGGCCTGGTGCCTCATATAACCTTATTCAGCGAAGAGAATCTCGACGCGGCAGACTGGCGCCAAATCAGGAACGAGGCTGCTGCTGTAGCGGGCATCGCTTCCGTTGAGCCGTTGATTGAACTCGGTGGCGTCGTCTCCAGCCCGGCCGGCAGTCGCGGTGTCCTGGTCAATGGCATCGATATCGTCGACTCGAACAGTTCACTCCTGTTGGACCAATTTATGCGCTCAGGCAGTATTTCCGCCCTGGCCAACGAGCGCTGGGGCGTGGTTTTGGGCAAGACCCTGGCAGATCGTCTCGGGGTCGACCTGGGCGATGAAGTCGACCTGTTCTCTACTGCCGTATCAATGAATCCACTAACTCCGCTGCCAACCTTTCGTGCCTTTGTCGTCACCGGGATCTACCGCGTGGGAACACAGGAATTGGACAGCGAGCTGGTAATGATTAATCTCGAAGCGGCGCGGGCGCTCTTTCGGCTGCGCACACCCTTTAATTCTCTGCGCCTGCAGACAGAAGAATTGATGCAGGCGGACAACCTGGCAGCTCAATTGCGCAGTCGCCTGGCTTATCCGCTGGTGATCACGTCCTGGACCCGACAATTTGGGAGCATCTACGAAAACATTCGCTTCTCGCGCGGCATCATCGCCTTCATGCTGTGGCTTCTCGTCGGCGTCGCAGCCTTCAACCTCGTTGTCAGTTTAATCATGATAGTAAGGGACAAGAGCAGTGACATCGCGATCCTGAGAACACTGGGCGCAAGCCCTGGCATGATTAACAGGATTTTTGTCTGGCAGGGTATGCTCATTGCCCTGGTGGGAATCCTGATTGGCGTGGCGATCGGCATCGTCGCCGCGCTCCAGATTAGCGAGCTTGCTGCATTCATTGAGCGAGTATTTTCCATCCAGATCCTCAGCGCCGAGGTCTATCCCATCGATTTTCTGCCCTCGGCACTCGAACTCAATGACCTGGTCGCCGTCGTCGTTGGGGTGCTGCTGCTGGCCTTACTGGCGACCCTCTATCCGGCCCGGCGCGCTGCCTCTATTCAGCCAGCGAAGGCCCTGCGGCATGACTGAGAATTAGCCGGCACAAATTTTCTCCGCCCTAACTGGTAAAACCTGCTTGCCCGCCTAAACTGACCCTGTGATCCGACGAAATCAGGGCAGAGCCACTCCGGGGCGGAGTGAGGCAGAGTAAGCAAGGCACAAACCGGGCATTGTCGTGCGCGGATTGATTCTGGCTTACGCCATCGGCATCGCCCTAGGTGTTATTTTACCGACGCTGCCACTTCTCAGTCTGGAATTCCTGACGCTGTTCATCGCCAACACCCTGGCTACTTGCCTATGCCGGAAGTCTGTGCGGCTGCGTCGAGTGTTTGCTGTGCTCACCTGCCTGCTGGCAGGCTTGAGCTGGCACAGTCAGTGGGCGAGTCAGCAGTTGGCAGCGCAGCTTCCGTCTGCTCTGGAGGGTGAGGATCTGAGCGTGTCCGGGCGCATCGTTTCCTTGCCAGACGCTGCGGGCAACAGACAACGCTTCGTATTTCGGGTCGGCTCCGGGCCGGAATCTCTGGTGGGTCAACGCCTCCAGCTCAGCGACTACAGCGAGCGTGAATTGAAGGGCGGGCAGTGCTGGCGCTGGACTCTGCGGCTTAAGCGTCCCCATGGCCTCAGTAACCCCGGTGGCAGGGACAGTGAGGCGCGTTTTTTGCAAGAGTCCATTGTGGCTCAGGGCTATGTACGCCCCGGTGTGGCCACGAGCTTGCGCTGCCCATGGCCGTCTCTCACCGCGATAAGGCAGATTCTGCGCGACCGGGTCTTAAGTCTGCCAGGAGCGCGTCAACACGATGGCATCCTGCTGGCATTGATCCTGGGTGACAGGGCAGGACTCGAACAGGATCAGTGGGAATTGTTCGGTCGTACCGGCACCAGTCACCTGTTTGTTATCTCGGGTCTGCACGTCGGGCTGGTTGCGCTGGGCTGTGCTCTGCTGATCACCTGGCTGCTGCGCCTGACACCCGTAGTGGTCTCCCTTCCGGTTCGGCAGATTGCCGCCGTGGTGGCCATAGTTGCGGCTGTTATCTACAGCATGCTGGCTGGATTCACACTTCCTACCCAACGCGCTCTGATCATGATTGTGATTTTCATGTCGGCACGACTCCTGCGCCGGCAATCCTGTCAACTCTTGCGTTTGCTGATTGCGCTGGCGGTCGTCCTCAGCCTTGACCCATTAGCGATCACCAGCCCTGGATTCTGGCTTTCGTTCTCCGCGGTCGGTGGGCTCATCCTGTTTACCTCTGCGCGCGCATCGACCCTCGGCGCAGCGGACAAGAACCGATGGTCCCTGGTAAGAAACTGGCTGCTCCCGCAATGGGTGGTATTCATAGTACTCCTGGCACCTCTGCTTTTCTGGACGGGACAGGTAGCCTTGCTTTCCCCACTAATCAATACAGCGGCTATACCTTTTGTCGGCATGTTCGTGGTTCCCCTGGCACTCGCAGGAGGCCTGCTCAGCCTGCTGGTGCCGGAGCTGGCGCAGCTCCTGCTGTCCGCCGCAGATTTTCTCCTCGTGATCCTGCTTCGGGTCCTGTCCATGTGCAGTGAGCTGGGCAGCTGGAGCCGCCTGCAGACCTACCCCGGTACCGCTGCCGCCGCGGTTCTCACTATTACCTGCGCTTTGCTTCTGGTACTACCGGCCCGGCTTGGCTGTCGTTGGTTATGTCTGTTGCTTTTACTGCCCCTGTTCCTGCCGCGGGCGAAACCGGTTAATGCCGGTGAGCTGGCGGTCCACGTATTCGACGTAGGTCAGGGACTTTCAGTGTTGCTTCGGACTAAAGCCCACAGCCTGCTGTATGATACCGGAGCCGCATTCGAGGGTGGCCTTGATCTCGCCGAGTCTCAGGTCCTGCCGGCGCTGGCGGCCCTGGGCCTGGAGCGACTGGATGCGCTCGTTCTCAGCCATGGTGACAATGACCATGCGGGAGGCGCGGCCTCAATACTGACCCGACTGCAGGTAGACCGATGGTTCAGCCCTGTGCCGATGCAGGTTCTGGACCGCGAGAGCAAGAATTGCCATCGCGGCCAGAACTGGGAATGGGATGGTGTGCGTTTTCAAGTTCTTTGGCCAAACCAGGGTGAGGCGGTGAATCTCAGTTCTAACAATCGCTCCTGTGTGCTCAGGATAAGCGCGGCTGGACAAAGTATTATTCTTGCCGGAGATATCGAGGCAAGCGTGGAGCGGGGCCTGGCCGGGGAGTTGCGGGAGCAGCTTGCCAGCACCATTTTGCTAGTGCCTCATCATGGCAGCAATACTTCTTCGGGCTATCCGTTTCTCAAAACAGTAAGTCCGGAAATAGCTCTGGTATCGGCCGGCTACCGTAATGGTTTTGGGCATCCGGCGGCAGCCGTACGCCGGCGCTACGAAGATCTCGGCATTAAGCTGCTTAATACCGCCAGTCAAGGCCGTATCCGACTGGTTCTGAGCGGCCAGCATGAAGCGACCATTCCCGTCGCTTTTCGATCCGAGCACCGGCGCTACTGGCACTGGTCAGAGAATAGGGATTAATGCCGATAGCTAGGGTACGGTGGTATGTGGATCGGGTTGATTGGGTTAATGTGCCCGCACAAGTGTGACCAGAACAACAGGCTGTTATGAATTCGGAACAACCTCAGCAACAGAAATCGCCGACGGACTATAAGGCTTCCAGCAGTTGGGAATTGTATAGCCGACTGTTTTCCTACGTGCTCATGCACAAATTAGTCATTTTCCTGGCGCTGATCGGCTATCTCATTTTCGCAGCCAGTACGCCGGCAGCGACCTGGTGGCTGGGCTGGACTGTCGACGCCATCAGTTCCGAAGACTATGAGCAGTCTCGCATTCTGAGCCCCTTGCTCTGTATCGGCATCGCTTTCGTTCGCGGTTTGGGCAGTTTCCTCGGCAATTATTCCATGGCCGGACTGGCTAACCTGGTGATGCATAAACTTCGCTGTCAGCTTGTCGATCGCCTCGTTGGCCTGCCGGCCAGCTACTTCGACCACAATAGCGGTGGCCGGCTGGTCTCCAGGGTTACCTATGATGTCAACCAGATCGCCGGTGCCGCCAGCGATGCCATAGCCGTGTTGTTTCGCGAAGGGTTTACGGTTATTGGACTCCTGATTTATCTGTTCTGGATCGACTGGTATCTCAGCCTCATCTTTTTATTAACCGCGCCGCTGTTGGCCAAGATTATCGCCCTTGCCTCGAAGAAGTTCCGTCGCTATAGCACTCAGATGCAGGACTCGATGGGCGAGGTCACGCAAATAACCAACGAAACCATAAAGGGCCACAGAGTAGTTCGCACTTTTAACGCCGAACACTTCGTCAACAACAAACTGATAGCGGCCAGCGATCGCAACAGGCGCCAGAACCTGAAGATGGAATTGACCCGCAATGTCAGCACGCCACTGGTACAGTTAATTGTCGCCATGGCGCTGGCACTGCTGGTGTCCCTGGCCATGTCGCCGGAGTTTTTCGCCGACAAGTCTCCGGGCCAGTTCGTGGCCTTTCTTGGCGCTGCTGGACTGTTGGCCAAGCCCATTCGCCAGCTCACACAGATAAACTCGGTGATTCAACGCGGCCTTTCCGCCGCCGGCAGCATCTTTTCGATCTTGGATACCGATCCGGAAATTGATCGGGGTACGCACAAGGCAGAAAGAGTAGAAGGTCGTCTACAGTTCGATGCCGTGAGTTTCAGCTATGACGGAATCACGCCGGCGCTGACCGATGTGAGTTTCACCGCCGAGCCCGGTCAGACCATAGCCCTGGTAGGCAAATCTGGCAGCGGCAAGTCGAGTCTGGTCAATCTGATTCCCCGGTTCTATGAGTACCAGCGAGGTTCAATCCTGTTGGACGGGGTGGAATTGAAAGACTACCGGCTCAGCAGTCTGCGCCGGCAGGTATCGATAGTGACGCAGCAGGTGGTGCTGTTTAATGGCAGTGTGGCGGAGAACATCGCTTACGGCGACAGTACCCTGGACCGGAAAAGAATCCTTGCCGCCGCTCACAGCGCCCATGCCATGGAGTTTATCGAGCATCTGGAAAAAGGACTCGATACGGAAGTTGGAGATGACGCCGGGTTACTTTCCGGGGGCCAGCGTCAACGCATTGCCATTGCCCGGGCCCTGCTCAAAGATGCCCCGATCCTGATACTTGATGAGGCCACCTCGGCACTCGACTCGGAATCAGAGCAACATATTCAGGACGCCCTGCAGGGCCTCATCAAGGGACGGACAACGTTCGTTATCGCCCACCGCCTTTCCACGATCGAGAACGCCGACCTGATATTGGTTCTTAAGGCAGGCAAAATAGTGGAGCGGGGCGATCATCGGACTTTGCTGGCTAAAGATGGCGCCTATGCGCGCCTGCACCGTCTGCAGTTTTCGGAACGCCCTGACCGCCGCGACCTATGAGTAAGCTTGCGACGGCCTGGTATACACGCGCAATCTGGCCGTTATTGCTGTGGCCACTGTCTGTGTTGTTTCGAGTGACGGTGGCGCTGAGGAAAGCAGCACTGGGTGCCGGCAGAAGAGGGCCGCCGGCCTCGAAGCCAGTCGTGGTCATTGGCAATATCAGCGTTGGAGGTACCGGCAAGACGCCCTTGCTGATGGCGTTAATCGAGGCGCTGGGAGCGCGTGGCTATAGGGTCGGCGTGATCAGCCGCGGTTATGGGGGCAGGTCGCCTGACTATCCGCGCACGGTCAGCAAAGAGGATGATGCCGCGGAAGTGGGGGATGAACCGCTATTGATTGCCACAGCCTGCGGCTGCCCGGTAGTCGTTGATCCCCGGCGCAGCAGGGCGCTCGGCAAATTGCTGGCTGAGCATGAGGTGGATGTTGTACTCAGCGATGACGGACTGCAGCACTACCGACTGTATCGCGATTTGGAGATCGCTGTCGTCGATAGCGTCAGGTTATTTGGCAATCGGCAATGCCTCCCAGCCGGCCCCCTGCGAGAGCCGGTAAAGCGACTCACTGAAGTGGAGGCTATCGTGGTGAATGGTGCGCTCGCCGAGCCAACGCCGGAACTTGAGGGGGCTTTTCCCATGCGGCTCCAACCGAGTTTTCTGCTCAATCTACTCACCGGCGAGCAGCGCCACTTGCAGGAATCCCCGTTCCCACCTGGCGGCACAATTCAGGCAGTTGCCGGCATTGGTCACCCACAGCGGTTTTACCAGCTTTTAGAGCAGGCTTTGGGCCCGGTCAGGGCCTTTTCTTTCCCCGATCACCATCAATTCAGCCGCCAGGGCCTGGTCAGCGCGGGAGTGGATTTACAGCAACCCATCGTCATGACCGAAAAGGATGGGATAAAATGCCGCTCTTTCGCGGAAGCTAACTGGTGGGTGCTCCACGTCGCCGTCAGTGTGCCGGTGGCTCTGCCTGAAATAATCATCAACCACCTGCAAAATAAACGGGTGTAAACTCTTCTCCAGTCGGTTCGAGGTATTTCATGCTGGACAAAAAACTACTCGATATCCTGGTCTGCCCTGTCTGTAAGAGCGACCTGCACTATGATCGCCAGAAGCAGGAACTGATCTGCCTCGCCGATGCGCTGGCCTTTCAGATCAAAGACGGCATACCGGTGATGCTGAGCACTGAGGCCAGAGAGATGACCCTGGATGAGACGGAGAAATATCGTTGAGTTTTGTCGTCGTGATTCCTGCCCGCTACCAATCAACCAGGCTGCCGGGCAAGCCACTTCTCGATATCCACGGCAAGTCCATGCTCCAGCATACCTGGCTCAAGGCCAGTTCCAGCGCCGCCGAGGCGGTCTACATAGCCACCGACGACGTGCGTATACGTGATGCCGCGCAGGCGTTCGGCGCCCAGGTCTTCATGACTGCGGAGAACCATCGTTCCGGAACTGACCGCATTCATGAGGTGGTGCGAAAACTGGGCCTGGGCAGGCAGCAGGTAGTGGTCAATGTTCAGGGTGATGAGCCCACAATCCCGCCCGCGGTCATTAATCAGGTGGCAGACAATCTCCGGGCTCACAGTGAGGCGGATATCGCGACGCTCTGCGAACCCATCACCAGCGAGTCTGAGATCGACGACCCGGCGGCGGTCAAGGTGGTGTTCAGTAAAGCTGGCCACGCCCTGTACTTCAGCCGTTCCCGTATTCCCTGCCAGGCCAGCACAGCGACCGCAAACTATCACCGCCACATCGGCATTTACGCCTACCGGGTTCCGGCGCTTGATGATTTCGTCAGTTGGCCTGAAGCCGAGCTGGAAGCCACGGAGAAACTGGAACAGCTCAGGGCGCTCTATAACGACGCCAGGATCCATGTTGAGCTGGCCCGCGAGCCGGTTCCCGCCGGCGTTGACACCGAGCAGGACCTGGAGGCGGTCAGAAGCCATCTGGGCAAGCTAATGCAATGAGCAAGGATGCTGACGGATCCCAAAAAGTTCGCCTTCTCATGGTCTGCCTGGGCAATATCTGTCGCTCTCCCACGGCCCAGGGAGTCATGGAAAAATATATTCTAAATAACAGCTTGCAAGACTTTATTGAAGTTGATTCCGCTGGAACCGGTGACTGGCACATCGGTCACCCTCCTGATCCGCGCGCCACCCGGGCCGCAGAGCATCGGGGCTACGCGATAGTCAGCCAAAAAGCTCGCCAGGTAGCCCCCAGTGACTTTCATGAATTCGACTATATCCTGGCCATGGATCGCAATAATCTGAACAACCTCAAGGATCAATGTCCGGGAAACCACCGGCACAAAATTAAGCTCCTGCTCGACTACGGGCAGTATAGCCACGATACGGTTCCCGACCCCTACTACAGTGGCGACCAGGGCTTTGAACTGGTTCTGGATCTGGTCGAGGACGCCTGCACGCAACTGCTGCGACAGGTCTGTGCCAAACACTTTCCAACCATTCCGGTGCCGGTCTCTTGAGTGGGCTGATCCAGGCCCAGACAGATCTTGGTTCTCTGAACAGTTTCGGCGTTGCCGCCAAAGCCCGCTGGTTCGCCGGCATCGAATCTCGAGACGATCTGGAGGCCGCGCTGAGCTTTGCCAGGGAACGCGAATTGCCCCTACTGGTGCTGGGAGGCGGCAGCAACTGTTTGTTCGTCAAAGATTTCCCAGGTTTGGTCATGCAGATTCGCACTACCGGCATACAGTGGCTGGAAACGCCAGATCGAGTCCGCGCCGCGGCCGGCGAAAACTGGCATCAACTGGTAACAAATTGCCTGAATAAGGGTAAGCATGGTCTTGAAAATCTTGCGTTAATACCAGGTAGTGTAGGGGCTGCGCCGATACAGAATATTGGTGCCTACGGGGTAGAACTTTCCCAATTCCTGATCGAATTAGAAACACTGGACCTGAAGACAGGGCAATGGCTGACCATGGACCGCGATGCCTGTGACTTCGGCTACAGAAGCAGTGTATTCAAGACCCAGGCCGAGCTCCGCTATCTCATCTGGAACGTAACTTTGCAACTGGATTCTGAACGGCCGCCGCAGACAGGCTACGGCGCCTTGCGCGCGGCACTCAACGGGAAGGCACTTGAAGGAATGGCACTGAATGGCAATTCGGTTAACCCTCGGCAGGTGTACGATACGGTAATCAAGTTGCGTCAGAGTAAACTCCCCGATCCGGCGCTGCTGGGAAACGCTGGGAGCTTCTTCAAGAACCCACTGGTCTCAGAGGCCAAATACGAGACTCTGCGTGCGGACTATCCGGAACTGCCTGCTTTCCCAGCAGAGGCGGCCGGACTGGTCAAACTTCCTGCGGCCTGGCTGCTGGAACAGGCGGGCTGGAAAGGGCGGCGGCGAGGGCAGGCAGGCGTGCACGACCGACATGCCCTGGTTCTGGTCAATCACGGCGGCGCCAGCGGCGAGGACATCTACCTTCTGGCGCAGGAAATGAGCCTGTCGGTACTAGAGAAATTCGGTATCGCCCTAGAGCCAGAAGTACGCATAATCTGAGCGCTGTCTTGGCGAATTCGCTAATCCGGACCTGAAATTACCCTAAACGGACTTCCTCAAGGTTTGCCCACTAATCATTTTCGTGGTATAAGAATTCTGACATAATCCTTGGCTATGTAAGATTTTTTCCTAGCCGAATTAGCAGGCATAGACTGCCGAAGGCGTCAGTTCCGCGCGATGCGGCGCCATATATGAGCCATGCGAGGGCAACCATGCAAATTAAACAAGACAAGAGAATATCCGTGCTCCTGGTCGATGACCATACCCTGGTGCGCCAAGGCGTAGCCCGCTTGCTGCAGGACGCGAATGACATAGAGCTGGTGGGACAATTGGAATCTGGCGAAGAAACGCTTGCCTATGCCAAAGACAACCCACGCAATCTGCCCGATGTCATGATCCTGGATGCACGCATGCCAGGGATCGGTGGCATCGAGGCTACGCGCCAACTTGTGCAGAGCAATCCGGAGCTGCGCATCATCGGCATTTCCACCGTCAGTGCAGGCGTCATTCCTTCGCAAATGCTGCGTTCCGGCGCCAAGGGATTCATCACCAAGAGCATCGACTTCGATGAGCTTTTGAAAGCCATTCGGGTTGTTTTCCTGGGCCAGCATTATGTCAGCTCAGATGCCGCCACCCAGCTTGCCGTTGACCCCTTTAACCAGAAAGGCGATACCCTGTTCGATAAATTGTCGCGCCGGGAAATGCAAATTGCCCAGATGCTGACCGACGGAAAAAAGGTGAGTCAGATTTCCGGCTATCTCGATTTGAGCCCCAAAACCGTTTACAGTTATCGCTATCGGATCTTCGAAAAGCTCGGCATTCGCAGCGACGTTGAATTGACTATTCTCGCGGTGCGCCACGGCCTCACCGATGAGACTCGCGAGCTGGAAGATTTACAGCGCTTCGTCAGTTGAGCTTGAGCGGCACAACCTTTAATCTTACGACTCACTGAACGATCGGCTGTTTAGTGGCAGGAAACACACGCTCGGAGAATTGACCGGGCGATATTTCCTGTCACTGTGGTTTCATGCCCAAGACTAGCCCCCAATTCGATGCCAAACGCTTTCTCGCCACATTGAGCAGGCGTCCCGGTGTTTACCAGATGCTCGACGACGCCGGAAAAGCGCTTTACGTCGGCAAGGCCCGCAATCTAAGAAATCGGGTGGGGAGCTATTTCCGGGCCTCAGGGCTCACCAGCAGGACGTTGGCGATGGTCAGCCGGATCGCCGATATTAGAGTTACTGTCACCTCCAGCGAGACCGAGGCGCTGCTGCTGGAGCAGAACCTGATCAAGCAAGAACGGCCACCCTACAACATTCAGCTGCGGGACGATAAGTCTTACCCTTACATTCTGCTAACCGAGCAGGATACCTATCCCCGATTGAGCTTCTATCGCGGTTCTCGCAAGCGCGGCGGTCGTTTCTTCGGCCCCTATCCGAGCGCCCACGCCACCCGGGAAACACTTCAAGTTTTACAGAAAGTCTTTCGCGTCAGGCAATGCGAAGATTCTTACTTTAAGAATCGATCGCGACCCTGCCTGCAGTATCAGATCAACCGCTGCACTGCGCCCTGCGTCGGTCTGGTCAGTCCACAGGACTATGCTCGCGACGTGCGTCATTCCACCCTGTTCCTGCAGGGTCGCAACCGGCAGGTTCTGTCCGAACTGAACCAGCAGATGGAAGCCGCAGCCGCCGCGCAGGAGTTCGAGAAAGCCGCGAAGATTCGCGACCAGATCATTGATCTGCGGCGCATCCAGGAAGATCAATCCGTCGCCAACCAGGGCCAGGATGCCGATATCCTGGCGGCGGCTCTGGACCAGCCCTATGCCTGTATACACACTATTTTTGTCCGCACTGGGCGAATCATCGGTAGCAAGAGCCATTTCCCTCGCTTTCGGCTGGCCGAGAGTGCCGCCCAGGTGTTGGAAGCATTTGTCTCTCAGCACTACCTGAGCACGGAAAGGTCCAGCTCAATACCAGCGGAGATCATTACCGCAGAGGCCCTGGACGGGGGCGAACAGCTTGCTCAGGCCCTATGCTATGTAGCCGGACACAAGGTCAAGCTTGCGCATAGGGTGCGTGGCCATCGCGCCAAATGGCGTCAGCTGGCTTTAACCAACGCTCGCGAGTCTCTGCAGAGCCATGTTGCCAGCAAAAAAAGCACGGCCAAGCGTTTCAGCGCCTTACAGCAGGCTCTTGAACTGGAAACTCGCCCGGGACGAATCGAATGCTTTGACATCAGTCACACGGCGGGCGAAGGCACCCAGGCAGGTTGCGTGGTTTTCGACGAAGACGGGCCGGTAAAAAGTGACTACCGGCGCTTTAACATTCGCGATATCCAGCCCGGAGATGACTACGCCGCCATGGAGCAGGCTCTGGACCGCCGTTTCGCCCGCTTGAGTAAAGGCGAGGCCAAGCTGCCCGATATTCTGCTGATTGACGGCGGCAAGGGCCAACTCGGACAGGCGGAAAAGGTTCTGGCCAAATTCAGCCTGCCGGAAATACAGCTCCTGGGTATCGCCAAAGGCATCTCCCGTCGCGCTGGCCAGGAAACTCTGTTTTTGCGTACACAGAATGGGTATCGAGAGGTGGCTCTGGCTGGCGAGTCGCCGGCGCTGCACTTATTACAGCAGGTCAGGGACGAGGCCCATCGTTTCGCCATCACTGGTCACCGTCAGCGCCGCAGTAAGGTACGTCGACAGTCAGGGCTCGAAGTCATCCCGGGCCTGGGGCCAAAACGCCGTCAGCAGTTACTAAAGTATTTTGGTGGTCAACAGGAAATTCTCAAAGCCAGCGAGGGCGAACTGGCCAAGGTGACTGGCATAAGCCGAAAGCTGGCCGAAAACATTTATGCCCATTTACATTCCCATTGAAGCACGCCGAGCGAACCAGTTGTGACCGTTCCCAGATCTGCAATTTCGCAGCTAGCATTACCCCCGTTGGAGCGGGTACCGGTTCACCGCCACCAGAGCTGCCCGACAGATCAACTGCAGCTTTCATTTTTGTGGCAACGGGCCTATACCAACTCCGAGAGGTTTAGCGCATGACCTGGGCCAATCTAGTCACTTGCCTGCGTCTGCTGCTGATTCCGGTGGTGCTGTGGTGCTACAGCGCGAATTTCCCCCATGCCAATATCTGGGCAGCGGCTCTGTTTATGATTGCCAGCCTAAGTGACTTTCTCGATGGTTATCTCGCTCGGCGGCTGAATCAGATCTCCGCATTCGGGGCCTTTCTGGATCCTGTCGCCGACAAGTTGCTGGTGGCGATGGCGCTCATCATGCTGGTCGCTGCCTACCCCGTGCTGCTGCCGGCTGCCGGCTTGATCATCGCCCGCGAATTGCTGATTTCAGCCCTCAGGGAATGGATGGCAGGACAGGGTAAGCGGGACGCCGTGGCTGTTGCTTTCACCGGCAAGCTAAAGACCACGGTACAGATGATCGCAATCGTCACCCTGATGCTGGCATCAGCCACGACACCAGACTGGCTTTTCACGCTCGGACTCGGGCTAATCTATAGCGCCGCGCTACTGAGCCTCTGGTCAATGGCGGAATATTTCCGGAATGCCTGGCGCGAGTTGTTCCCAGGATAGGCCCAGCTTTTCGAAACCTGGCGTCAATTCGCTGAGTTCCAGGACATTTGCCAGGGCGGGTCAGGGCACACGCAGCGACAATCGTCGCTTGACTCATGAAGCATTGGCATTAGAATACGCTCCTTCATTGCATCCCCCAGCTAAATTGCAGCCAAGGATTGCCAAGACCGGGTCACGGCGGGGATAATGACCGACCAGAGCGGGAATAGCTCAGCTGGTAGAGCACGACCTTGCCAAGGTCGGGGTCGCGAGTTCGAATCTCGTTTCCCGCTCCAATTTCTCCTTCCCAGAACCCACCCTCAGTGCGGTTTCTCGCAGCCTATAGCTAACGCCGCTGCCAGTCTAGCGTCCAATCTCGATCTAGCTGCCTGTCATGACCAACTTGAATGACCCACGGACGCGGTTCTGGTATTTTTACTGGCCTCAAACCCGGACGGGTGCTGTAGGCTTAAAGCTGCATGCCTCTTGCTGCATCCTTCGTTGAGTGCAGAAATTGCTGAGTGCAGACATACCCGAGTGTCAGCAAGCGACCGAAATTATTGATGAGGTAAGTTTCAGTTATGAGTAATTCCATCGACGCGGTGCAGAATGAATCCTGCACCGAGAATCCCTGCCAGGTTATCAAACGGATAATCCGCCCCGGCAAGAAATCTCTGGGAGGATTCTCTGTTCGTCGTGCGTTGCCGCATCCTTCTCAGCGTCTCGTTGGCCCCTGGATATTCTTCGACCATGCCGGTCCAGCAGATTTTCCTCCGGGAGAGGGCGTGGATGTACGCCCGCATCCGCATATCAATCTGGCTACCGTAACCTATATGTTCGAAGGGCAGTTCATGCACCGCGACTCCCTGGGCAATGCGCAGGCAATCAAACCAGGGGACATCAATCTGATGGTGGCAGGCAAAGGCATCGTGCACTCTGAACGCACGCCTGACGAATTGCGCGGCCCCGGCTCGACCCTGCACGCTCTGCAGCTCTGGCTGGCCTTACCAGAAGCCGATGAAGAAATTGAGCCGGCTTTTTATCATTACGACTCTGCAGACATTCCGCGCCTGGAGGTCGAGGCTGTCTCGGTGCGGGTTATGATGGGGTCTGCCTTTGGCGCGACATCCCCGGTCAAGACATTCGCCGAGACCCTTTACCTCGAAGCAGAGCTGAAAGCCGGTCAAAGCCTGCGGCTGCCGAATGCAGAAGAACGGGCACTCTACGTGGCGAAGGGCGAGCTTGAGATCGACGCCGAGCCAGTGCAAGCCTACAGTATGGCCGTGCTGGTGGCGCACTCTGATATTACCGTGACCGCCAAGACCGACAGCCGTATCGCCCTGATCGGCGGCGAAAAACTCAGCCAACGCCACATCTGGTGGAATTTCGTCTCCAGCCGCAAGGAGCGCATAGAGCAGGCGAAACAAGACTGGAAAGACGGTAAATTCGCCACCGTGCCAGGTGACAGCGAGGAATTCATTCCGCTCCCAGAAAGTTAACCGAATCAGCAGAGCGCCATAAAGCTATGCCGAACACGGCAACATTTGCTATGCTTCGCGACCGTCGAGAGGCATTGCAGAAGATAAACCATCACGGCGGCATGGGAATAGCAGCCGACTGCAGCGCCAGAACCAGCGACGAAATAGGCGGCGATACGGATAGAGCCGGCTCTCGAACCGGCGTGATCGAAAGCACCAAAATAATAGTTTCAGGCTAGGTGGCAGAGTGGTTATGCAGCGGACTGCAACTCCAGCGCCTGCGGCGAAATAAAGAGGGCCGGTTCTCGAACCGGCGTGAACG